>Ga0105105_10000097_pt1 | contig 39730 bp, 40 predicted proteins | sample PPLLaktember2015_4_FD_79108 | JGI IMG/M metagenome (GOLD analysis project Ga0105105, IMG submission 79108) | Freshwater sediment microbial communities from Prairie Pothole Lake near Jamestown, North Dakota, USA - PPLs Lake P8 Core (1) Depth... | ecosystem: Environmental > Aquatic > Freshwater >...
GGTATCATGGAAAACCATGCAGGGTACGGTTATTTTAAATGATGCATGGATGGCGGTGTATGAGGCGGCATGTACTTCGTGAAAAATTTAGAATAAAATCAATAACATAATGCAATACGCGCGGCTCGCTCATCCTAACCGAGTCGCATCTTGACCTCTAAGTTTAGGACAGGACAATTTATTTAAGGAGAAACTACTATGGCTTACAGAAAATTTGACGACCCTGCATTGTCATCCAGTGATGATGCGAGAAAAGTATATCCGGTATTCCCGAAGGAAGCTCTTCGCAGGGCTATTCAGTCCATCACGAACCGCGTTGTAAGCGGTACGAACGGGACAATGGGAGGCACTGCCGGTATCGGGGCAGCATGGCTTGGCACGGGCGGAACAGCAGGTATTAAGCTTAATACCGCGCTTGGCCTTGCAATTAACGGCAGATATGGAACTGCTGTAGCGCAGGACAATATCTATCTGCCTACGGGAACGCAGAGCAAGTCAACATATGTAAAGTATCTTGTTGCTGCTAAATTCGGCACCGCTGCAACTGTGGTTGCGGGGAACGAAGGCGCTACCTCAACAGCGGCGCGACTGCCCGATTGCCCGGATGGATATGTGGCTGTTGGCTACATGGAATATGCGACTGGAACAGCCGGCGCTTATATCCGATTCGGTGGTGGAACGGCTGGTGGGTATAACGTACTTTCCGGCAATACCGCCGCGACATGCGGTACGGTAAACGCGTGGGAGCAACTGCTCCACATGCCTTATGACGAAGCGTAACAATTAAAAAGGGGTAGGACAGCCTGCCCCTTAGTTCAATCGCAGGAGGGCGAGATATGGCAACAGCTATTAAGAAAAAGGACATGAACATGTTCATCACACCGGAAGGTCATCCCAGAGACCGCATCATAATCAACGAGTCTGCTGAGATACCGAGAGAGGGAATCTTTATCGCTTTGAATGGGTATTCCTTTCTTGCAAAAGCAGGCGTCCCTATCGACCTGCCCCGCCCGGTAAGGGAAATGTTGGATACGAGAATCAAAACCGATACACAGATGGTTGACGACGGTAACGGGCACCTGATTACTCACCCCCGAAATATGCTGAGGATAACATATTCCATAGTGCAGCTCGATGTGAATGCTGTTCCGACGGAAGCCCCGGCATCAGGGCATAACGAAGCGCCAGCATCCCCGGCGTAAAGTAACGCAACGCCGTTGCATAGGAGGTAATTATGACCGGGAGAGAGATGGTCGCCCACATGCGCGAAAGCGTCTTGGACGATATGGCGGTTCCTTATTTATGGCCTGATACTGAAATTCTGAGAAATCTTAATTACTCGGAGGTTCAGGCTTGTCGTAGGGCAAACCTCATCATAGATGGGATAACTGCCAACGATAATGGCACAGCCGGAACCGCAGGAACACTTGGGCAGAGACCTCTCTGCTCTTTATCTCTCGTGGCGGATCAGGCTTACTATCTGTTGTCTTCCAAGATTCTTCAGATAAAGCGATGCCAGTTGCGCTCGATGACGTATCCTCTTAACGGCCCAGTGACCTATCCTGAACTTGATGATGGACTGTCCGGATGGATAGGGACAAGCGGCACAGTGGGCACAGCAGGTTCGGGAGGATACCCAGCGTATTTCTTAAACGAGCCCGGTAACACGATAACCTTCGTACCAGCACCGTCTGTATCCGATACAGCGTCTCTTGTCGTATCTCGCTTACCCTTGACACCCTTTACTCTTAATACCTCTCCTGAGATTGACGAGAAGTGGCATGAAGGGCTGATGAACTGGGCAGCCCGACTTTGTTTTCTTAAACCGGATTCCGATACATACAATCTTAATCTCGCGCAGGAATACGAGAAGAGATTCACGGCGGAGTTCGGAATTCTTCCCGACGCATATAGCGAACGGATGAGAAAAATAATATCACAAAGACAAATTATGAGGCCGCGCGCGTTCGGCAGCTAATTCAAGGAGGAACAAATGGCTATTAAAAAAACAAGCAAAGAGGCACCCCAAATATTCGTTGGAAGCACAAATCCGAATACAGACAAGGTGGCACCTACAAAAGTAGGCGATATCTATGTCAACACAGCCCTACTGACTCTTCATTTTGCTTTCGGGCTCGCCGGAACTCAATGGGGGACTGCCGGAACAGCATGATAAACCATACCGTTGAGAGTGAGGACTGCCTCTCAACGACACCAAGGAGGACTATGTATGGCACAGCATATCACTACTATACCTGTTTTTAGAAATACTTCCTGCGGAGCAACAGGAACTGCTGGTACGATTCTTTCCGATCCAATTGATTTAAGGGATATTTGCGCTCAAGGCATTACAGCCCTCGCCTATTCGATCTCTTCCACAACGGGAACTGCTGGTTCAAGTTTATTTGGATATCAGGATTGCTCTGTATATGATGGAGTATACCGCGAGGCTGGGACTTTCGGAACGCAGGGGAATGTTAAAGGCCAAGCTGGGAGAATAAACTTCACAACTATAGTCGCGCCGTTTATTAAGATAAAAGCGCTCACAGGAACAAGCGCACACGCTCTCTTTACTGCGGAGCTAAGTGTTCGATAAGGAGGACGCATGGCTCTTAAAACGCTATCTCTTATAAGAGGCGATTCGCAGACGTATACCCTTACGTTTAAAACTGCTGCTGGCACTTTGTACTGTCTTAAGAACTGGAACGTCTTCTTTACACTTAAGACAAATCATGGCCTTGATGATAACAGGGCCTCTCTCCAGAAAATTATCACATCATTCTCTGACTCAACGGGCGGAACTACTGGCGTTGCCGTTATCCCCATTTACCCCTCAGACACAAAGGAACTTGATCCGGGAGAGTATGATTTTGATATCTCCGTTCTTACTGCGGCCAGCGAATCATTTACCGTTATGAGAGGCAAGCTCAATCTTGAATATGATGTCACCAGAACACTCGGTACTGCTGGGACGGCAGAATAAGGGGAAAGAGTATGGGCGAAAGCATAACTGTATATTTTACCAATCCGATCACAGGAGTTCCGGGGTCTTCTGGAACAAGCGGAACCTCTGCTGTTGGCTCTTCGGGGACGAGCGGGACATCCCCTCTTGGGTTTACGTCGGGTACGTCAGGAACCTCCGGAGAAGGTTCGTCTGGAACATCAGGAACGAGTGGGTTGGCAGGTTCTCATGGTACGTCCGGAACGAGCGGCAGTTCCGGCGCGGGTTCATCTGGCACATCGGGCACGAGTGGAGTAGGAACGTCAGGGACATCCGGTTCGAGCGGGACATCGGCTGAGGGGTCTTCTGGAACCTCTGGAACTTCTGGGACATCTGCCCTTGGCGTCACCTCTGGAACCTCTGGCACTTCGGGTGCTGGCAGTAGCGGAACATCGGGTACTTCCGGCTCATCCGGGACAAGCGGAGTTGCTGGCGGCGCTGGCTCAAGCGGTACGTCTGGCTCAAGTGGTAGCAGCGGGAGCTCCGGCGCGGATGGTTCTTCAGGCACATCTGGCACATCGGGGAACGGCACATCTGGAACCTCCGGTTCGTCAGGGTCTTCTGGCGGTGGCACTTCCGGCACCTCTGGAACCAGCGGCACGATAGGTACAGATGCCACATTTAACCATATACACATCTCCGGCAGCGATGGAGCTGGAACGATTGGGACGACAGGCGTGGTGGTAAATGTATATTTCGGCACTGCGGCGACCATGGCTACGAATGGAATACCACAGGGATCGCTCTATTTTCAATACACGTAATGCCACGGAGCGTGAGTGGATATGAGATATCTGTTGCTTGCAGTTTTAATCATCATAACCCTCTGGGCATGGAGCCTTGTGAGGGCGGGGAGTAAGGAATGGTTATTAGAATAGAAAAACGCAATGATAGAATTGGATGGGATGTAAGTGCAATCTTAACTGATGGCAAAACAACATCGGTCATTACCTTTTATTGGCCTTTTAAAGAAGAACCTGCGAAAGACGATGCCAAACTTCTTGAGAAGGTAAAGTATTTGCAAGAGAACTTTATTGAAGAAGGAAAAAATACGCAGGAGCCATCGTTTGCCAAATCCGAGGTAGAAGCCCTGCTTATTGAAAAAGGGTATCTGGTGAAAGAAGCAAAGCTTGAAGATTTAAAAACGGCTGCTGAGTTTATCTCTGAAAAGGTGGTGGAATAATGGCTAATTGGTTTGTAGACTCTCAACTTGGTTCAGGGAACAACGATGGCACGACTACCGACCACGCATGGAGAGGTACAAGTGCAATCAAAACAGCAATGGAGTATGGTTCTTTTGCTGATGGTGATAGAATATGGATTAAAAGAGACTCCTCTTATGATGAGGGGGTCGCTAACAATGGCGCTGACATAGCTCCAACAGATGATGGTATTATATCAGCTCCACTTTATTTTATCGGATGGCCTCGTCCTGAATTACCGAACACCACGATTACTCAGGCTGACTGGACGAACGGCAGTACTACGGTTGATAATATTGTAGGAATAACCTGCACAAGGCTTTCACATCAGGCAAGATGGGCGGTGGCTCCGGACGGGAAGAAGTACCTAATTACACGAGTCATTGATGCCAACACAATTATTGTGGACAGAGAATATGTCGGAAGCACAGTTACAGGAACAAGCGGGAAGTTCTCTATCGAGGCAGATGAAGATTATGCCACAGCACAGGCCATTGACGATAGTGCATGGACAATAAAGTTAAGCACTTGGAGTGATGACTCTCACGATATGCCGTTTATAGATTTCAATGATGAAGCGTACCAGCTATTGGTTTCAGCGGATTTTTACTTCTCTTTTAGAAATCTTGAAATGAGATCAAGCAGCGATGCGGCCGGTATATTTGCCGTTTCTTCTGCTTATGTTTGCGAAGTAATCGGCTGTTTGTTTAAGCAAACATCTAATTCTTATGCAGTATTAGCGACCGGGCCAACGCTTATTATGGATAGGTTCACGATTGAAGGAACGGAAGATAGTGGTGCAAATACCGATCAGTATGGCCTTACTGCAGGTTATGGTATGTTTTCAATGCGAATTAGAAACGGTGCAATTTATAATACGGGCGGAGTTGGATTAGGGGCAAGATCGGGAGCTTATTTGTCGTCCGGAGTAATTGAAAATGTTAATGTTGGGGTAGAACAGGCTAACGGCACTTTTGATATATCCTTTGCCTTAGCAACAAGCATGTATTTAAGAGATATTAAGTCGGGCGGAACAAATGGTTATGTGAATTTGCCAGTAACAGCAAACCCCATAGGACAGTTAAATATAGAAAATTATGGTAAGGTTCTCGGAGCACATAAGTCTTGGTTTCCGGGCGGAGTATTAGAAAAGGTTGCAGTTACAGCAACAAATGCAAATAAAAAACTTTCAGACAATGTGCTTAAGATCACACCGAACGCAAACAGTGTGCCTGCTGGAATTATGTATAAGCACATACTCTTTGAGGGAGAATTTGAATTACAGGCCGGAGCGCAAACAATAAAGTTCTGGCTGTTTAATGATGTTGGAGCAACACTTAATAATACCACAGCAACAGATAACATTTTTCTTGAAGCGACTTATGTTGATTCTTATGATGATACCACAGAATACACACAGACAAGAGTATTCAGCACAGAGATTGACATAGCGGATTCGGCAAGCGCAGATGACTGGGATTATCTGCAAGTATCTGTTAATCCGGCAACAGCGAGTAAAGTTCGGGTGATGCTGAAAATATCTTATTATGACACAACAGGGGATATACTTATAGACCCACAACCGGTGATAGCATAAATGGCAGAGAATAATCCTATATGGAGTGATGGTAATGTTTACTTCTCTAATGCGACAACAGTATCTCCGGCTCCTGATTGGAGTGATGGGAATATTTCAATCTTGTTGGAGTATGAAGCGCCAGCAGGTGGACTCTCAATACCAGTAGCGATGCAGGGGGCATGGAAAGAAGCGACACCAAAAATTATGATAAATAGTGCGTGGCACGATGTTGAAGCTGCAAAGATACTTATTGCCGGAGCATGGAAAGAAGTAACTTAATGATTGCAGGCGCATGGAAAGAAATAACAGGTAGCTAAATGCCCGAAGAACTCGACATAAACGTAACCATTGTAGCCGAACAACAGATCACTGCGACTCTGGACTCGGATGTACCTATTGTGGTCACATTTTCAAACCCCATACTTAGTGGTTTCAGTACCTCCGGTACAAGCGGGGTTTCCGGTACTTCCGGTACAAGCGGAGTCGGGACATCAGGGACAAGTGGAACGAGCGGAACAAGTAGCACGGGAGAGTCTGGTTCATCTGGTTCAAGCGGAACGTCAGGAACGGGTGGGCTGTCAGGGAGTAGCGGCACATCAGGAACTTCGGGCAGTTCTGGTTCAAGCGGAAGCGCTGGAACCTCCGGAACGTCTGGGGCTGGCACTTCAGGAACCTCTGGAACGTCTGCTTTGGGCGTTACATCAGGTACTTCTGGTACTTCGGGTTCGGCAGGAACCAGTGGCTCTACGGGCACACACGGAACAAGTGGGTCTTCTGGGACGCATGGTTCATCCGGAACAAGTGGTTCGTCCGGCACTCACGGTACGTCCGGCACGAGTGGGACATCAGGAACGTCCGGATCGAGTGGAACATCAGGGTCTTCGGGCACCGATGGCACACATGGTACATCGGGTAGTAGTGGTATGTCGGGGACTTCAGGCACAAGCGGTTCTACGGGTAGCGCTGGAACAAGCGGTACTTCGGGCTCTACCGGGACACATGGCACAAGCGGTACGTCTGGAACCTCTGGCACAAATGGAAGCGCAGGAACCTCCGGGACAAGTGGCAGCTCTGGGTCATCTGGAACCAGCGGTACATCCGGCTCAGTCGGTAGTGCGGGTAGCCACGGCACAAGCGGAACATCGGGTACTTCTGGAACTTCGGGAACAAGTGGAAGCGCTGGAAGCCATGGAACATCGGGGTCAACCGGGTCGGCTGGCACATCGGGAACTTCTGGGTCAAGCGGAATTGCGGGAACTCATGGAACATCAGGTTCAAGCGGCACACACGGGACAAGTGGTTCTTCGGGCTCATCAGGAACCCACGGCACTTCCGGTTCATCAGGCACACACGGGACTTCAGGAAGTAGTGGAACATCCGGTAGCACTGGTACGCACGGAACAAGTGGTACATCTGGCACATCAGGCACTTCGGGGTCGACCGGCACGCACGGCACATCAGGCTCATCTGGAACACACGGTACGAGTGGTACGTCGGGAACGGCGGGGAGCAGCGGAACCTCGGACAACATGGGCATGATATGGGCAATAGTTTTTGGAGGATAAATGATAGTCTTAGAAAATGCAGACATAATCGAAGGAGACGCCACAAGCGCAACCGAGGTTGACTTCACAATACATGGGCTTGACAACAATGCTCTAAAGCAACTTGCGGACGGACAGCTTGCCAGCTCAAAGGGGACGATTTATACTGCTGACTCTACAGATGTAATTACTTCAATTATTCTTGTAAATACAGGTGCTGCCCATAACCATGTTAACCTTTATCTTAAACCTTCTGCCGGAACTTCTCGCAGGCTCATCGCAAAAGACCTTCAACTTGAGTCTGGATATTCTCTACACTTTGATGGTGCAAAGGTAATGGTTCTCAATACCGCTGGGCAAATTATATACGTAGGTGCAACTGGAGCGGCAGGAACTTCTGGAACGAGCGGTAGCTCTGGTTCTTCGGGCAGTAGCGGCACTTCCGGTTCAAGCGGAACTCATGGCACATCCGGAACATCTGGCAGCACAGGAACACATGGAACTTCTGGTTCTTCGGGCACACACGGAACAAGTGGTACCAGCGGGTCTTCTGGTACACACGGAACCTCTGGTTCAAGTGGTACCCACGGGACATCAGGCACAAGCGGCAGCGCAGGCTCATCGGGGAGTTCCGGAACCTCTGGTTCAAGGGGTACCCACGGGACAAGCGGTAGTTCGGGAAGTTCGGGCACGCACGGAACCTCTGGAACCTCTGGTAGTGGAACATCGGGCACTTCTGGAACCGGCGCTGGCGGAGGGATAGTCTGGACGCTTATCACCGGAACATCCGGCACAGGGACAGCTAATTGTGGCTACATATGGGGTACGGGCGGGACAAACGGGACATTTGTGCTCCCCCCAACTCCAGTAACTGGTGATTACGTTTCTGTTGTTGACGGAGCAGGAAACTTCGGGACATTTAATCTTGTGATGGGAAGAGGAACTGCAAATATAATGGGACTCGGTGAGAATATGACTGCAAACTATAATTACGCCAGAGTAGGTTTTGTATATGGCAATGCAACATGCGGCTGGAGGTTAGCATAATGTCAGATATAAATCAATTTATAACAAGACAAGCGGTTAACATTGCAATGTTTTTCCCAAGTTCTACATCCCTCACTATTGCTTATACAGGGAAATATCGAATAACAGCATTAGGAGCAGGGGCTTCTGGCGCGGCTATTTTTACTACTACCACTGGTGGAGCTGCTTCTGGTGGTGGCGGTGGCGCTTTCTGTGAAAAAGAAATTATTTTAATTGCAGGTGATGTGCTTACAATCGTAACGGGAGCAAGGGGTGATAGCGTCGCTTCAACTTCTTCTGGTACAGGATTTGATGGGGAGGATGGAGGGACAACTACCGTAGTGTGCGCAGCCAGAGGTTTAAGTTTATCGGCAGGCGGTGGAGTGAAGGGAACTTTTACCGTTACTAATGATGTTACTGAAGCTGGCGGTGCAGGCGGCACAGCTTCAGGCGGAGATATAAATTCTACAGGCGGTGCAGGGGGTGCGGCAAAGCACTTAACGAATGGGGCCGAGGCTGGTGGTGGCGGTGCTTCCGGTAGTGTTTATGGCACAGGCGGCGCAGGTGGTTCTGCAATATCAGCTGGAGCTGCTTGTGACTTAGCAGGCGGTGGTGGTGGCATAGGCGGAGCTGGTGGAAACGTAACCTCAGCAGCAAGTGGAGCGGGAGGCGGTTCTGGCGGAGCAGCAGATGGAGTAACTGCGGGGATAGGGAGAATTGGTACCGTGGCTTCTAATGCAGGAGCGATTTATCTTAATGCAGAAAGTAAAACATCTACAGCTACTCTTGCCTGTTTTGAATCATTTATTGATCCTTTTAGAGCATTAACGGCTGGAGGCTCTGCCAGTAGTTATGGAGGCCCCGGTAGCGGTGGTGCAGGTAATAATGCAGGGTCGGGGTTCGCTGGTGGGATTTGTGGTGGCAGTGGAGGAACGGCAACAAGTGGGTATGGTAATAATAACGCCCATCTGGGGGGTGGTTCTGGCGGAGCAGCATCAAAATCAATATCAGCAACATCAGGTAATGCAGGTAATGGGTTGGTAGTAGTAGAAAGGATTGGGTGATTATGATATACGAAATATTAAATGATAAAAATGAAGTAATTAATAGAATTGTTGCTGATGAATCTTTTGTAGAAAAAGAATACCCAAAAAAATATAGGTTGGTAGAAGAACAACCTGAGATTACTCAGACTGTTAAACCAGAAACTTTAGAAGATAAAATTGAGGCCTTAACAAAAAAAGTTGACGCTTTAATTGAAGGATTAAAATGAAAGAGCATATAATTTCGTATTTATTGAAAAACGATAAGTGGTGGAGCAGTCTGAACATCACAAATCATTCGTTTTATCCGACATCCGTGCTGATTGAGTACTATTCGAGTACGGGGTCTTTGGTTAAAACGGAAGAGATATCTCTTGCTGCAAAATGCCAAAATGCGTTTTTGCTGACAACTCCTCCGCTCGGATGGGCAAGGGCTCTGTCCGGCGACAATGTAACTATCATGGAATTCTTTGGCAGTGGTTACGGTGTAAGCGACCCATTTCAATCGGTAGTAATTCAACCACGGGATGTGATCGTGAAAAACATCACATACCCTTGCACTATAAAAACAGCCATCCGGAACACTTCATTTACAGAGGACATGTGCAACTGCAAATATTTTAACAAGGAATTCAGCGACATCATTGAGCATATCGGCAGAGCCGTGTTCTGCAGATATTCGATAAGGGCGGCAAAAAAACTGGAAGTAATTGATGGGAGTCCGCAGTCTGATTCAGATTGCCCGGAGCATCCGGCGGGGTCTCACCGTTTCGGCGATGCCGCTGATTTCCATTACTTTACACATGGCGCAACGAACCATACTCAGCGTGGCACGCCGCTGATACCGATCTGGACAAATGGCTTGCTAAACAGTAATTTCGATAAAGAAAGGAACGCTGATTTTCTTCTGATGCTTTGCCGGATATTCCCGGTGGCTCACATTGCAATTGACCAGAGGATAAAAGATTCTCTGGCAATTCAGGCGTGGGGGATGTACGGGGAATCGGCTCGGCAGATAATTCTTGCAAGGGTACAGGGTGACGCGCCGGAGCTATATAATCATCACTTGCACATGCACGTAAATTATACGGGAGACTCCGGAGGCGTTCCGGGGTACGGCTATATTAACTGGGAGTCCTCTGATATGGACGTTAAGAAAGGAATCTGAAAATGAAATGGGATGGAACTGAGCGGAGAGAGAATAAGTTAAGCACCTACGATATTGAAGCGATTACGGCAGGAGTTTCAGAGGCAATTACAAATCACATTTGCAGATTTCCGAATGTATCAGCAAAAGAGATGGAAGAGGCTATACCGTTCATACTTTCATTCAAAGGTGTGGTTGAAAAAACAGGGTGGATTGTATGGAAAATCATTATTGGCGGGGTAGCTCTCGCATTGATGGGCTGGACGTTTTTAGGTTTTGTCACAAAAATTAGGGGGAAGGGATGATCATCTATAATCCTACTGGACTTGGTATCCGCTCTGATCCTGCCGGTGACGGACATTTCGGAGCTTCAAGGGGCAATCGCAAGCATGAAGGGCTGGACTTTCTGGTCGCGCCGGGGCAGATCGTAAAAGCTGTGATTGCAGGTAAACTTGTCAGGGCATATCCATATGTCGATGATGTTATATTCGCTGGTTGCCGACTATGGGGCAAGGACTTCATGGCAAAGATGTTCTATTTCATACCACACGAAAAGCTGATTCATGAAGACGTTCTGGCAGGAGAAGAAATCGGTATAGCACAGGATATATCAGCAAAGTACGGGGGCGGGATGAAGGCGCACATTCATGTTGGTTTGTACTCGTTGAATCCAACAAAGCTGGTCAACCCGGAGGACTATCTGGACACGGAAGAAAATCGATTGAAGAACGGTGGGTACTGATATGAGCACAGGAATATTCAATAATATGAAGTCTGGGAAACTCGACAGATACAATGAATTAAAAGACCAGTTTAAAACAGGGGATATTCTCCAATGGTCTTCTGATTCCATGATAGGTTCGGCTATCCGCTGGCGCACCAAGTCGGACGTGAATCATTCTTCGATGGTAATCCGTATGTCAGAATGGGAAGGACTGGAACGCCGAAGGTTCCATACGGAAGCGATGGGGAGAGGCGTGTATCCTAATCTGCTTTCAAACAGGCTCAAAGACTATAAAGGCAAGATGTGGTGGATGCCCCTGAAAGATTCATGGGATGATAAAAGACAGCTTGTCGGGGAGCGACTGACTGAATGCTGGGGTAAAGAATACGATATGAAATCTTTGTTCTGGCAAGCAATCGGCAAGGTAAGCATAGACGCTCAGCAGTTGTTCTGCTCCGAAGTTGTTGACTACGCTTTAGGATTCACAGGGCAGGCTCATAATCCCGGCGAACTGGAAACTTTAGGGATACATAAGCACAGGATTTTAATTTATGGATAAAATTAAAACAAAAGAAATCCGCAATAGCGGTAACGATAGCCTCCCGGACAGGGTTCATTACCCTTGTCGGAATCATGCCCTCAGATGACGCGTCCGGGAGGTTTCACAAAAAACATGAGGGAGTCCTTACGAGGGCGAGGAGGATTATGATTAAAAAAGTTGTATTTCATGGCAATTTAAACGAACGAACGGGATACGGCATCCATGCGTCGAGGTTCACCGAACAGCTATCTAAATTGGTTCAGGTTAACTTTGAGGGCGATGGAGACGCCCATATCTCTCTGTATGACACAGTAACTGCATCTCAGGTAACAGAGAGGCACCCCTATCCGTCCATCCTTTATAACGTGTGGGAAAGCACGGAGCAGCCTTTGGCGTTCATCGACAAACTGAAGCTGTATGACCAGATGTGGGTTGCGTCGGAATGGCAGAGAGCTGCTTCTATCGCTCAGGGCATACCGGAGGAATACGTCAAGGTCGTCCCAGAGGGTGTAGACCCGGAGGTTTATAAACCCGGCGATACTGTTAAATCAGAAACATTCAACTTCGTTCACGTTGGCCAATTTCAGCCGCGTAAATCAACCCGTGAAATCTGCGAGGCATTTTTAAAAGCTTTTCCGGACAATGCCAATGTCCGGCTCCATCTCTCAGCAGACACGCTGTTTCCCTCCGACTCGTTCACTTCAACCGAAGAACGACTCCAAGCCTACGGTCTCGCAGATTCACGCATTATACCGGTGCATTTCGAGGAGAGAGCAGATTACATTAAAAGATTACAATCTGCAAACTGTTTCGTATCATGCGCGCGCGCTGAAGGATGGGGACTGCCCATAATTGAAGCAATGGCTTGCGGTATTCCAACGATAGTGTGTGATTATTCAGGTTCTACCGAGTATGCGTATGATGCGATCAAAGTCCCGGTCAAGGAGATGGTTAAGCCTTTTGGAATATATGGTAATTGGGAGGTGCCCGGTCAATGGGCTGAGCCTGATTTTGAAGTGCTTGTTGGCCAAATGAGGGATGTCTATGAAAACTACACAGTCCATAAGGACAAAGCTCTTAAGACTTCCGAGATGATTCGGACGAAGTTCTCATGGGAAGCCGCGGCAAAGAAAGCGTATTCGATTATACAGGAATTCAATAAAGAAGTTCCTATTGATGCAGAAAAGGCTATCCGTATCGACGCTCGCAAGAAAGGCTATGAGATAACAGCAATGCACAAAAGAAAGGCCATCTTCTTTGTAGATTGCTGGCCGTCTTCGCAGCCGAAAATGGATACCTTGACTGAGTCCATAAAACAGATTCAGGGGTTCGGCTATCCGGTGCTTGTGTCGTCCCATTATCCTCTGCCCGCTACGATAACTGAACTATGCGACTTCTATATATACGAGAAGCAAGACATCATGTCGGGTGACGACAAGCCTGTTTATTGGCGCACAGGACAGGATGGCAAGATAGAACAGAAACAGTGCGGGCTTGAGTATCAGGGCGTAGCCGCTTTAAATTGTGCTCGTAACGCCATTGATTTCTGCCGGGGTAAGTACGACTGGATATATATGATGAGCGCTGACATGGAGGTTGACCTTGAGGACTGGCTTTCAAAGGTACACGCTTCTGACAAACCTCTTGCGTTCATGCCCTATGAGGGAATTAAGAACGGATTCGGCGGTGGGCTCTGGGCGGGTACGGCAGAAATGGCCGACAAGGTGTTCCCTTATCTGACCTCTTGGAAGCAGTATGCTGATATGTTCCCGGACGTGAGGTTCGTAGCCGAACGATGGCTCTATAATTACATTGCGACAAAGACCGATATCGATTCTACGGTAGAATGGATTGAGTGCGAAACCACAAACCGGTTTGATAATGTAGACAGGGATGTCTGGAAGGACGATGTTTTCCAATGTCATTTCGTTGACGGCCCCTATCTTAACATAGCCGGTCTATCCAACCGGGAATACGATATCTCATTCACCACTCCTGATGCCAGAGACAATTATTCGTTGAAACAGAAAGTATCGATGTGGAGCAAGCCGAACATCAAGTATTACAAGGATTGGACGATAACAGCCAAACTGGATGGGGAGATAAAATTCCAGCACCATATCGATCTCAAAGACAAGAGGGTGATGATTCAGATGGGCTCTAAGGCGCTTGGAGACACTCTGGCATGGATTCCCTATGTCGATGAGTTCAGGAAGAAACACGGATGTCATGTCATCTGCTCAAGCTGGTGGAAAGACATCTTCGACTATCCGGAGATAGAGTTCGTTAACCCCGGAACCGGAGTCGAGAATATCTACGCCACTTATTCGGTCGGATGTTTCGATGGCCAGAAAGAGTTAAACCCTGTGGACTGGAGACTGACTACGCTCCAGAAAGTGTCATCTGACATCCTCGGTCTTGAATATGAGCCTATCAGGTGTAAACTGAAAGGGGCTGACAAGAAAAGCAACGGCGTTGCGCCTTATATCTGTTTCTCGGAATTCTCAACGATGCAGAACAAAATGTGGAACAGACCCGGAGCATGGCAGAAGACAATAGACCATCTGAAATCAATCGGATACAACTGTGTGTCTATCAGCGCTGAGAACACAACTCTCGAAGGGGTTATCAAGCATAACGGTCAGCCCATCGAGCAAACCATAGCGGATATCAACGGAGCACAGTTCTATGTCGGGCTCAATCACGGCCCAGCTTGGATAGCATATTCTCTTGGAATTCCCTGCATCATGATTACGGGTGTTAGCGAGCCGTGGAATGACTTCCCGAATCCCCATCGGATTGCGATAGATGTCTGTCGTCCGGGGTGCTTTAACGACCCGTCGCTCCCGATTCAACGAGGGTGGCATTGGTGCCCGCGAGAGAAGGATTATGCCTGCACGAGAGAGATAACTGAAGAGATGGTGCGCGAACAGATTGCCAAAATACGAGGCGAATTTACTGTCGGGGAAAGGAAGATCGAAAAAAGCGATGTCGGAGGATACACAGGAGCTCTGAACCGTGGAATGTCCGCAGGAGGAGTCAGTTACGCACAACAAGCCAGATAGGAGAGAGACATGGGAATGCTAAAAAAAGTAGGGAATACGGCTATGGATGTGGCAAGGAAGACAGGAAGGGCCATTGAGTCTGGGGCTGACGCCGCTATAGGACTCGGAATGAAATTATTGCCGGAAGAAACAGGGAATACGCCAGCCCCGCCTAAGCTTGGCATCGGGGACGAGACGAAGAGGAAGATGGGCGCTGTGAAAAAAAGAAACAGAAATCTTGCTGAAGCAGCAGACTATCCGCCAATGTCGCAAGGCCAACAACTTGCAACATTGGATGAACCAAAAAGGAAGAAATAATGGATGCAACGGCTCATCAATCTGTAGATAAATTCTCAGGCATAGACAACGTTAACCCGGCGACGAGACTGTTTCCGGCTATCGTTGACCATGCATACGTATATCCATTGCAGCAGGCGAACAACGTCATCATCGACAACACGTTCCAGATTGCATCTCGTGACGGGTATACGTCTGTTGTTACCGGAAGTGATATCCATTCCATGTGGTCGGATAACGAAGCCTGCTTTTTATGCGACGGCGCAACTCTGAAACAGATGGACGCCATTTATGGCCTGAAAACAATCCGAACCGGGCTCACGGAAGGCGCAAGAATGTCGTATGCGCTCTTTAACGACCGTTATTATTTCACCAACAGGTACGAGATAGGGTACGCCAAAGATAATGCGTCCTACGAGCTTCCAGACCCATCCAGAGAGTTTAAGCTACCTCTTCCGGCAGGGCAACTCATTGAGTATTTCTTAGGTGTCCTGTATGTGGCAAGAGACAACATCCTGTATATAGCCGACCCTCTCTGTGATTATTACGATGTCCGCACCGGGTACAGGATATTTAACAAAGATATCACCATGCTCAGGTCGGTCGATGGAGGGCTTTATGTGTCAGATGACAGGGTGTGGTTCGTAAAAGGAAGGGCGAACGAGGATTTTGAAAGAGACGAGGCATATCCTTCACCGGCCATAATCCATACCGATGTGTCTGTGAACGGTAAGTTCATAGACGATACGATGGTGGGAAAGGTTGCGATATGGACAGGAGAGAACGGGATATGTCTTGGGGATGCGAACGGGACGGTGATAAATTTGACTGACAACAGGTACACGTTCACGGCTCGTGGCAGAGGAACCGGCTTTATACGCGAAACAGAGAACGTTAGGCATTACGTTAATTCATTATATTAAAGGAGGACATTATGGCAATTCGATTGAGCACAGGGCTCCGCACTGCGATGTTAGGCGCTGGTGGTGTAGGAACGGGTGGAACCGGAGGACTTAAAACTCTTCTGGATGGCGGTGTCATTGACATATTCACGGGGTCACAACCGGCAAGTGCAGATTATGTCGAAACAGGGACAAAGCTCGTCAGAATCAGTTCAACAAGCGGCATCACGAATGTGGACGGCTTGAGATTCGGAACTGCTGCGGCTGGTGTACTCGGCAGAACTGTTCCGGCATGGACAGGCTCGGTCATAGTCGCCGGTGTAGCTGGCTGGTTCAGGTTCTACGGGACAACGGGCACGTCAGGTACGAGCGCAACTACGTGGAGATTTGATGGCGGCGTCGGTGTCTCCGGAGCTGACCTGAATCTGTCGCATACAGACCTTGTCGCTGACTCCGTTCTGACACTCTCAACTTTTAATATTACGCAACCGGCAGAGTAAGGAGGTAGGGTATGGCATTAAAATTATCCACAGACTTAAAAAACTATATCATCAATCAGGCCATTGTGAAGCAAATGGCCGGTACGATGGGAACTGGCGGAACAGCGTCCATTACAATATATACTGGGACGCAGCCTACCAATGCCGATACCGCCCCTACAGGCACGTCCGGGACAGTGCTATGCACAATTATCAACATGGGATGGGGCGGGACTACCGGAGACCAAAGCACCGTTGGGTCTACAGCTGGAACCACCGGATTTGCTGCGGCAGCAGGTGGATATAGCGGAACTGCGGTATACACCGGGACAGCGGGATGGGCAAGGCTAGTAACATATGGAACTGGATTTACTGGTTCCGCCGCTACCTTTAGAATTGATGGTAATGTTGGGACTGCTTCAACCTGCGAATTTGTCATCAACAGTGTGTCCATCACAAACCTTGGGGCCGTGACATTATTAAGCACACCTATTTCATTATCATAAAAGGAGGCGTGCGTGTCTGATATAACTGGGACAATAATCATATCGCCAGTACTTTCGGGAGTTCTTCGGAGTACTGCAATAACAGGCTCAATCTCTATTTCCCCTCAAATAACGGGGGTGGTTGCAAGCCAGCTATATGCATCGGGGTCGATCTCTATTTCTCCGAAAATAAGTGGAACAGTCTTTGCCGCAGAAGGATTAGATGGCGAAGCTCCGTATATTTATTTTCCTGTTTTCACTGTGTCAGGAGAAGCCTTAAATGGTGAGTTTGGCGATGCATCAATCGAAATGCCTTTCTTCACTTTAGACGCCGAAGGCATAAACGATGCGCTCGGAGATGCCTCTTTTGAAATACCTGTCATATCCGTATCCGCTACGGGGCAGACCGACATAATCGGAACCGCTTCATTCTCTTTACCGAGATTGACCATAGATGCTTCAACCCTGATAAGCTCTATCGGTAATGCTTCAATAACATTCCCTCTATTGTCAGTATATGGAGTCGGACAGGACGGTGCGGTGGGCACATTTAATAAGCCTCTGCCGATGTTCAAGCTATCTGCCGGAACGTTTAACGAGATACTCGGTAATGGCAATATAGTCTTGCCGATGCTCACTCTGATAACGTCTGTCTTACCAACAACCGCTTACCTCTCGATGGTTATGAATCTAAAAAACAGGGCTTTGACCCTTTACGATAATTACGACTTCAACTCAATGTGCCGATTTAAAGATAAACATTTTGGCGCAACCAAGACCGGAATATATGACCTTGATACCGGGACAACCGACAATGGGACTTTAATCGACTGGAACTTCAGAACAGGGTATCTCGACCTCGAACAGAAGAATAAGAAGAAACTTAAACAAGCATGGTTATCATATAAGTCTGATGGTGATCTAATCCTGACCGTTATTCAACCCAACGGCGATGAATACGAATACTCACTCCAAGGAATAGATACAACCGAAACCGGGCATAGAGTAAAATTCGGTAAAGGAATCAGAAGCAAGTATGTCGCCTTGGATATTAAAAACGTGGATGGAAGTACGATTACTCTGGACACCTTGAAACTTCACTTTGATAAATTGAGTTTAAATAGATGAGCCCATTCAGAAAATACAGAACAGACGCAGACCCGACTCCCTTTATGGGGGCTTTACGGAAGATGTCTTTTCATGCAGACCAGATGCACGGCTTTTCTGGTGGTGTTCAGAGATTACGACAAGTTACTCCTGATGGCGAAGTGGTTCTTACAAGAGTAAATGATATGGACATTGTGGATATATTCCATTCGGTTAAAGGATGGGAATGGGAGATGGTCTTTAGGTTTCCGCTTGATTCAGAAGGCAACCCGACACTCCCGGCTAACTATGGGATGAATCTATACTTTAACTTCAAGAAAGATGGGCTGAGATACTATGTCTCTGCAACAGAAATTAAGTTGCCCATGGATGAGTCCACTTATATCCTGCTTTCATCCGGAGAGACGACCATGTATCTTCAGGTTGATAATATCGTGTATACCGATAAAGTTATTTCATGCTCTCTATGCATTTATGATAATCACGGCCCCGTTAGAGAAGAACAATCCGAGCCACCGTCAAAGGTTGATGGTATGGAATTCATTTGCTATTATTATGTAGGCGGTATTTTTGATAGCACTGCTTATTTTCCTATCGGTGGATACGTCGTAAGGAAGAACTATATCAATTGGCACACATTTCTTGAAGAAGATTGGCAAGAAACAAGGGGCAAATATATTATCGATATGACAATGGTAAAAGTAGCCACCGATGGAAATAGTTATATTTCGTTAGAATATTTGGGTAATAGCATCAAAGATATACAATATTCTCCTTCTGGCGATACAGGTTGGTCGGGATATCCAACGACTGAAATCCGAGATGATTATGACTATTCCGGGTTACTAAGAAACTATATCAATCAGTTCTCTGCAACGGTCAGAGCTGATATGTATAATCGATATCTTACGCGCGAATGCACAGTTTATAATCATCGCACAGGACTAACCCATACGTTTGACTATGCTGGAGCTTCTGGGTATTATAATTATTTTACAATGCCCTCAAACCCAAACCTTAATCCTGTTAAAACTTTTGTGCACGCACCGTATAACGGATTCTATACAATGCCCTCATTTGCCGCCGCTTTTGTCGACCCGATGTCATGGGCTTCTGAAGATAGTGGCAGAAGCGCGACCTACAGCTACGTGGCTGCCGGTGTGTATCCTTTTGCCGGACGTACATATGAGGCAGCTATAAGCGTAGAGTATACACCCATAAACATCGATACTCTTAAAGCGATGTCCGTCCTTACAGATAGTGATGTATTTTCTAATGGACTCTCTTTAGACCTCTCGATGACAGAGGCCACAGCGGATGTATCAGGAACTGCCCAGACATACAGCATGGGCGGGGGAGAAAAATATTACTATGACCACTGTAGTATCATAACTGACCACAGGGTCTTAACGTGGGACTGGCAGGGCCCCAACTATTCCGTAGCTTGGGAGCCTACCCAGCTCCCAGCAAAAAATACGAGCAAAATTGAGGGTGGGACAATGGTCGTTTCAGCCAGAGCTTATTCTGCTGGAACAGCAGGATCACCGGGATTATAGGAGGTAATATGGCAGGTCAAGCGATGACAGCAGTAGGTACTCAAATAACCACAATAAATGGATATGCAAATTCAGCATTGTCGGCGGCGCAAAGTGCTTTAAGCGCGCTCGCCGCCATTGACTTGCCGACCTCTTATGCAAGCTCTTATTCCATAGGCGGAGATGCGGTGTTCGTGCCCACCTCTCCATCGCAGCCATCGGCAATGGCGATAACCACAGCTCCTGACATTGTTTCAATAGCTGTTCCAACAAAGATAACCAAGCCCGATATCGCATCAGTATCACTTGGGAGCCTACTCGCTATCTCGCTTCCGAGTGTACCGACCGTGAGTTTCCCGGCACTCAACGTTGAGGCTCCTGTCTATTCTTTGACCGCACCGAGTGAATGGGCTTTCGGAGTCAATAGCAACATACTCATTTCAGACGACCCCATGATTCAGGCTGCAATTAATAGGCTTTCGGATAATATCGCAAACGGCGGAACGGGTCTCTCCGCAGATGTCGAAGCAGCTATCTGGGCGAGAGGGCTTGAGCGTGAAGGGCAACAGCTTGAGGATTCGAGCGATAACATCTTGTCTATGTGGGCGAAAAAAGGATTCAGTCTGCCGGACGGAATGCTCGCTCATTCCCTGTCGGAAATTCAGAAAGAATACATGAATAAAAAGATAGACCGTTCAAGAGAAATTGAAATAAAACAGGCCGAACTTGAACAGGCTAATCTCTTTAAGTCACTTGAACTCTCCATCGGGCTTGCAAAAGAACTCATTGGGCTCCTGATAAGTTACGAAGAATTGGTGTTCAAGGGGCAGGAGGCCACGGCCAGATTTGCCAATGAATACATAGACCTTCAAATAAAAACATACATGTCGATGGTTGAGGCTTACAAGGCTACAGCTCAGGTTCAGGAAATGCTGATTCGTTCCGAGATAGCCAAAGTAGAGCTTTATAAGGCACAGCTCGATGGGCAAAGGCTTATCGGCGAAATAAACCAACAGACTGTTAAGATATATTCGGAACAGCTTCAGGCGACTACGATTCTGATAGAAAGATACAAAACAGAGGTTCAGGCGATGGTGTCTGAGCTTGAGGTCGAAAAGGCGAAGATCGAAGCGAACAAGATTCAGATGGACGCATGGGCGAAGAAGGCTGATGTTGAGATTGCAAGATACAACGGAGCTATTGAGCTTTATAAAGCGACTTCGATGTTTAACGTAGCGACAGCAGAACTCCAGAGCAAAGGCGTAGAAGCTAATATGAGAACAACGATAGCCGCTGTTGAGGCCACTGTCAGGAGCTATCAAGTTCAGGAAACAAGTATGGTGGCAAAGGCTCAGATCGTTATGGAAGCTGCAAGGGGAGTTGCGATTGCCGCAGGGTCAATGGCCGCTGGAGCAATGGCCGCCGCCTCTGCTCATTCGAGCATGTCTTATGATGAGAAAATGGAATTAACCGAACCATAAAAAGGGAGGAGTATTATGGCTGGAAAAGATAGCGAAGACGTGGGAACCTTGAAGGAGAACATCCGCAAAACCATTCAGGAGATAAGGGGATTAAACCAAGCTCCGAAGCCAACCCAGAGCGGACTGGGCATAGTCAAGGATATCGCCACGGGTGGAGCGAAGATGCTTGCCGGAGGGCTGGGCGCAATCCCTACCGCTGTGGGGAAGGGAATAGAACAGACCCCTACGCTTATAGGCAAAGGTATCGGAGCAGTTCCGGTGAAGCCTCCCGACTTGGCCAGCAATCCAAGTGCGAAGTTAGCCGGAGAAGGATACGACCAGTTCGCCAAAGGCATCGGCGGTGTCGCAAAAGCCGCAAGGAGCGGCATAATGTCTGCGTTAGACTTAAAGGAAGCACCCAAGCCCGTGACTCAGCCAGCACGTGCGGCTACTCCTACCGCATCTTCCTTGGTCAACCAGCCCGTAGTTCCAACGGCACAGAATTCTGCGGCGAACAAGCAGGTAATAATGGATGAAACCAAAGCCACGAGAGTTCCTCCTACTGGAGACCTCGATAAGAGGCTCGGCATTGGCGCAAACGAGAGCGCCGGGTATATAGAAAATGCGACAACCGGAGGAAGAATCAATGTGCCTAAGAGTACTGGAGAAACAAGCAGGCCAGAATCAGACTCTTTTGCCGATACATTACGTGAAGTTTCAACTGCCTTTGGAGATGATAGAACTGGATTCAAAAAGACCGTTCTGGATAAGGCCACTGATATTTATAACGCACGGTTAGGGCTTGAAGGACACAAGATAAGCGCAACCGTGTCTGCAAAAGACAGAGCGGATGCCATGAAAGAACGCAACGAGTTGCTCAGGCAGCAGATTGAGGAGAGAAGGATAGCAGGGGAAGATACCAGAGAGCTCAGGAAGCAAATGGCTGAAGACACCATATTCCAGAAAGACCTTACAAAGTTTGGGACTGATGCCATGGGCGAGTTTAATCCTGAAAAAGGCTTGTTCGAAATGGCCGATCAAGGTATACATACAAATAGGCCAGAAGTAGACAGGGCGTACTCAGCGTATAGATCAATGAAGGAAAAGGTTGAAAAAGAACATAAAGCAAAAATGACCCCGGCGCAGGCGCAGGCTTTCAAGAGAAATTATTTTAAAGCAAAAGGCTGGATGGCTGAGTAGGAGAGAGCATGGAAAATGTTATACCAGACGATGCGTTGAATCCTTGGGGGAAAGAGAGCCAAGGCATACCTGAATCGGCGCTTAATCCGTGGGCTGAACCAGAACCCGATACTATCCTTGGCGAAATTCCCAAAGGCTTAAAGGCGGGCGTCCAGCAGCTAAAGGGTATGGGATATGGTATTGGCGCTCTTGCGTCTCAGGCGGTTGGCTCTGAAGCCGGAGTTGACTGGGCGAGGGAAGGCTTGAAAGAGGTTGAAGCCGCTACCCCGAAACCAGCCGTAGCCTCTTATTCTGATGTTACCGACCTTACCAGTGCGGCCAAGTATCTTGCTTATGGAGTGGCCTCTAACGTACCCAATATGGCTTTATCTATCGGCGGCGGTGGCGTCGGGGCTCTCATTGGTGGAAGAGTTGTTTCAGGCGCTGTAAAATCTGCTCTCACAAAAGAGTTGGCTAAAAAGATACTTGCCAAAGGAGTGGCTCGCGGCGCAATGGCTGGTGCCGCTGGAGCATCTATTGGCATGGAGGCTGGCTCTATAGCAGGCGATCAGCTAACGGAGACCGGAGAGGTTGACCCGCTCCGAGCTGTCGCCGGGGCGATTCCCGCTGGTCTTCTTGATGTTATCCCTGAATGGTATCTGGCTAAGAAACTCGGTCTATTCGGCGGAGAAGGACGCAAGGCAGGGGAGAAGTTAATCAAATTCCTCGGCAGAACGGCGGCCACTCAGTTCGCGATGGAAGCCCCAACGGAAGCCATGCAGTCTGTAATCGAAAGGGCATCAGTTCCCGGTAAGGCAATAACCAACCAAGAAGCATGGGATGAGTATATCAACGCGTTCATACTTGGCGGAGCAACCGGTGCTGTGATGGGCGGCGGTGCGGGCATCTTTGCCAAAAAGCAAACGGCTGTCCAGAAAGTGATCGAGCGCGACCCTCTTGCGAATGACCTTGAAACACAATTATCCGAAGCCGACCCAGATGGCCTCACAAGCGTTCCTGCGGAGGTTTGGGATACAAGTCGTGTCCCGGTGAGGCAGGCGAGCCCGGAACCTCCTGCGCCAGCTCCTGTGCTTCCCGCGTCAGAAACTAACGTAGCGGGTGCGACCCTTACCCCGGAAGAAGTCGCCGTTCGTGACATGCAGCGAGGGAACGTAGCCGCAGAAGAGGCCAAGGTTAAGCAGACCGCTGCCCAGAGTGTCCTTCAAGAGACAGCCAAGGCAGCAGAAACCCAGAAAGGATTCGCCTCAGAAGCCGAAGCCCTCATGTCTATCCAAGCCAGAAGACTCGACCCTAAAGACTTTAATGTTCAGAAGGCCGGGAACAGATGGACTGTAACCCCTAAGTCGATTTATGAGGGGCTGGAAGAAACAGAAGAGACTGCAACTCCGTTGCGTACCGAGGAAGCCAAACCCGCGGTTGAAGAAGCCAAGGCTCCTGCGGAAGTTGCATTGCGTAAAGACGGATACGAACCAGCAAGCAGAATCATGGCCGCTGAGCTCGAAGCTGGAGATAAGGTAAAAATCAACAATGAGGTCTTTGAAAGCAAGGGGATTGTAAACGGCAAGTCTGTACTTAAGGATGGTGTAACGTTAAGAGTCGCTCCGGATTCGGACTTAGACATTGAAGCCATTAAAAGAGGCGAGCCAGTTCTCCCTCCTACCGAGGCAGAACGCCAGATTATCCAAGAAACAGCAGAAGCCCAAGGGGGACGGCTCGAAGGGGGATGGTCTCCGGACATGGGTTTCACCGTGACCGAGGTAAGAGACGGGACAAAGAGGTCTTATCAGGTGAGAACGCCCGAAGAAATAGCTCCGAGATTCGCCGAAGCCAGAAGGCAGCCACCCGCCCTTACAACCACAGCATCTGCCGTGCAGACTGCGTCAGATGCCCCCAAACCAACGATCTCCCCTGAAGGCATACAGGGACAAGGCTCAAAAACAACAAAGAAGGCTCAAATAACAGGTAAAGCCATACCGAAGAAGAATCAGACACGGATTCCGGGGTTTGTGAAAGGAGCGCAAGGCAAGGCGACCAAAGAAGACGTACAGGCGGTAGCCGACAATCTAATGAGCGGACTCAAGAACGTGTCACGAGCCTTGGTTCATACCAATGTAAAAGACGTCAACATGCCGATAGACGCTCTTGATGCCATGAACAGGGCGAATGGTATTGATGAGAACGGCAATTCAGATGTCGCCGGGATGGTATGGGATGGACAGATATATCTTTTCTCTGACAACATCTCCAGCGAATTAGATGTAATCCGCACCTTCGTTAAACACGAGATGTTCCACAAAGGATTCCAGACTCTCTTTAGAAATCTGGCGGGCAAGAATGGCACATTCATTCCTTACCTTACTCAGGTGAATACTCTCTTGGATAATATATGGACTCAGCGAGAAGCTGGCGTCCGGGAGAATACAGCCAAGAACCAAGACCAACTTGAGATAGATTCTAAAGATGGAGTCACAAGGACAAAGGCAAGAAGGAAAGCTGCGGAAGAATGGCTGGCGAATCAGGCTCCTGAATCAGAACCAAAACTCTTCGACCGGCTCGTATCTATTGTAAGGAACTTCCTGAGGCAGATCGGATTCGATGTCAAGCTATCTGACGAAGAGGTCAGGACTATAATAGCAGACTCCTATGCGGCTCTGCGGGGAGAAGTACCTTCTGGAATAAAGAACGCTGACCCTGTCTTTGCTTTCAATAGTAAGAGTCCGTTAGGGAAAATAAGCGGTCACGCAAGGAGCCTTGGAGCAAGGGTTCTCGCCGGGACAGAGAAGAAAAGTCCAAAGGTAGGTAAATTAAAAACTCAAATCGCTGCTCACTTTGCAGAAAGACGCGCAAAGGGCGGAGTGATAGATTATCTGAAGAATGAACCTAAAGAAAATCGACGGGTAGAGAAATAATTACGCGAGTTCTTTGATGTGTGCATGGTAAAGCATCCCGAAGCGCTGGAATGGTACCGCAAAGAAATTAAAGAAACTTTTGACATCTTAACTCAGCTTGCGCCGGAGCTTGTCAATAAAGAGAATAGGTTCGTAATGAATCTGGCTCTTGCCATAGCTTCAAACGGAGAAAAGAATATCCCCAATGTTAAGAGTGCCTATGAAATTTATCAAAGTTTTCAGGTAAATCGTACGTTTCTATCTAAGGTAGGGGCAAGGCGTGGAGAGTTAATAGAGAAAGGATTGAAGAGGGCAGATGCGTTTAGTCGGGAATTCAACACTTTAGGCGAATTTGAAACTTGGTTGCTCGAAAAAGTCCCAAGGCATATCCTTGTTGATGAGGTTGCAGCTCTTCTGGGTATAACAAGAAAAGAAGCGCTCTGGGTCGGTGACGAAGAAGACATGGCAACTATTCTCCCAAGGTCAGTCATCTTTGGCCCCAAGGTAGGAGGAGCCTTCTTCCCGAATCTGAGCGGAGATTTCGACACTATTACTATGGATATGTGGTTTATGCGTACCATTGGACGCATTACCGGAGACCTCATAGAGGGCGGTACGCCAGAAGAGGTAGAAGCCCAAAGAGAGAGACTCTGGAAAGCAATAAAAGCCTCACCAGAAGGAATGAAGATAGTCAGAAAAGATTGGGCGGAAAAGTTACGGGGCGAGAAAGGGATGACAAAGGGCGGAGAGCGTCTTTTTGCAAATGAGTTTGAAGGCGCAAAGATAGACGTGATAGCCAATATAATAGCAAAGTTGTCAGGAGATAAATCTTTCCGGGATAAAATAGGCGCGGTTGAGGGCGGTGAGAAATTACGGACAGCGGCTAATAATAGAAACGAGTATATTTTGGGGCCACTCCCAAAAGACGCCCCGAAGGGAGAGGGGAAAAGAGCATGGCTTAGAGAAAGAATAAACAACGTCAGAAAGGGGCTGGCCAAAGATGGCAAGAACTACGATAACGCCGATATACAAGCAGTAATGTGGATAGGTGAGAAGGAGCTATGGAAAAAATATGGACTCAGACAAACTCAAGGGGACTACTACTCGGACGGAGCGAACGCCCTCTATGAAGGGATACATGGTGGAGCATCTGGACTCTTTACAGGCGGAGCAAGACGAGTGGGAGAAGAAAGCGGAGGCGGGATGGAACAAGGGGCTCTCTTTTCTCGCCGAAAAGCAGAAACTGAGGGAACAAAAACAGAGCGAGACACCGCTACCATTACCTTAGGGGCAGCCCCTGATGTATCGAACGGGGAAAGCATGATTAGCAAGATATACGCGCTGGCCAAAGCAAACCCCGCAGGTTTCACTATAGATGTTTCTACCGGAAAGATTGTCACAAAAGGGTATGCGGTAGCCCCTTCCAAAAGGACAGCAACCCCCTATGACAACCTGTCGGAGCAAGACGTTGACGATTACCTTGAAAAATTTAAACAGGTCTTTGACTCTGACAAAAGGGCTTTCTTCGGGGGATGGCAATGCGATGACGAAAAATCCCCTGACTTTGGAAAATTTGTTCTTGATGTGTCTTTTGTTGTTGACAACCGAGAAGATGCTATCTATATTGCAGACATAGGAGAACAAGATGGAATCTACCACATTGATGGGCCAGACCCGAAAACAAACTACTTCAGAACCGATGAAGCCGTCGCAGACCTCAAAAAACGGAGTCTTTTTGATGAGAGGCGAAGGGCAGAGCTGGGAGGACTTCAAAAAAGCCTGCATAGAGTCATGCAGGGCGGCAGGCCTATTGTCGGGGAAGAAGTCAAACGAGAAGCCCCCGAACGAAGGCCAGCAGCCGAGCGAGTGGGACTTAATGATGCACAAAAGGAACGAAGACGGCCTGCGGGAGCTTTTTTCAAAACGGCAGGAGTCCACTTCAGCACCGAAAAAAGAGACGCCCTCTCCAGTAGCTTCTACGGACGAGGGCTAAAAGGGGCAGAGGCTGATCGTCTCGAAGGCCAAGAAGACCTGCTCCATAGAATCTACTTTTATCCAGACAACGAGAGGCTCAAGAAAGAACCATCTCTCGGCAACGTCGCACATAAAATCCCGCCAGACTATTACCTTTACGATGCAACGGCTGATCCGGAAGGATTAGCAAAGAACTCACCCGATGCCAACGCCTTTGAAAGAGCGGTTATTTCTAACGGATATGATGGATATGTGAACACCGATAGGAACACGGGCGTTCTCCTCGGCAAAAGGGATATCCCGATAGACCATGCCGATAAAACTACCGAAGAGCCGAGCTTTTCCCGTGAAAGCCGCCAAGATAAAGAAAAACTCATCAACGATTTCTTTAACTACGCCAAACCTAAATTTTTCATTGACGGCGACACTGAATCAATCAAGATAAATATCAAGGGGACTTCCCAGCATCAAGAAGGAAAAGGAGGATGGGGAGAAGAGGGTCGGGTGCAGGGAAAGTCAACGATGAGGATACTCCGGAAGGATGTAGAAGCCTACAAGCCTAAGCTGGATAGCACAGCATCTGTGTCCGGATTCAGAGGGCCAACAGCCGCTATTAATGGATTAGTGGAAATGGCTAAGCGCTGGTTTAAATATGCGGATAAGAATAATATTCTCAAACGTCTTCCATCCCAACCAAAAAACAAAACAACCGAAGAGCCTTCGTTCTCCCGCGCATCCGAGTACGTGGACAATGGAAGGCAGTACATAGAAGCGGCACGTAATGTATGGAGTTCCCCGAAAGAAAGCTACAAGTATCCCGGAGCCATCAAGCGGTCATTTGAGTATGTCTTCGGCTCACCGGAACACAGCAGCCATCCAGTTATAAAGGCTCTGTCCAGAGTATTCGAGGAGCGCAACGGATGGTTCAACGAATACTTCCTCCGATTCGCTGAAGGAGACCATCCCGGCAGACAACACGACACAATGGCTGAAGCGCTGGACAGTCTCAACGATGACCATTACGATTCCTTCGAGCAGGTAGATAACGACATGGACGTCAGTGGATATACTCAGGACGAAGCCCGCGAATACATGAAAAAGAACAAGGTTGCTCCTGAGGTGGTGGAAGCGTGGGAAGCTAAAACCGCCAGATTCAACACTGTCATGGACACGATTATCGAAAACGTCCAAGAGCAGATAGATGAGATAGACGAGTCGGCCTCCATGAGAGGGAGCGAGCCCAGCTATCCGAGGATAGCCTACGAAACAAACGAGCAGGGAGAGCCGGACTTCAACAGTCCGATAGACCTCAAGGATTATCTCGATGTCCTGAAAGAGATGAAGAACTATGCCTACTCACCGAGAATAAGGGAGCCCGGTAAATATGTAGTCAGGGCGGAGATACCCGCTTCCGGAAGAAAATTCATGCAGTTCGCTAAGAGCCAGATAGCTGCCGAAAAACTCAAGCTGGATAAGATAGCCGAGGGCTGGGAGAATGTTGAAGTCGCCCAGTCGAGAACGCTCCCAGAATCGGTTCAGGCCGGGCTCAAAGAGATAGACGTCCTTAAACTTGTCGGAGAAGCTCTTAACAAAACAAACGACGCAGCAGCTTCAGAGGCTTTTGGAGCACAGCTCACAAGCGCTATCCATAACATAATTCTCTCCAGAGGATACAGACGGCATCAGATAGGCAGGCAGTCACAACTTGTCGAGGGGTACGAGACCGACCCAAGGAAGAAGGTCTTCACTTATCTCACCAACTCCGCGGCAGGCATCGCAAAGGCTAAGGCCGCTAAGCAGGCAATGCAGATTATGACCGGAGGCACCAGCGAAGAGACCGCGGAAGGAGCCCTTACCGTTAAAACCCTCGGCGAATATCATAGAACTCCTATCAATCCAGCAATGGAAGGAAGAACATACGAAGCGGCAAAGAAATATATTGCTGATAACCTGCGGAATATTGAGGACGCTGACCGGGCAGTTGCCTTTGTTAAAAAGCTCGCCACGTTTAAATACCTGTCTTGGACACTCCGGGCACCCCTTGTTAATGTTACCGCCCTTATGACTACGGTAGCTCCTTCTATCCAGCAATACGCCGGACAGGGGAAGGCCGGGATGCTAAACGTTATGAAGGAAATAGGCAAGGCATCCACCCAGTATGTCAGGGTCATGCGCGGAGAGAGAGGGACGCTGACATCGGCAGAACAATCGTTTATGGATGAAGTCAACAGACGCCAGTACGACGACCCCCAGATGGTAAGGGACATGATGACATCCATGCAGGGTTCTTCCGGCAGGACTTTCGACAACATAGTCCAGTGGGGCATGAAGCCCTTCAGCTATGTCGAGCAGTGGATGAGAGGTCTCACCATGCTTGCGGGGTACAGGATAGCAAAGCAGGGAGGTATGTCCGAGCTTGATGCAAGGGAAGCGGCGATACAGTCCGCCAGCAACGCTCACGGTGTCTACGGGAAAGCTACGAGACAGTACTGGGCTCAGGGCACCGACCCTGCCGCAAGGATAGGCCAGATCGCATCCACCTTCTTAAAGTTCCCCCAGAACTATCTGAACCTCCTGTATGATTTGGGATATACCAAGGGGAATATAAAGGCTTTCACGTGGGCTCTTGCCGCTCCGATTGTTCTCGGCGGAATGGCCTCAATCCCGTTTAAGGACAATATCGTATGGATGATAAACGCCTTACTGAAAGGACTTGGCGACGACAGGGACATCGAGAAGATGGTATTTGATGACATCAGATTCTACCTTGGGCCGGAGGCCGAAAAGAATGCGCGAACCGGATTAATGGGATGGGCCGGAATAGACATTACTGGTTCCTTGGCGATGAACATCGGACTCCCCACTGACCTTTTGAGCTTAACTGGTATTTTTGGAGCCATGGCGAAAGAAACATACAGAGCCGGACACTTCGTAACCACCCAACAGTACAGCAAGGCGCTTGAGACCGTACTCCCCTCCCTTCCCGCTAACGCGTTTAGGGCTTTCCGTGAGATGGACGGAGCCACAACCATGTCAGGCAAAAGAGTTTGGAATGAAGACGGAACTCCATATATCCCAACCTCCGGGGAGACTGCGCTACGCGTCGCAGGGTTCAGGGGCTCAAAAAGGACAACTACTCAACAGAGAGACTGGGAAACCAATAGAGAGAAACAGAGATGGGACGAATCCAAGGGGAAGATATACGAGAGATACAGAGCCTTCCTTGCCGAGAGAAACCCAAGTCAGGATAGATTCAGGTCTATCATGGAAGATGTCTCTAAATACAATAAGGCTATTGTCGCCAGAGGCAGGGTCGGAATGGTTGTTCCGATAAAACCTGCACAGCTTAAAAGGATTACCAGAGACATGCTCCGGGAATCCAAGGTAGAGCTGAGGATGAAAAAAGTGGGGAGTTAAAGGGCTCAGGCGGTGAGCTCTATCGTAAAGTGATGGATGTGCACGACTGACTGCAAAGACAACACCGGCGAACTCACATTCAGTTCGCAGCCAGAAGAACCGACTGTCGCCAGCAGAAGCGCTCCGTCGCCGAATTCAATCAGAGCGCTTTTAGCGGTAGCACTTTTTTTCGCGGTAAGCTCTATTCCGTTTTTCAGTGATATTGTGCCGTCGATTATTTTTATGTCAAAGAATGCGGTATCGGTGATAACATTTCTACAATAGACCCTATCTATATCTACATCTCTGACGGCCACATCCAGAAATTCGATGCTCCAGCCTTTCTTTGGGATATCCTCTGGGTTGCCTAAACAGAGATACTCTTTTGCTTTTTTATTCAGCCTCATATTACACCCCCGTAAAGCCGTCCGTCGCCGAGCTTTCTCATTGCCCGATGGATAAACTTATGGATACCATCATAGGTGAGTTCGTCTATCTCAGGCATACACTGTGTCTCCACAGCCAGCGCGAAGACCTTCTGGAGAACATAGGCCTGCATCTTATATTCCTCGGAGAAATTCAGCACCGACCTCTCAAAGAAGTTGTCGCCCATATCTGAATAATCCCCTGTATACCAGCCCTTCTCTTTGCACTCATCTCCAAGCGCTGTACCGGGATAAGGGGCGAAGATGGACGACCACGCGTAGTCGGGCTTGCATTGGATATTCACCTCAAGGGTCTGGAGGTCGTCTTCGATGGTCGAGGTCGGTAGCGCCAACATATTTTGTATCATCAGCTTGATTCCAGCCTTACGCAACAGCGTTGCGCTTCTTATAGTTTCCTCATTTGAGGTCTGCTCCCGGCCTATGACTTTACGAAGTTGATCGCTCGCTGTTTCGAGGGCTATCCGGGTGGACAGGCAGTTGGCCTCCTTAAGTAGAGATACGCGTTCTGGAGTCACCTGAGAGGGTCTGAGGTGGCAATGGAAGGGTATTCCTATCCTGTCCTTGTATTGTTCCGAGAACTCTTTTAACCAACCCAGAGATACTCCGAAACATGAGTCCTGAAAATACACAAACTCTGGACGGACAGAATCGATCTCAGCTATCACGTCATCAACAGACCGGAACCTAACTTTGGGTAAATCGGGATACATTTTTATCCATTTGTCGTTAAAACAGTAGCGACACCGGTACGGACATCCGCGCGATGTGATAAAGTCCCTTATCTTCATATCAGGGAAGTCGTCTCTTACCGGCCAAGGAATAGAATCCAAATTTGGGTAGCTTGTCTCTGACCCAAGGAAGTCAGCAAGCCAGTTTTCTGCCTCTCCCGGAATAATTAAATCAAATTCTGAGATTAGAAAGTCTCTGGGAAAGAACGTCGCATGAGGCCCACCTACGATAATCTTGCTATCCGGCAATATCATCCTCAGCCTTCTGGCAAGATGGATAAACGACTGTTGATTGCCCGTAAGTACAGATAGACCGACTATGTCTGGTCGCCATGCGTTCGCCACGATACAAGCGTTCTCTATGGCTACGATGCGTGTCTCTGCCCCAGCCTCTCTCGCCACAGCCGACAGGTACATAGGGCCTAACGTCTCAATTGCCTTGGATTTAACAACAAACAGTATCTTCATATTTTCTCCGGAAGTCCTTCGTCAAGGGTGTTTGTTTCCCAGTACATTATAGGGAAGGTGTACCTGCCATCGGCCAGCTTCGCTCCGCTTATGTACGCATAAGGAACCGGCTCTCCATTTCGGGTGACTGAGACATACAGTCCAGCCGCTGAAGGCATCTGTTCTTCCGAGATGGAGTTGATATCGATGCCGAGCAAGCTCATCTGCATGTCAATCGACTCCTTGTTTTTCGCGACATCAACCCCCAGCTTAACGAGCACCTTGGTTATCCGGTCTTCCAGAATCTGCACCGCCTTCCGGGATGGCTTGATATGGAGCGACTCCTTTAGTAACTGCCGATACATCAGCTCGTCCTCACTCACTTCGTTTCTTTTCTTCATCCTCGCACCTCCAGCTCCGGGACTGCGGTGACGAACTTCGCCCCCCATTCCCTAGCGTATGATAGTTGTTCCATAATTTCTTCTTTGAGATTCCACGGCAATATCAGAATAAACTCCGGCTTAAGGAATTTAATCCTATCTTCGCTTGTCACCCTTATATGGCTCCCCGGAAGGTACTTCCCTATCTTATACGGAGACCTGTCCACAACCAGTGGTAGAAGATCGGACTTGATACCACAAGTATTAAGCAGCGTAACTCCCTTTGCGGCGGCTCCGTATCCGAAGACAGCTTTGCCGAATGATTTCTGGCGAATGAGGAAAGCCACGAGGTCGGTCTTAATCTTGCCCACCTTATATTGGAATCCAGAATAATGGTTCATGGACGTAATCCCATCGAGTATCTCCCCTCCGAGCAGCGTGGCCACCTTGGTGCTCTCAGCATGCACCCTCTTTTGATGTTGGGCATATATCCTCAGGCTACCCCCGTGCTCCGGTATCTCATCGACATCAAAGATGCACAGCCCGTTGTTATTGAATATGGTACATATCGCCATGAAGGAGAAATAGTTGTAGTGCTCGGAATAGATCGTGTCGAACTGGCACTGGCTAATGAGATTCTGGAGATGAGGAAATTCAAACACGGCAACTCCGTCTGGGTTCAGGGCTATCCTAACACCCTCTACGAAGTCGTTGATATCCGGCTGATGAGCGATAACATTGATGCCGCAGATGAGGTCAACACTCCCAATGAGATATTGCGTGTTGTCTGTGCAAAAGAAATCTGCCACAGTGTCTATGCCCTTGCTTCTGGCCACCTCTGCCGCCTCTCTTGCAGGGTCATATCCCAAAACATCACACCCTATCCCCTTGAACCATTGAAGCAGATACCCGTCATTGCTCCCTATTTCAAGCACCTTGCTTTCAGACCCAAGGCCGAACCTCTCACACATAATATCAGCAAACTCTTTTGCATGGCTGACGTTCGATGGACTCTGCGAGCTGAAATAGACGTAGTCGTCCTTGAATATCTCCGAAGCCTTCTTGCTCTCCGGTATCTGCACGAGAAAGCATTTGTCGCACACGAACACCTTTAACGGATAAGTCATCTCCGGCTCGTTGAGCTGCTCTTCGGTCAGAAACGAATTGCTTGGCGGTTGATGCCCAAGGTCAATAAATTCATGTGTCAACGGTTCGTTACAGGCTCTGCAATTCATGTGTTTTCACCTCCGCAATAATCTTCAATATCTTCTGTAGTTAGAATCTTGCCGGTTTCATAATATTCCTTGTACCACCGGATGCTTCTTGCAACTGCATACTTCATGCTCCAGCGAGGCTCCCACCCCAAAAGCTTTCGACTTTCGGTTGAGTCTATCTTGAGCAGATAGACCATCCCCGGATGCGTAGGGGTGTTATCGATCTCCCAGTTAATTACAGGCCATACTTCTTTTGCTGTTTGAAGGACTTCAAGAACCGTCATTTCTCCTTGTGGCCCAAAATTGAAAGGTTTCGCAAATCGCTGATTCCCCTGTAATAACTTTTCTCCAAGTAATAAATATCCCATTAACGGCTCAAGGACAAATTGCCAAGGCCGGGTCGATGTTGGCGTGTGTATTTTTACGGGTATTCCCATTCTTGTTGCTCTGACAATATCCGGTATTAAACGCTTCTCCCCCCAATCTGCTCCGCCAAGGACATTCCCGGCTCTCGCTACCGCAATCATTGGGAAATAATGTTCCTTATAACATTCTACTACTTGTTCCACACAAACCTTACTTGCTCCATACGGAGTAGAATCTCCCATAGCGTCATTTTCCCGATAAGCCCAGTTCCATTCCCTGCTCTTATATATTTTGTCACTTGTTATGATAACAATAGCCTTTACGGTTTCAGACAATCTACAGGCATCGAGAAGATTTACAGTTGCCATTATATTATTTTCAAATGTTTCTCTTGGTTCCTCAAATGTTTTGGCAACAATAGCGGAAGCCGCAAGATGGAATACAATATCAGGTCTAATTTTGTCTAAATTTAACTGTTCTTTTAAATCGAATCTAACATCAGAAATGTTTTTTCCCAATTCAAGAATGTTGAAATGGCTTGGGTCGGTGGGCGGATTCCTTGCTATGCTTGTGACATTAGCCCCAAGTTTCATTAACCACAAACAAAGCCACGAACCCTTGAACCCAGTTCCGCCAGTTACAAGAACATTTTTACCTTTGTATGTTTCATATAAGTTGCTCATACTCGCTCCTTTTTTCTGGAAAATTAAGGATGGCATCCTCGCCACGATATTTTATGATTGCACAATCGTAAGCAAAAACAGCATCAAGCAGATTATTAAATGAACCGCAATATATATGTTCCCCATGGTATAAAAACTGTGCCATCCATTTTCTGGATTTTTTGTGCCAAAACACGCCCCTATACCCGGAAGAGTTGTCTCTGTGCATTCTGCAATTATATCCATTTATTGATGGAGCCGCTATTCTTAGGTTTACTTTTCGATTGTCTAAACAATTCCTGTTTATATGATCGACTATAATTCCGTCCTTGGGCTTGCACCCCATAATTTCGCGGTGCATATTTACGGTAATGTTGCTATGGTTCCTGCCTTCCGTCCCGTTTCTCCCATTAGGATAGGCTGTCCGACTCGCGTAGCAATTCCATGCATCGTGTCTCGCTCCCCATTTCCACTGCATAAGCCATTCGTAATCTTCATCGTCTACTATGGCTATCTTCCCTTGGGTAAGGGGTATTCCCCGGACGCTTCCGTTCTCTATCCCAGCAAGCACTATGGCATCGTGGGCATACATTGACTTTAGGCTTTCGAGCAAACCAGACATGGTTACACCTCCGACATTTGAGTTCTATTAATTTAAGCTCCATATCTGTTCCTTACCATAATATAATTATTAAAGTCAAGTGTCATTTCCAAATTTTCCATTTAGGTTTCCCCTCATCCCACATATTCTGCAACACGCCCATATCATAAAGGTTATCCATATATCCAAAAAAGCCTTTATGCTGATACACCATGAGCTCTTTATCCTGTGTTAAATCATGGAAACAATCCGTCTCAAGGTCACAGCTTTCGTCTTCAGAAAGATAATCAAAGATGCCCCTGTTGAACACCATAAACCCGCCGTTCATGAGGCACTCCCCTTGAGGCTTCTCGGTGAAAACCTGAACCAAACCATCCACATGATGTATCTCTCCGAATCTTGGCGAGGGATGAACCCCGGTGATGGTCGCTATCTTCCCATGACTCTTGTGGAAGGCCAGCAGATCGGTGAGGTTGACGTCCGAGAGGCCGTCGCCGTAGCTGCACATGAAGGTATCCCCATTGATGTAGTTCTCGATCCTCTTAAGCCGCGCTCCCTTCAGAGTGTTCAGCCCGGTATCGGAAAGGGTCACAGACCAGTCATAGTCGGATGGTTTCCTGTAAACTTGGATAGATTGGCCAATCCTAAAGGTCACATCGCAATTTATTTCATCGAACACCGAGAAGTATTTCTTAAACTCCTCCTGCTTATATCCAAGCGCCAACACAAAGTCGGTGAAGCCATAATGGGCGTATATCTTCATGATATGGAATATCATTGGCTTCCCGCCTATCTGCACCATGGGCTTAGGCAAGAATTCGGTCTGCTCTCTTAGTCTTGTTCCACTTCCACCGCAAAGCACTACTGTCTGCATCGTTATCTCCTTAAAGTTGCTCTTCCCCGTCTCATCGCATCGGGCTGCCTGATTCTTGTCTCCAGTCTGGCTCTGAGTTTATCGCTCAACTCATAGTGAGAACATACCCTGTAGGCTGTTAGCTCAAGCCCCATCAAACTGCTATGATCGTTTTCGGGATTTACCAAAAATATAAATCTGTAGCTGCCCACCGCTATGTAGCCCCTACTTGCGTCTATAGCAGCCTCCGGGTGCCTTTCCTTAATGAACATCATCTTATCCCTCAAGCACTCTTGCCTACAGCAAATCCCCAGATAGTTTTTTGTTGGTTCCGGCATATCTCGTACCTCCCCGAATCTTTGAAAGCGAAGACTTCGGGATGCCCGCCTCAGCATCTCCAATGAGGTATCTCCAGCCGCCTGTGGCGATATTCCTCCATAATGAGCTGCATCCCCGGAATGGCCTAAAATATTAGGCGGTACAGCAAAGCTATTTTCATATTCCCGTCTGAATCGCTCAGCATCAGTCGCAATCTCTCGCCGAGCCGCAAGTTCTTCTGGGGATATCGTTCCAAAGGTAGTAGGCATTATTTTACCCTCCTAAGCCAACCCCCCGGCGCGCTCGTTATCAGGGCGCGTTGTTCTATATCTTTATCCACAACAAACTCGTCGTTGTCTTTCATAAATTCCTGAACCGCCGTCCAAGGATTGTTCCCTTTACCCCAAGGCCGGTCTTGGTTCTTATCAAGATGGCCATAAAACTGAATCGCTGTATCGAAGACCACTAAATATGACCCTACCGACACAAGCGGTGAATAGAGTTTTAGCTCTTGCAATACGTGGTCATGGGTGTGGTTTGAATCAAGGGATACAAGAACCGGAGCCCACTTACCGATGATATCAAACACGTCTTCGGCAACATATGGGTCTACGCTTGAGCCCTCTAAGGTCTCGCAGCGAGGAAGCCCTTGGAGTAATGCTTTGGCGTGGCTCCTTATATCTATATCAAGGGCGAGAACCTTCCCGGCGGCGACACCTGCGGAAAAAAGCATGTCTGAATAAAAACTTGTCATCCCTCCGAAAGCGACTCCTATCTCGACAATCCGCTTCGGCCTTATCTGCCAAATCAGTTCTTGCATCACCATTAGGTCTGTTGGATATTGAAGTATCGGTATCCCCATATAGGTGAAGTTCTTCACATAGTTTGTTCTGACAAGGGACTCCGTGAGCCTGTGGACGTCTATCTCCAAGTCCCTGTCGGTTAGATTCTGTCTGACCTGCCCATCTCTTTCGTTAAAGTACTTTTCTGCTGGGTTCACGCTTGCTCCTTGATTAAGATTTTTGCTGACATTTCGGCATAGTCATTAACTCTTTTTCCGACAACGGGATAACTTGCAGATAAAATCCCATAGCTGATGCTATCTTCCGTAGTGCACCAACATGCCCTCCGCATATGAGGGCTTCGTCTTGCCCCGGCCACGTGAATCTGTATTCTGCTAATTTGTCACACATTTTATCTTCTCCTCACAAATTCTAAGATAATGTTTTGCTACTTCATGCCCTGAGTATCTTTTGATAACTTCCTCAAAGCATCGCTTCGCTGTCTTGTAATCCCCGATTCTCATCCTGCGGTTGTTGTGGAAGTTGATGTCCAGATTCATCTGATAGACACCGGCCTCTATCTTCTCCGGGTCAGTGCCGGGGACATGGATGATGTACTTTTTATCAACAACGTCCTCAATTCTCTGTTTCTTTATCCATCCGTTCTTTATACAATCGTCATACAGCCTGCTGCCCCTGACCGGGGTAGCCATATTAAAACCGCACCAGTCAAGGTCTACGTCCTCTAAGAACCTCCGGGTAACCAAACGATGGGCGTCGGTCTCTCCCGGCATCCCCATGACCAGAAAGCCGTGGATAAAGAAGTCGTTATCCCGTAGGGCTTTTACCGCTGGCTTCACCTGCCAGAGTTCCAAGGGCTTGTTAATGAACTCCCGAAGGACTAACGCGCATCCGCTCTCTATCGCAAGATAGGCCGTGTCCATTCCAGCTCTCCTCATCAGCCCAGCCATCTCCTCGTCCAGATATCTCACGCTCAGGCCATTCGGGGCCTCTATCCTTAGATTGAACTCAGCGAGCCTCTTGAAAAGAACCTTGGCTCTCGGCATGTTTATCAAGAGCTGATCATCATAAAAAATAAGTGTCTCCATTCCATAGTTTTCAACTAAATGCCTCACGTGCGAAACAAGGCACTCGACAGATGCCTGACGGACTCTCTTGCCGTGTAATGTGGAATTGGAGCAGAACGTACAATTCCCGAAACAGCCACGAGACGAGGAAATAAAGAAACACTTTTTGCCATGCCTTGCGAAAGGCGAAAAAGCCTCCTGCATATCGTATGCCTCATGGTTAACAAGCGAATAATCAAGATTAATCAAGGAGTCCAGATTATCAATAAGGGTTTTTTGGGGTTGCTTATTTTGCCTCATGGCTTCGCGTGTTACCCAAGCACTATTGTTAAACTCCTTGGTTAAAATAAAATCCCTTAAAGCCAGCTCGCCTTCTGCAAAACAGATAGCATCCAGATCGGGCTGTTCGCTTATAATTTCTTGATATGAGTAAGACGCGGCAGCGCCGCCTAAAAGAGTAACCGCGGTTGGTTGCGCTTTGCGCGTAAGAGAGAGAAGGTCTCTTAGATACTTGTAGCTCGTATCAAACATGAGGCCGAAACCGATGATGTCGAAACGGGTACTGCTTAAGACGCGTTCGATTTCCTCATTATAATCCGGCAGAGTATCGCAATCAATTATTTGGAAGCTTGCAATGTCTTGGCAAAAGGTTGCTAAAGAAAGTATCCCGTACGGAAAGCCAAGATAAGAGCGTATTTTAGGGCGTTTTGAATCAATGTCCTTTATTGTATAAGGAAGATTAACTAACAATGTTTTAGGTTTCACTATAATTCCTTTCTGGGAAATTCAAGATAGCATTTTCTCCATAATATTTTATCGCAGCCCTGTCGTAGGCTTTTGCCGCTGATATTTTATCGTGGAAATATCCTATAGTTGTCTGTTTTTTGTTTATCGAGACGGTGCAACACCATCGCCTGTGGCGCTTGTGCCAATACGTGCCGCGATATCCGGAGGTATTATCGACCCGTAGTTTTTGATTAAGCCTGTTGGCTTGAGGGCTTGCAATCCTCAGATTGCCCCTCCAGTTGTGAAGTCCGTTTTGGTCTTTATGGTCTGCCTGCCTTTTGTCTCCAACGGCGAGTCCAAGTATTTCACGGTGCATTCTTATAATTGGCTTGTCGGGACGTACCTTTCCATCAATGTAGGTATGGCGAGCAGCATAAAAAGTATATCTGTTTCTGTGGGCATACCACTTCCATTTTATCAACATATCGTAGTCCTCATCGTCTACCAATGCGACCTTGCCTTGAGTTAATGGTATCTCTCTCATA
>Ga0105105_10000098_pt1 | contig 39432 bp, 39 predicted proteins | sample PPLLaktember2015_4_FD_79108 | JGI IMG/M metagenome (GOLD analysis project Ga0105105, IMG submission 79108) | Freshwater sediment microbial communities from Prairie Pothole Lake near Jamestown, North Dakota, USA - PPLs Lake P8 Core (1) Depth... | ecosystem: Environmental > Aquatic > Freshwater >...
CCCCCTCCAGCAGTTCCTCGTCGTCAAAATCGCCAACTCCCTCTGGAGATACCGCCGCGCCATCGCCGCCGAAACCGGACGAGCCAAAGACCAGCTCCGCAAACTCTACAAAAACCGCTGGTTCAACGAAACCGCCACCAAAAAAGAAAAGCAGGAATTCCTCGACCGCTACGCCTACTCCGAAACCATCCCCGACGAAGACTACGGCTTCAACATCCAGCGCTACGAAATGCGCCTCGACTTCCAGCTCAACCGCGCCTATCGCATGCTCGCCCACCTCAAAAAACACGCCCCCTCTTTGCGGGCCGCTCCGCCTGTCCCCTCTCCGGGCTCCGCTTCCTCTTCCCCAAATTCTGACCGAGACCCCGTCTCGCATGCCGATCCCAACACCGCCACGGGCTCCCAACCTCCTCTCCCAAATCCTGACCAAGACTGCGTCTCGGATACCGACTCCGCACCCGACCCCACATCTTCGTCCGATTCCGGCACCGATCCGGATTCATCCGCTGAATCCGATTATTTCCCTCCACCCGGCCCCGACTTCGTCCTTCCGCCCGACTTCATCGACACCACCAAAAACCAGCTCATCATCTTCCGCGAGGAATGAGCGTGCGAATTCTATCCTCCGGGATCCATTATGCTGTCATCGCGAGAATTCTATCCTCTGGTAGGTCGAAACCTTTATGGTTTCGACATGCCATTGAAACCCGCAAGGTTTCAATGTCCCCGGGTATTTATGTAATGCCCTCTTCCGGTAGAGCGGAATTCAAGGAGCGCCAGCGACGAAGACTCCTGCCCTGCTCCTTTTCTTCGCCTAAACCGAAACCCTCCGGGTTTCGCTATTCCCCCTCCTTACTAAGGAGGGGGTTAGGGGGTGGTATTCAATATCCCCCCATCCCCAACCCGGCAAAAAGACGCGTGTCAATTATGAAAAACAAACCCATTTCATTGGACTATACAGACAGACATGAACTTACAGCGGAATATCCCCCAAACTTCTGCAGTTTCGCAGCGGTTTGGGATTCTACCGCTTCTTCGTGCTCTTCAAAATCAGCTTGTACCGGGGGTCGAACTTGCTCCCGCTGGAACAGACTCCGCACGAAGCCATGTAGTACTTCCGCCGCCGGGGATATTCCTTCCCGCAGTGGGGGCAGGCATAGAGGTAATTGTACGGAGCCCGGAGCGCCGGATGATCATGCGCCTTCAGCGATACCCCCAGCCGTTTCGCGACCGCCTTGAATTTGGCGTCGTGGTCAGGGTATTTGATATGAATCATCTCATGCATCAGGGTATCCTCGACCTCCTCCGGGAAAATCTCGTGGTAACGGCGGCCGATTTTGATCAGCTTCCGTCCCGGAGTGTATGTCCCGGCTATCAGCATCCGTTCGGAATAGCGGATTTCGACCGATGGGAGTTCCCCCCCGAAATGGACCATGTTGAAAACGTCGAACAGCCGGTACAGCTCTTCGACTGATGGAAGGGTGGGCTTCGGTTTGTCGGTTTTCCCGGTTCCGCCGGGAATCGATATTATTTCAGGGCTGTCGGCCGGGCACTCGTCAAAGAGGCTGAGATTCCGCAGCCGCAGCGCCGCTTTCTGTTTCTGTGTCATTTTCATGCGGATATACTACTTCCGAACAGGGGGAAAGTGCAAACACAAATTGAGGCATTCATAAAAAAACCCCCGACCGAAGCCGGGGGTTGGCTGCTTAACTTTCAATTGGGTAAATGGATAGCCCGCTTGTTAACTTTCAGACCGGCCTCCATCAGGGCCTCGGATAAGGTCGGATGGACCGCCATGATATGCCCGAGGTCTTCGGCGGTAGCGTCGAATTCCAGCATTGCGGTGGCGGTGTAGATGAGGTCGCCGGCGTGCGGCCCGAAAATGTGGACCCCGAGAATCTCATCGGTTTCCTCGTCGGCGATTACTTTCGCGAACCCGTCGGTGGCCAGGGTCGCCACGGCTTTGCCGATTCCGCGATAGGTGAAGTTGCCGACCTTGTACTTCCGCCCGGATGCCTTGGCCTCTTTCTCGGTCATACCCACTCCGGCGATTTCCGGGTCGGTGAAGACGGCGTACGGGACCGATTTCCAGTCGGCTCCAAGACTGTCGCCTTCGATAGCTTCGACCGCGGCGATCCCTTCGTGCGAGGCCTTGTGGGCCAGGAGCAAGCCTCCGGCGACATCGCCGATGGCGAAGATGTTGGCGACATTGGAACGCATCCGCTTGTCGACTTTGACGAAGCCTTTGTCATCCGTTTTGACGCCGATCTTTTCGAGGTTCAGCCCCGAAGTATTCGGCTTCATTCCGGCGGCGACAAGCACGAGATCGAACGCGATTTCCTTCTTGCCTTCCTTGGTTTCGATCTCCAGCTCCATCTTGTTCCCCTTCTTTGTCGCGGAGAGAACTTTGGAGGAGGTCATGATCTCCATTCCCTGTTTGCTCAGGGCTTTTTCGGCGGCAGCGGAGATGTCGGCATCGAGGGTCGGCAGGACGGCGTCCATGATTTCCACGACGGTCACTTCGGCGCCGAGGGTATTGTAGACCGAGGCCATTTCGACTCCGATGGGACCGGCTCCCACGACCGCCATCTTCTTGGGGATGCGGGGGAGGTCGATCGCCTCGCGGGCTCCGATGACCAGTTTGCCGTCGCGCTTGAGCATCGGCAGGTCCATGGGATTGGTGCCGGTGGCGATGACGAAGAACTCAGCCTCGATACGAACGGTGCCGTCTTCGTTAACGACGTCGATTTCTTTCTGGGAAACGAACGAGGCGCGCCCCATGTACTTCTTGACTCCGGCTTTGTCGAGGAGCATGCCGACTCCGCCGGTGAGGCGCTTGACGCAGTCGTCCTTGTGCTTGCGGAGCTTATCGAGGTCGACTTCGACTTTGTCGATCTTGAGGCCGATGCGGTCCGCGTGTTCGATGGTGCGCTTGAGCTCGGCAACGTACAATAATGCCTTCGACGGGATGCATCCCCAGTTGAGGCAGACGCCGCCGATGTATTCCTTTTCGATCAGCGCGGTTTTGATTCCGAGCTGGGCCGCCCGGATGGCCGCGACGTATCCGCCGGGCCCGGCGCCGATCACTACCAGTTTATATTTATCAGCCATTATATCTCCCCTCTCAAACCACTTCCAGAATCCAGCTTTCGGGATCCTCCAGGTACTCGATCATGCGGCGCAAAAACTGCACGGCGTAAGCCCCGTCGATGACGCGATGATCGAACGACATTCCGAAATTCAGGATCGGGCGGATGACGATTTCTCCGTCGCGCACGACCGGCTTGTCGACGATGGCGTGCACTCCGAGGATGGCCACCTGCGGTTTGGCGATAATCGGAGTCGACGCGGTGGCGCCGTAACCTCCGGCGTTGGTGATGGAAATCGTGCCGCCGGTGATATCCTCGTGCGAGAGCTTATCGGCGTTGGCTTTGTCGGCCAGTTCGCGGAAACCTTTGGCGATTTCGAGGACCGATTTTTGTTCGCAGTGCTTCAGGACCGGCACAATCAACGAATTATCGCGGGCGACGGCCATGCCGATGTTGAAGTACTTCTTGACGTGCAGGTTGTCGTCCACCAGATTGGAATTAATCCAGGGGTATTCACGGGCCGCGAAAATAATCGCTTTCGCGATAAAGGGCATGTACGTAACGCGGACGCCGTGTTTTTGTTCGATGCGGTCGACGTTGCGTTTGCGCCAGTCCTTGAGTCTGCTCATATCGCATTCGTCGAAAGTGGTAACATGCGGGATGGTGAATGCGGAATTGACCATGTGCTGCGATATGACCTTGCGAACGCCGGTGATCGGGATGATTTCTTCCGGTTCGGCATCGGGGAATTTGAAGTCGGGCTTGATGGTATCGACGCGGTGACGCATATCGATGTATTTGACGACATCATCCTTGGTAACCCGGCCGTTGCCGCCGGTACCGTCGACCTTTCGCAAGTCGATGAAATGCTCGCGGGCCAGGCGTCGGACTACCGGAGACGATTTCATGGCTTTGATACCGGATTCGATAGCTTCGTTGTCGGCGTGGATGCCGATTTTCTCGTGGTGCTGGCGGGCCATGACGAATTCCTGGGCAGGTTCGGATGCTTCCTGTTCCTGCGGGATATGCTCTTTGCCGTCGGCGGCTTCCGTTTTGAAGGTTTTGGCTTCGCTGGCCTTGGCCCCTTCGCCGACTTCCATGATAGCGATGGCCGTACCGATTTCCACGGTGGTATCGGCCGCGACCAGGTGCTTTTTCATGACACCGTCGTACGGCGAGGGTACTTCAACGTTTATCTTATCGGTCATGATTTCGACGAGGGGATCATCGACCTTGACCGCCTCCCCTTCTTTCTTTAGCCATTTAACAATGGTCCCTTCAACGACCGATTCACCCAAAGGAGGGACTACGACTTTATATTCTTCCATTTTGCCTCCCTAATATTCCATAACTTTTTTGACAACTCGGGTTATTTTATCAGCATTCGGAAGGAAGAAGCGTTCCATCGGCGGCGCAAAGGGAGCGTTAGGGACATCGAGTCCGCAAACGCGCTGCACCGGAGCATCGAGGTAATCGAATATTTCTTCCATAATGGACGCGGCCACTTCTGCCATCACTCCTCCGGTTTTGGTATTTTCCTGGACGAGGACAGCACGCGAGGTTTTCTTCACCGATTCGAAAATGGTTTCGCGATCCCACGGCAACAGAGTCCGCATGTCGATCAGTTCACAGGAGATGCCGTCCTTTTCAAGACCTTCAATTGCCTGAAGACATTTATGATACATCAAACCGTAGGCTACCAGGGTAACGTCTTTGCCCTTTTTGCGGACCGCGGCCTTGCCGATAGGAACGGTGAAATCGTCTTCGGGGATCTCTTCTTTGATCCAGCGGTACAATTTCTTGTGCTCGAAATATATGACCGGGTCGTCTCCGCGAATGGCCGATTTAAGCAATCCTTTGGCGTCGTACGGAGTCGAGGGCAATATGACAATCAGTCCCGGCTGGGAGAAGAACCACTGCTCGTTGGTCTGCGAATGGTAGATTCCGCCGCCGACTTCTCCCCCGCAACATACCCGCAAGGTCATGGGACAGGTCCACTGACCGCCGGAACGGTAACGCATCTTGGCGGCCTGCTGCATGATTTGGTCCATCGAAGGAGTGATGAAATCGGCAAACTGGATTTCCGGCACTGGCCGAAGCCCGACCATGGCGGCGCCGACCGCACCACCGGCGATATACACTTCCGATATCGGAGCATCGATGACCCGATCCGGACCGAATTTATCAAGCAATCCTTTGGTGGCCTTAAAGACACCACCGTACAGCGCAATATCCTGCCCGATCATGAATACTCTCTCGTCACGCGCCATTTCTTCATGCAACGCGTCATTTATTGCCTGAATAAAACTAACCTGTTTCATATTTCCGACTTGCCCTCCATTCCCTTAAAATTCGTCCCGACGGACCGGGAAATTATCGGAGTATACGTCATTATAGGCTTCTTCCGGTTCGCAATATTCTTCTTTTTCCGAGACTTCGATGGCCTCTTCAATCTCGGCGTTGATGGTATCGACAATTGCTTCACGCTTTTCAGTCGTCAGAAGGCCAATCTCCATCAGTATTTTTTCCGCCCTGGCTACGGGGTCCTTTTTTTTCCAGACTTCGATTTCGTTGTCGGTGCGGTAATCGGCGGGATCGATTTCAGAATGGCCATAGTACCGATAAGTCTTGCATTCGATGAGGGTAGGACCCTGCCCTGCCCGGGCTTTTGCGATGGCTTCCGCGGAGGTCTTATGGACAAGAAAGACATCATTGCCATCAATGGTGACGCCGGGAAATCCATAGGCTTTGGCCCGATCGGAAAAATCGGTAATACCTGCCTGCAATGTCGCCGGAACCGATTCGGCCCAGAGGTTATTCTGACAGATATATACAACCGGGAGTTTGTGAACCCCGGCATAGTTCAAGGCTTCGTGCCATCCTCCGCGTGAGGTTGCCCCTTCGCCGAAAAACGCCACCACAACGTTATCATTTTTCTGAATTTTAAAGGCCATAGCGCATCCGGTTCCTACCACGGTTTGTCCGGCCAGAGTCGACGCCGCGACCATTACCCCCTTGGCCTTGGAGCTGTAGTGGCAGGGATGGGTTTTGCCTTTATCCGGGGAATTCCTTCGGGCGAAGTTATGCGCGAATATTTCCACCAGAGGAACCCCTTTGGTAATGGCCGCACCCAATTCACGGTGGGAAGGGGCGATTATATCGGCGTCGCGAAGTCCATAGGTCGGACCTACGGTGGTGGCTTCCTGACCGACCGCCGAATAATAGGTCCCGGCAAATCGCCCCTGACGGTAGAGTTTACGGAATCTTTCGTCTACCAGGCGGGTGCGCAGGAGATATTCATAAAGACCAAGCATGGTCTGATCCGGGAGATCAGACTCCTTTTGAGATGGTTTCTTTTTGGCCGCTTTGCTCGCTGGCATTTATCCTCCAAAAAACATATAAATAATGGATATACGCAAATTAGGCGAAAAGAAAGGATTTTTAGAAAACTCTTTCAAATCACAGGTGAATATATAACAACAAACTCCCGCCTTACATCTGGAAACTCGCCAATATATCGATACAGAAAGGCCGGAATCTTTCGACTCCGGCCCGTAACCTCAATAACTTTCCTCGGTTAAAACGGTTTTCCCCATGAAAACGCGATAAATATAAAAGGTGTAGGCAATTACAAGGGGCATCCCGATCAGAGCGATAATCAACATGACCGTTAAAGTCCGCTGCGTCGAGGAGGCATTGTAAATAGTCAGGCTGTAAGCCAGATCTATACTCGACGGAACCAGCCTTGGGAACATCCCTATTGCCGCTAAACCAAGCATACTTGCTATTGTTACGCAAGAAGATAAAAAGGCTTTGAAAAATTTGCCGGCTTTAAGGGCAATCGGAAAATAAATAAGGACTGCGAGCAGCAATACCATAAAAAGGTAAAAGAGCGGATTGCCGAGAATTCCCTCAAAAAGGAACCCGGCTTCCATCATGGTATAAAGGGTGGCAAAAATATAAAGTATTACAGTCGCCATCCAGCCTCCGGACGCCCAGGATTTCATTCTTTCCCGCTGATCGCCATCGGATTTGACTGTCATATAGGCCGCGCCGTGTGTAACCATCAATGCCAGACTTAGGACTCCGATCACAATGGAATATGGATTCAATAATTCCAGAAATCCGCCGAGATAACGGCCTTCGGAATCAATGGGAACGCCCCTCAAAATATTACCGACCGCTACGCCAAACAGGACAATCGCCAGCAGGCTTCCGAGTCCGAATGCCCAATCCCACGATCTTTTCCAGGCGTTCGATTCCACTTTTCCCCGGAACTCGAGCGATACAGCTCTGGCGATAAGTGCGGTCAAGACCAGCATCAAAGCCAGATAAAATCCGCTGAAAACGGTAGCGTAAACAATTGGAAAAGCCGCAAACAGAGCCCCTCCGCCTGTAAGCAGCCAGACTTCATTGCCATCCCATACCGGACCGATGGCATTGAGATTAATGCGACGCTCCTTTTCATTTCTGGCGAATAAATGGAGGACACCGACTCCAAGATCGAAGCCATCGAGAATGGCATAGCCGATTATCAACACTCCAAAAAGGAGAAACCAGGTCGTATTGAGATCCATCATGCCACCCCCTCTCCGGAAACCGGTTCAGGACCGTGCTTGATTTTGCGGTACATCAGAAAAATATAAACAGCACCGAGCAGAAGGTAGATTATAGAAAACAATATAATCGAGAACCAGACTTCGCCGGCCGTCACGTTGAAGGAAAAGGCCTCATCGGTCCTCAGCATTCGATAGACAATCCAGGGCTGACGTCCAACCTCAGCGGCAACCCAGCCGAACTGAGTGGCGGCCAGAGGAAGCGGTATCGAGACGACAAAGGCCCATAAGAGCCATTTTTTCTGAAACAGCTTTCCTCCGCGAAGCAGATAAACCGAAAGAGCGGTAATTCCTATGAAGAACATCCCGAGAACAACCATATTATGGAATGAAACAAAGGTAATCCAGAGCGGAGGGATTTCATCGGGAGGGAATTCATTTATACCCTGGACATGGGCATCGATATCTCCAAAAGCCATCCAACTGAGTATGCCGGGAATTTTAATTTCGGCGCCCAGTTCGGGCGGGACGGCATTGACGATTCCAAAGAGGACCAGTGGAGCCCCCGTTTGCCCGGTATAAAGCCCCTCGATGGCCGCGAATTTTTCCGGCTGGGTATGGGCGACCTGGCGGGCATGTTCATGGCCGGTAGGATAGACGGCGAGAACCGATACAATCAATCCGAATATGACCGACAGCCTGAGAGACCGCTTGGCTAATTCTGCCCGGTGATTCTTAAGGATAAGCCAGGCGCTGACACCGGCCATAAAGAAAGCTCCCGCGATCAACGATGCCACAATGGTGTGGAAATATCTTACCAGGGTGGAATCGTTGAAGACGGCGGCCCAGAAATCGACCAATTCGGCTCTGCCGTTCTGAATAACATATCCGGCCGGTGTTTGCTGCCAGGAATTGGCGACGATAATCCAAAACGCGGAAATGGTGGCGCCGATCGCGACCATCAAAATGGAAAACCAGTGGACTCTTTTGGATACCTTTTCTCTGCCAAAGAGGTACAACCCAAGAAAGGCCGATTCCATAAAGAAAGCGAAAACCCCTTCTGCTGCAAGAGGCGCGCCGAAAATGTCTCCGACAAATTTGGAATATTCGGCCCAGTTGGTTCCGAACTGGAATTCCATCACGATTCCGGTAGCGACACCTACCGCGAAAGTGAGAGCGAACAATTTTCCGAAAAATTTACCGAGCGCCACCCAGGCGGCATCCCCGGCCCGCCAGCCTTTCCATTCCACAATAACCAACAGCCAGGCCAGCCCGATAGAGAGCGGCGGAAAAAGAAAATGGAATCCGATGGTAATTGCGAATTGGATTCGCGAAAGAAACAGGGCATCTGCATCCATACCTACATCCCCCAACCCCGACGAAAGCAGGGTAATATTTAATTACTTAATTGCAAATCAGCCCTTACACAAAGTCCTTTTATTATTCTGCCGCGGCAGGAGGAGTATAGACCCGCTGTCCCAGTTCGCGGTCCATCATAAACAACCCCTCTTTGCTTTGCCCGATCATATCGAGCTGGTCGACGATGCCGCTGGCGGTCGATTCTTCCTCGACCTGTTCGTCGACAAACCATTGCAGGAAAGAATTCGATGCGAAGTCCCGTTCGGCCATCGCCAGACTCACCAGGTTGTTGATCATATCGGTTACTTTCTGTTCATGAGCATAGGCGGTCTTGAAAATATCGAGCGGAGAACCCCATTCGATAGGAGGGCAATCGATGGCCTTAAGGATGACTGAGCCGTCCCGTTCGATGACAAAATCATAGATTTTCATGGCATGGAACATTTCTTCCTGGGCCTGGACTCTCATCCAGTTGGCAAAGCCGTTCAGATTGGCGTTGGAGAAATGGGCCGACATCGACAGGTACAGGTAGGCCGAGTACATTTCGGCATTGACCTGGGCATTCATTGCATCCTGCATTTTATTACTGATCATTCCCATATATTCTGATCCCGCCATACCGGCCGCTAACCGGCATGGTTAATGATTTCGGGTCTTATGTACCTGCCGATCAGTTTTCGGCAAGCACGGTGTCGTCGTATTCAATCTCGAAACGAAGTTTGTGTTTCGCTTCTTCGATGGCCAGGCTTTCGAAAACCTGTTTGACTTCAGGTTTATCGGCCATCGCGGCTAGATCGGTGTAAAGTTTGAACGATGCCTTTTCCGACTGCATGGCAGCAATCAAAGCTTCCTGGTAATCGAAATTTCCTTCGAGGAAGCGGGTGTCCTGAACCGTTTCGGCGATTTTGAGATTCATCACCTTCTGATTCGAAGAAAGCATCAGCTTCCCGGCCTTCACATTCTGGAGCTTGGCCTTATGGCTTTTTTCCTCGAGCGCGAATTGCTCGAAAATATCTTTCATGTGCTTTTTCTTCATCTTGCCGGCCAGGCCGGAATAGAATTCGGCGGCATCCTCTTCTTTGGATATCGCAAAATCGAGAATTTCATCGACGGATTTGAATTTCACTGTGCCTCCTATCATGCATCTTGGTCCGAAGAGACCGCTTTTATTCTTTAATTCTGATTATTCCTTTTTCCAAAGTCCGTGCAGGTTGCAATATTCCCGCGCCGTCACATTTTCGGCGAGGACTTTGAATTCCGCAATCGGTTTGTCGCCCGGCTTCAAAAATTGACGGCAGGTTTTGCCGTCGGCATCGATTTCAATCCACTGGATATAATGGCTATCCTCCATGGGATGAGCCACGGAACCAACCGCCACTTTGTATCCGTTGGGGGTTTTTTCGATTACCGGAACGTGCTTTTCGAGGGCCGCATCGGTGGTGTTTTCGGAAAGAGATATCATCGGTTGGCCGCAACAGACCAGGGTCCCTCCTCCGACATTCAACACCTCGACCATATTGCCGCATTTCGAGCAGCGATAGACGTTATTTCGTTTCATTTACTTACACTTACTCCCAGTTATATCATTCAGCTCGGTATCCGTTATGCGTACGGGTACATTCCGTCTTTTATTTTAGCCAGGTTGGCCAGGACCAGATTGTGCTTCTTTTCGTCTTCCATCAGGTAGTTCAGAAGGTATTCGGCGACCAGCATCTTCTTGCCTTTCAGGGCATCCAGAGAAGCCTGGGCCAGCTCAACCGTCTTTTCTTCAATCTCGATATGTTTTTCAATGAGATCCCAGACATCGGCGAGTTCATCCGGGTTCAAGACTATGGCCTTCTTTTCGAGGGTATCGGCGATGAATTCCTGGACACGGTAATGGAATTGGGAATCTCGCTGGATGATTTCCATCACCAGACGGACTATTGGGTTTTTGGTCTTTTCAATGATTCTTCCGGTGGAAGAAACGGAGCTGTTTTCGACTTTCTGCCAGCGCCGCATATTATCGACGATCTGTTTTTGAATTTCCTTTGTTGACACGATAGACCTCCTGGACTAATTCCGATTATTTTGCCCTTTATTGGGATTAAGTTTACATATTTTGGCATGCAAAGTCAATTCGAAGTTGGGCTTTTAATTATACCAAAGCGGTCGGTTTTAAAGCCGGCCCCTTTGCATTTGAGACAAAGGCCATAATATTCAATGGAATAGCCGACAACTTCATAGCTGTTATCCGGCATTTTAACCGATTCGAGTTCCGGACCAATTCTTTGGGGCATATCGTCGACCCTTCCGCACGAAAGGCAATGGATATGGCCGTGATTGGAAGTATCAGCGTCAAACCGGCGATTCTCCATGGTATTAATAATGCGCACCAGTCCGAGGCCATTCAGAACCTCAAGGTTACGATAGACCGTTCCAAGGCTGATTCTTGGGAGTCTTTTACGGACAATATCATGGAGTTCCGCGGCGGTAGGGTGAATGCGGTTTTTATCCAGCTCTTCAAGGATAATCCGGCGTTGCCGGGTCATACGGTGTTTTCTTGCAACAGCCTGTTCCATTATCAGGAATAATTACTAATAAGACTTTAAAAGTCAAGCCCTTTTTAGAGGATTCTGGAAATATCTATCAGGAGCGAAATTGCTTTTCGGCCAGTTCACGATACAGGGTGGATTTATTCAGAAGCTCGGAGTGAGTCCCCTGTTCGATTATCTTGCCCCGGTCCATCGTGACAATCCGGTCGGAATGGAGGACGGTGCTGAGACGATGGGCGATAATAATGGCGGTTTTGTCCCGTAGAATTTCTTTAAGGGATTCCTGTATCAGGAATTCGGAATTGGAATCGAGGGCGGATGTCGCTTCATCGAGAATAATTATGGCCGGATTTTTCAGGATGGCCCGAGCCAGGCAGATCCGCTGTTTTTCCCCTACCGAGATATTGACTCCCCGTTCCCCGATATGGCTCTGGAATTTGTTCGGAAGATTGTCAATGAAATCGAAGATGTTGGCCGACTTGGCCGCCGCAATTACATCGTCAAGATCGGCATCGGATTTCGAATAGGCGATATTATCGAATATCGTGGCGTTGAACAGGAGCGGTTCCTGATCGACCAGTGAGATATTTCGACGCAATGATGCGATTGAGATTTCTCTTAAATCGATACCATCGATCTTGATTGAACCTTCCGAGGGGTCCAAAAAGCGGAAGATCAAATTGATAAGGGTGGTTTTTCCGGACCCGGACGGTCCCACAATAGCGATTTTTTCTTTGGGCCTGATGGACAGGTTTAAATTCTTAATTGCAAACGAACCGTCATTATACTTGAACGACAGATTATCAAGGACAATTTCACCATTGGGATTTTTCAGTTCGATGGCGTTCGCCAATTCCGGGATTGATTCCTGCAGATCGAGGTATTCGAAGACTCTATCCACCGAAGCCATGGCACGTTTTACTTCAATATGGGTGGAGGCCAGACCGCGAATCGGCGAATAAAGATAGGTCAGCAGCATATAGAATGCAATCAGGGCACCGAGCTGCATTGAACCTGCTGCAATAAGGTAAGCCCCCCAGGCCAGGACAATAATCGGCCCTATCATATTAATGAACTGCACAAAATTCGCGGCCAGCGAGCTGTAAACGCTGTTTTTGATATAAAGGCCGGTCAAATCCTCCATAATCAAGTCGACCTTTTCCTTTTCCCGCACTTCCTGATTGAAAGCCTTGACGGTTTTGATACTCAAAAAGGCCTCCTGCAATTTCGAAGAAAGCCTGGCCAGGTTTTCCTGCAATCCCCGATTTACCAGATGCAATTTCAACCCGAATATCTTTACCACCCAGATCGTTAAAGGAACCGGCAACAGCGCAAAGAGAGTCAAATACCAGTTTATCGATAACAGGTAGATCATTATCGCGACCAGCATGAGGATATTGGTGAAAAACATCAGGAGGGTTACGGTCAATAGACTCTGAACGTTCTGGATATCGGATAAAATTCGCGACATCATCTCCCCTGTTTCGTGCCGGCTGTAAAAACTCAGGGATTGCTTCTCAAGGTGGAAAAACAATCGCGAGCGCAAGTCGGCGATAATATTGGCTCCGACCAGCCCGACCAGGTAATCCCTGAAATATGAAAACAACACCTGCGCCAGATATATTCCAAGAAGGAGAAGTGCAAAATATATAACCGGAGTCAAACTGACCTTGCCCGCTGATGCATCTGACAATCCCGGAATAAGAACATCAATCATGTATCGAATGGCTCCCGGCAGGGCAATCAGCAGGCCCGCCAGAACCATCATTACCAGGAAAGTAAATACTTCCTGCTTCCAGTACGGTTTCAAGTAGCGAAGCAGGCGAATGATTTTGGCGCGATCAACCGACATAATTTCAACCGGAGGACTTAATGACTCCCGTAAAGGTTATTTCAACATCTGCCGGAGAATTGAGTTTCTATTCCCTTGCAGTCTCCGGCTCCTTAAAGCGGCCCAGTAATTCCGCGATAAACGGGTCGATATCGGCGTCGATTCCTTGTGCCCGCTCGATCCGGTAGATGCAATATGGGTTATCGGCCCGTTTTCCGGTCGCGGCAACGGAAGTGGTGGCGCATCCTCCGCGGCAAAGAGGAAGATATTTGCAATCGTAGCAGAATCCATCGGCGGTCTCGCGGGTGAATTTCCGGTTGTAGGCGAAGGCGTCGGGACGATTCCAGATTTCCGTAAACGAGGAATCTCTGATATTGCCCTCTATGAACTGCGGCTGCATCGACAGGCAGCCTTTGACATTCCCATTCGATTCGATCCCGGCCGCTCTTACCCCGGCATAGCATCCCAGGTACGGATCTCCATCTATCAACTTTGGACCGAGACAACCGTAATAACCGATATTTTCGCCGACGTCGATATCGATTTCATCCTGCTTTTTCAATTCCAGGATTTTATCTATCAAACGCGGGAAGTTATCCATGGTCAATACCAGATCGGCATGTTCCATCATTCTCCCGGTTGAAGTAGTCATCTGGATGCGCCACTGGGGGCAGCCGCAATCGATCAGGATCCTTTTTATTTCGTATAGTTCTTTAAGATTAATATTGGAAATCTGCGATACGGCGCAAAACTTATGGGCACCCCTTTTTGCCATATGCTTCAAGGCGTTGGTTGCCCCCTTGAAGCTGTCCGCACGCTGGCGGATAAAGTTATGCGTCTTTTCGGTTCCGTCGAGGCTGACTCCGACATTGCGGAATCCTATATCGGCAAAATCGTTGGCGATCTCGGGAGTAACGAGATAGCCGTTGGTAATCAAGTACGGCCTGATACCGTTTTGTTTAACGCGATATCCCAATTCGCGCCAATCCGGGCGAAGCAGCGGCTCCCCTCCGGAAAGGGTTATTTCCTGCGTTCCCAAAAGGGCCAGTTCATCGATTAACGAAAGCGCTTCTTCGGTGGTTAATTCGTCTGGGCGTTTGCGCCCCGCCGAAGTTCCGCAATGAAGACAACGCATATTGCAGGCAAAGGTTATTTCCCAGATTACGGCATGCGGGTAAAATCTAATCGTACTCATAATTTCTCCCTGGCCAGTTCGGCGTCTTGTTCTTTTTGGAGTTGCTCGCGTCGGCGAGAAATGGCAATTATATCGAGCATAGAATCAAGATTATGTTTCCAGGTTTCGCACCGTTCCTCACCCTTCAGGCCGCGGTCGATACGACGCGATGGACATCCCCCCATACAAATAGGAAGGATCTCGCAGGTACGGCACGATTCGTCGGTGAATGGGTCGAAGTCGAAATACTCCCTGAATATCGGATGCTGGAAATCGAAATCGTCGGCGATATTCCCGCAGGATTTCTCCTTTATGCCGACATGGTTATAACAACGGTACAGGTCGCCGTCGGGATCGATTAAATGCGCGCCAATCCCCTGTGCCATGCAGTATACGCTTATCGGAGACGGGAGTTTCTGGACGTGGAATCCGTTATCGAGCAGCAGCCGATAGTACTTCACTTCGGCCTGTGAAAATTCATTGGCATTATAGCAATGATCGGCGATATTGGCGCAGACACTGCTAGCCGGTTCCAGTTGACCGAAATATACTCCGATCTTTTTCTGCAATCCGGCCCGTACCAGTTCATCGAGCAGTTCTTTTATAATTTCTTCGCTGAAATTTCTATCGACATTCACCCTGACCCCGATGCCGATGTAATCCGAGGCGTATTTTATATTTTCCAGAATCCGGTCGAAGCTCCCATTGCCGTTTTTTAACGGCCTGCGGGTATCGTGAATGCGTTTCGGGCCATCAAGCGTTACCTGGAGAATGGAAACCTTAAGCTCGCGAAGTCTATGGACATTATCTTTACTAAGCAGGTAGCCGTTGGATATCATGGAAGAGGAATAGCGGAAGTTCTTCTCTTTGGCCATATCAAGCAACTTGTTCGTTAGTTCCTCGATTATACCCAGAGCCAAAAGCGGTTCGCCGCCGTACCAGTTGATATCGACTCGATTCAGTGCGTCTGCCCGTTCGCCGATCCGTTTCATGATGGCATCAATGGTATCGCTATTCATCCGCCCAGGTTTATTTTCTTCATAGCAATACTTACAGCCCAGGTTGCAGTTCAGGGTCGGAGCGATGGTTAGTCCCAGCGTGGTTTGGTCATAACGGTGCAGATTGTGGGCGAATTTCAGCGAGGCGGTTTCATCGCCATTCGCGGGAAGAACGAATTTGCCGAACTTCAACTGCTCAAGCAAAGCATTATCCTCATCGGAGAAATTGTTGTGATTCGACACTGATAGTTTTTCAGATATGGCCAAATAGCGGCTGTAATTTTCCCCGGTCATTAGGGCCACGGCTCCCGACAGGGCATTAAATGCTACGAAATAGTCTTCCTGCCAGGGCTGGAAATGGTTGTAGTTCGATATTTTGTACATCTTTTTGTTTCGTGCAGTTTCTTTTTAAATCGCCGGGAGGAGTATTCAAGTCTCCTCCCGGTCGGGATCAGTTACATTGTCGGATCAATTCCGTACAGCGGTTTTATCCCGCAGAAAGCACTGCATCCCTTCAAGTAGCAAACATACGGTCTGCAAGGGGGAGCAACGATTTCGGTGGGATCAATAAGATAAATCACTCTTACACCTCCTCCGGAATCCGGCGGTTAAAGGTTAACTTAATCCCCGGGCCCGACCCTATTATCGAACCCATAAATCAATACTTATTAATGCAATTATAATTTTTTGAAGTACCGGTACTATCCGGCCAGTTCTTAATTGACCCAAATAACACCGGGAAGAGAATCCCATTCTCTTCCCGGTTAGGATTGATCAGCACATTGTATCGATACCATACAATGGTTTCACCAGACAGAAATACTTCGATGTACACAAGTATGTCTTGCATGGTTTCAGGCTGGGATCATTGGGGTCAATCAGATAAATCACTCTTACACCTCCTCCAAAGTCCTCAGGTTACCGGTTCAATCAATCCTCGCAGTATGCCATAAGGCATGCCGCGGTAAATCTAATTTCAACGCTATACCGCGACCGATACCCGCAATGACTTGAGCCAAACGGGCAAAGGGCGAAATGCTATGTCGAACCGTCATTAATAACCGAATATCATCGATATTCGTTACATGTAAGATGTCAATAATAAACCAGCGATGCGCTGTCGGTCGCGGAGTCCATCCCCTATCAATGAGCGCGGAGGCTTTTCACACATAGACCGTGCTCTTTAAATGAAGATATGAGAGTAGTAAGTCGGTGTCAAGAAAATTCCGTTTATTTGTTAAACACCGGCTTCTCGCGGAGATTAATGTACATAAAAAACTGGAGCCGAGGGGAGTCGAACCCCTGACCTCTTGACTGCCAGTCAAGCGTTCTCCCAACTGAACTACGGCCCCAATTGGATTTTTAATATATGAGTCGGAGAAGTATAGTCAAGCGAATTATTCTTCAAAAACAGCCGGATTCCGTTGACCTTCGGCAACTTCCCGGATTCCCCCCTGATCAATATCGATCATTCTGCCCGAAGCGGTATTGCGATACCGCAAGGATTCCAGGTTGGAAAGTTCGTCCACGACCTTTTGAATTCTCGATGCGGCTCCGGCGATAGCCCGGATTTTGGAAACGATGTCGTCGGCCAAAAAATTATACCTGCTAAGAAGTATCTCGGCGTTGGCGGCTATAGACATCAGAGGGTTATTGATTTCATGGCTGAGAGTCGCCGCAGTCGAAATCACGGTATCGAGTTCGGTTTGACCGGAAACTTCAACGAAACGCCTGCGGATTGAAAGGGATTTATGTCCCTCCGGTAAGAATTTATGCTGTACTTCTCCGTCGTCCACGTTCGACAGGTTTATCAGGAAAACCGGTATATCCTGATTACGGGATTGTCTGAGAACATTCAGGAATTCCGATATCATAGCGGAACTGATCGCTCCGTTCAATACGACCAAATTGTAATTTACATGTTTGATTTTTTCTATGAAAGTATCGATATCGGCGGCCGATTCAACGGATGATTCCCCATCAAACCAGTCCGGCATTTTGAATTGCTTGTCGGCGGAATTGTCGAATCCGCCCGCCAAAATCCTGATTTGCCTGCACATAATCTTTATCAATCGCTGAAATTCAGAGTTATTGAGCTGCCGGCCGCCGAGGCTTGAATATCCACTTTTGCCTTGATGGCTTTCAGAACCCGGCCTACTATAAAATACTCGGGATTATACTTTTTCGGACCGGCGTCATTGGCCGCCTGAGGAAGGTGATATGCGAAATTCGGGCTGTTTCCCTGGCCGAATCCGGGAATCGAGAAGACCAGAACATTTCCTCGCTCGAGCCTGTTAGCAGTTATAGCCACGGGAGGGGAATCAGGTGACGGATTAGTCGCAGCGATGTTCGATAGAATCGAGGCCATCACCTCGGCCATTAATTCCCGATCGGTATTCAGTAACAGGGAATCTCTCAGTTCATAAAGGGGATTCTGCCGATCGGGCAGGCTGACCGTCTGGGCGGCCTTTTCGAGAATTTTCGATAATTCGACCTGTTCGAATTTGAGGTCCTTATTCAGGAATTCAAGCAGCCGCATTATTCTTTTATGGCTTTCGAGGTACTGGCGGCAGTGATTCTGGATATTATTCAGGTGCTCGCGCCCTTCGCGCGCCAGTTGGCGGTACGATTTAGCCGACAGCATCACTGCGTCTTTGCTGATAGTGTTTATAAATTGCTCCGCGGAGGTGGTCACGGCTCCGATAAGGTCGCGGTCTTCGCTATTGATTTGATCGACCAGTGTGCCACGGAAAAGCATAAGACCATATTCGGCGCCGGCGAATGATTTCGAGTCAAGGTCTACTACCTTAAGGTATCGCCGGCTGTTATTGAATTCGACCAGCAATTCCCGGTTGACCGAAAGTTCCGACGACTCGGATTTGAACAGGCTTTTGTCTTCGATCAACGCTTTTTCCTGGCGGAGGCCGGATTCCGGATGGAATAATTGAAAAACGTTATCGACTGAAGCCAGCGCCTGGTCTCCCGATACGAAGCGGCTGAATTCTTTCGAGATGTTTCCGTTGCGATGCAGTGCCATGAAGGTGCAATCGTAGGCGACGATGAACTTATGAATCAGTTCGTTCAGGTTATTCTTTTCTTTTTTTTCGTACCATCTATGAGAAACGTGCGAATATAGGGCGTTCCCGATTATATTCGAGGTGATTTTGTACGTTTCGGTAATGTCGCCGCTGTTTACACCGGAAATAATTCTCAGGACACCCCAGCAATGCTCCCTGCAAACCAAGGGCCGGCAAAACTCGAAGGTGGAACCGGAGGCCGCGGGGTCGGGGATAATCGGCTCTTTTTTTGCGGCAACATCGATGTGGCGGTTGTCTATATCTACGGGAGCCGTCGTACCCTCGATATTGAGATTATAATTTTCGGAAAGTTGTACTAAAACCCCTTCATCGTACAGATAAAGTGAAGCGAATCGGATATTCTTATCCTGGCAGAGGCATTTGGTCAGGTCGTTCCAATCGGCATCTCCCGAAATCCTTCCAAGCCATTGCATCAGGCGCTCGGTCAGGGGAGTTCCATCATCGGCGCCTTCGGGTTCGCCGATAGGTTCGGAAAAAGTCGAAGTGAGGATAAACTGGAAGTTGGAAGGATTCCCTCCGATGAAATTCAGCGAAACGATAGCTCCGGCCTGAATCTGTTCGTTATTAGTATTTATGAAGGTAAGATTGACCGACTTAAAGAAGGTTTCGAAATGACGTCCAGAAGCCAGGATTTCCTGCATCGATAAATTGGACGGTTCGTCCAGGAATTCCGATATATTTTTCCCGAAATAATAATCGGATGGCTGACCCAGGAATTTTTCAGTCAGGTCGTCGACATTGACGAAGCGCCCCTTTAAATCGATGCGAAATACGGGGCAACGGGTCAGCTGTTTTTTGGTTTCGATATTTCCGCCGGCCGAGTCAGACATGGTTCCTATTTCTTAAACAGCTTAAATTTCTCTTCCGCATTTTCAGTGCGGATGTAAACGAGGTAAACCCCCGCGGCTACTTTTTCTCCTTTGTTGTTAACTCCTCTCCATATAACGGGAGAAGTCACACTGCTGTTATCGGCAAAATTGTCCCAAATCTTTTCCCCATTCGCGGCAAATATCGATATTTCAGTCGGTTGGCCGGCGGAGGGACCGAAATAAATCGAAACCGAATCGCTAAAGGGGTTGGGACCTGCTATAATTCTACTGCTGGCGCTTATCGAAAGCGGAACGGCCATGGTATCGGCGGCGATTCCGGAAGTCGCGATAAAAAGCATGGTTCTCGACCCGATATCTTCTTCAATTGCCTCATAAAGGAAGGTCGCGGTCCGATCGCCGTTGTCGATTAACTGTGAAGAAAGCGGCAAATTTACACCGGTGAAGGCCGGGATGGAGTCTTCCATTCCTGTAATGGTGATATCCAGGTGGAGAGAATCTCCGACCACCAGGTTAACCGGAGAAATCTCGTCGATTCTCAGTAAATCCGCGGCTTCGAAAGCGTTGATAATCCCATAGCCATAAAGATTATCGGGAGTATTATAATTATCGGCAGATTCTATCAGGGCCTCGCGGAGCTGCATCGGGGTTAAAGACGGATTTATCTGCAGTAAGAGTGCTCCTGCTCCGGCTGCAATCGGACAAGAAGCGGAAGTTCCGTTCATGTAGGTAAACCCTGTGGTTCCGGGATTGACACAATAGACCGAAACCCCCTGCGCCAGAATGTCGGGTTTGATTCTGCCGTCAGAGGTAGGGCCGGCGGAAGAAAAGGCGGCGATAATTCCACTGGCTTCAACGGCCCCCACCGCAATAACGGAATCTCCGTCGGCGGGCGGTGTTATGTAATACCACGCCTTATTCCGCTCGTTTCCGGCAGAAACGAACACCGCGATTCCCCGCGACGCAGCCAGGTCAGCCGCCTGAGTTACGAAGGCGGTATTGCCGTCGCAATCCTGATATGTGTACCAGTCGTAATAACCGAGTGATGATGATATAATATCGGCCCCCTCGGAATCGGCCCATTCGGCTGCGGCTACCCAGTCGTCTTCTTCGATCTGGGTTTCCGATCCCACAATTTCGGTGCGGGCGAGGAGGAAATCGGCACCGTAAGCAGGGGCGATGATATTCCCTTCGTAATATCCACCCAATACCGAAAGTACCTTTGTCCCATGTTCGACCTGGCTTGGGTCGGAATCGAAAACCGACGGGTCATCGTCGACAAAATCCCATTGTCCCACGACGTTCAAGCTGTCGAAAGCGGGATGATCGAGGTTGAAGCCGCCATCCAATACGGCGACGGTTACTCCCGCTCCGGAATACCCGAGGGCGTGCAGCTGAAGAATATTCACCTGCGCATATTGATAAATGGAATTACCATAATCCTGGGGTTCGAATTGAGATTTCCTGCGGCCGCTGTCCTTGTATTCATCGGGAAGCGGCTCTTCAACGGCGACCGCAACCGGCCGAATTTCATAAACAAATGATAAAGAGGCCAGGTCTTCTAATTTGTCCGGATCGATATATCCGGACACGCTATTCAACCATCGGGATTCGCGGGCAGAATTAAAACCGAATACTTCTAAACGTGAAATATAGGGTTTATATACCGGCAGGTCGTAAAAATCGACCGGTTCCTCCGCGGATTTCCGGAGCGCTCTTCTATTCAGCGACTTTGCGCTTAGATTTTGAGCGGCTCCCTGAAGCGATTGCCGGTAAGCAGCCTGATTGAAGATCCCCTTGTCGGTGAAAAGCACCCAGACTTTGATGGAATCGCCTGCGGCCAGTTTGTAGCGCTGTTCCGAAAACCGGGGCGAAATCTTAATTGCTTTCGGTTCCCTGACAAATTCAATATTTTCGGCAGCGAGATTGAGGTTGAAAAGGAGTATGGCGGTAACCAACAAAAAGTATCGGTGTTTCATAAGACCTTTCTTAAGAATTCCCCGGTCCGTTTCTGTTCGGGATTATTCAAGATTTTATCCGGAGTTCCCTGTTCCACAATTTTTCCCTCTTCTATAAAAACAATGCGGTCGGCTATTTCCCGTGCAAAGCCAATTTCATGGGTGGCCATCATCATGGTCATTCCTTTATCGGTCAGATGCCGCATCACTTCGAGGACCTCTCCGACCATTTCCGGGTCGAGCGCCGAGGTCACTTCATCGAACAGCATAATCATCGGGTCCATAGCCAGGGCACGCGCAATCGCGGCCCGCTGCTGCTGTCCCCCCGACAACTGCGCCGGAAACGCCGCGGCCTTATCTTTCAATCCGACGGTGGTCAGCAGTTCCATCGCTTTTGCCCGCGCTTCTTCCCGGCTCCGTTTGCGTACCACCCTCTGAGCCAGAATTACATTATTTATAACGTCCAGATGCGGGAAAAGGTTGAATTGCTGGAAGACCATTCCCACTTCCAGGCGGACTTCGTGCAGATGCTCGTGATTTCGATCGATCTTTATTTTATCGATTACGATTTCTCCAGACTGGAAATCCTCGAGGGCGTTCAGACATCGCAAAAGCGTGGATTTACCCGACCCCGACGGCCCGATTATAACTACCTTCTCCCCCTTTTCGACATCAAGGGAAATTCCATTCAGGGCGTAATTATCGCCGAAGCGGCAAACCAGGTCTTTAATCCGTATAATCATGTTCGGGCGCTTCCGAATCCTCTCACCGCGAAATACCGTTCAAGGTATTTGACCAATCGGGCCAGGGTGAGGGTCATAATCAGATAAATAAGTCCAACGATAAGCCAGGTCTGGAAATCGACGAAGAATTGCGAATAGTATTCCCGACCGGCACGAGTTATCTCCTGCAAGCCAATAATCGAAACCAGTGAAGAATCTTTTAAGGAAGCGATAAATTCGTTGGCGATCGGCGGAATAACGATTCTCCATGACTGCGGGATAATGACATGGCGCAAAGCCTGAAAACGGGTCATCCCCAGAGCCATGGCGGCCTCATGCTGGGAATAAGAGATAGCATCGATGCCGGACCGGAAAATCTCGGCCAGGTAGGCCGAATAACAGATCCCGACCGCGAGAACCCCCGCGGTGAAACGATCAAGACTGAGTATTTTGCCCAAACCGAAATAAATGAAGAATATTTGCACCAAAAGCGGGACTCCCCGCAGAATATTAATATAGGCGGCGGCGAATTTCGAGAGGAAACCGACACGGGAAATCCGCATTACCCCCACCACTAATCCGAGAACCAACGCCAGAGAAAAGGCGGCCACGGTTATCAGAAGAGTTACCGGCACCGCAGGAAGGAGATAAACGACAATATCGAAAATCAGTCTGGCCTGGTCCGTCAGCCAACTCAGCATTCGGAATCTCCTTTTGGATTTCAGAAAAGTTAAAGTTTAGCAACTCAATATGCAATATGGAAATAAGCGGACTACCGGGACTATTAAACTTTCATTGACTTTGGCGGTTAATAATCATATAATTTTATGCCCTGAAATACAGGGCGGGTTGAAGTTGCCCCCGTGGTGTAAAGGATAACGCATCGGCCTCCGGAGCCGGTAATCCAGGTTCGATTCCTGGCGGGGGTATTTTTATTGGAGGACTATCTTGGAAAATCACCATTTTGAAGTCACCATGGAACAGGTCGATGATTACCAGTTTCTTATTAAATTCGATCAGGGGAGTGAATTCCTGATGGACGAGCCCTCTCCCCTCGGAACCGACAAGGGGCCGAATGCCGCTCGCGTTCTATCCGCGGCCATCGGCAACTGCCTTTCGGCGAGTCTCCTGTTCTGCCTTCAGAAGGCCCGGGTCGATACCAAAGTCACCAAAACAGTCGTAAAAACCGAGGTTATCCGAAATGAAAAAAATCGGATGCGCGTCGGCGGGTCCAGGGTGACCATCAATGTCGAAATCGACCAGCAGGAAAACAGCAAAAACCGCATCAATAAGTGCATCGAGCTTTTCGAGGATTTTTGCATCGTTACGCAGTCGGTACGGAAAGGTATCGAAGTAGGAGTTGAAGTAATCGACCAGAACGGAAGCAAGCTGTACGACAGCGAACAGGGTTAATTGTCCTTGAGATTATCGTCACCGTTTTTCGTAACGCGCTGATTCTTAAAATACATTATCGGGTGAATAATTAAAAACCGCAGGCCTCCGGCGGTGGAAAAATTCCGCAAGGGACGCTTCATATAAGCGAACAGCTCGTGCCAGACCAGTTTCTCGTGCAATTCTCCCTCTTCTTTGACCAGCGCCAGACGATGCACCGAATAAAGCCCCAGGACAAAAGCAAAAATGAAAAAGAAATCCCAGCTCTGTAAATTCAGGGTTTGAAAAGCGATTTCGCCATCCGGCCCTCTCCAGGTCATATCCCAGGAAAATTCCCGTTTCGAAAAATAATCGATAAAATATCCCCCGAGGATCGGCGCGATTCCGGCGGCCAGCGAATTGACCAGGGTTGCGACCGCCATATAAGCGGTGGCCTCTCCCTTCGGTGCAAGCTTCAAAGCGATATTGCTCGAGGCCAAAAGCACCCCGGCCAGACTAATGCCCATTACGATGTGAATGACAATCAGAAGAGGCATGGTCAAACCATGCTTGTCGGGAAAAGTCGTAAAAGTCCAGGCCAGAATCGAAAACATAAAAATCGGTCCCGAAATGGCCAATACGGACTTGTTGCTGAAGCGGTCGGAAAATTGCCCCCATATTCTCAGGAAAACCACGTTTACCACCTGGCTTAAGACAGTCAGCCCGATTACATAAGACATGCTCATGTCGAGCAACTTCAGCATGTATACGGTAAAGAACGGCGCGGCCAGGTTCACCGCAAAATTCCAGGAACCGAGGAAATGTATCAGGTGGCGGAAATTTTTATCTTTTAGAGGTTCCGATATTATTTTGAGAAAGCCCCTTGGAGCAGCTTCATACCTCATGGGCAAGTCCGGAATGCGGGCTATCAGGTAAGTCCCCATAACGCCGAATATCCAGGCCAGCCCGAACATTATGGAATAAGCATAGACAACTTTATGAGGAAGGATTTTCTCCCAATAATCGATATAGAATCCTGCAGCGAGACTCAGGACAACGCTTACAATGGTCGAAAGGCTCATTCTTTTGCCGAAGAAACTGCCAAGGCGATCCTGCGGGATGAGGTCGCGCATCCAGGAATTCCAGGCGCATAAAGATATGGAACCGATCCCGGTATGCATAAAGAGCGCCGCCACGAGCACGCCGAGTGCGATCTTGCCCTGGAAGAGCAGCGGAATCAGCGCCACCGGCACGAGAAAAAGGCGGTTTATGGAGGTAGCGGTAGTGCATATCAGGCGGCGGCGGCGATAGCGTTCAACCACGAAAATCGCCGGAATTTGAATCAGCTGCGCGAGCGGGATAACCGCCGACATCAGACCGATGGTGAAATTCGAGGCTCCCAGGTGAATGGCATAGGCAACCAGAAAGATACCGCTGCTGAGGGTCACCATGGCCTGAGTCGCCAGTCCCTCGCGTATTATGACATTCAATCCCCGGTTGATTTCGCTTTCGGGGAGAATGGATTCGGTTACAGTTTCCACTTCAGACATATTAGGAATATCGGCAGATTCCCGTCCGCGGTTATTCGGTCGAATCGGGCCGATTTGATTTCAATAGCGCGATGCTGTGATCGATCCAGGCGAAGATGGAATCTTTTTCGGCGTCATCAGGAGAGGCATTCCAATGCATCAAACGGTAACTCCAGAGCGGCATATCCCCTTCTTCAATTTCTTCCCTGATATCGCCGAGCAAATCCAGCTGTCCGTGACTTCCCGAAAAAGGGAAACCGCTGGTCAAATCGAGATGTTCGCGGCCCTCCTTGATATGGTCGTCCATCATCCCGCCGATTATCGGCAATTTATGGTACCATGGAAATTCCGTGCTGGTCGAATGGCAGTCGAAGCAGCCCTTTCTGAAAATCGGTTCGAGGCTTTGAAAACCGGCGTTTATTTCAGCGTAAAACGAATCGCGAATGGAATCGGGCAGAGTGATTTCCGTCTCGGAACCGGCCTTCACTTCTTCATCAACGCCATCTGCAATTGCCTTTATGAACCCGGCGAAAAGCGTCAACGAAGTCAAGCCAAGTAAGATTAACCGTTTCATTTTAATCCTCTCCGTTTATAATTTTTAAAAAGCTATAGGGATCGGTATCCCCTTCCGTGTTGATTAACAAGATATTGGAATCCATTCCCAAATTCAAAAGCCCCAGTGCTCCCTGCAGTCTGGCATCTTGTTTCAAGGCCAGTAGCGACGCAAATCCCGCCGCGCCCGATTCTCCGCTTACTATACACGGGTTCGTGATATATAATTTCCTCATGGCGCTGCAGACATAATTATCCGGGATTGCTATGAATAAATCCACCCCTTTTCGGATATCCGGCCAGGCGATATCGGAGGGGGTCCCGCAGTTTAATCCGGCCATAATCGTTTCGGGGGAACCGGAGATCGATACCGGCATTCCATCAGGAGATGCCGCCGAACGGAGCAGACAATCCGCGGCGAGCGGTTCTATACATACAATTCGAATACCGGGATGGTGTTCGTTCAAATGCCGCGCCGCCGCGGCAAGCAGCGCGCCGACGCCTCCCTGCATAATGGCAAGGTCAATCGTCTTCGGACCAATTTGCTCATCGATTTCTCGGAACATGGTCGAATATCCGGCTTGAATCCACTTGGGGATTTGGACATAACCTTCCCATGAGGTATCGGAAATGATTTGCCAGTCATTTTTCGCGGCGTCTTCACGGCATCGCTGGACCGCTCTGTCATATCCCCCTTCAACCAGGATTACCTCGGCGTTTTCCTTTCGGATATTATCGATCCGCGCCGGAACGGAATTGTCAGGCATGTAGATGACCGCCTTTTGGCGGAGCTTCTTCGCCACCCAGGCTACTCCGCGCCCATGGTTGCCGTCGGTGGCGGTGGTAAAAGTGAAACGTCCCGGTTCGAGCCAATCGGTCTTTCGGTAGAATTCCGGAGCGGAGGGAATTTTAACGGTTGAGTTTTTAAATTCATTTTGCAGAAAACGATATATGGCATAAGTCGCCCCAAGAGCCTTGAAAGCTTTCAAGCCGAAACGTTGCGATTCATCTTTCAGGAAGATGCGGCCGATGCCAAGCTCGGAGGTTAATTCGCCGAGATCATGCAACGGGGTTGGAGCATACTCGGCAATGGATCGATGGACTTCAATTATGTCGAAGTCGTCGAAAGCCATTGTGCTGTCCTGGATCCAGACTGGCTCTCTTTCCCTAAAATGATTTATTTGGTATTTACACACACTCAAATAAAATCCGTTAAAAGTCAGATTAAAAGACAAAATTACGGGGAATTTCGAACAAAAATATTGCAGTAATACGGTAGTTTATTATTATTATAACATGAGGCAATTCCTTTCACCCAAGATTCTCGCGGCTTTTCTATTGGCGGTTTTTTTATTTGCTGCGCCGGGGCTTGGAGAAGATGCCGGTAATTTGCGGAACGGAGATATCCTCTTCCAGGAATTCCCCTCCCCCCAATCAATAGCGATTAAGATTGCGACCAATTCCGAATACACTCACTGCGGCATATTCTTCTACGACGACAGCGGCAAAGGATTCGTATGGGAAGCGGTTCAGCCGGTCAGGATAACCCCGTTAGATTCTTGGATCGGACGAAGCCAGGACAGCTTCTACGTGGCGAAACGGATTGACGGATCGGATTCGCTATTGACCGATTCGGTTCTTTTGGCCATGAAATCATACACCACGGAACAGCTGGGCAAGGACTACGATCCCTACTTCAACTGGGGTGACGATCGGCTGTACTGCTCCGAACTGGTTTGGAAGGCCTATTTTAGCTGTCTCGGAATCAGGCTGTGCGAACCCCGCCCCATTAAAGACTATAACCTCGCGAATCCGCTGGTACAGGCGAAGCTCAAGGAACGCTACGGGGACAATATTCCGTATGATGAACCGGCGGTTTCGCCGCAGGATTTATTCGACAGCCCCTTATTGCACGAAATCAAATAGCTCGGAACAATTAATCATCGAGGGAGACATTGTTGCCGAATATCCCGGATGCTTCCTGATTCCAGGAATGAAGTAATAGGTCGACCAGCTTATTATCGCTTTCGGGAATATTGGAAAATTCCAAACCGGAATTGTATCCGGTATCCTGCTCGTTTCTCTTGCACCAGCGGCATTCGGCGTCGAGGTTGATCTTCCTGCGATTTTCGAATTCCCGGGGGAGATCGATTCGAAGGTGGTAAATCTGTTCTTTCGACATCGGCCGTTCGGAACTTATCATCAGGCCGGAGGCGGACATATTATACAGGATTCCGATATAGCGGTTATTATAACGATCGTATACGCGAAAAGTCCCGGTGGGATTTTTTCTTTCATGTTTGCGTTTATTCCACATTAACTCGTACTCCCGATGAAATCAGCTGGATATCAAAGTGTCCACTATTTCACTGAACGGCGGTGTCATATCAACAATCTTGAATCCGGCATAATAAAATTCCGGGTTTATATCTCTCTCACACCAAACACAGGAAACTCGCGAAGTAATCTTGTGGACTCCATCGACCTCTTCGGGCAGCTCAATACGAAAATCGAATACCTGCCCCTGCTTCAAGGGTTTCTTGGTAATAATCTTCATACCTTCCAGGGTCAGGTCGATTAAATGCCCGACAGACTGATTCGTTGAAACATCGATGACATCAAAATAGGGGCGTTTGAATTTGCCGGTGTCCTTGAAAAAGTAGGAGGATTTCCATCGAGCCAAACGCCGTTTTTCATCTGCTTTGACTTCTTTCAAGGCAAATATCCCTTAATTAATTCGACAATATTGCCCGCGATTGACGGCCTGTAATATTAAATCGGAATATTTAGTCCATTTATTACCGATTTGTTTATTTTTTCGGTCGCACCACGGAGGACGGCCGTCAAGTTGTTGACAGATAGCATATTAATCGGCTGCCGGCGGTTAGAAGAAACTCTCCGGGCTTAATCCCGTATCAGTAATAAACCAAACCTGAAATGGGAGTTCGAAATGGATTCCATTAAAATTGCGGAACTGCCGGAAATCGAACTGGCATCCGGAGTTAAAGCCAGGGTGATTACCGCCGGGACATTCACCGTGATGCACGTCCGCCTGTCACAAGGAGCCGACGTGCCGGAGCATTCACATTTTCATGAACAGGTGGCAAATGTCATCGAGGGAGAACTGCACCTGACGGTCAGCGGTAAGAAATTTCCGCTAACACCGGGGATGTCGTACATTCTTCCGCCGAATATCCCGCACTCGGCACACGCCGCAAAAACGACTTATGTGGTTGATGTTTTCCACCCGGTGCGTGAAGATCTGGCGAAACGGAAATGAGCCGTTCACGAACTTGACCATTAACTAAAAGATCCGACAATTCCACTCAGGGAGTTTTTCACCAGGAGTTGGGCTAATTTCCCCATTTCCTCGGCGTCTCTTTTAAATTCGGAAATAATTTCATCGGGAGTCTTACTTACCTTTGCCGGCTCATTGGCATATTCTCTAACCCAGGTTTCGATATCCCTTACTTCCGCCTCGAGGTGAAACTGCAAACCCACGACACTCCCCTGGCGAAACATCTGATTGCGGCAGGTGTGTCCGGTCGCGAGTAATCCGGCATTTTCGGGAATATCAAAGGTGTCTCCATGCCAATGGAAAACGGGGAAGGCATCGGGAAATCCGTCAAAGATAGCATCTTTCCTGCCCTTTTCCGTAAGTTCGACCTGGTACGTCCCGATTTCCATAACAGGGTTTCGTTTGACTTCGGCCCCGAGCAGCATCGCCAGGATTTGTGCACCACAGCAGATACCGAAACAGGGTTTTTGTAAAATAATGAATTCCGCCAGATAATCAAATTCCCGCTTCAGGAATTCATGCTCACGATATTGATAGGCAGAAACAGGAGTGCCTCCGATAAAGACCTTATCGAATTTTTCGGGCGCAGGGAAGTCATCGCCACGATAGGGATGGATCTTGCGGTATATGAATCCGTTATCGATTAAGTACCGTTCGTACAAACCGAACCCTTCGATAGCGCAGTTTTGTATCAACAGGATTACGGGGTTTTTCACAATATGGCACCCATGAATTCAGAATAATGGAAACTGGTTTCCTATGCCAGCAGTTTGGCGCGAAGGAGGAAGAAAACCGCTCCAAGCAGGCATAGCCCGGCATAGAAATAATCCCAGGTTAGTTTTTCTTTCATGTACAGAAGCGAGAAGGGAACGAATACGGAAAGGGTGATGACTTCCTGAAGAATCTTCAATTGCCCGATATTCATAACCTGGTGGCCGATACGGTTGGCCGGGACCTGAAGAAGGTATTCGAACAAGGCAATCCCCCAGCTGACCAGTGCCGCGATAAACCAGGGGCGGTGCGAAAGGTTCTTGAGATGGCCGTACCAGGCAAAGGTCATGAAAACATTGCTGCAGCAAAGCAACAATATGGTGATGAGGTATCTATTCATGGCTATTCCTTACTTGTATTTGATTTTGCAAAAAAGGATCGAGGCCGCGAAAACTATCGTAATGGCGTTGGCCGCGATTATGGGAAAGGAACGAATGAAAATTCCATATAGCAGCCAGAGAACAATCCCGGCACTGAAAATCGAAAACATTGAAAGCGAAATGTCGCGGGTAGAACGGGTCCGGATAACCTTCAATAACTGCGGAATGAAGGCAATGGTGGTAAGAGCGCCGGCCAGATAACCCAGTAAAGTGATATTATCCAAGTTCAATCCTTTCGAAAATCGATAAATATATTGGGGGCAAATCGCGCTGTCCACAGAAATCGCTTAAAACGCTCGGTCCCAATACAAGATTAACGGGAATTTGGACTGCCGCGGAGTAGAATTTGTTGCGGGCTAAACTATACCCACAAGGTCATGTCCTCAAGGTCGACATAACGACCGTCCGGAAGTTTATATCCGTGCAGGTTCAATCCGCAGGTGAAAAATCCCAGGGAAGTATATAAGGTCCGGGCATTTGTTTGAGATAACGCCACGGTCAGGGTCAGCATTTCCAGCCCCTCCATTTTGCGGGATTCCTCGATTATTTTGTCCATTAGTTGCCTTGCCAGCGACTGCCCCCGTCCTTCCGGCCTGACATACACTGACCAGACCCATCCCCGGTGGCGTTCTTTGGCCGTATCCTCGCGCCTGAAAGCTGCAGTGCCGAGCAGGCGGTCATCGTCGAATGCTCCGAGAACGAATTTTTCCGGGAAAGTATCGCTGACAAGCAACCATTCGAGCAATTTGTCGGCGGCCATATTCCGAACTTCCTCGGGAGTCTGGCCGAACGCTTCGGGATGTTCCCGGCACATTTCTTCGCGGATTTCGCGGAATCCCTCGAGGTCGTCCTTTGTCAATTTGCGGATTAGCATACGAGCAGTCCTCCCGGAATATATAACAGTTTGTCAATTGAATTTGAATATACGGCAATTTGTCAAAATTGTGTCATATTTCAATAGTATCCCAAGACAATTTTGCGGTCGTAAGAAGTTGCCCCGTATGAGGATTGATTCGTGGAAAATAAGCAAATCGGATATTAAACATGGGAGTGACAAGCATGTTGAAATTTATGTTTTACGGCAGTCTTGTATTTTGTCTGTCCTTCGCCCACGGTTACGGTCAGGAAAATCATTTTGAAAATATCCGGCAGTTGACCTGGGGAGGGGATAATGCCGAAGCTTATTTCAGTTATGACGGTAAGAATCTCTGTTTCCAGACTAATAACCCTGCCTGGGATTTGAAATGCGACCAGATATTCAATATGAATATCTCCGAGGCTGCGTCCGATTCCGCCTGCATGCCGGACATGATAAGTACCGGCAAGGGGCGAACGACCTGCAGTTATTTCATGCCGGACGGAAAGCATATCCTTTATGCCTCGACTCATGAAGGAGGCGAGGATTGCCCCGAGGCACCGACGATAACAGGCAAATACCTCTGGCCGGTGTATGATACATACGATATCTATGTTGCCGACCTTTCGGGCAAAATAGTCAAGAAGCTGACCGATAAACCCGGTTACGATGCCGAGGCGACGATTTCTCCGCAGGGAGACAAAATCGTCTTCACCAGTACCCGGGGCGGCGATTTGGAACTCTGGACCATGGATATCGACGGCGGCAATCAGAAGCAGATTACCTCGGGGCTGGGTTACGACGGCGGAGCCTTCTTCTCCCCTGATGGAAAAAAGCTCGTGTTCAGAGCCTCGCGGCCGCAGACTCCGGAAGAGATAAAAGAATATAAAGAATTCCTGGCGCAGGGCCTGGTGGCTCCGACCCGGATGGAAATATTCGTCTGCAATGTCGACGGCAGCGACCTTCAGCAGGTGACGCATCTTGGAAAAGCCAACTGGGCGCCGTTTTTCCATCCTTCGGGAGAAAAGATCATCTTTTCGAGCAATCATCTTTCCGACCGGGGATTTGACTTCCAGCTTTACATGATAAATATCGACGGGACGGGGCTGGAGCAGATTACCACCGAAAGCGTCTTCAATGCCTTCCCGATGTTTTCTCCGGACGGCAAGCAGCTGGTGTTTTCTTCGAACCGGAACAACGGCGGGACTCGGGCGACCAATGTGTTTATCGCCGATTGGAAAGAATAATACTGGTACAAAGGGTTGAGAAATATGAAGAGCAAAATATGGATGGTGGCGTTTCTGGCCTGCATGATTTTCCGGACGGCCGGAGCAATCGAAATCAGCGAAACGAAATTGAAAGAGCATATCTCGTATCTGTCCTCGGAGGAACTCGAGGGGCGTCTGCCGGGAACTCCCGGCGAGAGGATGGCGTATGAGTACATCGAAAAGCAATTCACCGGAATGGGGCTGAAACCGATTGGCGAAAACGGTTTCCTTCAGTCGTTCGATTACAAGCACAGCATGAATCCGCATGATACGGTCAAGGAGAACGGCATCGACCGGAACGGGACAAACGTCCTGGCCTTCCTCGATAACGGCGCGGAAAAGACCGTGGTAATCGGAGCGCATTACGACCACCTGGGGTACGGAGATCAATCCAATTCGCTGGATACGCTCCGCGGGCACGCTGTCCATAACGGGGCCGACGATAACGCTTCCGGGACGGCCGGGGTTATGGAACTTGCGCGAATCCTGTCGGGGAACGGTATCATGGAGAAAAGCAATTACCTGTTTGCCTGTTTTTCGGCCGAGGAAAGCGGGCTGATCGGGTCGAAGTATTTCACGAATAATCCCACGATCGACTTCGGGACCGTCTCGTACATGATTAACATGGATATGATCGGGCGGCTGGTCGACAGCACCAAAAGGCTCATCATATACGGGACCGGGACCAGCCCGACGTTCGAGACCGATCTTCCTGAGAATTTCTACGGGCTGACCATTGTCAGCGATTCCACGGGCATCGGGCCCTCGGATCATACCTCGTTCTATCTGAAAAATATCCCGGTGCTGTTTTTCACGACGGGGCAGCATATTGACCATCACAAATCGACCGACGATGAATTCAAGATCAATTACCCCGGGGAGAAAATTATCCTGGAGTACATGCTGGATATAATAAAGAGCATGGACAACCGGGACAAGCTGGCCTTCAAGGAAGTCGCGAGCGAGCCGCAGGAGCGGGTGAATCTGAAGGTGACTTTGGGGGTCATGCCGGATTATGCCTTCCAGGGGAAGGGTCTTCGGATCGACGCCGTGACCGGGGTGAACGGGCCGGCGGATCGGGCCGGGATAAAGTCGGGGGATATCATCGTGAAGATGGACACCACTTCGGTTGAAGACATATACGATTATATGAAGTGCCTGGGGATGCTCGACGCCGGAGACAGCACCGCGGTAACGGTGAAGCGCGGTGAATCGGAAGTCGACATGATGGTGCGGTTTTAGCAAAAAGCGGCAGAATTGCAGTCCGGTGTTCGGGATTATCCCCTGTAAGGTCCTGCGGCGCATGATAGTGCGAGAAAATGGGTTTGTTTTTCATAATTGACACACACGGTGTATTATCCTTCCAGCTAAAATGTCGTGGTAGAAAGAGAAATTTCCAACAATCGAAACACAACGCCAAATACCAATAATTGCAGCGGATCGGTGGTGAATTGGGGGATGGTGCATAGGGGGCCCTCCATATTTTTCTCTTCGAGAAAAAGCATGTCGAAACCATAAAGGTTTCGACCTACAGCAGAGCATAACCGCCGGTTTTCAAATAAGGGGAGCGTTGAATTTTCACCACTGAAGTTGTAGTGATTTTGCGGGAGGGAGGAAAGAATAAATTGCCTTAGAAAACCATTGTGCAAAAGCCAAACCGAGTTGCCTGAGACAGCTTTCAACACCCTAAAAGGGTGTTTTACCTATTGCGGGAGGGGAAAGAGAACTGAAAATCGAAAGTCGAGAATCGAAAAATGATAAGGCATCAGGAATCCCGCCCGTGGTGACCGACTCGTAATGACAAATGGAGGCAGGCGGGATCAGGCGTAATCTTCGACCTTAATTTCGTGATTAAAGCCCTTATAGCGCATCAGGACCGCTTCGAGGGTGGCAATCAGTTCCCGGTTATGGAACGGCTTTTTAAAATAGCCGTCGGCACCCATGGAAATTATTTCGTCGGGAGTATACTTTCCACTGAAGCCGGTAATTAGAATCACCGGAATATGCTGATAATTGGATTTCACATGAATCAGCAATTCGATGCCATTCATGCCGGGCATGACGATATCCGAAATAATGGCATGAGCGGAATTCCCTTTAAGGTACTCCATGGCTGCCTGGGCATCCGAAAACGGAACCACGTCGTACCCTTCCCGGGTGAAAATCTCCTGTAAAAGTTCGAGAATCATCGGTTCATCGTCGATCAACACCAGCCGGCGTCGTCCGTTCAGCTGGGACCGTGCGATTTTTGCCACAACGACATCTTCTCGAAAAGGATAGGCGATAATATCGCTGATGCCTCTTCTGAGGAGGCCCATCAAAACATCGGAATTGCACTCGACACAACTCGCGATGATCGGAACCCACCTGTAAACCCGGTCATTTTTAATCAGTCCCAGGATATCCGGCTTTCGATTTTCGAGGATCCTGGCGCAGGCGATAAAGAGGTAAAAGGTAGGGTCTTCTTTGAGGATTTTAATGGCTCCCAGGGCCGACTCGGCGAAGACCAAATCATGGTCTTTGCTTTCGAGTATGTGGGAAAGCTCATCGAATTTCTCGATCTTGTCAAACAGGGTGAGTATTCTCAAGGTGTCCTCCGGGGGTGTTGGCAGGTAAGTATCGAATTATTCCTCTTTCTCATTTATTTATTATCGGCGGAAATATCCACGTCTAAACGGGAAGGGCAGTATATTTTTAAAAACGATAGGGTCGCGAGACGCTTTGGACCTGTCCGTGAGGGTCAAGGCTTTGAGTGAATAATACGAGATTCAGGCAAAGGGCAGAAAACAGCGCCTTCTGCCCATTTTCCTTTTAAGAACTTCGATTACTCCGAAGTGGTCGGGTTAATCATAGTCCGGACGCGGGAAACGCGGTTGGCGGGGAATCCTCCCTGTTTGGCGTGTTCGCGAACCAGGTCTTCGGTGGACGCGACATAAATGCAGTAGATTTTGTCGTCTAATTTGTTACGTTCAGCAAAAGGAGAAAGCGGGGGATGTTGTTGGGGGGGTTGTTTGGCGGGGATAGGGTATTTGTATTTTCTCATTGAGAAAATCTCGTAAAAACCGCGGGGGGTTTGACCTACAAGACTGAGAATTGGAGCGCGGATCAGGCCGTTGGTACAGAATCGAAATGCGGCATCGTGGTTTAAGGTGTCGTCGCAAAGAGGTCAGCCAAAAAAGTAAGCCGCCAGGGAATAATATCCCTGACGGCCTGGTGAAAGCAGCGCGGAGTGGCGCTCCGGCTATGTAGTACACTCTCTTTGAATGCAATTTTCAGGGACTGCCGAATATTGCATTTCAAGTTTTTCTTTTAAATCTTCCCATGTACAGGCATTCGGCGGAACTCCCGATAATTTCAGAGTCTCCACATCCGTAAAACTCACGTGCGCGTTTATTCATATAGGTAATGATTCCGGAATCGTCGAGACGCACGATCATATTATTGCGGCTGTCGACCAATTCCCGCAGCCGGGAATTTACCTTTCCAAGCCGATTTCGCAGTTCAATTTCGGCGGATATATCACGGGCGACGCTTACGGAGGCAACGACATTGCCTTCCTGACTGACGAGAGGAGTTATGGTGACATCGACATGGACAATGTTTCCGTCTTTGTCCAGGCGTTCTGTCTGGAAATGATCAACTGCTTTGTTCCGAATCATCCGGACCAGGATTAGAACCAGTTCGTGAATTTTGTCGTGAGGGATAATTTCACTGACATGCCTGCCGATCATCTCATCGGCGGTATAGCCGTACATCTTTTCCGCTCCCTTATTCCAGAGGAATACTTCTCCGGAAAGCTGCGTACAGATAACGGCATCAGTAGTATTGTCAATGAGAGACTGATAAAGCGCGGGAAGCATCCCGCCGAACGGAAGCGCTTCGCTTATCCGTGCAACCCTCCTTTTGCACAGTATGGATTTGTGAGGTTTTGATTCGGACATATAGATCCTCCAAAATAGCGGTATTGAAGCTGTTAGTTGCTCCATGATCTTCATTCAGCGTAATGAAGACCATGCTATCCGCGGACAATTAAAGATTGGTGAATCTATTGACGAATATTCAGAAGGCCCCCTGCATTTAATAATATCATCTACTGCCCCCTCGTTATTAATTCATACGAGTGCCCGCAATATTATATTTGAATGATACAATCGACCGCCATGCGTACCTATGATGCCTATTGTAAAACAAAACAGTCGTTTATCTCAATTATGACATGGCGCAGTGTACAATAACTTAATGATACAATGGGACATGGCAATCGGGTTCATGGAAGTGTTTGTCGTTTCTTTGAAAATCGATACCGCGCAACGATGACAACTCTTTTACAAGGCCATCCTTGACCGGTCATTACAATTTCATCAGTGAAGACGGCAACTTGATTAAGCTGCAGAGTATTTTGATATAAAATATGCCGCAGGCATCATCATCCTGCGGCATATCGAAAAGGTTATTATGGAAATTATTCGGCGGTGGTCGGGTCAATCATAGTCCGGACGCGGGAAACGCGATTGGCGGGGAATCCTCCCTGTTTGGCGTGTTCGCGAACCAGGTCTTCGGTGGACGCGACATAAATGCAGTAGATTTTATCGTCGGTCACGAAGCTTTCGACCCACTGAATATCGGTCCCCATTTTTTCGAGGACGCCGCAGGATTTCTGCGAGACCGCTTTCAGATCCTGGGGGGACAGTTTGCCGGCTCCCGGGATTTCCCGTTCGATTACGAATTTCGGCATCGGAATAACCTCCTGATTATATAGACATTATCATCCGAGATGGGGTGATCTCGAATACCAGTTCCCTTATGGGCTATGATAGTCCATTATTGTTTAATTTGTTACGGACAGCGGAAGAGAAAGCGGGGGATTTTGTTGGGGGGGGTTGTTTGGCGGGGGTTGGGTATTTTTATTTTCTCTGCGAGAAAATAACGGCGGGAGCGCCCTTCGAGACTCAGGGTTTTCGACGGGGCTCCCGCCTTACGGAACTAATTCGAATATGATATAAATTCAAATCCCTCTTTTGGACGCGAGTATGCTTCAATAGAATTGTCCGGGAGTATAAAACTGGCGCCGCGAATCGGTCCGAACCCCGGGGCCAGCCAGACTTCATAGTATCTGGTACCTATATGACCTGGGACATTCAAGAATGGAATACGGATGATGTATACTTCGGGATACGTATTTCCACGAATGTCCACCGAAGTAATACGTTCACAGGTTGCATTTAATGTATCGGCCACAGATCTATGGCACTGATCGACATCGGTTTCAGCATGGCCAATAGTCTGCCAATTGGCCCCATCCGTCAAAGGATAGGGAGCGACACGCCCCGGTTCGGCCAGCGGCAAATCAAGACCGCAATACACTCCCCCATGCCAATATAATCCAGTACTATCAGCGCTGAAATAGAGTGTAAAAGTATACGCCGGATCAGTATAATGCCTCCGGATTGGGGCCCCGAAAACGGGATAAGCCAAAGCTCCATGGTAGGTCACAGGGTCGCCTATGACGGGAGAAAATTTCCAAGCGTCTTCCGTACTATTAGATATAAACTGGCGTCCACTATCTGAAGTGTAATTTACATATCCAGCCTCAATTGTCCGACCAGGAATTAGGCCGAAATATTCGGCCGCCGTCATGTTGCCGGGAATTCCCCCGGCGGGGTTTCCATCATTACCGGAATTACAGGACAAAAAGATTGTGGCGCTGACCATCATTAACAAGCTCGAAAACAATTGCCGATACACTCTTTGCATAGCCGCTCTCCTCAATGGTTTTGAATTTTATGAATTTGGCAAATGAGGCTGTTTTCAAGTAATTGCCCTCTGCGCTTACACTAGAGTTGGAAAACTTAAATATAATCATACTGAGTTAAATCGCAAGACATTTAACAATATGGACGATTAGACCTTCTTATTTTTGTGAAAATATAATTTAACAAAATCGGGAAATTTCGTTATTGGAATCCGACTGAAAATGGCGGGAGCGCCCTTCGAGGCTCAGGATCTTCGACGGCGGTTTTGACCTATTGTGTAGAGATTACAACTTATATATTCTATTACATGAATTATTCAGAATCCAAATACCCTTATCATAAATTGGCCTGGATAAATCTAATGATTTTCGTAAACTCTCCAAAATCAAATCAAAGTCCCAATCAATACCTGATACGTGTCTAACTACCAGTGCTACATTTTTCCCATAATCCTTACGCAGTTTATTTTTGATACCATTAAACATCTTTTCGTAAGGACCAATTTGGAGGCAATCGACCTTTCCATTTTCGGCCGCAACAACATTTATATCTCTTGCATTTGATCTGCCCAATGATGCCACGATATCATTATCTCTATCTTCAGAAAGTGTTATCTCTAGTTTCAGCGTTTGGCCCGTATTATCATCCTCGCAAAGAATATCTGGCGCATCAGTTACTTTAACCACTTTATAGGATGATTTATGCAACTTGTTATATAGCTCGATAAAGGAAACTGCTGTCGCATATTCGATTTTTTCCTTTTCAATCATTTAATTTACCGAGCATAGATAAATCTTGTTACTCAATAAAAAAACTCCGACTGACAATGTCAATCGGAGTTTTGTATTTAAGACCGGCGACGTTCTACTCTCCCACGGAGTCTCCCCCGCAGTACCATCGACGCTGAAGGGCTTAACTGCTGTGTTCGGAATGGGAACAGGTGTTTCCCCCTCGCTAATGCCACCGGCAAAAATTTTGCGGCGTCACTGAAATATTGCTCGAACAAGGTTCGGACATCTCCAAACAGATTGCATAGAAAGACATTTTGGTGGCAAAAGAATAATACAGGTGAAATTTAACGATCAAGCCGCACGACCTATTAGTATCACTCGACTGAACACCTTGCGGTGCTTGCATCTGTGACCTATCGACCTGGTCTTCTTCCAGGGGTCTTTAGAATACTTTAGTATTGGGATACTTCATCTTGGGGTAAGCTTGGCGCTTATATGCTTTCAGCGCTTATCTCTTCCCGACGCAGCTACCCTGCGATGCCACTGGCGTGACAACAGGTACACCGGCGGTCGGTCCAACCTGGTCCTCTCGTACTAAGGTCAGCTCCCCTCAAGTATCCAGCGCTCGTATCAGATAGGGACCGAACTGTCTCGCGACGTTCTAAACCCAGCTCACGTACCGCTTTAATTGGCGAACAGCCAAACCCTTGGGACCTTCTCCAGCCCCAGGATGCGATGAGCCGACATCGAGGTGCCAAACCGCGTCGTCGATATGAA
>Ga0105105_10000099_pt1 | contig 39165 bp, 30 predicted proteins | sample PPLLaktember2015_4_FD_79108 | JGI IMG/M metagenome (GOLD analysis project Ga0105105, IMG submission 79108) | Freshwater sediment microbial communities from Prairie Pothole Lake near Jamestown, North Dakota, USA - PPLs Lake P8 Core (1) Depth... | ecosystem: Environmental > Aquatic > Freshwater >...
ATAAGAAATTATGTCCGTTGCGGATTGGCGATCCCGGCAGATTAAATAGCCCGCGGCTTCGCCCAGGGCGGCTTCGATGGCCGTCTCAAAACCCCGGTCAGGTGTAAGTTGGTCGGCCACGGTACCAATCAAATTCGGCCATTGTTCACGGGAACTGATAGCGGCGATAACGCCGGCCCCGAATCCTTCATAATGGGCCATCATTTCGGAAAGCAATTTATGCCGGGCCTCGGCCGCCTCCAGAGAGGCTGTCAGTTCTAATATCCGTCCGCTGATGTCTTCCTGGGTTTGATTCCCCTGCAAAATTTCATTTTCGAGATTGACCCGCTCATTTTGCCGGGCCAATCCTTTTTCTTTAAGGCGGCGAACGTCATCCTGACGTGAGCCCAGGAGTCCGCGCAAATTCTTGAGTTTTCCGCCGAGAATTTCCAGTTGAACGGCAATTTCCTGAAGGCGCGCCGTATTTTCATCTTCCTGGGCCTTAATATTGGTATCGTCGCTGCGTTCGGCGCTAAGGCGGGATTCGATATCCATCAAGCGTTCATTGGCTTTATCCCGTTCCTGCCGTGCCGCGAGCACTTTGTTATCGGCCTCGACCGAGGCCGTCATTTTCTCGCCGACTTGAGTTTCCAGGGATAAAAGGTCTTTATCAAGGATGGATAATGATTCTTCAGTTTGAGCGATCTGTTCGCCCAAATTCTGGCGGCGGCCGGTCAAGGCGCTGATTTCCTGCGTGTTTTTTTCCCGCAGAATTCTGGCATTGGACTTTTTCTCGCCCAAAATACTGATTTCTTTTTCGAGAGCATGGGCGGATTCGGATTTCTGATAAACGCGTTCCGAGAGGTCGGCCAATTCACGGTCCAGGTCGGTCAGGTTTTTGCGGTCCTGCTCCTGGAGCGCCGCCAGGCTGTCCATGGAGGTTTCATGGCGGATTAATTCGCTGGTAAGTTTATCGACCTCGGTTCGTTTTTCGAGTCTTTCCTGATTTAGTTTTCCGATGGCGCTTTGGGAGAGGTATAGTTCCCAGGCTTTTAATTCTTCGGTCAATTCCCGGTGTCTCTCCGCCTTGCGAACCTGGCGTTTGAGGGAATTTACCTGGGAGGTGACCTCGGTCACGATATCCTGAAGGCGCAGCAGATCCTGTTCGGTGGCTTCAAGTTTTCGCAGGGCCGCTTTCTTGCGGCTTTTGTATTTGGAAATTCCGGCGGCTTCCTCAAAAAGAAACCTTCGGTCATCGGTACGATCTGACAGGATGGCATCGACCATATCCTGCTGAATCATGGAATATACGTGGGCGCCGGCGCCGGTATCCATGAGCAAATCGGTAATATCTTTCAGCCGGCAGGGGATCTTATTGAGCAGGTACTCCGATTCGCCGGAACGGAACAGCCTGCGAGTCAACTGGACTTCGCCGTATTCCGTCGGCAGTCGGCCCTTATTATTCTGGATAACCAGGGTGACTTCGGCCATGCCCAGGGGTTTCATATCACGGGTGCCGTTGAAGATAATCTCTTCCATCTTGGTGCCGCGCAAGAGCGATACTTTCTGCTCGCCCAGGACCCAGCGCATGGAATCAAGAACATTGCTTTTGCCGCAGCCATTGGGTCCCACGATGGAGGTGACGCCGGGAGTGAACCGGATCACGGTTTTTTCCGGAAAAGATTTAAAGCCTAAAAGCTCGAGTCTTTTGAGATACACTTCAACCTCGCAAACTAATTATTGGCGGTTTCGTCGGCAGTATTCTGGGGATGAAACAACCGGTCAAGGGTCTCAATCAATGATTTGTAAATATTCTTTTCGTCGCGGTAGTAACGGGTTTTCACTTCCAGGTTGTAAAAGGGGTGGCCCAATTGGTTGGCGATACCCACCCTGATGGCAGAGGGGAAATTCAGGAGAATTCCCTGGACAAAGTAATTGGGAGTCAAATTAAAGTCGAGAATCATCTCGAACTTTTCCTTTTTCAGAGTTTCAAGCCAGGCCGATTTAGGGAGCCCGGCCCAATTGTGGTGGTTTTTCGACGGCGCCAATATGTTCAGGCCGCGCCTGGGGAAAATACTGAATATGGAACTTTCCGGTGATGCCAGAAGGGTCAGTTGCAGACCCGAAAATAAATGCTGCAATTGCGGCAGGAGATTTTTAATCATGGTCAACTCCCGCTGTCCCGGCGGAAGGCATATAAGCACGCCGGTAATTTTATAAAAGTCTGCCGGCACGGAAATACTCACCACGGGAAAATTCTTCATTCTCAATCTGATTAGAAAACGAGCCAGATAATTTTTAAGGGCAGTCACCGCATTAAGTCCTATGGTCGAGTGGGGGAGGAGTAAAATTCATTCCTGTTGTCACGGTTGATTTCGGCATTGCGGACCGGTCTTCCCAGAGGCGACAGGGCTCGCAAAGGATTATCGTCGAGTTTCAGGCTCATGGCGCCGGGATTAAAGGCCGAGATTAGAAATCGGGTACGGGCATTGACAAGGCGCGTATCGCCGGAGTATAGAGTCCGGTTTAGGGCCGTGTCGTTATCGGCCAGAATCAAGACCCAGGAGGAATCGTGCATTTCAATTCTAAGCGTCATGATTTCGGGATTTGCCACCGGTTCCGTTTTCGGCGGTTCCTGGGGCGCGGAGACGACCATGGCGCTGTCGATGACCTCGCCGGGCATGACGATGCCGCTATCCGTGGAAATGACGGTATCCCCGGCCGGGGATTGCGGGACCGGGGGAGGGCTTTCACGGTCGGCAAATTCCGTCAGATAGAAGACAATGACGACGGCAATAATCAGAATCAGAACAGCACCGACCCAGAAGACGGCTCGACCGACCGTCTTTTTTTCATCGACCTGAAATTCCAGCCCGCGCATCTCGGCCTGATTCAGGGGATCCTGGGAGGCCTCGACTTTTTCCAGTTCCAGGCTTTCCTCGGTGGAAACGACAAAGAGTTTGTCGGGATTTACGCCCAATTCCTTGCAGTATGCCCGGGCAAAGAGATTATAGTACACCGTCGAGGGAAAAACTTTAATATCGCCGGCCTCGATGGCTTCCAGATATCGTTCCGAAATTCGCGAATCATTGGATATATCTTTGATTTCGCGTCTTTGCTCCAGCCTTATTTTCCTAAGCTGGGTGCCAATATCGAGATAATAATTATTCGTCATAACCTTTTTTCTATTTTTTATCCCATTCACCTGCCAGGCGCTCAATCAATGTCATGGGCAGGCCGATGACATTATCTAAATTTCCTATTATGGAGTCAACTAAAAAAGACCCCATTCCCTGTATGCCGTAGGCTCCGGCTTTGTCCATGGGTTCCCCGGTGTCGATATATGCGTCTATTTGCATATCGGTTACGGGATTAAAAATGACGCCGGTCAGTTCATAGTGGGTCCGGGATTTGTCACCGGCGGTCAATAATGATACGGCCGTGCAGACCACATGCTTGCGTCCGGAGAGAGCCGTCAACATCTGACGGGCCTGATCGCGGGATTGAGGCTTGCCAAGAATTTTATTATCCAGAACAACGATAGTATCGCAACCCAGGGCGATATCCTCGGGTTGGAGTTTATCTCTAATAGATTCCGCCTTTCGCCGGGCCAGTTCCTCGGCAATACGATAGGGATGAGTCTGGCTGGTCCGGTTTTCGTCAATGTCCGGTATAATCTGCCGAAAGGAAAGGCTGGCATCGGTTAAAATTTTAACCCTTCGGGGGGAACCCGAAGCCAGGACCAGATTATATTTTTCGAGCAGTTTGAATATTTCAGGATAAGTCGTCACTATCCAGCCAAATGGTCACGGGACCGTGATTTACGAGGTTAATGTTCATTTTGGCGCCGAAAACACCCCCAGCCACTTTGAGGCCGGAACGGCTCAAGATATCAATAAAGGCATTGTACAAATCTTCGGCCGGCTCCGGAGGGAGGGAAGTGTCAAAAGACGGCCGGCGTCCTTTTCTGCAATCGGCGTACAGGGTAAACTGGGACACCACCAGGATATCGCCCTTGATATCCAGAAGAGATAGATTCATCTTGCCCTGATTATCTTCAAAGACTCTCAAGTTCAGGCATTTTTCGGCCACTTTGGGTAAAAGGGATTCATTGTCTCCCTTGCGGAAACCGCACAAAATCAGGAATCCACGGTCGACGGCTCCGACCGTTCCCTGGTTTTCGATATAGACTTCGGCCTTATTCACCCTTTGAATCAATATGCGCATAAGTGAGGCGTAATATAAGTTAATCCGGGGTATTTGCAAAGCCCCAATCGGACGTATAAATTAGTGTTTGCTTTTACTCCGAAAAAATCTTATAGAATAGATTCCCGACACCGAGGAGCCAAAATGGAATTTGACAGACTCATGCTGGGGATCGACATCGGATCGGTATCGGTCAAGGTGGCCGTATGCGATTCCGACGGTCGGATCCTCAAGACCAGCTATTGCCGTTTTCAGGGACGGCCGTTTCAGACATTAAAGCAACTCCTGGAAGATGAGTTTCCTGAATTCCTGAAGAGTCCTATCCGGATGGGGACAACCGGTATCGGGGGGCGCACCTGCAGTGAAATATTGGGGGGGCGATTTTTTGGCGAAATCACGACCCTGGCGACGGCGAATTATGATCTGGTTCCGCAGGCCGTGACGGTCATAGAAATGGGGGGCGAGGACTCCAAATTCCTGCAATTGGATTCAGCCGGACGGGCCGTTCTCGATTTTTCCATGAATAATATATGTGCCGCCGGGACGGGATCGTTTCTTGACCAGCAGGCCGGGCGGCTGAAGATATCGATTGAAAATGAATTCGGGCAGTTGGCCTTAAAATCACAACATCCGCCGCGGATCGCCGGGCGGTGTTCGGTTTTCGCCAAGTCCGATATGATTCATTTGCAGCAGATTGCCACGCCCGACTATGATATCGTGGCCGGGCTGTGTTTTGCCGTCGCCCGCAATTTTAAAAGTGCCATAGCCCGGGGCAAAAAGTTTATCCCCCCCGTGGCTTTCGAAGGTGGAGTGGCAGCCAATCCGGGCGTGGTTCGCGCCTTTAAGGAAATATTGGAAATTAGCGATAAGGACCTGATAATTCCCGAATATTTCAATGTTATGGGTGCGATCGGCGCGGCGCGGCTGGCGGGTAATTCCGACGGCGGGGCCAGGGCAACCATAGATACCGAAAAAATCACGGCCTATTTGAATTATCGTGAGACGCCGAATAGTGAACGCGAGAGGCTTACCTTCGATTACCCGGATTCCAAGTTTTACGGGATCACCAATAGCCGCTATCAGAAGAAAGTTGAGAACCTGGAAGTATATCTGGGAATAGATGTCGGCTCGTTATCGACCAATCTGGCCCTAATTGATCGCGACAAAAATGTGGTGGCGCGTCGTTACCTGATGACGGAGGGAAGGCCGATAGAGGCGGTTCGTCGGGGTTTGACGGAAATCGGCGAAGAAATCGGCGGCTGCGTAAAGGTTATCGGAGTCGGAACGACCGGCTCGGGCCGATACTTGACGGGGGATTTTGTGGGGGCGGATATAATCAAGAATGAAATCACGGCCCAGGCCACGGCCGCCATCAATATCGATCCCACGGTTGACACGATTTTTGAAATTGGGGGTCAGGATTCCAAGTACATCGCCCTCCAGAATAAGACGGTCATCGATTTCGAAATGAATAAGGCCTGCGCCGCCGGGACCGGTTCATTTCTGCAGGAGCAGGCCGAGAAACTGGCCATCAATATCGAGCGGGAATTCGGCGACCGCGCCCTTCAGGCGCAATGCCCGGTGGGATGCGGTGAACGGTGCACCGTCTTCATGGAATCGGATCTAGTCAGTCATCAAAGGCGCGGGGCGCAAACCGACGATATCATTGCCGGGTTGGCCTATTCCATTGCTTCTAATTATTTGACCAAGGTTGTGGGTGATCGCCGGATCGGGGATAATATCTTTTTCCAGGGGGGGGTGGCCTGGAATAAAGGTGTCGTGGCGGCCTTTGAAAAATTAACAGGCAAAAAGATAACCGTGCCGCCTCATCATGACATCACCGGGGCGATTGGCGCGGCCATCCTGGCCATGGAATCCGACAACGGCCTGGGGACGAAATTCAAGGGTTTTGACTTATCCAAGCGCCATTATTCGGTTTCCACATTTACCTGTGAAGATTGCTCTAACATGTGTGAAATACGCCAGGTCGACGTCGAAGGCGAAAATCCTCTGTATTACGGCAGTCGCTGCGAGAAGTATGATGTTCGTCGTCAGGGAAAGCAGACACGGGTAAGAGATTATTTCGCCCTGCGGCAAAGGCTGCAGGTCAAAAATTACCTGGAAAAACGTCCCGCGAAAGCCAGCCGGGGAAGAGTGGGCATCCCGCGTGTTCTGCATTTCTTTGAATTTTATCCCTTCTGGAAGGCCTTTTTTGACACTGTCGGGTATGAAATAGTCAACAGCGATAATTCCAATCATGAAATAGTGGAAGCGGCGCTTGAGAAATTTGCCGCCGAAACCTGTTTCCCGGTTAAAATGACCTTTGGCCATGTGGATAATTTAATAAAGAAGGGGGTGGATTTCATATTCCTTCCGGGCCTGGTAAAGTCCACGCAGGAGGGGACTAAAGAGGAAGGGAATTCCATCTGCCCTTATGTACAATCGATTTTCAGCACGGTCGCGGCCCGTTTTGACTTTGACACCCTGGGGGTGAAATTTCTGGGATTTCCCATTCGGATGCATCGCGAAATTTCCCGCTACCCGGCCCAGATGAAACTTCTGGCCCGGGAACTTAAGTTGTCGGATAAAGACATAGAAACCGCAGTGACCAACGGCCTCAAGGCCTATGATGCATATCGCAAGGCCCTGTGCGAAGAAGGGGAAAAGATCCTGGCGGAAATCAAACCGGATGAAAAGTGCCTGGTAATTGTCAGTCGTCCGTACAATGGCTTTGATCGCCGACTATCATTGGATATTCCGGAAAAAATCCGTCGCATGGGCATCAAGGCCATTCCGATTGATTTCCTGCCCTTGAGATTGGACACGGAAGATTTATCAAGTATGTACTGGTTATATGGGCGGAAAATCATGTCCGCCTCGGCTTACATTCGGCGCCATCCCAACTTGTTCGCGGTTTATTTGACTTCGTTCGGCTGCGGTCCGGATTCCTTCATAACCCATTTCTTCAGGCGGTCCATGATTGGGAAACCATATCTCCAGCTGGAAATGGATGAGCACTCGGCCGATGCCGGGATGATAACGCGGGTCGAGGCTTTCCTGGATTCGTTACGATTTTATAATTTCGCACCGCCGGTGGCGGATTTTACCCCGGTTAATAAAAGTTATGCGGCCAGGGACAAATTTATTTTGATACCGCGCATGTGCGACCATGCTTATGCCGTCCGGGCAGCCTTCGAAAGATGCGGCTTGAGAGCTAAAGTGATGGATGAACCGAACCAGGATAGTCTGTTTTATGGCAAGAAGTTTACTTCGGGCAAGGAATGTTTTCCGTGCACCGTTACGACCGGGGATATGCTGCGGGAAATAAATCGTCCGGGATTTGAGCGGAGTAAGGCAATATTCTTCATGCCGGCCGCCGACGGCCCCTGTCGGTTCGGCCAATATAGCCAACTTCACCGTATGATTCTGGACGACCTGGGATATGGCGATATACCCATTTATTCGCCCAATTCGCGGACTTCGTATGCCGATTTCGGGCTGGAGAAGAGCGATTTTCGAAAGGCCGGCTGGGCTGGAATAGTTTTCGTCGATAATCTTATCAAGTGTCTTTTAAAAATCCGGCCTTATGAAACGGTGAAGGGTTCGACGGAAGAAGTCTACCAGAAGTATCTGGATGAAATGCAATCATGTATAATTTCCCGGGGCGACCTCAAGAAACTGGCGATATGCGCCGCCCGGGATTTTGCCGCCATCAAGACCGAAATAGCACCCCGCCCACTTATTGGCCTGGTCGGCGAGATATATTTAAGAAACAACCGTTTTTCCAATAATCATCTGATTTCCAAATTGGAGGCGTTGGGCGCGGAAGTCCAGTTGGCGACGTTCGGTGAGTGGGTAAATTACACCTCTCATACTTTCTATCTGGATTCTATTTATAAAAAGAATTATAAGGGTATCGTACATGCAAAATTGCAGGCGATATACCAACACCGGGTGGAAGGCAATCTGGAAAAGCAATTTCGGCGACATGTCGATATCAGTGAGGAGCTCGGCATCGCCAGAGTAATATCCCTGGCGGCGCCATATCTGCCGGTGGAAATCCGCGGGGAAGCCGTTTTGTCCATCGGCAAGGCCATTGATTTTGCCGCCAAGGGGGCCTGCGGAATAATCAACTGTATGCCTTTTAATTGCATGCCGGGAACGATTGTCTCGTCACTGTCACGCAAGATTTCTCAAGACCTGGGCGATATGCCCTGGTTAAATATGAGTTATGAAGGGCTTCAGGATTCCGGGGAAGAAACCCGTCTGGAGGCATTTGTCGACCAGGCACGAAGCCGCTCTCGGCAACAGGATAAAATCAATAAATTCTGATAATTATGACCGTTCCCGACAATCATGCCTTTGATCGCCTTGTGGATAGTTTTCTAGATCGGGTCTGGAAGACTTTTCCCATCCAGGCGACCTTCGCCGGTATACACCTCTACGATCATGACTTTGATCATGTCTCGCCGGCCGCTCTGGGAGAACATCAAAGTTTTCTGGAAGCGACGTTGGCTTCGCTTGCGGCCTTTGAAACGGAGCCGTTGCTTGATCAGGACAGGCGACTGGATCTGGAGGTTTTAAAGGGGGTTTTAAAAAAGGAAATTGCCGAGTTCAATGTTTACAATCGATATCGGCGGGATCCGTCGCATTATATATACTGCGCCGTCATGGGTTGCATGATACTGCTTATAAGGGAATATGCGCCGCGCGGTGAAAGGATTCGTCACTTATGTTCCCGCCTGAAGGAGATACCGCGGTATCTGAAGGAAGCGCAGGAAAATCTTCGTATCGAAAGTGCCGTACCTTCCGTCTGGAATGACCTGGCTTTTCAATTAATACTCTCCGGGCAGAAATTCTTGAGTCAAATCATGATGAAGACATCGAGTGAGGCCGGAATATTAAAAAACGAATTGCTGGCTTCGGCGACCCTGGCCTCCAAGGCTTTCGATGAATTCGGAAGGTTTCTGGAGAAAGAGATTAATGCCTCGGGAGATTTTGCCTGTGGCCGGAGTCATTTTGATTTTATCCTGCGGGAATTTCATCTTCTGCCATATGATAGCGTGGAATTGGAGAAAATGGGGCGCGAGTATATTAAATTGACCCAGGATGAAATCAAAAAGGTGGCATCCAAAATCGATTCCGACGAAAATTGGGTCGAAACGATGGAGAAAATAAAGAAAGACAGTCCTCCGGCCGAGGCTCTACTGGAATACTATCGTTGGGAAGTGGCCACCAATCGGGATTTTGTCATTCAAAAAAGGATTGCCACCATTCCGGATAAAGAGTCCCTGGAAGTCGTGGAAACGCCTCCCTTCATGAGGGCGCTGTTGCCGTACGCCGCTTATATGCGACCGGCCCCCTTTGAACCGGACCAAAAGGGTTTTTTCTGGGTAACGCCGGTTGACTCGGGCGTTGCGGATTCTATCCGAAAGCAGCAATTATCCGGCCATAGCCGGGCGGCGGTCGCGATAAGGAGTCTTCACGAAGGTTACCCCGGTCATCATCTTCAAATCACCCGCAGTCATCAATTGGCGTCAAAAATAAGGCGGCTATACGGTTCCTCGGTATTCATCGAGGGGTGGGCCTTGTACTGCGAGGAAATGATGCGCAAGGAAGGGTATTTAAGGGATCGGCAGACGCATCTGATTCAATTGAAAGACCAACTCTGGCGAGCCTGCCGGGTGGTCATTGATGTCGGCTTGCATTGCGGCAAGATGGGACCGGACCAGGCGGCCAAAATTTTAACGGAGATTGCCCACCTGGAAGAGGCGAACGCCCGGGTAGAAATTCGCCGTTATACTCAAAATCCAACCCAGCCCTCAAGTTATCTGGCCGGCAAAATAGAAATAACGAAACTTCTGGAAGCCTATAAAAAACGTCATCCCAGGGCTACCCTTAAAGAGACTCATGACCGCCTGTTATCCTATGGCTCCGTGCCGGTTTCTCTGGCAGCCCGTATGATGCTGGGAACAAACCACTAGACTTTATGTTATGATAAAAAACGTATTAACCAACGAGGTTTGGGAGATTAAATATGAGCAAGCCGGTAAAAGTGACCGACGAGACTTTTGAGCAGGAAGTATTGAAATCCACGACGCCGGTGGTGGTCGATTTCTGGGCCGCCTGGTGCGGTCCCTGCAAAATGATTGCCCCGATTCTGGAAGATATTGCGACGGAATATGACGGGAAGTTGAAAGTCGCCAAGGTTGACGTCGACGCCAATGCCAAGGTGGCGATGCAGTTTCGGATAATGTCGATACCTTCGCTGTTGTTTTTTAAAGACGGCAAACTGGTTGAGCAGGTGGTCGGAGCCCTTCCCAAGGCCCAACTTATGAAAAAAGTGGACCAGGTTCTGGCGTAAGGTAATGCCTACCTATGATAAGACCGGGGCCGCCTGGAAAAACCCGGCCCCGGAAGTTATAAAAGAACTTATTGATCGGGCCAGGACTATCGCGGTGGTGGGATTATCGGCGAATCCCTCGAGGCCCAGTTTTCGGGTTTCTCAATATCTAAAGGAGGCGGGATTTCGCGTCATTCCCATAAATCCGGGGATAAGTGAAGTCCTTGGAGAGCGGGCATTTCCCGATTTATTGGCAGTCGGCGAGCCGGTGGATATCGTAGATATTTTTAGAAAGGGGGAAGCCGCTCCGGATTTGGTGGAGCAGGCCATCCGAATAAAAGCTCGCTCGGTTTGGCTTCAGGAGGGTGTTATTTCTCCGTCGGCCTTCAAAAGGGGGGAAGAAGCGGGGTTAATTATGGTCATGGATCGTTGCCTGCTGAAGGAGCATAGCCGCCTGGAGGCGACGGGTTAGGGTTTTTTATGGATATCTATGATATTTTTGCCATCGTGGTTTTTATCGTTGTTTGGTATTTATTGGTCAGGATAATTCTGCCGCGCCACGGGGTTCATACCCGAATGCCGGATCGTTGTGACACCCAGTTGGGTGAAGTTGACGCCGGGCGACCGGCTCTAAGGGAAATCGACCCGCCGGAAAAGCCCTCACATTGAGTAATTATATTGTATTGACATTCGCCTTTCACCGGATATTATAGGATTAATAGACACTGCCCCTGATGCCGATAGAAACATAGATGAGACATTACCAGCCTTATAGTGAGCCGGGGGGGCTCCAAATTGGCCCCGGCGCCATAAGCCCGGTCATTAAATATTTGATCATTATCAATGGTTTGGTTTTTGTCCTTCAGAATTTGATTAAGTTCCCGATGGTTTATTACTTCGGGCTGACGCCGTCGTTATTTTTTCAGGAATTTCCCAATCTTCTTTTTCAGCCTTTGACGTACATGTTTCTGCACGGCGGCTTTTTCCACATTTTATTTAACATGTTTGCGCTGTGGATGTTCGGGACGGAGATTGAGTTTACCTGGCGTTCCCGGCCGTTTCTTTTATTCTATATTTTATGCGGTTTGGGCGGAGCGACCCTGTCTTTGATATTCAATAGCGGGTTGGCGATTCCCATAGTCGGTGCGTCGGGAGCCATCTATGGCATTCTGGCGGCCTATTGGCTAATGTTCCCGGATCGCTATTTACTTATTTTCTTTTTGTTTCCGATGAAAGTCAGATATGCGATACCTCTTTTCGCGGTTTTGAATTTTCTGGCTTCGGGAGCGGGAACCGCTCATTTGGCGCACTTGGGAGGGGCCCTGGTAGGATTGGCCTATTTGAAGCTGGATTGGCGTTTTCGGCAGCCCTTAATGTTTTTTAAGTCGTTGCGGCACAAAAGGGATCAAACAAGACTGGAGAAAAACCGCCAAAAGGCCGAAGAAATAATGAAAAGAGTGGACAGCATTCTCGATAAAATAAATGAGGTCGGGATCGAAAATATATCCCGCGAAGACCGACGATTTCTAGAGGAAGCAAGCCAGATACTGTCTCGAAAGGACAAGTAGCACCCCCGGAGAGCCATGCGCAAAAAAATTCTGGTGGTCGAATTATCCGAGGCGATTCGGAATATTACCGAGAATATCCTGCATCAAAACGGCTATGATGTGATTACGGCCGTTACGGCCGAAAAGGCCAAGGAACTGATTATTACATCCGAGCCCAATATGGTTATCGTGGGCGCGGATATTAAAGATGCGCAGGGAATATTCCTCTATGAGATTCTCAATGAGAATGAGACAACGTCGAGTATCCCCTTGTTATTGATTGCCGATCCGGACGGCCGCTCTTTGCCGTACCCGGATGAGGTCGTACTTCCCCGTCCCTTCGATCCGAGCGATTTTCTGCAGAGAGTCCGTCTTTTTGCCGGTTCATCAGACGAACCGAAAAAAGAGGAAAAAATATCGACCGTGGATCCATTCTCCGTTTCCGCCGTGGATGATGAATTTCTCGATGCCGCTCTGGGGTTGGATAATCTGCAGGTTGAGGAATCCGAGGAGATGGACAAAACCACGACCATCCACAGGTCCCGTAAACCTTCGGAAAGCGAAAAGCCGCAGGAATTCGGGATTGCGCAGCCGACCGCCAAGGAGAAAAAGTCCGGCGAATCACAGCGGGTGGAATCATTGATGATTCGTGAAGACGGGCGGCATGAGCGGACGGAAGCCAAGCAGAAAAAGCCGGAGATGTCGGCCTCATCGAAAATCGAAATCCCGGACGATCCTTATGGACTGACGGGGAACGAGGCCGTTGATCCTCATCCGGAAAAACCGGCTGATAAAAAGGGTCTTCATGACTATGAATGGTTCATAGATGAAATGCAAAAAGAAGCCGCGGATATCCGTTTTGACGCTCCTGTCTCCGGCGAGGATCATAAATTGGATAAGGAAGCAACGGGCGCGTCCCTGGATCCCATAAAATCGAATGCGCCGCAGGCTCCGCAGACTTCCGCTCCCGCGCCTGGCGAGGAAAATCGCGAGGAGACGGAAATCTCGCACGGAAATGTCGACGAATTCATCGCCGAATTTAAAAAAGAGATGGAATACCTGAATAATCTCGAAAAGCCGGATAATAAGCCTTCGTCGAATGTCCCGGCGCCGATTCCGGAGCCATTACCGGCCCCAAATACTGCAGAGCCGGATTTTTCAATACCAAAAGGGGCATCGGAATCAGCGATTTTGGATAAAGCAGCGGCGTCAGACGCCAAATCGCCCCTGTCTGAAGATGAAATGGATCGTCTGGCCGAAAAATTGGTTGATGAACTGGCCGATCATCTGGCCAAGCGGCTTCTCGAAAAACTCGACCGCAAAGAACTTCATGACGCGGTAAAAGACGTTTTGCCGCGGCTGGTATCCAAATCCCGTTAATTAGTGCTTGCACCCTCCCCCTGCATTTGCTTATAGTTATTCCTGACAAATAACTATGAGGTCACCATGTTTGAATCAAGCGTCGGATATTTGAGCGCCTTTCTGGCGGGACTTCTCTCGTTTGTTTCGCCTTGTGTTTTACCCCTGATTCCCGGATACATTTCCTTTATCAGCGGCGTATCCATGGACGAATTGACCGACCGCGCCCGGGCGTCCCGTCACCTGGGGCGAGTGTTTATCAATACCGTATTTTTCGTCTTCGGATTTTCTCTGGTATTCATATCCCTGGGAGCATCGGCATCTTTTATCGGGACCTGGCTTTTTCAGAATCTCGAGATTTTCAATAAAGTCGCAGGAGTCCTCATATTTCTTTTCGGGCTTCACGTATCCGGGCTGATTCGCATCAAGGCCCTGAACTATGAAAAGCGCTTTCATTCTTCCGATAAAAAGTTCGGGGTGGTCGGCTCCGGGCTCATCGGCATGGCCTTTGCGTTTGGCTGGACGCCGTGCATCGGGCCGATTCTGGGGTCGATCCTGACCATGGCGGCGGCGCAGGAGACGGTAACACAGGGCATTATCCTGCTCGTATTCTATTCGGCGGGACTGGGTCTGCCGTTTATTCTGACGGCCTTACTTTTTAATTTCCTAATCGGATTTTTTGGCATTATAAAGAGAAATTTCCGGGCTGTCGAAATTATTTCCGGCGGGCTTTTAATGGCGGTGGGCATTCTGGTATTTTTCAATCTGCTTCAGAGAATCGCCACCTTTCTTTTGGAATTATTCCCATCCCTGGGCGAGATTGGATGAAATATTCGCAGAATGGGTTCGCGGTCAAGGAATGCATTATGGCAAAAAAAACGCCTCGTCCCTTGACCGGCCGGGAAGGGTATTATATATTATCACGAATTTTCGCGACCATGGGATAAGTGGATAATCTATGTCGAGTAAACCAAAAAAGGATGCCGTCCTGGCCGTCTGTGTCCAGGAAACGGTGGAAGACGGGTCGGAAATAAGTCTGGGAGACGGGTTTCTCCAGGAAGATGTCTTCTTTATGCATCAGGCCTTTCTGGCCGATACACTGGTAAATGTCCTGGGCTTGAATATATTCGATGTCCGCCTGTTTTACGGCGATTCCCCGGCCACTCATAAGGCTGTCGAGACCATCATCAATTATCTCAAAAAGCGATTAAAAGGCAGGAAAGCCTCGGCCCTGGAAAAAGATCTTGAAGTCTCCGCCCTGACTCCCGAGCGATGGGGTCTAAAGATGGAACAGGCCTTTCAGGATTGTTTCGAACGGGGCTATGAAAATGTCCTGTTTGTGGGAAGCCGGACGCCCACCCTTAACGAGAAGTTGCTGAAGATGGCCCTGAAATTATTGCGTAAATCGGATGCGGTTTTCGGGCCGACGGTTCAGGGACGGTACTATCTGATCGGAATGAATAACAAGTATCATGTAGAATTGGCTCGTTTCGATTGGCGTTCACCTGATATTTATTCCGAGGTCGTGGCGTGCTTCCGCGAAAAGGGCTTATCCTGGTCGGAATTGGAAATGTGGTATGCGGTGGAACATGCCGAAGATCTGGAATTTCTGGTTCGCGACATAAATCAATTCCGTCTGGAGGGGGATGAAATGTCGGCCAAGGAAACGGAGATGGTTCTAAAACGGGTTATGGAAAGGCGTATCTGACCGCGATGGAAAGACAACTGCAAAGGCTCACCTGGCGCGAAATTAAGGCCCTGGTTCCGGGTAAGATCGATACGATCATATTTCCGGTCGGGACCGTGGAAGCCCACGGTGCGGCGGCTTTGGGGACGGATAATTTCATTCCCGAGGCTATCAGCCTTCACCTGGCCGAGAAAATCAATGCCCTGGTGGCGCCCACCTTGAACTACGGTATTACCCGGTCGTTGTACGGATATCCCGGCTCCCTGACGGTTACGCCGCCGACCTTTAAGAAATTCGTCTACGAAATATTAAAGTCCCTGCACGACGCCGGATTCCGGAAAGTCATCATCATGAACGGCCATGGAGGCAATAACGCGGCTCTCAAGGACGCGGCCCTGGAATATTTCGCGGAGTACAAGGTTAAGATAGCCGTGATTCACTGGTGGGAACTGTGCATGGATATGACGCGGCAGTTCTTTGGCGAGCATGGGGGCCATGCGGCTCTCGATGAAACCGCCATGGTACAGGCCATCGACGAGAAACTGGTGAAGAAATCCCTGTACTCGCCGGAAATGGCGTATGAATTCCGCGAAGGCGCCGATATTTATCCGGTGCCCGGAACGATTCTGTTGTATGAAAAAGGGCAGGGGTACCCGTCATTCGATCCCGAGCAGGCGCGGCGGTTTAAAGAAAAGGTGCAGGAGGAAGTGGAATCATTCGTTAAACTGGTTTTATCGCGCTGGGAACAAATATAGAGTATATCATTCATGAAAACGGGAAGGCCGGACGCGGGTCCGGCCTTTTTTTATCGCAGATACGAATGGATTTAGTAATTAAAGCCGATAGGCGCAGGTGATATATAACCGGTTCATATCGACTTCTTCGTCGATAATCAAATTGTGAGTGCCCAGGAGCACGTCGTTGTCATCGTAGTCAGTGGAATATATAAAATCGGAATTGCGTTCATACATAGTGCGAACAAACGCCAAATCGATAGTGACAACCTGATCTACCAGGAGGCCGAAGCCAAGGCTGAAGCCGTGCCGGTTGGTTTCGATGAACTGGTCTTTCACCGGCAGGGGATCGCTAAAGTACCCGGCCCTTAAAGAGAGGCCCAGGTGCGGAATGACATATTCCCCGCCTAGGCGCCAGCGCAGGACATCACGATAGTAGTCCTTGATATTGTTGTTATAAATTTCCATATCGGGATTATTATCATATTCCATCTGCGACCAATCGGTATAATCGATATCAGCCAGAAATAAGGCTTCCCCGGCACGAAGTGACAGACCACCTGACAAAGAAAGAGGGCGCCGAATGTCATACTCGCTGTAATCGACATAAATGGTCTCGTCGCCGACATATGTGGTACTGACGTCTTCATCGATACTTAAGGTCAGAGGGGTTTCCACGGCCAGGGCCAGTCCCAGTTGGGGCGAAACCTGCATAGTCAGGCCGGTTTTCAGATTCCAGCCCAGGTAGTCGTCGGTAATGTAATCTTCTTTGCCGAAACTATTGCCGAGCGAATCCCAGAGATATTCCCAGTTATATTCATGCCGACCGGTATACATGTAGAACCCGGCCCCAAACGACAGGCGAGGGGAGAGGTCGACGCCGAATCCGGCTCCCCATTGAGTCAATCCGCCGGATTGGAATTCATTGGCGTATTCGACGATATTTCCGGCCGCCGAGGTATCCTCGTGATACAGGCGAAAGACCCTGTCAAATCCGGTAGTGCGCACCATGCCGATTCCAAATACCATAGAGCCACGAAAAGTGGGGTAAGGAACGGTTAAAATGGCGGAGTTGAGTCGGGTATTCGATTTGTCATTTTCGGCTTCGCCGGCCAAAGCCCCGAAACCCTCAAAACGGGGGGTCAGGACCTGGCTTTGAGTGATCACGCCCGTGTAGTCAACCAGCCGGCGGACATCGCGAACCGAAGATTTATCAGTGAATTTCTGATGCGAAATCCCCAGGTTTATTTCGATGCGGGGGATTCGCGCCAAATTGGCCGGGTTATAAAATAAGGCGGTGCCGTCATTGAGGAGCATCCCGGCTCCCCCCATACTCATCTGCCGGGCGCCATAGCCGAATTGATTTCCGGCGGTGATTTCTTCGACCTGCTCAATATATTGAGCATATAAACTATTACTTGAAGATACCAATGTTATCATTATAATAAATAAAGCGATACGAAATTTCATCATTGTCTCCTGTCGCCGCTTCGGCGAGGCGTTTTGCGGTCGCTGTCATCTTCCTTTTTCTGTTCCGTTTTGGTCTTTTCCTGATTTTCCGTGGGAGTCTTGGTCCCGGTAGAAGGGGTTTGCTCGGTCGAGGACGGTGACGATAGGGAGCCTTCTCTGCCTATCGACGTAACCCCGGAACTATAGGGCGGCCGGAGAGACTCCCGCCGAACGGCCTTTTCGCCGCGGGAGGAGCGAGGCGCCAATTGTTCATCATTATTGTCGCCGGTATTTTCGGGCCAGTAATAATCCCACCACCAGGGGTAAGCGTAGTAATGTCCCCAGCGTGGGGAAGACCACCAATATTCGGGATAATAGCCATAGTAATAGCCATAAGGGTACTCGTGATATTCGGTATGACAGGAGAGGCAGTCGGCGCTTTGTTCGATTTTCGCGTTGGATTCCTCGCTTCCGGGGTGGCTCAAGATGGTGTAGCATCCACCCAGGGTCAGGAGCACGATCATTATGAACAAAGCGTGAAGGGTAAGGCGTTGTATCGGCAAAACGGGCTCACCGCCTTTCTATCAGATTATAAGAACTCGCTGTAAGTCAAGCGTAAGCCGCGGCCGAAGGTATTCACGCCGCGGCGATTATTCAGTAAATTTTTAAACACGGCCTCTATTTCCAGGTTTTCGGAATAAATCCACTTTAAACCCATATTTAGATAACCCCGGCCCCGGCCAAATTGTTGCGAGGAGTTATTATCATTTAATCCCATATCATATTCCATAACCAGTCCGAAGTCCTGATTAAACCGGGTATCGATACCGAAAAACAGATTCATGCCGCCGTCGCCGTCATCGTCTTCCAGCGAGTAATTAATTCCGGCGTGGCCGCCCACCGACCACTGATAGAGGTAAAGCGAACGGGTGACGACGCCATAAAATCCCTTGGATTTGTAAGTGTAGCGGTCGAGGTCACGGTTAAATGATTCCTGTCCCTGGGAGCTGAAACCGATAGCGATAGCCGGAAGATAATATTGCTCGTCAACCAGGCGCAATTTGGTATTAAATTCCAGGCGAGGATTTTCGCTGGCGTCTTCTTCGGAAATCATTCGGTCGGCGCCATAGGAAATCCCTATCATAAAGCGGCCGGCCAGGCCAATTCCGGTCGAGGCCAAAAGTCCCCCCTTGGGATATACTCGCAGGACGAAATCAAAACAACCCCGGGGAAGAGTCCAGGCGGTGGGAGCGTCGATCAATTCCCGGGGCTGAATATCCAAATAAGAACGGGATTCATTATCCTGGCTCATGGCGGCGGAGGCCATTAGAAACATCGCCACGGCCGACACCATTATTTTAATGGTGGAACTGCGCATTTAACCCTCCATGTGGTAACCGTTTTGCCACTGGCGATATTATCCCGATAATGACCTAGCGTCAACATAAAATTAAGTATCCCAACTCATTATTGTTATATGCAAATGGGATACCGAAAGTCGAGGCTTTTTAACCGCTGCCAATCGTCAATTAAGGCAGGAATGGGGGGCTATCGCACATAATTTGGGCATAGGATAAAATACAATGCACTTTTAATAAGCCATTTGAATAACAACAGGGTTATTGACTGCCCCTATACTTGGCGTATATTGGCGGCTTATGATAGGCGTGCTGAAATTAGGGTTAGTATTTTTGGCGATAGTCATCGCCCTGCGAAAAAACCTTTTTGTCGGTTATATCCTGTTTGCGGCCGGAATAGCCACGGCTCTATTTTTTGGAGCCTCTTTCGCGGCTATCGGGCAGGGATATTGGGACGTTATAACCTCGTACAACTTCCTGCGAATTCTGGCGGTGATAATACTCATCACCTTTATGGGCAAAATCCTCAAGGAAATCGGTTACCTGGATCGCCTCGTGCAGGCGGGACAGAAATTTCCCGGAGGAATACGCAGTTCGGTGACGCTTCTCCCGATGCTGGTGGGCATGATGCCGATGCCGGGAGGAGCGCTCCTGTCGGCGCCGTTGATTAATAAGATTCTGCCCCCTGAAAAATACCCCCCGGCCTTCGCCACTGCCGTCAATTACTGGGCGCGTCATCTGATTGAATTCTGGTGGCCGGTCTATCCGGGGATTATCCTGGCGGCGGCTTTGACGAATCTGCCGATCGGGACCATGGCGCTACTTCAGGCTCCCATGACTTTTGTCATGTTGATCCTGGGGTATTTTTTCTTTCTTCGTCGGGTGGAAAGTAAGGGAACTTCCTCCATCAGTTTATTCGATTCCATAAAGGGCGTTTTAAGGTGTCTCTGGCCGATTATATTGGCCATTTTTTTATATGCGGTGACCCCGTTGGACTTGGTATTCGCCATATTTATATCGATATTGCTCCTCTTAATACTGGAAAGACCGTCGGGGGCGGTGACTCTGGAGGGTCTAAAGCAGGCGTTTTCACCTCGGCTTCTGGCCCTGGTGGTGGGGATTATGTCATTCCAGGAAATGCTTGAAATATCCGGGGCGGTCAACTCTATTCCGGAGGCGGCCGACATGCTGGGGCTGCCGGCGGCGGCGGTCATTATTGCTGTCTCATTTACGGCCGGGATGCTGACGGGTATGCTGGCGGCGCTGGTAGGGTTGTCATACCCGATTTTGGCAGGTTATTTATATCAGCCTGATATAAATTTGTCGAACATCTTTCTGGCCTTTATGTCCGGGTATTTGGGGATGATGCTTTCGCCGACCCATTTTTGCCTGATTTTGACCAATGAATATTTCAGATCGGAATTGTCGGCGGTCTACAGAATTATGACGGTGCCGTATATTTTGCTATTTCTGGCCGCCTTTTTGCTTTACGTTATGGGGTATCCGTGGAGGATTTTTATATAATCCGAAGTTGTTGTCACGGATAAAGATAAAAATGGCGGAACTTATCCGTAGGTGGTTTGTATCATTTTTAAATCATAGGTGAATCGTGGATAAGGAAACAGAGAAACACCAGGACCACGAACTAATAAGGCGAGTCCAGAATGGGGATATGGTCGCGTTCAATGATATAACCGACCGTTATAAAGATCGCCTGATGAATGTCGTTTATCGGATGCTGAATTCGCAGCAGGAGGCAGAGGATATTGTCCAGGAGACATTTTTGAGAGTCTATCAGCATCGGCAATCGTTTGATTTCCGGCATTGTTTCTCCACCTGGATTTATACCATTGCTTTGAACCTGGCGCGAAATGAACTGCGCAAACGCAAACGCTTTAAATTCTTTGATATTTTCGATATGAAGGGAAGCGAAACCGAGATTGCGGTGGAGATGGTGATGCCGACCAATCTTCCCCAAGTTCTGGATCGGGCTATCGAAGGTTTGCCGGAGAAGTATAAATTGGCGTTCCTGCTTCGAGATGTCCAGGAATTGCCTTATGAAGAAGTGGCAAAAGTTATGAATATACCGCTGGGGACGGTGAAGTCCCGTGTGAATCGTGCCAGATCAATATTGAGAGATAAATTAAAGCCAAGAAGGGAGGAATCGAATGCATTGTCGAAGGGTACGCTCCTTCCTGTCAGCCTATTGTAGAGGTGAACTGGAAGGAAAACAGGCTCGGGCGATAGCCGATCATATGGCGAATTGTCCGGCTTGCCGCGGGGAGGAGGCGTCCGTTCGCGATTTGTTCAAATTGGCTGAAGAATTACCGTCAACCCCTGTTTCGGCCGATTTTAACAGCCGCCTTTTAAATCGAATCGCCGAGGCCCGTCATCAGGAAACCCGGACCAAGGCCTATTTGCCCAAGAGTGTCCCGGTTTTTACTGTTAATCGGGTGGCCCCGGTCCTGGCCGTGGTCTGCTTTGCCCTGGCTTTCGTTTTTGCCGGGGGGCTGGGTAATTTTCAGGGCCACGACGATCCCTTGATGGCTTTGGGCGAAGCGGCACTCGATGACAGCTATCTGACGGTCCAGCCTGTCAATGAACATTGGGCCTTCCAGAAGCAATTGAATCGGGCGACCCGTATTCAGGACCTGATGGGTCGGATTATGGGGCAATCCAGTTTCAATTCCTTTGCGGGACAGACGGATTGGATACAATCGCGACGGCCGATGATTCCGGTGCCGGTATTTATTATGCCTTCGACCGGATCACAGCATTTCATGGTGCCGGCGCAACCGGAGACGCTTCTAATTCGGGAGGTTAACGCCGACAGTTGATGGAAATAAATTGCTAACGCCTGCCGCCGGAACGGGAAATAATAGCCCACTTCGGCGGCTTTTTTTTGCCGGAATGAATAAGTCCTGGAGATTGATGTTGCCACGGGCATAGTCTCGCCCTTATTTTTGTTCTTATTATGAATCGCAAGGCATGGCTGGACCATATTGAAGAAATCGGCTCGGATAAAAAGGGCCGCCGTATAAGATTGATCGGGCTGACCTCGGCCGCCATTGCCCGGGGGAAACATCAGTACATGTATTCCCTGTTCGAATATTTAAAGGAGACCCGGTTCAATCGGACGGCCCTGTATGAGACCATATTGCAGAGTTATCTATTTCTGGGGTTTCCGCGAATGATTGAAGCCGGGCTGGCATTTCAGGAGATATTCGGTTCTCATAATGCCGACAATTCTACCGATGACTTTAAAAGAATTTCCGGAGAGGAATCCGCCCGCTGGTATAAAGACGGTATCCGGCTTTGCCGGAAAGTATATGGTAAGAATTATGATCTGCTTCGGGATAAATTCATGCAGGTTTCGCCGGAGATATTTCGCTGGATGGTCCTGGAGGGCTACGGCAAGGTGTTGAATCGCCCCGGCTTGAATAATATTGAAAGAGAGTTGGCCGAAGTGGCGGCCCTGATAGTCGACCGACGCGACCGTCAATTGAACTCCCATATTCGGGGTAGTTTGAATGTCGGAGCCACACCTTCCGATATCCGGAGGGTGAATAATGATATCGGGCCTCTGGCCGGGAAGAACGCCTGCAAACAGGCCGAACGGTTAATGGAAAGGATTTTCGCCAGCCATGGGACGCCGCGGTAAAATAATCTCATACTTCTTTCTGGCTCTGCTCCTCATTATCCTGGGTCTGTACCTGGGGATTTTTCACCTGGGGGGGATGGAATATATCGTCAATCGGGAATTGACGGAAGCCATTGAAGGCAAATACAAAGCCAGTCTGCATATCGGCGAAATTAATGGGGATTTCATTAATTTCCTGGAGATAAAAGATATTGTGATTTTTTACGATGACGGCACGGTCAATTATGAAATCGCCCGCATCTCCCGCCTTATCGCCGAATATGATGCCTATGATTTATGGCAGGGCCAAATTCGTTTTAAAAAAATATTTATCGACTCCGCCGTGATTGTCATCAGGAAAACGCGGGAAGGCGGCTGGCTGATTCCCCAGGCCATCGAAAAAGGACCCGAAGCGCAAAGCCCTTTTGATTTGGAGTTGTCAGAACTGGGCCTGAACAATCTTAATCTGCGCCTGGAATTTCCGGAAGATACTCTGGCTTTCGAAAATATCATGGTCACGGCCCATCTGGCCATCCATGATAACACCTACGCTCTGGCCATCGATGCCTTAAGTTATATATCCTCGGATGAGCGGCTGACGATATCCTCGGGCGGGGGAAAGGCCACAATTGCCGGCAATAATATTGTTTTCGAAAACCTGACCGTGACCACGCCCAGTTCGCAAGTTGGTTTGAGCGGCCAGGCCGTATTACAAAAGAATCCCTCGGCACACATAATTTTCGATTCACCCTCACTTGACCTGGAAGATATCGGCTCATTTCTGGGGGCGAAATTGAACGGGAACGTGGCCGCTCAGGGTATCGTGAATCTTGAGGGCGGCAAGATATCCGGCACGGTGGATATTTCGGGAAAATTTATGGGGCGGAATTTCGACTCCTTGAAGGCTGATTTTACATACAAAGACAAAATTATAACTTTCGATTCGTTAAATGGATACATCCTCAAGGGTTGCCTGATTGAGGCTTCCGGCCGATTGAATCTGGGGTCGCATCCCGAAAGCTATTTTCTCACGGGAAACCTTCGACATTTCAATCTCAATAATCTGGTTGAGGGCACTTTTGAATCGGATTTGGGGGGGCTAATTCGCCTGGAAGGGCGCGGGCTTAATAGTAAAAATCTGACCATTGAATTGACGGCGGCCCTGGAAGAACCGCTCTTCGATGAATATGATGCTTCCTTTGCGGCCGGAGAAATGACCATTACGACCGATAGTATTATCTTTAAAGAAGGTTTCCAATTGCGGTACGGTAACAATCTATTTTATGCTTCCGGGAAAATAGAATATGACGGCCTGATAGATATCGGAGGCTACACCGACCTGGGAGATTTATCGGCCTTTAATAATCGCCTGTTTATCGAGGAAATGGGCGGTCGCGGGCGTTTTGATTTTCGTTTTTCAGGCAAAGTTAAAAATCCCGATTTAGCCGGAATCTTGATATCCGACTCGCTCTGGATTTACGGCGTCTATGCCACCCAGGCCAAGATCGATTTTGCCATGAAAAATTTCCTGTATGATCGCGTGGGCCAGGCGACGGCCTATCTTGATTCCGGTCATGTGTACGATTTTCCCATGGATTCCGCCTTTTTAGTCATGGAAATCGATTCGCAAACGGTTCGATTTACGTCGCTTGATTTTTATAATGAATACACGACGGCTTATGCCGACGGGAACCTGCGCTATGACATATATCCCCAGGTTTTGAATATAGATAATTTAATCATGAGTCTCTTTGAACAGGGACTTCGTAATGACAGCCGGATTGAAATAGAAATCGATTCCCTGGGGTATGAGTTTTCCGAATTCAAACTGGTAAGCCCCGGCGGCTTCATTGGCTGGGAAGGGCGGATTAATACGGATGAGAGCCTGGACCTGGTGCTTTCCGCGGGAAACATAAATATCACCCCCTGGGTTGAATTATTCGATCGGGAATTGGATATTACCGGGTTTTTATCGGGTGATATGGATATTTCGGGCACCTTTGATTCGCCGCAGATCAGGTTCGACGGGCGGGTGGACTCGATATTTTATAAGGGTTTATTCCTGGGCAATATGCTTGCCGCCTGCGACTATTCCGAGCGGGCCATAATCATCGATTCGGTCGATATTCGCAGTCCGCAGGGAAGATATCTGGCGAGGGGAAGATATCCCATCGACCTTTCGCTGACTGAAGTGGCCAACCGTTTTCCCGAAGAAAATCAGGATATCGTTATAACCGCCAGTGACCTGCGCCTGGATCTGGTCAGCCTTATGTTTGATGAAGTGGATGAACTCACCGGCGACTTTGGAGCGGATTTCAGACTGACCGGAACACCTTTAAAACCGCGAATAAACGGAACGGCATCCCTTAAAAACGGCAAACTGAAACTTTACGATTTGGTTTTACCCCTGGAAAATCTCGATCTGGTTCTTCAAATGGAGGGGAAAACGATTTCCATCGTATCGGCTTCGGCGACATGCAACAACGGCAAAAAGCAGACCGGGACCGTGGCGACCACGGGTATAATCACGCTTTTGACCGCCGATTCGCTTGATTATGATTTAAAAATCATGTTACGAAATTTCCCGGCCCATTACGAACTGGGCGATATAAAGGCCCTGGCCGATGCCGACCTGACTTTATCGGGAGCCACGCCTCCCCTGGCGGCGGGAGATGTCAGAATCATCGAGGCCCAATGGCGGGAGAATTTCGCGGAAAAGGATCAGGGTTGGGTGGTAATGTCGGAATTGGAAGCGGAGAAAAGTTGGAATTTAAATCTTAATGCCGAATTTGTTTCCAATGTCTGGATCAAAAACGACGACATCGATGCTGAATTGGGGGGAACCATAAATCTCGTTCGAGAGACCGGGACATATAAGTTTATCGGTGATTTGGAAATAATTCGCGGCAAGGCGTACGCCGCCGGGCGGGCTTTCCGCATCGAACAGGGAAGCACGATTTCATATGAAAGTATTGAATACCCCAACCCGCGCCTGGATATCCTGGCTTCGACCAGAATCAGAGGCAGCGGCCTTGACCCCATAAGCGGGGAGGCGATTAACGAGAATTATGACTTAATGGTTAAAGTTACTGGAACCCTGGACGAGCCGATCATAAATGCCGCCGAAGACTCTCGTTTTACGACCGAGGAAATCGCCACGCTCCTGTTTACCGATTATGCCGGCAGTACCGACGGCAACAGTCAGGGCTTTCAAATGGAGGACCGCATATTTACCGGGTTGTCCGATGCCTTAAGTACCGAAGTTTCCCGGTTTGGTTCCCGTACCCTGGGGGTGGAAACACTTGAGATTGAGCCGGTCTACGGTCAGAGATTCGATCCCCGGGTGACCCTGGGGTTTTATACGCTTCCCAGTCTTTATGTTTACGGCCGCTCGGGGGTGACGGGAACGGTCGGGCAGGAGGTAGGTTTTGAGTATCGCCTGAAAAAGTTCATGGTTCTGGAAGGCCGGGTCAATGAGCAAAACCTGTATGATCTATTAATGAACTTCCGGTGGGAATACTGAAATGGTGCGTCTTTTTAAGTTATTAATATTTGCACAGTTATTATTTTTCGTAGGACCTGCCTACTCACAGGATAAAACGGAACGCGACCTTATTCGATGGCTGAACAGCAAGCCCTCGATAAAAAAAATAATTGTAGAGGGTAATGACGAAGAGATTTTCTCCGATAAAAAGATCCGTTCGCAGATGTTTTCGCGGGAGAATAATCTTTTACGGGCCATCCGCGGCGACCGGAGCCGCAAATTACAGAGGGAAAGTCTCTGGCGGGACACCTCGGGCATTAAATATCTCTACCTGTCCCAGGGCTTCCTCGGCGTCCAGGTCGAAGAAAAATTCGAGCCCATTCTGCCTGATTCCAGTACCGCGAAGATTATCGTAAACATTACGGAGGGGCGCCAATTCGTATGCGATGAAGTCACTTTTGCCGGGGATTATCCCGAGGAACTGTCAGCCGAACTGGAGAAAGTCGGGGAAAAATTCCGGAAATCCGATGTCCTAAATCCCTTCAAAGCAAGGGAAGTGGTTCTGGAAATGAAGGCTTTATTGGCCAATAATGGTTATCCCTATGCGTCCATAAATTATTCCCTGGATACGCTCACAGCACCGCCGCAGACGGACATCCTGTTCACCGTCATCTCCGATTCTTTGGTCCATTTCGGGCCGGTGCATGTGAATGGTATCAGAGAATTTCAAGAAGCCGTGGTCAATAGGGAAATTACCATAAACTCCGGGGATGTTTACCGCCGCAAAGAAATCATCAATACCCAACAGCGTCTTCTGGAAAGCGGTAATTACCTGACGCTTTCTCTTAATCCGGACGATAAAGTAAATCCGGCCGCATTCGACCGCCTCAATCCGAAATTTATTTTGAATCTGAAGGAGAAGAAGCCTCATTATATTTCGCTCAAGACCGGCGCCGCCCAGGATTCGCTTAAAGATTTGACCTGGACCCTGGCGGCGTCCTGGGGGAAGAGGAATTTTTTAGGATCACGCCGCCTGGAATTGACAGCTTCGTCGGCTTTTATAGTCGTCACCGATTGGCGTCTAAAGGAACATTTTTATCGGGCGAGGCTCACGGAACCCTGGTTCTTGGGTATTCGGATGCCTCTGACGCTTTCGGCCCAATTATCTCCCGGGGTGCGGACGCCGATTGAGGATCAGGATTACCGCAAGCAAAGCTGGTCATTGACGGCGTCGACTTACCGTAAAATCGGAAGCAAACTGGTTATCCAGACCGGTTTTGAATACGAAGAGGTTAACATTTACGGGCTTTCGGAAGAGCAGCAAATAATTCTGAAGAGGGAAGAGGGTATCCGAGTTCAGCGTAAGGTTTTTGCGGATATAACCCGTGACAGCCGCAATAATTTATTTGTACCTTCAACAGGGTCTTTTACCACCTTACATGGGGAGTATGTGGGGGGGATTCTCAACGGCGATGATTCCTTTTTGAATTTTCAAACCAGTTGGTCGCGCTATCAGGTGGTCTGGCCGGGCTGGATTATGGCGACGCGTTTCAAATTGGGGGTTGTCAGAGAATTCGGCAAATCGGAATCGGTTCCGATTGACGACCGCTTATATTTGGGCGGGGCCAATTCTATCCGGGGTTTTTCTGAAAAAGGGCTGGGACCGCAGGTTATCGATGAGGATGGCAATTCCATACCGGAAGGGTCCAATATATTATTAATCGGCAATCTGGAATTCCGTTACCCGATTTTGGGCAAATTCTGGGGCTCGCTGTTTCTGGACGGCGGCAACGGTTTCCGAAATCAGGAAGAAATCGACTGGGACCTGATGGCTTTTTCCTACGGCACGGGGGTTCAGTTTTTATCCCCTGCCGGGCCGATTCGCCTGGATTATGCCCGCCGCATTAAAACCAAATATTATTCCTTCGACGAACGTTTCCATTTGACCATCCTTTACGCCTTTTAAGGCGTATATATTTCGCCCTTGATAAATAAGGGGTCGGTTGACAAACGGTGAAAATTGACTATTTTAATGCGGTTTGGTTAACATACAAATAAGCAGAGGTTGCGATTTTGCGCCAGGTATATCTCGATAATAATAGCACGACTCCCATTGACGAACGCGTTCTTCAGGCCATGTTGCCGTTTCTCAAGGAGCATTTCGGCAATGCCAGTTCAGTCCATACCTTTGGCCGGGAAGCGAAAACGGCTCTGGAAAAATCCCGCGAAAAAGTTGCCGCGGTAATCGGGGCGGATCCTTCGGAGATTTATTTTACGTCCGGAGGCACCGAATCCGATAATATCGCCTTAATGGGTACGGCTTGGTACCAGGAGAAGAAGAAAAACCATATCATCATCTCCAGTATCGAACATCACGCCATTCTGGAGGCGGCCAAATTCCTGGAAAAAAGAGGCTTTGCGGTTGATTATCTTCCTGTCGATAAAGAAGGCTTTGTCTCACCTGATATTTTGAGGCAAAAGGTGACGGATAAGACGAGTATTGTATCTATCATGCATGCCAACAATGAGGTGGGGACCATTCAGGATATTGCGGCCTTGAGCGAAATCGCCCACCGGGCCGGGGCGGCCTTTCATACCGATGCGGTCCAGACGGCGGGCAAGGTGAAGATTGACGTCAAAGCTCTGGGCGTGGATTTGCTGTCCATGTCCGGGCATAAAATATTCGGCCCCAAGGGCACGGGGGTGATATTCATCAAACGATCCCATAAAATAACGCCGCTATCTCACGGGGGACATCACGAAAAGAAGCGCCGTGCCGGCACGGAAAATGTTCCCGGAATTGTCGGGTTCGGCGCCGCCCTGGAATTGGCGGATTCCATGCGGGAAAGCGAACATCACCGCCTGGCCCAATTGGCCGATCACTTTATCGACGAAGTTCAGAAGCGAATTCCCCGGGTTTACCTGAACGGCCCGCGTGATAATGAACGGCGGGTGCCTTCGACGGTTAATCTTTCTTTTGAATATATCGAAGGGGAATCGATAATATTGTCCCTGGATATGAAGGGAGTGGCGGTGGCCTCGGGTTCGGCCTGCACATCGGGATCGTTGGAACCGTCGCATGTTCTGACGGCCATGAGTGTCCCGGTGGAACTGGCCCAGGGTTCGATACGCTTTTCCATGGGGCGCTTTACCAGCCGAGAAGATATCGATTACACGCTGGACTGCCTGCCTGAAATTATTGAACGGTTGCGGGCCATGTCGCCGTTATATCAAAAAACCAGTTGATATGTAAATGAGTTTGGAGAACGGGGCTGGTTTTCCAGCCCTTTTTTTTGGAATATGGCAAAGAGAGTCCTGGTGGCGGTTTCGGGCGGGGTGGATTCCTCGACGGCATTAGTCGGTTTGAAAAAACAGGGATACGACGTAATCGCCGCCCATATGAAGTTATGGGATTACGAGGATGTCGGGGGGGATTATTTTCAGGACGGCCGGTGCTGTTCGCTGGAATCGGTGAATGACCTGCATCAGATTTGCAATCAGTATGAAATCCCCTTTTATGTTTTGAACTGCATCGAGAAATTCAAATCCACGGTCATTGATTATTTTGTCGCCGAATATGCTTCCGGCCGCACCCCCAACCCCTGCGTTTTCTGTAATGCGGAATTGAAGTGGAAGGAATTTATCAATAAGGCCGACGCCCTGGAATGCGATTATATTGCCACCGGCCATTATGCGCGGGTGGCGCAGGATAAGAACACGCATCGGTTTTATATTCGCAAGGGCGTCGATGCCAGTCGGGATCAGTCTTATTTCCTCTGGCGACTGCCCCAGGAGTATTTATCCCGGACCCTGTTTCCTCTGGGGGAACAGACCAAATTGCAGGTGAGGAAGATGGCCTCGGAATGGGGCCTTAAAACGGCGCAAAAAAAAGAATCAAGGGATATCTGTTTCGTGGCCGACCATGATTACCGTCGCTTTCTTAGCGAATGGAAAAATTCACCCCGGCAGGGATTTCTGCCCGGAGAGATTGTTGCCGAGGACGGTCATGTGGTGGGTGAACATAAAGGGATCGCTTTCTTTACCATCGGACAGCGAAAAGGGATGGGTATCGCTCACGACCGCCCCTATTATGTGAAGGAGATTGACAGGAATGCCAATTGCGTGGTGGTCACGGACAACGAAGACGCCCTTCTGACAGATAAATTTATCGTGGACAATACCAATTGGCAGGCCGTCGACAGGCCCGCGGCGCCATTTAGGGCCGAGGTTAAGGTCCGGTATCTCCATACCCCTGCGCCGGCCGAAATAAAACCGCTGGAAAACTCCCATTACGAAATCTCACTGGATACGCCACAACGGGCCATTACACCGGGCCAGGCCGCCGTTTTCTATAATGATGATTATATTCTGGGTGGCGGTTTTATCGATTCTGTAAAAAAAATAGTTGAACCCCCGCCTCCATCAGTATAATATCCGGTAAAGCGTAATTTTTTAAGGAGGATAAAAATGCTTAAGGCCACCTACCTGGGCCACAGTTGCGTCATGGCCACGGACGGGCAGTATAGTATTATTATCGATCCCTTTCTGACCGGTAACCCCCAGGCCACGGTCAAGGCCGAAGATATCAAAGTTGACTATATTTTGGTGACACACGGTCATAGCGACCACCTGGGCGATGCTGTATCCATTAGCAAACGTTGCAATGCCACTATAATAGCCCCCAATGAACTGGCCGTTTACGTCTCCAAACAAGGGGCCAAGGCGCATAATATGCATATCGGGGGAGCCTATAATTTCCCCTTTGGCCGGGTCAAGTTGACCATCGCCCATCATGGTTCGGCGGCCGGGGACGGCCTGGAGTATACCGGTAACCCTTGCGGATTTGTCATTACCATGGGCGGGAAAACGATGTATCACCCGGGCGACACCGGGTTGTTTCTGGATATGAAACTTATCGGGCAATTGAATAAAATCCACCTGGCATTTTTGCCGATCGGGGATAATTTCACGATGGGTGTCGAGGATGCCGTAATGGCGGTGGATTTTCTCAAACCCAAGAAGGTAGTCCCCATTCATTATCGCACCTGGCCGGTAATTGACGCCGAACCAAAGGAGTTCGCCGCTAAACTAAAAGGGAAAAAGACCAAGGTGGTGATCATAAACCCCGGGGAATCGGTCGAGGCGTGATTGACTATATTATTTGAGCAATTTATTATATCGTTAAATATAAATAACTTATGTGGTTTGCATAAACTATTAAACAAAGACAGCGAGAACGACTGAATTTTGGGGTTTTCTAAATCTAACCGAACCGTGATCCACGGGGGACTTTTATGGCGAAACCGTTGAAAATATTCATGACTGCCGGCATTGCCGTCCTGGCGCTTCTCATAATAGGTATCGTGGCGCTCTATATCTTTTTCCCCAAAGAAAAGGCGAAAGATCTGGCCCTGGAGAAAATTACGGCGGCGTTAAATCGTAAAGTGGTTATTGAGGATGTCTCCGTATCTCTGTGGGGCGGGTTGGGGGCCTATCTGGAGGGAATAAAAATCGCCAATCCTGAGGGGTTCACCAGGAGCCTGTTTTTGGAAGCCTCGGCGCTGGATATCAAGGTGAAATTCTGGCCCTTGCTGAAAGGGGAAGTGGCCATAGATCGCATTATTCTGGTGCGTCCCAGGGTGGAGTTATTAAAGTTGGCGTCGGGTCAGACCAATTATACTTTTGGGGCGACAGCTTCGTCGGCGAATGTTCCGGCTGTGGAGAAATTGCCTGACGAAGGCAAAGTGGCCGCGGCGGCTTTTTCCTTCGAAAAATTAACTCTCGAAGATGCTTTCATAAGTTATATCAATGATTCTTCCCAAATGACCGTGATTATTCACGGGTTGGAATTAAACTCTCGTCTTAAGAATCCTTCGACAGGAATATTTAACTTGTCCGGCGATCTAAAGACGGATTCGGTTATTTATCGTTCGGCGGCGGAGAAATTACCCGTACTGGTACTGGAGGCATCATATCAAGCCACGGCCGATTTGAACAAAAAACAGGCGGCCTTGAATGATACCGAAATTAAGATCAACGGCCTGACCTTTAAAGTAAAGGCCGGAATCCCCAACATTGACAGTTTCGATTTTCTAAACGCCGAAATAAGTGCGGATAAAACAGATATCGGGGGGCTGCTGTCGCTGGTTCCTGAGAAAAACAAGGCGGCTCTGGCGCCTTATGATATTAAGGGGAAATTGACGCTCAAGGCGCTGGTAAAATACAATGCCCGGAGCGCGGAATCACTTGCCTGGGAAGTTGAATATCAATTTGATGATTTTGCTCTAGCCAAAAAAAGTCTCAAGGGCGCTTTCGAGGCCGGCCAATTAAAGGGGAAAGCCGACCCTGGTAGTGCCCGGTTGGAAATAGTGGAGGGGAGACTTCCGGGAGGAAATATTTCCGGGACCGTGGCCGTTGTTAATCTGGCCAATCCCAATTTGAATGCGGCCCTAAAAGGCGATATTGATTTGGCCGCCCTGGGGCCATTTCTGCCCGAGAAGAACAAAATCAGCCTGACCGGCAAAATGCGTTTTGATATCAAGGCCCAGGGCAGGATAAAAGATTACGGGGGGATGGACCTGTCGGGTAATCTGGCCATCAGAGACGGAAGTTACGCGGCGGAAGGTCTTCCCGAGCCGGTGGAATCATTTCAAATGGAGGCGGCCTTTTCGAGCAATGCCATGACCCTTAATAAATTCGATGTCAAATTCCCTTCTTCGGACTTATCTCTTACGGGACAGTTGACGGATCCCCTGCCCGGACTGATTCCCGGTTATTCCGGGGAGGCGCCTCGGCCGTTCCTCACTTTTCGGATGAAATCACGCCGCTTCGATTATGATAAACTCTTTCCCGAAGCCGTCGTGGGGGCCGATGTCGACCACACCCATATCACGGTCGATTCCCTGCCACCGTTGCCGATTCCGGATATCAACGGCGAGGGGAAAGGCGTGATCGATACTCTGATATATTCCAGGGTTGAAATTACGAATATGATGGGCGATATCACCATTCAGGATAGGGTCATTTACGTCAAAAATGTAAACGCCGATGTCTATACCGGGAAGTTGAATGGCGAGGTGGCCCTGGATATAAGTGATTTTGAAAACCCCCGTTTTTTTGGGAATTATATTGCATCCAAGATCGAAGTAAATGATTTCATGGCTCGTTTTACCGGCCTGGCGGGTCATCTTTACGGTAAAATAGATATGCAGGGGAATTTCGATGGACGCGGCTGGGAACCGGAACCAATCATGCAATCGTTGAATATGCAGGGGGATGCTTCGCTAAAGGAGGGGAAAATCGTCAATCTTGACCTGTTAAAGAAAATGACCGAGGAACTGAAAATAAAATTGCCCAGCGAGGAGGCGGTCCGGGATCTGGCCTCGAAATTCAGCGTCGAAAACGGGCGGGTCAAGATAGATGATTTTGCCGTGAAGACACAAACCGGAGACTGGGTGCTGGGCGGCTCGGCCGGATTCGATGGGACACTTTCTTATACCGGGACGGTCCTTTTATCGGAGAGTATGAGCCAGAACCTTCTCTCGCAATCGGGTCTCGTGTCAGGTCTGGCCGGATTGATGAAGCAAAGCGGCACCAATCGGGTCAAAGTTCCTTTCAAAATCGGGGGGAGTTATAAAAGCCCCAATATCATGCTCGACCTTTCCCGGGGCGACATGATAAAAAATAAAGTGGGGGAGGGTCTTCAGAACCTGCTCCAGGGGAATTGAAGTTAATTATCACGCCGCATTGTCCGATACGTATCAATAAATATGATATTTCGGACAATAATTGAAGATATCAGGGCCATCTATCGCAATGACCCGGCCGTAAAGAATATCGAATTTATTCTGTATCCCGGCCTTCAGGCTATTTTGGTCCATCGCTTGATTCACCCCTTGAATAACATCGGGATTCCTTTTATACCCCGCCTGATATCGCAGATAGCCCGTTTCTTCACCGGCGTTGAAATTCACCCCGGCGCGAATATCGGGAAGGGCTTTTTCATCGACCATGGGGCCGGTATCGTTATCGGCGAAACGGCCGAAATAGGCGAAAATTGCGTTCTTTTTCATAACGTCACTCTGGGCGGCACCGGAAAACATGGCGGTAAACGTCACCCGACCATCGGCAATAATGTCTTTATAGGGACCGGGGCGATTCTCCTGGGCCCGATTACGGTCGGCAATAATGTCCGGATCGGCGCCAATACTTTTCTTTACATGGTGGATATCCCCGACAATGCTACCGTGGTAGGCACGCCCGGGCAGATTGTGCGTCTCAACGGGCAGAATGTCGATATTAAGCCGTCAGATACGATTGTGCCCCAGGAAACCCAGGTTTGATGTTCAGCCCTGCCTATTCTTTATAATTTCCTTTATTTTGATCCCTATCATTCTTGTTTCGAATCGGCAGTGAAATACGTTTGCATTAAAAAATATGGGCGGTTGTTCAGGGCTGTAATCCACTTTGAATATTCTTCATCTTTAGGCTTATCGAAAGCCGGGAATTCGCCCAATCATTTTGATTGACAAAAAGATATAAAAATTTAAATTAGGCGATTAACCTATTTTACGACAAAAAAACAGGATTATTAAATGCGCTGGTCGCAAATGTATATTCCGACTTTGCGGGAAATCCCGGGGGAGGCGGAATTAATATCGCATCAACTTCTCTTACGCGGCGGTTATATCCGTAAGTTGGCCGCCGGCGTTTATATTTATCTTCCCTTAATGCAACGCGTTATAGAGAAATTTTCGCGAATCGTGAGGGAAGAAATGAATCGGGCCGGGGCCATTGAAATTACCATGCCAGTGCTTCACCCGGCCGAGATATGGCAGGAGTCGGGGCGTTATAACACGGTCGGCAAAGAACAGATGCGCATGAAGGATCGCCACAATCACGAGATGATATTAGGCGGAACTCACGAAGAAATAGTGACTTATCTTCTTCGCGGGGAATTACGCAGTTATAAGCAGTTACCCTTGAATCTCTACCAGATCCAGGTTAAATTTCGCGACGAAATCCGCCCCCGTTTCGGTCTGATGCGCGGTCGCGAATTCATCATGAAAGATGCCTATTCGTTCGATGCCGATGAGGAATCATTCAAGTTGTCTTATAAGAAAATGGTCGATGCCTATTTTGCGATTTTTAAGCGAGCCGGCCTGGACGCCCGCAAGGTTGAATCGGATACGGGGGCCATGGGGGGAAAAGCGGCCCATGAGTTTATGTTGATTGTCGATACGGCCGGCGGTGAAGAAGTCATTATGTTTTGCGATCAATGCGATTATGCCGCCAATATAGAAAAGGCTACTTCGAAGGAAGCCAGCCCTACGCCGCCGGATAAGGAGCTGAAGCCACGGCGGGAGGTTCCCACGCCGGGAGCAGCCACCATTGAACAGGTTACGGCCTTTTTAAATGTGACGGCCAAAAGACTGGTAAAAACCCTGATTTTTATGGCGGATAATAAGCCGGTGGCCGCAATGATCCGCGGGGATCGCGAACTCAATGCCACAAAACTCAAAAATCATTTGGGTGCCATAGAGTTAGAGTTGGCACCTAACTCTTTGGTTGAATTTGTCACCGGTTGCAAGGTGGGATTTGCCGGGCCGATCGGCCTTAAGAAAAAGATACCTTTTGTGGTAGACCGGGAGGTTGCCGGCCTTACTAATTTCGTGGTCGGGGCTAACAAGGATGACACCCATATCGTTGATGTTAATCTTGGCCGGGATTTTCAGTCGGAAAGTATTGCGGATATAATTAACGCCGCCGAGGGAGAATTATGTCCGGTTTGTGGCCGTGGCCATTTGCAGGCCAAGAAGGGCATAGAAATCGGCAATACCTTTATGCTGGGGACCAAATATTCCACCGCCCTTAAGGCCACGTTTCTCGATGCCGAAGGCAAGGAAAATCCGTTTATAATGGGCTCTTACGGAATCGGCGTTACGCGCACCCCCCAGGCGGCCATAGAAAAATATCACGATGAACACGGCATAATCTGGCCCCGGAATATTGCCCCCTATGCGGCCGAGATAATTCCTCTGAATTACGCCAAAGATGAACATCGCCAGGCCGCGGAACAAATTTATGCGCAGATGGCGGAATTGGAAATTGACTGCCTTCTGGATGACCGTCCCGAGCGAGCCGGCGTGAAATTTAACGACGCCGATCTGATTGGTATTCCGGTCCAGATTATTATTGGGGACAAAGCTCTTCAGCAGGGTAAAATTGAACTAAAAAACCGCCAAACCGGCCAAAAAAGGCTGGCGGATATGGAAAAGATCGGGAAGGAAGTTGAGGCGGAACTGGCCGGGATGTATTAATTAACATCGAAATAGTTTGCCTATTAGTCGTCCGGAACTTATTATGAAAGGTTATATTAATTAACAGGTTGCGGTTTATAGCGGATTAATGAACCTTAAATTGGAATTGGAAAATTTGGTTGTTGCCCCGGTAACTCAAGAAGGATTCGACCTGCTCGAAATAAAGGTTTCGCATTTTAAAAAAAGCAGTCGTATTCAGATATTCATTGACGGAGATAACGGGGTAAAACTGGAAGACTGTGCCCGGGTTTCGCGGGCAGTGGAAAAGGTCCTGGACGACGAGGGCATTTTGCCCGGAGGCTTTGTTCTGGAGGTTTCTTCACCGGGCTTGGATCGCCCCCTGCACACTTCGCGGGATTTCCGTCGCCGGGTGGGCGAAACGGTGGAAGTATATTTTGAGGATCCGGCGCAGGCGCCGCTTCAAGGGAAACTTATGACGGCCGGTGATGATTATATTGAGGTAATGATGGCAGACGGGTTACGGAAACTGGAGCTGACAACCGTCCGGATGGGGAAAATAATTTTTTAGGGGAGTCAACCTAAATGGCGTACGATATTCTGGAAGGCCTGGCACTGATTGCCCGGGAAAAAAATATCGATATCGAAACGGTTATCGGCAAGGTCGAGGAATCGCTTTTGGCCGCGGCCAAGAAGCGTTATCCGGATTACGATAATATTTCCATCGAACTATCCCGCAAAACCGGTGATATCACCATGATTATTATCAAGAAGGTGGTAGAAAAGGTCGCCGACCGGATGCGCGAGATATCGCTGGTGGAAGCCCGGGAATTGGATGAATCCGCGGAGTTGGGCAATGAAATGGAAATATTCCGGGATGTGGATGAGGAATTCGGGCGCAATGCCATAGCCACGGCCAAGCAAATCCTGATCCAGAAAGTCCGCGAAGCCGAACGCGATAAAATTTACGACGAGTATATATCCCGGGTCGGACAATTGGCCAGCGGGTCCGTGCAGCAGATCGACAAAGGAAATCTCATCATCAATATGGGCAAGGCCGAGGCCATTCTTCCCGTCAAGGAGCAGATTCCGCGGGAGAAATACCGGCAGGGCGATCGTATCCGGGCTTTGATACTGGATGTCCAAAAAAGCCTGAGCGGTCCCCAGATTATATTATCCCGCGCCAGTAATGATTTTATGCGCCGGCTATTCGAACTGGAAGTCCCGGAGATTTTCGAACGGGTCATAGAGATAAAGGAAATTGCCCGGGAACCCGGCGAGCGAACCAAACTGGCGGTTTATTCCGCCGACGAAAGAATCGACCCGGTGGGCGCCTGTGTCGGAATCAAAGGTGTCCGGGTGCAATCGATAGTCCGGGAATTAAATAACGAGCGGATAGATATAATTCCGTATAGTTCCAACTCCGAGGTTTTTGTCACCCGCTCCCTGGCTCCGGCCAAGGTCGTTCATATCGAAGTCTATGACGATGAACGGGCCATGACGGTGGCGGTCGAGGATGACAAACTGTCCCTGGCCATCGGGAAGGCTGGCCAGAATGCCCGGCTGGCGTCGCGCCTGACCGGCTGGAAAATAAACATCATGTCCGAGAGCGAATATAACGAAATGCGGAAGCGCGAAGCGGAGGAAATGGTGGCTGTCGGTCGCATGGAAGGTATCGGCTCCAAACTCGAGGAAAAACTGGTTTCGGCGGACATTAATACGGTTCAGCAACTGGCCAAGGCCAAGGTCGATGATTTGATAAAAATCGAAGGCATCGGCCAGAAAACGGCCGAAAATCTTCTGGAAAAGGCCCAGACTTTTATCGCCGAATTGGAAGCCAAACGCCGCAGTAAGGAAGCCGAAGAGTCGGAAAAAGGCAAGGATACCGCTTCCAAAAAATCGACCCGCAGTTCCGCTCATGAGTCAGGGGCCTAACCAAGGATCGTACAAGGAGGAATAGTCGAGAATGTCCAAACTACGCATATATGAAGTTGCCAAGGAACGTAATATTTCCTCCAATGCTCTGATGAGTATTTTGCATGATCTCGGATTTAAACCCAAGTCCCATATGTCGGTGGCCACCGATGAAATGATGGATGCCATTCGCCGCAAGTTCGAGGCCGAAAAAGAAGCGGTGAAGGAAAAAGAGGCGGTCAAAAGGGATATTATCAAAAAGAAGTCACAACCGGACGGTGCCATAAGGGGCAGAGTCAGGGGAGATCGGCCGCCCGTGGTTCCGGGCCCGACCGAAACCGTGGCCGTGCAAACGCCGACGCGGTCCGAAAAAAGAAAGAGACGCGACCGCAAGAAGAAAAAAGAGATACGTAAAGTCGATCGTAAAGCCGTGGTCAAGAGTTTTAAGGCGACGATCGCCACCATGGAAGGCACCAAGCGGCTGAAGAAATATAAAAAGCGGTTCCGTGACGACGAAGGAGTGGAGATCGCCGACGATCATATTATCGAAGTAAACGAATTCATGACCGTGGCCGAACTGGCGGTCAAGATGAATCTGAAGCCGGCCGAACTCATTGCCAAATGTTTTGAACTGGGCATGATGGCCTCCATCAACCAGAGGCTGGATCTGGAGACAATCGAAACCCTGGCCCTGGAATGCGGTTTCGATATTCGCGAGGCCGAGGAAATCGGCGAAGAGGCAATGGAGGCGGAAGCCGAAGAAGACATGGAGCGGCGTTCCCCCATCGTCACCGTCATGGGTCACGTGGATCATGGTAAAACCTCGCTTCTGGATTATATCCGCAAAACTAATGTCGTCTCCATGGAAGCCGGAGCCATCACCCAGCATATCGGCGCTTATACCGTCAAATCGTCCGCGGGGTGCATAACTTTTCTCGATACGCCGGGTCACGAGGCGTTCACGGCCATGCGTGCCCGGGGCGCGCAGCTCAACGACATGGTGGTTCTGGTGGTGGCGGCTGACGACGGCGTTATGCCTCAAACGGTCGAGGCCATCGATCATGCCCGGGCCGCCGGTGTCCCCATAATCGTGGCCGTCAATAAAATCGACAAGCCCGCCGCCAATCCCGACCGAGCCATGCAACAATTGGCCAAGTTGAATTTAAATCCGGAAGCGTGGGGCGGGAA
>Ga0105105_10000100_pt1 | contig 39046 bp, 38 predicted proteins | sample PPLLaktember2015_4_FD_79108 | JGI IMG/M metagenome (GOLD analysis project Ga0105105, IMG submission 79108) | Freshwater sediment microbial communities from Prairie Pothole Lake near Jamestown, North Dakota, USA - PPLs Lake P8 Core (1) Depth... | ecosystem: Environmental > Aquatic > Freshwater >...
ACATCGCTCAATCCCCTGCTTTCGAGCCGTCAGGATGTTAAAAAAGTACTGGTGATTCTCATCGCAGCCGACAGAGGTCTGTGCGGAGCCTTCAATACCAATATCATCAAGCTGGCCCAGAAGGTTGTTACGGAGGACTACGCCGCTCAGTACAAAAATGGCGGCGTGAGCATGATCTGCGCAGGAAGCCGGGGGTTTGACTTTTTCCGTAAACGGGGGTTCTCCATCGTCAAAGGGTATCCTTCAGTGTTCCAGAATCTCGATTTCAGCGTCGCCAAAGAGATTGCGGAAACAGCATCCGCAATGTACCTGCGCGGGGAAGCCGACAAGGTTATCATTGTATACAACGAGTTCAAAAGCGTGCTTGCACCTGTTCTGAAATCCGAGGATCTGCTTCCCATCTCAGCCGAAAGCGCCGGAAAGGAGAACAGCGGCGATTATATCTATGAGCCCTCTCCCGCTGCCATCATCGATGAGCTTGTACCCAAGCATCTGAGTACCCAGGTCTGGAGGATGATGCTCGAGTCCAATGCCGCCGAGCAGGCCGCCAGGATGACGGCAATGGATTCCGCAACGGAGAACGCCAAGGAGCTGCTCAGAACCCTCAATATCAGCTACAACCGGGCCCGTCAGGCAGCCATTACCAAAGAGCTGAGCGAGATTGTGGCCGGCGCCGATGCTCTGAAGAACTGACAACGCTCCTGCTTGAACCGAATGTGTTGTTTTAAAGCGCCCGCATGGGCGCTTTTTTTATTAAGCGTTTCTGTTTTTCATGGCGATGGGGTTGAAGCCTATCGGGAAATGATGTTTATTTCATATGGCCGTTTTTCTCGGCGGCAAGTTGTATTTTTACCGGACGCCGCTATGCTGTTTACCGGGCGTTTCGTTCCGGCGCCAAGGAGCGCCTGAGAGATTTTTGAGGGATACTAATGCGTTAATGACAGTATGAAGATATACAAGTTCGGCGGAAGCTCGATCGCATCAGCGACAAAAATCAGCAATGTAGCCGGTATCATCCAGAAGGAGGCGAGCCGGACTCCACTTATCGTCGTGGTTTCGGCGATTTGGAAAGTAACCGATATACTTGCCGAGATTGCGGTATTGGCAGGGAAAGGCGATGCGGCTTACCGTGAAAAACTTGACGGGATAGCTGCATTGCACAGCGGTATCGTTCGTGAACTGTTCCGTGAATCAGCATCAGCAGAGGACTCCTGGCTTCAGGAGCTGCTTGTCGAGCTGACGGATGTGTTGCACGGAGTGTTTCTGCTGAGGGAGCTTTCCGATAAAAGCCTTGCCCTTGTGCTGAGTTACGGAGAGAGGCTTTCGAGCAGGATTGTCAGTCGCTATCTGCATGTTTCGGGAACGCCGGCAGAATGTGTCGATGCACGCAGCCTGATTGTGACCGATGAGAACCATTGCTATGCCAAAGTCGATCGTCTGGCTACGGGTAAGCGGATTCGCGAGCGGTTCAACGTATTCGATTCAGTGCCCGTTGTAACCGGTTTTATCGCCTCCGCACCGGATGGAAGCGTCACCAACCTTGGCCGGGGCGGTTCCGATTTTACGGCTACGATTCTCGGTGCCGCCCTGCATGCCGAGGAGGTGTGGATATGGACCGATGTTGATGGTTTCTACAGCGCCGACCCGAAGCGGGTTCCTGATGCACAGGTCATCCCCGAAATCAGCTATGTAGAAGCGCTGGAGCTTTCCCACGCAGGAGCGAAAGTGCTCCACCCGCTTGCAGTGCAGCCGGTCATGAAGGCAGGTATTCCTCTGCGGATAAAAAATTCATTCAATCCGGACAGTCCCGGCACCAGAATCGGCAATGAATCCGGTTTGCAAAAAGGACGGCCGGGAACGGTTACCGGTTTGACCTCGATCAACCATGTGGTTCTGCTTAGTCTTTCAGGGAGCGGTATGGCTGGTGTGCCCGGAACGGCGTCACGTCTTTTTACCTGCCTTGCCCGGCACAGCATCAACATTATCTTCATCTCCCAGGCATCTTCGGAGCAGTCCATCAGTGTTGCTATTATGCCCGCACAGGCGATGATGGCCAAGAAGGTGCTCGAAGAGGAGTTTGTCCGTGAAATCGATGAGCGCCGGATCGATCCGGTCAGCGTTCGCCGCAACCTGGCAATGGTGGCCGTGGTCGGAAACAAGATGTCCGGCCATCCGGGGGTATCGGCGCAGCTTTTCGAGACGCTCGGCAAAAATGGTATCAACGTGATCGCTGTCGCTCAGGGAGCCAACGAGATGAACATCTCGCTCGTCATCGAAAGCGGCGACGAGGACAAGGCGCTCAACTGCATCCACGAGTCCTTTTTCCTGTCGATGCGCAAGGTGCATGTCTTCATCGCCGGCACCGGAACTATCGCTAAAAGTCTCATCAGCCAGATCCGGCAGCATCGCCTGACCCTGCAGAAAGAAATGGATCTTGACGTAGTGGTATGCGGATTGGCCAATACAAGAGTTATCGTGATTGACAGTGACAGGAAAGATATGGATTACTGGCATGACACGATACATGAAATGCATGAACGCTCTCCGCATGTTGGCCGTGCCGGTATTAATGAGTACATCGGCCTGATCAGGGGAGCGAATATGCACAATACCATTGTGGTTGATTGTACAGCAAGCATGCAGGTTGCCGAAAAATATCCGGAGTTGCTTCAGGCAAACATCTCTGTGGCCACGGCCAACAAGCTCGGCATGGCCGGAGAGTGGGCTCTGTACCGCAGGCTCATGGAGGCCCAGCGATCAAGCAACGCGAAGTTCCTGTATGAAACCAACGTCGGGGCGGGACTTCCGATCATCAGTACGCTCAACGACCTGAAGAACAGCGGTGACCGGATACTTTGCATCGAAGGGGTGCTGTCGGGCACACTGAGCTTCATTTTCAACGAACTGCGCAAGGGTGGTCGGTTCAGCGAGATAGTCGGGAAAGCGAAAACCGCCGGTTACACCGAGCCCGATCCGAGGGATGATCTTTCGGGTGCTGATTTTGCCAGGAAGTTGCTCATTCTTGGCAGGGAGCTCGGCTATAAGCTCGAGTATGCCGATGTGGAGTGCCAGAGTCTGGTCCCCGAATCGTGCCGGGGCAAGATGACCCCTGCCGAATTCCTCGACCGCCTCCCGACCATCGATGACTGGTATGCCGCCGAGATGGAAAGCGCCGCCAGCGAGGGCATGACCATCGCCTATACCGGCGAACTCAAGGAGGGCAAGGCGAAAGTTGGATTGAAGCGTGTTCCGCTCGAGAGCCCTGTGGCCGGACTGAACGGTACCGAAAATCTGGTGGTCTTTACCACCGACCGCTACCTCGGGACGCCTCTCGTGGTCAAAGGGCCCGGAGCCGGAGGTGAAGTGACCGCCGGCGGGGTATTCGCCGATATTCTGCGTATAGCAAGTTATCTGGTGTAGCGGAAAAATGGTTGCTGAAATCGTTTCTATCGGCGATGAGCTGCTCAAAGGCGGAAAGGTCAACACCAATGCCCCCTTCATCGCTGCCGCTCTCGGAGAGATCGGTATTCCGGTTGCAAGGATCGTGGCCTGTGCCGATGATGAGGAGGCTATCGGCGCGGTGTTTTCGGAATCCCTTTCAAGGGCGGATATCGTTCTGGTGACCGGAGGTCTCGGACCGACCCGTGACGACCGGACGAAAAAAGCAGCCATGCGCCTTCTCCACAGAGGTCTTGAAGAGAGCCCCGAAGCATACGGGAAGCTTTCCGCCTGGTTTTCCGGAAGAGGCCGTTCCCTTCCGGAAAACATGCGAGACCAGGCAATGATTCTGGAAGGTTCCCTGCTGGTTCCCAACAGTGTGGGAACGGCGGCCGGCATGATTGTGCCCTGCGGCGAACGTTTTCATGGCCACCGCCTTGTGCTGATGCCGGGAGTTCCTGCTGAAATGCAGGCCATGATGCGCGAAACGGTCATACCGTTTTTCGCCGCCGCAAGCCCGACGGTCATGCTGCATACCCCGGTCAAAACCGTCGGCATCGGCGAAACCATGCTTGCCGATCTCATCGAAGCCATTGAGGATGCCCTTCCGGAAGGAACAACCCTCGCCTATCTTCCGCATACGGCAGGCGTCGATCTTGTTGTCAGCACCATCGGTCGCGCAAGGGAAGCCGTAGAGGAGGATAACCGCCGGGTGGTCGAGGCCGTTCTCTCCAGGGCGGGCCGCTTCGTCTACGCGACCGGTGAGGCCAACCTCGAAGAGACGGTAGGCAGAATGCTTTCCGAAAGCAGGCGGAGCATAGCCGTTGCCGAATCGTGTACCGGCGGACTTGTCGCAAGCCGCCTGACCGATATTCCGGGTTCGTCCGTATATTTTCTTCAGGGTGTTGTTTCCTATGCCAACCGGTCGAAAGTCCGGTTGCTCGGTGTTTCCCCGGAAACCCTCGAACGGTTCGGCGCGGTCAGCGAAGCCGTTGCCGAAGAGATGGCTCGCGGCTGTCTTGCGGCGAGCGGCGCCGATGTCGCCCTTTCAACAACAGGCATTGCCGGTCCTTCGGGCGGTTCGCCGGAAAAACCGGTGGGGACGATCTGTATCGGTATTGCAGGAAAACTCCCGGACGGCACCTTCGAATCCAGGGCGGCGTCACTGCGGATGTACGGCACAAGGCTGCAGAACAAGCAGCGTTTCAGCGAAGCGGCGTTACGGGAACTATGGAAGTATCTTCAGGAAACAGGGCAGTTGACCGGCCGAAGGATTTTTTAGCCTCCTGCAGAGGGATCGGTTGAAGCTTACGGGTGAAAATCAGGAGCGATAAACGTATTTACAGGGTTGTAATGGCAAAAATTTCAATATTACCGGATACGGTCGCCAATAAAATATCGGCCGGAGAGGTTGTTCAGCGTCCGGCGTCGGTTATCAAGGAACTCCTTGAAAATGCAATCGATGCCGGGGCCTCCAGGATCACCGTCATGGTAAAGGATGCCGGCAGGGAGCTGATCAGGGTTATCGATAACGGCTCGGGCATGAGTCGCGAGGATGCGCTGCTTTCGGTCGAGCGTTTTGCCACCAGCAAGATTTCTGGAGTCGAGGATCTCGATACCCTGATGAGTCTCGGATTCAGGGGCGAAGCGCTTGCCAGCATCTCGTCGGTCTCCCACTTCGAACTGAAAACCCGGCAATCCTCCTTTGCGCTTGCGCTCAGGTTTCGTTACGAAGGAGGAACCCTTCTTGAGGAGAGCGAGGTCTCCGGCGAAGAGGGGACTTCGGTCAGCGTAAAGAACCTGTTCTACAACGTACCGGCCCGCCGCAAGTTCCTGAAATCCAATGCAACCGAATTCCGCCACATTTTCGAAGCCGTAAAGGCGCTTGCGCTCGCCTACGGCGATATCGAGTGGCGCATGTACAGTGACGACGAAGAGCTGTTTCATTTCAGGAGTCCGGATATTCGCGAACGCCTCGACTACTTTTACGGCGCCGGTTTTTCCGAAGGACTGCTTGCCGTCACCGAGGAGAACGACTATCTCTCCATTCACGGATTTATCGGAAAGCCGGGGATGATGAAGCGTCATAAATCCGATCAGCTGTTCTATATCAACCGGCGTATCATCCAGAACCGCATGCTTTCCCAGGCTCTCCAGCAGGCCTACGGGGAGCTGCTTGCCGAGCGTCAGGCCCCTTTTGCGATGCTCTTTCTCGGTATCGAGCCCTCGCGTGTCGACGTCAACGTGCATCCGGCAAAGCTCGAAGTGAAATTCGAGGACGAGCGCAGCGTACGCAACATGTTCTATCCGGTTATCAAGAGGGCGGTTCAGCTTCACGATTTTTCGCCCGATCTGTCGGCATCACCCCTTCAGAAGTCGCCGGCCGGGGAGGTTCGTCAGGAGGACGAGGCGCTCTACCGCAGGCTCTTGTACCATGATCGTCCGGGGCGGATGTCGACGACGGAGGATCTCTATGCGGGTTTTCGGGAAAACTCCCTTGCAGCCGGTTCCCGGCAGAGTCCCGGACCGTCACGGCAGGAGGAGATTTTTCCCGTGCGTGAAGCCGAAGAGCGTTGGCGGAAAGCGAGCAACGCTCCTTCGGGAGATGAGGTGCTGACAACCGTTCTCCAGTCGCGCTTTCAGGACGACGAAGGCGGCACGGAGCAGCCGGGCGGCTCCGAACCGAAAATCTGGCAGCTGCACAACAAGTATATCATCTGCCAGATCAAGAACGGCATGATGATCATCGACCAGCATGTCGCCCATGAACGGGTGCTCTATGAACGTGCGCTGGATGTGATGAACCAGAACGTGCCGAACTCCCAGCAGCTGCTTTTTCCGCAGAAGGTCGAACTCCGCCAGTGGGAGTACGAGGTGTTCGAGGATATCCGCAACGATCTCTACCGGCTCGGCTTCAATCTCAGGGATTTCGGGTCGAGAACCGTCATGATCGAAGGGATCCCCCAGGATGTCCGTTCGGGAACGGAGGTGACCATTCTGCAGGACATGATTTCCGGCTACCAGGAAAACGCCTCGAAGCTCAAACTCGAAAAACGGGACAACCTGGCGAAGTCCTATTCGTGCCGCAATGCCATCATGGCAGGCCAGAAGCTCAGCCTCGAGGAGATGCGCTCGCTGATCGACAATCTGTTCGCAACGCGGGTTCCCTATTCGTGTCCCCATGGACGACCGGTCATCATCAAGCTGATGCTCGATCAGCTCGACAGGATGTTCGGGCGGACGTAACCGGGCGGTTGCATGTTTCTCTGAAAAAAACTACATTCAGACGCATACCCTTGTAGCTCAGTGGATAGAGCAACAGTTTCCTAAACTGTGGGTCGGCAGTTCGAGTCTGCCCAAGGGTACATGCGGTTTTGCGCAACATCTTGCGGAACGCAACGGAAGCTGGCAGCCCCATCGGACAACCGATGCGGCTGCTTTTTTTTGTCATTGTCTCAAGCAGGGCCGGAGCGCATTCTTCCACCACAAGCCTACTGGCAGTTGCTTCCACCCTGTCCGGCGCCTGCTCCCGCTCCTTTTCCCATGTTCGGATTATACTGATCCCAGACCCATCCTGCAACCGCCTTCAGTTCCGCTTCGCCGAGCGCCATCGGAGGCATCAGCCCGAAACGGGTAATGGCTTCGGGATCTACCTTCGAAGACGCCTTCGATGGCGATTTCATGAATGCCGCCATATGGCTGACTCCCGCGGCTTTCGATGCGAACTGCCGGTGGTAGGCCGATGCGATCGGAACGATAGGCGGAGCGCTTTTCGGGGGAGGATTCACCGAGTGGCAGACGCTGCAGTTTCTCTCAAAGACCGCTTTGCCGTCGGGAACCGTTGTCGCGCTTTCCGCGTCAGGGGTGCAGACCAGCAGAGATACCAGTACAGTCAGTAACCGTTTCATGATCGTTTTTCCTTGTTTTTCGTATCTGGATGTTATGGAACCGGCATGTGCCCGGAATCTGTAAAAAGTAAAGATTTTTTTCTTTGCCGGATAATTTTCGCTCCTCCGGGCGTCATCTTTCCGGGATTTGGTATCTTGTTCCTCATAGAACGGTTAACCCATCCAAAGCATGAATGATGAAGCTTCTGAGAAACATCGTTGTCATCGTCTCTCTTTTTCTTGTCGTCGACATCGCCCGTTACCTCGTTTATCCCGATGTTGGACGTCTTGTGAAGGAAAATCCTTCTGCTACCGCGTTTATGGAGTACCGTGAAGACCAGTGGAGAGGAGAGGGGCTCGACGACAAGAAAATCCGCCAGCGCTGGGTTTCGCTCGACAGGGTATCGCCAAACCTGGTAAAGGCCGTGCTGATCGCCGAGGACAACAAATTCTGGGAGCATAAGGGGTTCGACTATGAAGCCATTGAGAAGGCGATCGAAAAAAATATCGAGGCAAAGAAGTTCGAGTCGGGAGCGAGCACCATCAGCCAGCAGCTGGCTAAAAATCTCTTCCTTTCACCATCGAAAAATCCTGTACGGAAAATCAAGGAGGCGATCCTGACCTGGAGAATCGAAAAGAGCCTCACGAAACGCAGGATTCTTGAACTGTACGTGAACGTAGCCGAATGGGGGGACGGCATATTCGGTATCGAAGCTGCGGCCCGCCACTATTTCGGCGTCAGTGCAGCCGGCCTTTCCGCTCAGCAGGCATCGCGTCTGGCCGCAGTGCTGCCCAATCCTCTGGAGTATTCGCCCGTCAACCCATCCGGCTACGTGAGGAGCCGGGCCCGGCACATTTACGCCATCATGCGAAGGCGGGGTATCGTGGTGCCCGATTATCAGGAGGTCATGGCTCCTCCACCGGATACAACGAAAGTCGATTCCGTTGTTGTCGGAGTTCCGGACTATCTGATCGAGCAGGCTGAGTCATCCGACAGCGTTTCCGTCACCGGGGCGGAAGATCCCGGATCCAGCGAGGGAAAAGGGAGTTCCGACACATCCGGTGAAAGCCCGGAGCCGTCACCTGAAAGCGGTTCATCAAATCCCTGACACGAGGAAGCTCAACCCATGGCACTTCAACTTGGCAAGGCAGCAGGCATCGTCATGCGTACCAGCGCATATCTGTTCTACCGTGCAATGGTTTACGGTGTGATTGTAGCGGTGGTGGCGGTTTTTCTGGGTTTTCTTGCGCTCATCGGCTCTGTTTTCGGCGGCGGTGCGGCGGCAGTGCTGTTTTTTCTCTCGCTGCTCGGCGGAGGATTCGGTTTCAGGTTCATCCGTGAGTATGTGCTCTACCTGCTGCAGGCCGGCCATATCGCCCTGATTACCGAAATCGTGCAAAATGGCGCGTTGCCGCAAGGTATTGCACAGACGGTCTGGGCAAAAGAACGCGTCATGAGCTGTTTCAGGGAGGTCAGCGTGCTCGCCCTGGTCGATCAGCTGGTCAAGGGTGTGCTTGTTTCCCTCAGCCGCACCCTGTTCAACATCATGCAGGCGGTGCCCGTTCCTGCGCTTGAAGGACTGGCATCCGTCCTGCAGCGCATCGTGACCTTCAGTCTCACCTATATCGACGAGTCCGTTATCGCCTGGACCTTCCGCACGAAAAACCCGAACGTGTTCGACGCGGCGAAATCGGGAATTCTCATCTACTGCCAGTCGTGGAAACCCCTGCTGAAGAATGCTGTTGCCCTCACCCTGCTCAGTTATCTCTTCGTCATCCTTACCACGATCGTGTTCATGGTGCCTTTCGGCGCCATTGCGTTATTGCTTTCTCAATCATGGGCTTTCGGAAAGTTCGCGCTCTTCATGCTGGCGCTTTTTCTCGGCATCTCGGCCAAATGGATACTCTTCGATCCCATAGCCTGCACCTCGACCATGCTGACATTCCTTGATGAGGCAGGCCGGACGGTTCCCGATCCTGTATGGGAATCGAGAATCGAAGCCGTGAGCGCCGAGTTCCGTACCCTCAAGGAAAAAGCTGCCGGTGTGGCAACGGGAACGGCGCTCAATAACGGATGAATCATTGATTGCCCTTTGCTGCAGGGCGTTGTGTTTTGTTTTTGTATATTATCTGCGCATATACTTAATTAAAAGCGGCGACAGGTGACGCAAACCGTCAAATTAACACGACTTTTCAAGGCTCTTTCGGTTGCAACACGGGTGGAAATGATCGAATTGCTGAAACACCGCTCTCTTTGCGTGAATTCCCTTGCCAAAACCCTCGGTATCACTCCTGCGGCGGTGTCGCAGCACCTCAGGGTACTCAGGGATGCCGATCTGGTCGTGGCTGACAGGAAAGGGTATTTTGTGCATTACCGGGTAAACCGGGAAGCTCTTGACCGGATGAAAGACGATGCCGTGCGGTTTTTCAGGCACGAAGGGGGCTGAATATCCGACCGGATGCCGTTACGTGTCTCTGCCGGAACTTATCAATCAATACCATGGAGCACCATTATCATGACACAGGAAAAAACCAGCTGTGAAAAACCTGAAAAGCTGAAAGGAAAACCGGAAGAGTGTTCACCTGAGCAGATTTGCGAGTGTCATGGAGATGAAGAGACGCATTCCTGCAAAACGCCGGCTGAAAAACCGGCCGAAAAGAAATCGTGCTGCTGCAGGTCGTAATGCGTTTTCTTCAGCTTGGTTCAATCCTGTCGCAGCAATAATGGCAACTGCGGACAATGCGGCAATCCGGGCCCGTGGGCTGGTAAAGCGGTTCGGGGATATCCGTGCGGTTGACGGCATCGACTTCGATGTTGCGCCCGGCGGTTTTTTCGGTTTTCTCGGCCCCAACGGCGCGGGAAAAACCACCACCATCTGCATGCTTACGGGGCTGAGCCGTCCCGACGCCGGTTCGATCGAGATCGGAGGCATCGATTGCAGCCGCAACCCGAAGGCTGCCCAGCATCTTATCGGGGTTGTCTCCGACGAAAGTAACCTCTATCCTGAACTGAGCGGGTTCGACAATCTCTGTTTTTCCGGAGCACTCTACGGCATGCGCCGCGAAGCACGTCGCCGGAAGGCTTCGGAGCTGCTTGAGCTGTTCGGCCTCGCCGAGTCCGCGTCGAGAAAGTTCTCCGGCTATTCCAAAGGCATGAAGCGCAGGCTGGTGATAGCCGCAGCCATCATGCACAATCCGCAGCTGCTGTTTCTCGACGAACCCACCTCCGGCATCGATGTCGAGAGCTCCCGCATGATACGCCAGCTGCTCTCCCGTCTGCACCGGGAGGGCGTCACCATTTTTCTTACGACCCATTTCATCGATGAAGCCGAGCGGTTGTGCGACCGGATAGCATTTATTGCCGGAGGAAGGATCGTGCGTACCGACACCGTCGAACGGCTGCTGCAGCCGATTCAGGGCCGCAATGCCCTCACGGTGTCACTCTCGGGAGGGTGCACGGTTCCGCTCGGGGAGCTCGAGCACTCATTTCCCGGACTTGATTTTAATCTTTCGGCCCCGGACGAGCTGAGGGTCGAGTCCGGCGAGCCCCTGAAAGCCGGCTCTCTGGTGCGGTTTCTCGAAGAACACGGGGTGGAGGTGGTTGAAGCCAGGAAAAGGGTGCTTTCGCTGGAAGACGTTTTTGTGGAGATAACCGGTATCGGCGCCGGAAGCATGCTGAAGGAAAAAGGGGGGGGGAGGCGACAATGAAAACGTGGATAGCCTTCTGGGGCATTGTCCGTAAAGATATGAAGGCATACTATCTCAAGCCGCCGAACGTGAGCTGGGGCCTGCTTTTTCCCCTTGCCTGGACAGGCATGTTTCTTATCCGTTCCGGTCGGGATACGCATTCGCTGCTTTCCGTGCTTCCCGGCATGATCGCCCTGTCTGTGCTGTTCGGAACCAGTTCCATGCTTGCCGTCGCCGTCACCTTCGAGAAAAAGGCCAAGGCCTTCGAGCGGCTGCTCCTCTCGCCGATACCGCTCGTTCTGCTCATGCTTGCAAAAGCCTCGGGAGCGATCCTGTTCGGCATGTTCAACGCGCTCGTGCCGGTATTGCTCGGATTCTGGTTCGCCGATCTTTCCGGCGCCGACTGGGGTATGGCGGTGCCGGCAGTGCTGCTTATAGCCGTGGTTTCGACTTTTCTCAGCCTGCTGCTCGCCATTCTGGCCACCGAGGTGTTTGAGGTTCAGACCCTCTCGAACTTCGTACGTTTTCCCATGATATTCCTCTGTGGGCTGTTTTTTCCGGTCACCGCCCTTCCGGGGTTTCTTCAGCCGGTATCGTTCATGCTGCCACTCACCTACGGGGTCGATATTCTGCACGCGGCCATCCAGGGAGAGCGGCTTCTGCCTGCAGCGCTCGATTTCGCCGCTCTTGTCGGGTTCTGCCTCCTGCTGTTCGCATTGTGTCTTCGCAGCATAAACAGGCACTGGATAGGGTAGCCGGTTCGTTTTCCCCGATGAACTTTCTGCGGATAATGTCGGTAAGGAGAGGTACATTCCAACAATCGGCATGTGTCAGACGGCAACCTGAAAATTTGTCTATCATGAGCTACCTCATGCAAACCAGGCCTTTGCGACCTTCGGCGTCAGCGCTTCTGCTTCTGCTTCTCTTCATGGCGGCAGGGTGCTCGGCACCCTACCTGAAACCTGACGGAAGCCGCCCCTCCACGGCTCCCCGGCTCATCGGCACAACCTGGAGAGCGGTTGAAATTCTGGGCCGCAAGGCCTCCTTTTTTCCCGGCCAGAAAATGGATGCGTATCTCGTTCTGCATGGCGGGGAGAGTCTGGGTGGTTCGACGGGCTGCAACAATGTCAACGGTGTTTACAGCCGCAATGCGGCCAGGCTTACCTTCACCTCGCTCGGGACTACGCGCATGGCCTGTTCTCCCGATATCATGGAGCAGGAACGGCGCTTTCTGGGCGCCCTGCGCAGCACGGCAGCCTACGAGATTTCCGGCCGCCGTCTGATTCTTCTTGACAGGGGAGGGAGAGCCGTTATGGCGCTTATCGCAGTCCGGTAAGACGGCAGGGTGTGTTTTCTGACGTTCCGGGAACAGCAGGCGCTCCCGTGGCGTTGTGATGAAGCAATTGCACGCATCCGGGATTTTTGTATATTACGGCAACGCATTTTTATTGAACAGGGAATTTTTTTTTCGGGAAAGCCATGCACCAGAAGAACCTGAACAGCCTTGCGGCAGGCCTTGGTCTGCTACTACTCCGGAGCGGGAGGGCTCTAAGGGGAGGTGCGTTTTAGTTCGTTTTCTGCAGGAAAAGAACTGTTTATAAAGCCGCCGGCCTCTCAGGGCTCGCGGCTTTTTTCGTTTCGAGGATTAAAAGATTAAAAAGAGGACAAGCAGGCATGAAAAAGAAAGGGATGAATTACCGGAAGTACACTGCATATCCCGCAGTGGACATTGTCGGCCGGACCTGGCCGGACAACACCATCAGCAAAGCCCCGGTCTGGTGCAGCGTCGATCTGAGGGACGGCAATCAGGCGTTGCCGGTTCCGATGAGCGTGGATGAGAAGGTTTCGATGTTCCAGCTTCTTGTTTCCATCGGTTTCAAGGAGATAGAGGTCGGTTTTCCCTCGGCATCGGCCACGGAGTTCGCTTTTGTTCGAAGGCTTGTCGAGCAGCAGCTCATTCCCGATGACGTCACCATTCAGGTGCTGACCCAGGCAAGGGAGCATCTGATCCGGAAAACCTTCGAGGCTGTCAGGGGCGCCGGGCGCGCGATCGTGCATCTGTACAATTCGACCTCCCGGCAGCAGCGGGATGTGGTGTTCCGGAAAAACAGGGAGGAGATCAAGGCCATCGCCGTCGAGGGCACGAAGCTCGTGCGCCGGCTGAAAGAGGAGAGCGGCAATGCCGGCATACGGCTCGAGTACAGTCCGGAAAGCTTTACCGGCACCGAGCTCGACTATGCGCTTGAAGTCTGTCATGCGGTGATGGACGCATGGGGAGCAGGCCCGGACGACAAAATCATTCTCAACCTGCCTTCAACCGTAGAGATGTCGAGGCCGAACATCTATGCCGACCGTATCGAGTGGTTCTGCCGCAACATCAAATACCGTGACGCCGTCCTGATCAGCGTGCATGCGCACAACGACCGGGGAACGGCGGTTGCCACAGCCGAATTCGCCCTGATGGCCGGAGCCGACAGGGTCGAAGGCGCCCTGTTCGGCAACGGGGAGCGGTGCGGCAATATGGACATCGTTACCATGGCGCTGAACCTGTTCAGCCAGGGGGTCGATCCCGAACTTGATTTTTCCGATCTTCCGAGAATCCGGGAGGTCTACCGGAAATGTACCCGCATGGATGTGCATGCGCGTCACCCTTATGCCGGGGAACTGGTTTACACGGCGTTTTCAGGTTCGCACCAGGACGCCATCAGCAAGGGCATGAAAGCGCATCAGGGTTCGCAGGACGGCATATGGGACGTACCCTACCTGCCGATCGATCCTCAGGATGTGGGGTGCAACTACGAGGCTATCGTACGCATCAACAGCCAGTCCGGCAAGGGCGGCGTTGCCTACGTGCTTGAGCAGGACTACGGCATCCAGATTCCGAAATGGATGCAGCCTGATTTTGCCGAAGCGGTTCAGGCCGTTGCCGACCGTACAGGAGAGGAGTTGTCGCCGGAGCGCATTCACGAACTTTTTCACGAGGAGTACGTGAAGCTCAAGGAGCCGTTCGTGCTGAAAAAATGCCACATCAGCTGGGACGACGAAGATCCGGAGCGTATCGACGAAGAGGCGACCATCATTACCTGCACGGTTCAGATGAAAGACAGGGAGTTCGGCATAGACGCCAAGGGAAACGGTCCCGTCGATGCGTTTGTCAAGGGTTTCATGGAGGTGAGCGGTCTTGACTTCAGCGTCGAGAATTATGCCGAGCACGCCATCGGGCAGAGTGCCGGAGCGCTTGCGGTGGCCTACATCAGAATCGGCTGTTCCGACGGCCGGGTATCCTACGGTGCAGGCATCGATTCCAACATCAGCCTGGCCTCGATCAAGGCCATCGTCAGCGCCCTGAACCGCCTTCCATAACGGCATGTATGTTTGAATCTGCGGCAGTTTCCGCCGCAGATTCGGCGGGGAAGGAGCGTTTTTTTTGTATCTTAAATGGAAATAATTTCCATTTAAGATATGCAGGATCCCCTTGATCTGATCAGGAACGCCGGCCTCAAGGCAACACCCCGGCGCCGGGCGATGATAGCCCTCTTCCGTGAGAGCCTGAGGCCTCTGTCGCCGCTCGAGGTGCAGGCAGCCCTGAAAGCGGCGTTCAGCCGGTGCGGACTGCCTGGAATCTACCGAAACCTTGAGATGCTCGCGGAGTGCGGCATTCTGTTCCGTCTGGCCGGTTTCGGGAGGGAACGGCGCTATGCCCTCTGTTCCGGATTCAGTCAACACCATCATCACCATATTATCTGCGTCTCCTGCGGCCGGATCGGAAGGATCGACGAGTGCCGGTACCCTGACGGCATGATGGTCGGCGGATATCGGGTGCTTTCCCATATTGCGCAGTTCGAAGGAATCTGTCCCTCCTGTCTCTCAGAAACAAACAACGGCTATCATGATTCAGAGAACGCTTACCCTCCTCTCCTTGCTGCTGCTTCTGCTGATCCAGAACGGCTGCAGCAAATCTCCTGAAAGCGGCAGGCTCCAGATCGTTGCATCGATAGCTCCGCTGGCATATTTTGCCGAACGGATCGGCGGCGACCTTATAGCGGTATCGGTCATGGTGCCGCCGGGAGGCAATCCTCACAGCTATGAACCGACTCCCCGACAGATGTCTGCGCTCTCCGACGCCGCACTCTTCGTCAAGGCCGGTTCCGGGGTGGAGTTCGAACTGGACTGGATGCCCCGGATGCTTTCGCTCAATCCGGGGCTTCGGATCTGTGATGCTTCGGAAGAGGTAACCCTTATTCCCTTGAGCCAGGAAAAACCTGCCCATGAAGCAGAGCTCCATGGTGATGCCGATCACCACCACGGCCGCTTCGATCCGCACTACTGGCTCTCTCCCGAAAACGGCATCATCATCGCCCGCAATATCGAAAAGGCCCTGGTGCAAGCCGATCCTGCTCATCGGGAGCGTTATGCCGCCAATGCCCTTGAACTTGTCGCAGAGCTGGAAGCGCTTCGACTCGATATTCAGAACCGGCTCGCTCCGCTGAAGAACCGCAGTTTTCTTGTGTTTCACCCCGCCTGGGGATACTATGCGGCCTCATTCGGCCTGAAACAGATTGCCGCCGAAGAAGAGGGCAAGACGCTCACTCCCCGTCAGCTGCAGAAGGTCATAGAACAGGCAAGAGCTGCCGGCATCCGGGTGGTTTTCGTTTCGCCGCAGTTCAGCACGCTTCAGGCAGAAGCCATCGCGCGCGATATCGGCGGCGTGACCGGGACGGTCGATCCGCTTGCACGAGACTATCAGGAGAATCTCAGGCAGGCAACCGGGGCGTTTCTGAGGGCCATGCAATGACGCGCGAGATTGTCCGCTGCGACAGGCTCGGCGTCGAGCTTGGAGGGGTGAGGGTGCTCAGGGATCTCTCCTTCTCGGTCGTCGAAGGCGATTTTATGGCCATTGTCGGCCCTAACGGAGGTGGCAAAACCACGCTTCTTCGAGTACTGCTCGGGCTCCAGAAGGCGAGCGAAGGCCGCGTTGAGGTGTTCGGTGAAGCTCCGGGAAGCCATCCCGAAAAGATCGGTTATGTTCCCCAGCGGCTTTTTTTCGACCGTGATTTTCCTCTCGGCGTCAGGGAAGCCGTGCTGATGGGGCGAATGGCATTGAAAACGCCCTTTCAGCACTACAGCAAAACCGACAGGGCCGCTGCCGAGGAGGCTCTGCAACTTGTCGGGCTTGGTGCGCTCGGGAACCGCAGGATCGGCGCTCTGTCGGGGGGAGAACTGCAGCGAGTCCTTATTGCTCGCGCTCTTGCCGGAAAACCCGAACTGCTTCTGCTCGATGAACCGACGGCAAGTGTCGATCCTGAAATGAAAACATCTCTGTATGATCTGCTCGACGAGCTCAAAAAAAGCATCACCATCCTTCTGGTGACTCACGATACCGGTACGGTCAGCCGTTTTGTCGGGAGGGTGCTCTGCCTGAACTGCGGTATGGTGATGCGTGAGAATCCTGAGGGGACCCCGGGAGGAGAGGTCGCCCGGCAGATCTATCCCTATCCGGTCGACCTGCTGGTTCATCATCCTTCCGAACGGCCGGAATCCAACGTCAAACCCTGAGGCCATGAACGGCAATATTTTTGCCTTTGAATTTTTTCGCAACGCGGTGCTCGCCTCGCTGCTGGCCAGCATAGCCTGCGGTATCGTCGGCAGCTACGTCGTGGTGAAAAAAATTGGTTTTATCAGCGGAGGTATAGCCCATACCGCATTCGGAGGCATAGGTCTCGGCTACTATCTCGGTATCAATCCGCTTTTCGGGGTCATTCCCTTCAGCCTTGGAGCCGCCATAGCCATCGGCCTGCTCGGCAGGAAGGCGAAGGTCGCCGAAGATACCGCGATCGCCGCATTCTGGGCTGTAGGTATGGCTGTGGGCGTCATACTGATCGGACTTACTCCCGGATACGCTCCGAATCTGTTCAGCTACCTGTTCGGCAACATTCTGACGGTTCCGACGGGCGACCTCTGGATGATCGCCATGCTCGATCTGGTGATCGCCGGCGTGACCTGGATGTTCGGCAAGGAGTTTCTGGCCATTTCTTTCGATGAGGAGTATGCAGAGGTTTCCGGGGTGAAAACCACCCTGTTCTACCTGCTGCTGCTCTGTCTTATAGCTCTTACCGTGGTTATTCTGGTCAGGATAGTCGGCATCGTGCTGGTCATTGCCCTTCTTACCATACCGGCGGCTATAGCAAGGGTTTTCAGCCGGAGCCTTGGCGGGATGATGCTGCTTGCCACACTGTTTTCAGCGTTTTTCAGCCTTGCCGGACTCTGGATTTCCTACGAACTCGATGTTGCCTCCGGAGCGACCATCATCATTCTTGCCGGAGCGGCATTTCTTATGGTGCATGCAGGCCGGCTGATCATTTCCTCGCGGCAGGCACGATGACCACCGGGCATTGAGCCCTGCGCACCACGCCTTCCGATACGCTCCCGATCAGCAGATGGTAGAGCGCTCCGTGACCGTGTGATCCGAGAATGATCATGTCCGCCCGGAAGCGATCCGCAGCATCGATAATGGCTTTTACCTCGTCGTTGTGCGCCAGATGCGCGGACACCTCGATTCCCTGTGATTCAAGGGTTTCGGCGATTTCGTGCAGCTGTTCATGGGCCCGGCTTTCGGGGAGTATTCCCTCCGGGGATTCAGGCTGGACCTCTTCGGGCAGAAGGGTTTCAAGGTCGTTCTCCATATCGAGCACCGGTGTCGCCGGTGCGATGACATGAAGCAGAAAAACCTTCGCCCCGAGTGCTCCGGCAAGCGTGCGGGTATGCGTGACGAGATCTTCGGTGGTTTCGGAAAAATCGATGGCGACAAGCAGGTTCATGGACGGTTTTCTCCGCAGGATGGCCGGAACTCCCGCAGGGCTTTCTGCATGGACTCCGGATCGTTGATGTTGCTGATGGCGCGGCTGTCGGAAAGCGTTATTTCCCCGATGCGCCGGCCCTCCAGGAGAGCCTGCAGCGAATGGTTTCCTTCCGCATGGCCGGCAAGCAGCGCGGTTCTCGATTTCGGTTCGTAGCAGGCCGAGAGCGGTTCGAATTTTCCGGATCCGGCATGTCTGAATGCGGTGGCGAACCGAAGCGGCATGCGGTTTTCCAGAAGCTCGCCGAGCAGCGCGCCATTGAGAAACGGCATGTCGCAGGCTACGGCAAGCCAGGCGTCCTGAGGGTGGTGATGCTGGGCCGACAGCAAACCTCCGGCCGGGCCGGTTTCAAGGTAACGGTCGGTAATGACCGGCAGCCCGAATGAAGCGTATGTCGCCTCCTGGTCGCTGCGGCAGGAGAGGAAAACCTCCCGGCAGTGCTCTTTGAGGAGAGCCGCCGTATGCAGTATCTGGTTTTTGCCGTGATAGGAAAGCAGTGCCTTGTCGGTGCCCATTCTCCGGCTTCTGCCCCCGGCAAGGATCAGGCCGGAAAGGGGGGTTTCCGAGACTTTTGCCGCAAGAAACGACTCGATGAAGGCGGTGATGGTGTCGATGTCGTCGCGATGGAAAACGGGAAGATTGCAGCTGTTCAAGGGCGGTTCCGTTTCCGGGCCGGTCAAGACCAGTGCGACGGGCTGCGGTATGATTCCTGCGGCAAGCAGGTCGAGAATTTTTCTTTCCCGGTCAACCATCAGCAGCTTCGGCAGCGGCATCTCCTTGAGGCCTTCGACCAGCAGCAGGTCGCAGTCGAGAAATACCATGCGCTCGGAAACCTGCCTGTTTCCGGTTCCGGCGATGACCGCTTTTTTTTCCGGGTCGGAGATCATGACGGTACCGGCTCCGGCTTGTTTGAGCGTATGGGAGTCCTTGCCTTCCCGGTCGATATCGAACCGGTGGCATCCGTGCTTGTAGTAACCCACCGTAAACCGTTTCGAAAGACGGTTTACGATTGCAGCGGCAAGGGTTGTCTTTCCGGTCCCGGAAAACCCCGAAATCGCTATTTCAAAGGGATGAAAAAGCATATGTTGTCTTTTGCAGTCCCGGTGCCGTGCGACACTGCAGCGGGAAAGCCTTGCCGGGGTACGGGGAGATGCGCTGTTGTTATGCCTTTGCCTGCAGCTTTTCCTGCAGAATCATGATGACGGCTGCAGCAACGCCGGGCAGCCATCCGAGCAGGGTGAGAATGCCGGTCAGCATGATGGTTCCAGCCTCCTTGTTCATGACGGCGGCAGGGGGAAGAATAAAGGCAAGTATCCAGCGGCGAATGTCCATAACGAGCTCCGGGTTTCGATTTTTACAATGGTAAAACCGCTGAAATTTAATACTTCTCGGAACAACAACCAACGCAAAACCGATATGGAGCGCTTCCGGGATATCTTCTCTTCCCGGTAACTTGTTTTTTAGTGTTAAAGTTTTAAATTAGAGTCCCCTTCGAAATGATCCTGAGTGATAACAATTGTATACTCACGGTTTTTTGAACATAAATTGAAATATTTTGCATAAAACAGTTCATCCCGACGTGGTTTTGGATGATGTTGATGAGGTAATCGACGAACCGAACTTTAATAACCCCAATACCTCACCCGATCCGCCAAGTCCCTACGCCGACCTGGAAAAAAAGTACCGCAAAAACAGGTTCAACAAGAGCAGGAACAAAAATTCTTCCGATCCTCAAGGCTATAACAGCACGCTTGCACCTGCCTCGTCCAAGGCTTCGAGAGGCAACAAGGTCCAGAAAAGAAAATCAACAGGTAAACCTCCCTCGAAACCAGCCCGCTTTTCTCCGGGAAAACGCAGCTCATAAGAGTCCGCGGACCAGGCCGGTCGTCTGCTGGTGAAGGCCGACGGTTTTTCGGTGATGATGCCCTGATGACGGGAGACCAGGCCCTCTTTATCGTATGCACTTTGAAATTCAGGCACATCGGGGAGCGCGGGCATTCTTTCCCGAGAACACCGTTCAGGCTTTCTGCAAGGCTGCTGATCTGGGCGTGAGGGTTATCGAACTCGACCTGCTTGTTTCCGGAGATCACCAGCTTGTCGTTTCCCACGATCCGTGGATCGGCGCTCCGCACTGTACGGCACCCGACGGCAGGCCACTCGAAGAGAGGGATCGGGGGCATTTTCGTTTGTACGATATGCCCTACGCCGCAATCGCGGCATTCGGCTGCGGTCTTGCCGACCCGCATTTTCCCCTGCAGCGGGGCATCGAGGCACACAAGCCGCTGATAGCCGAAGTGTTCAGCCAGGTAGACGCCCATATGCATCTCCGTCGCCTTCCGGGCAGGATGATCTTCAATATCGAGCTGAAATCATGGCCGGACAGGGATAACGAGCTGCATCCGCCGCCGGACGTTTACGCGTTTCTCGTCGCCGAAGAGATCCGCCGGAGCGCCATGGCGTCGAGAGTCCGGGTTCAGTCCTTTGACGGCCGCCTTGTCCGGGAGGTCAGGATCCTCTGTCCGGAATTGTGTTACGGGCTTCTTGTCGATGAAGAGCCCCATTTCGGTGATTGCGTCGGGAAGGCGGGTTTTGTTCCTGCCTATGTCAATCCGTATTTTTCACTCCTGAACCCCGATCTGCTCGAAAGGCTGCACAGCGAGGGTGTTCGTGTCGTACCCTGGACGGTCAACCGCCCGGAAGATATGCTTCGCCTGAAGCGCATGGGCGCCGACGGCATCATCACCGATCATCCGGAAATTGCCCTGCGGCTCGACGAGCTTTTTGCATGAAACCTTTTATCTTCAAAAAAAAGGAGTCCTATGGACTTTACCCATCTCGACGAACAGGGCAATGTAGCCATGGTCGATGTATCGCCGAAACCCGGAACCCAGAGAACCGCAACGGCATCCGGTTCCATTTCGATGCGACCGGAAACCATTCGCCTGCTCGCGGAAGACGCCATTCCGAAGGGAAACGTCCTCACCACTGCCAAGATTGCGGGAATTCAGGCCGCCAAACAGACCGCCCATCTCATTCCGCTCTGCCATCAGCTCAATCTCTCCTGGGTTGAGCTCTCCTTCGCCGTGCTTGAAGACCGCATCGCCATTTCGGCCACGGCCAGAACCCGGGAGGCAACCGGTGTGGAGATGGAGGCGCTTACAGCCGTATCGGTGGCAGCCCTGACCATTTACGACATGTGCAAGGCTGTGGATTCCACCATGGAGATCGGCTCCATCCGTCTTGAAGGGAAAACCGGAGGAAAAAAGCAGCTTGCCGTGGAGTACCGGCCGAAAACATCCATTCTCGTGCTTTCCGATTCCATAGCGGCAGGCAGGGGAGTCGACCGCTCGGGAAACGTGCTGCGGGAGGGTCTCGAAGCCGCCGGCTGTCCGGTTGAGGAGCTTCGGATCATTGCCGACAGGAAGGAGGATATCGAGGCGGTTGTCGAAGAGTGGGTTGCCGGGGGGGTTGAGCTGATCGTGACCTCCGGCGGCACCGGTCTCGGGCCCAGGGATGTCACGGTCGAGGCCCTGCAGCCGATGTTCACCAGAAAACTTCCCGGCATTGAACAGGCCCTGTTCAACTGGGGGCAGGGAAAAACAAAAACCGCTATGCTTTCGCGCCTTGCGGCCGGCATGATCGGCGACTCGCTCCTGATCTGCCTGCCCGGCAGTCCCGGCGCTGCGGCCGATGCGCTTGAGGTGCTTGTTCCTGCCGTATTCCATGCATTTGCCATGCTTAAAGGGGAGGGCCACCAATCATGATTACCGTTCAGGATGCTCATCTGATGATACGGGAGTCCGTCGGAGTGCTGCCCCTCGAATACCAGCCGCTTTCCGGGCTGCAGGGCCGCGTTCTGGGGGAAGATGTCGCCGCGCCCTTTCCGCTGCCCCGTTTCACCAATGCCGCCATGGACGGCTTTGCCCTCCGGCGCTCCGATATCGAAGGCGCATCGAAGGATACTCCGGTCAGGCTGCAGGTCGCTTCGGAGGTCGCTGCAGGCGCCATGCCCGAATTTCCCGTCGTGCAGGGAAGCTGTGCGCAGATCATGACCGGTGCACCGCTGCCGGATGGCGCCGATACGGTTGTGGCTTTCGAGGAGACCAGCGGATTCGGCAGCCGGGATGTTTCGATTTTTTCCGCTCCGAAACCGGGCGCCAATATCCGTTACGCCGGAGAGGAGATTGCCTGCAGCGGCGTGCTGCTGCGGAAAGGATCGCCTGTTACGCCTGCGGAGATAGCCGTGCTTGCCACGCTGGGTATCGAGGGTGCGCTTGCCGGAGGCGTGCCGAGGGTGGCTCTCGTCACGGTAGGCGACGAACTGCGGATGCCGGGCGAGGCGCTCGATGGTCCGGCCATCTACAACAGCAACCACTTCATGCTGCAGGCCCTCTGCCGCGCATGGGGTATCGAACCCGCGCTGCTGCTTCATGCGCCTGACGACAGGGCTGCCCTGCGGGGCGTGCTTGCCGAGGCTCTTTCCGGCTGCGACATGCTGGTGACGGCGGGAGGAATTTCAACCGGCGAATACGATTATGTTCAGGCACTGCTCAGCGAAGCCGGCGTTGCCTCACGCTTCTGGAGAGTAGCCCAGAAACCGGGAAAGCCGCTTTATTTCGGGACGACCGGCGACAACCGTCCGGTTTTTGCCCTGCCGGGAAATCCGGTTTCGGCAATGACCTGTTTTCATGAGTATGTTGTTCCGGCCCTCTTTCTGCAGCAGGGCCGGGCGGTTCCGGGGAAGTTGGAGGCGCTGCTTGCCGAACCCTTTCCCGCCGATAAAAAACGGCACCGCTTTCTGCCGGGTTCCATCTGGCAGGAAAACGGCCGGCTGTACTGCAGGGTTTCCCGGAAGGTGGAGTCGCATATGATCACTTCTCTTGCCGGCGCTGACGGCATCATCGAATCCGGTCCCGCTCCGGATGCGCTTGCAGCAGGCAGTTCGGTGACCTGTTCGCTGTTTCCCTGGTCGGGATTCCGGCGCCCGGCCGGGCCGGCCTGAACGCAGTGTGCTACGGCTGTTGCAGAAGGTGGAGCAGCCGTTCCCCGTCGCTGCGGAGCCTCTCCAGTTCAACCGCTGAAACTCCAGCCGGGCTGAACATCATGCGATCGATCGATTCAAGCTGCTTTTCAAGTTCTCCGAAGATATCCCGCGATACGCCTTTTTCCAGAAGTGCGGTACCGAGCTGAGCCCTGGTCAGGCTTTCCGCCCGCACCACGCCCTTTTGCCCGATGAGGCGGTAGAGCGCGGCTTTCATCTCCTGCGGAGTTTTGAGGCCTGAGGGGAGGGGCTCCCGGTTTCGACCAGACTTCCCGGTCTCTTTTCGGCGCAGTTTTTTTCCGGCGATCGCCACCGCGAGAAAAGCCAGAAGAGCGCCGAGGGCAATTGCGGCCGCCGGAAAAGCTGGGAGCGGCTTCGCTGCGGATTCTGCCGGCACGCTATCCGGCAGCTTCCCGCTCTTCTCTCCGGTATTCCCGGCAGGCATCACGCTGATTGCGACCGGGCCGGAGGCAAGCGTCCGGTAGCTGTTTTTCAGGGGATCGAAATAGACGAACCGGGTCTCCGGAATGGTGACGTTTCCGGTTTGATCCGGGTAGAGGGTTATTTTGCTGGAGAACGAACCGGAGGAGCGGTTTTTGCTGCTGTCGAGATGCAGTGCCGAAACCGGAAGCCTCTGGTGAAATTCAGGCGGGAACACGAGTTCGGGGGCGCCGAGTGCCGAGAGGTTGCCGGTTCCGGCAATCGTCAGGGTAATCGTCAGCGGATCGCCGGCTCTGAGGGTTGTGCGATCGGCCGTAAGCCCGAAGGAGAACGAACCTACGGCTCCCCGGAATCCTTTCGGCGCGGGTTCCGGCAGCGGCCTGGCGCGGATGAGCATATCAGGAGCGGCAAGCACGATGTTTCGGCTCTTTGCGGGTGGAGGCCCGTCGGGAAAAAGGCACCGGAGGCGGTATCCCCTGATGCTGAGCGTCCCGGGCTGCAGGGCCGAAACCCGGTACTGCCGGACAAGCGCGCCCCGGTAGAGGGTTCCGTCGATGGTTACCGGTATGCTTTTGACGTAGCGCCCCGGGTCGATCTCTTCAGCCCTGAATCCGTCGAGCGCAGGATCGGAAAGGTCGGAAACCTGCGGAGCGTCGCCGGTGAAACAGATGGTGTAGGAGAGGACGGTCTCCTCTCCGGCGTAGGGGGTGGTATTGGTGAGGGTTGTGCGTATGAATGGCGCTTTTTTCGCCGGGACCTGATCCCCCCCGTTTGCTTCCGCAGCAAGACAGAGGAGGGCGACAGCCGTCATCATGAGACCGCTCAGCATGGATCGGACGGTATTGCGCATGGGTACCTTCCGCGGTTTTTTATTTTCTCAGTTCGCGGGAGCGTACCGCCGCGGCCGATACCGTGTCAACGAGAATCTGCCGGATGTTCCGCTCCTCCATCACCTGCAGACCGGCTTCGGTGGTTCCCCCCGGAGTGGTGACCTCCCTGATCAGTTCTTCAGGGCTTCTGTCGCCCGAGAGTACCATTCTGGCGGCGCCGAGCATGGTCTGCGCGCTCAGGAGCAGGGCATCCTCCCTCGAAAGGCCCCACTGCACTCCACCCTCCGCAAGCGAAGCGATGATGTGGAACATGTAAGCCGGACCGCTGCCCGACACTGCGGTAGCCGCATCCATGAGCGGTTCGTCGCCGAGCACCACGGTCTTTCCGATAGCCTGGAACAGCTCTTCGGCAAGCGCGATGTCGTCATGCGTCGCGGCAGCGCCCCCGCAGAGGGCGGTCATGCCTTCGCCGGCAAACGCCGGAGTGTTCGGCATCGCCCGAATCACCCTCGTTCTTTCGCCGGTCTGCTGCCGGATGAATTCCGAAGAGACGCCGGCAGCCACGCTCAGAAGCAGATGCCTCTGGGTGAGAAATGGTTTCAGCTCGCCGAGTACGTCCTCAATCTGGTAAGGTTTCACCGAAAGGACGATCACCTCCGCTTTTCCGGCAAGCGATTCGATGGACGGGCACGGCTCGACGGGGTAGGCTTCCGATATGCTTTCGATAGCTGCGGGAAGGGTGTCGTAGCCGCAGATGCGGACGTTCTCTTTTTTTGCGAGTCCGGCGATCAGCGCACGGGCGATTCTTCCGGTGCCGATAAAGCCGGTATGGAGTGTGTTCATCGGTTGACTGTGATGGTTGAAACAACGATTAACGATATGTACGCTTTTTCGCCGTTTTTTCCATCCGGGAAACCGCTTGTTCTACCGGTATCGCAGCTTGAAGAGGAGAATGACGAAGAGCAGCAGGAGGGAGACGCTGTTGGCCGTTATCATCGGCAGGTCGTTTTTCGCAAGGCCGTAGAGGAGCCAGAGGATAATGCCCACGTTCATGCTGACCGCCCAGAGGAGGCTGATATCGCGGGTCTGCCGGGTAGCCATGATTTTCAGCGCCTGGGGCAGGAGCGCGAGCGTGGTGATGATGCCCGCCGCGAAACCGAGCATCTCGTTTGAATAATAGTTCATCCGTTCTCCATTGTTGGCTTGAAGTGCGCAGGTGAATATACGAAGTGAGGCTTCTCGCCTGAAATAATCTGCAAGGAAAAACCGGAAAGGGGGGGGTGAATAAACGACAAAAGGCGGGAGATGGTGCTCCCGCCTTTTGTCGGCAATGCGTGCGATACGATTCTTATTTGCTCAGGCTGACCATGTACTCGACGGCGAGTTTGACCTCGGCGTTGGTGAGTTTCGGGTTGCCGCCCTTGGCAGGCATCATGCCTTTCTTCCCCTGGTATCCCTTGACGGATTTGTCGACCAGAACGGTCATGCCCTGTGCGATGCGAGGAGCCCATGCCGGCTTGTTGCCGGTTTTCGGAGCGCCCATGATGCCGTCCTTGTGGCATGCTGAACAGTTGGCGTCATAAACGGCTTTGCCGGTAGCGGCGTTGGCATCGGTCAGGCTGAAAGCGATCATAAACAGCGCGCAGAAAGCAGCAGATACGAAACGAGACATAGAGTTCTCCCTTGCAAGAATTAATGATTGTTGATGATTGGTTGTGTACCGGTTCTGCAAAAAATCTCAAGCCGGATATTTTAGCATTAAAAATCCGGCCTTCCAAATGCTCGCGGAATTTTTATGCACATATAGTTATACAGTAGCCTTAAAAAAAACGGAGCACCGCCGTGGGACGCGCTCCGCTTGTATCTGTTTGAATCCGAAACAGTGCCTGAACAGGCCTATTTGGAAATTTCAGCCAGATAGGCTACTGCGTTTCCCACCTCTTCGTCGGTCAGGTCGGCGTTTCCGCCTTTTGCCGGCATCATGCCGGCTTTACCGGTAAAGCCTTCGATGGATTTTTTGGTCATGACATCCACACCCTGTGCGATACGGTCTTTCCATGCGGCCTTGTCGCCGGGCTTCGGAGCGCCCATCATGCCGGCGTCGTGGCAGCCGTTGCACCCTTTCGTTTCGTAAATGGTTTTACCGGCGGCAAGTTTCGGGTCGGCAGGAGTTTCCGCTGCGGGAGCTTCGGCAGGTGCGGCGGTTTCGGCCGGAGCTGCGGCTTCCTCTTTGGATTCGGGGAATTCGAGCTTGGCTGGCGGTTTCTCAAGGCCGCATGCGCCAAGGCAGAGCATGCCTACAGCGAAAACAGGCAGAAAGCGTTTCATAGTGTGTTCTCCGTTGGAAAGGGTTGCGATGTTGTGACAGGAATTAAAAAGGTAACGGCTATAATTTTATGAATAATTTACCGTACGGCAAAATGGTTTTTTGTTCAGGGCTGCCTCCTTGCAAGCTGCTTGTGGAGGTCGTTGCGCGACAGGCCGTAGAGATGGGTGTAGAAGAGGTTGAAGAAGAGCACCGCGGTTTTGGCGCTTGGCGCGCCGAGCCCTCTCTGGATGGAGCTGGTCGTGCTGAAGATCTCCCGGGTGAGTTTCGAGTAACTCTCCACAAAGGCGTCGAGCGGAATGTTTTTCGGCTGGTAGAGCATCTCCTGGCCGAAGGTATAGCGAAAGGCGGTGCTGTCGGACGGATCGAAGAGCAGGCGTCCCTCCTCCCTGAGCCGGTCGAAAACCCTTGTGCCGGGAATGGGCCTGAGAATGTTGATGCCGGGAACATCGAGCTTCGTCAGGTCGATGAAGTCGAGAATCGCCGCCGGAGTATCGAGGGTATCCCCGTCGAGCCCGTAGATGAAGCTGCCGTAGAGGCTGATGCCCGCACTCCGGATGTTTTTTATTGCCGCCACCAGTTCCGTCGATCTGTTCTGTGTCTTGCGGTGCGCATCCCGGCTTTCCGGCTCAACGCTTTCGATGCCGACCAGCAGTGCCCGACAGCCGGATCGCGCAAAGGTTTCCAGCAGCCGGGGCTGCTGGCCCAGCATGGTGGTCGCCTGACCGAACCAGCTGATGCGGTAGGGGATCAGACGCCGGAAGAGCTCTTCGGCATAGGCCGGGTCGGCATTGATGGAGTCGTCGACAAAAAAGAAAATGCGCCGGTCGTGCTGGAGGAACCGGGCAACCTCATCGACAATATCGTCGATCTTTCTTCTGCGCAGCGACCGGCCATTGAGAACATGGACGTTGCAGAAGTCGCAGTTATACGGGCAGCCCCGCCCGGTCTGTATGAGGTTGGTCGTGAAGTAGCGGTTTTTCAGCAGTGCGTTCTTGCTCACCGGTCGCGGCTCTTCAAGATCGGGAAAGTGCTCGGAACTGTATTCGGATTTCAGATTGCCGCTTTTCAGGTCTTCGAGCACCGTTTTCCAGAGGTCGTCGGCCTCTCCGTGCACCAGGATATCACCGTGAACGCGGCAGGAATCGGCGAAAAGGGTGACATGCGCTCCTCCGAGAGCTACAGTGATTTTTTTCTCCCGGAGCCTGTCGGCGAGCTCGAAGGCTTTTCTGGCCATGCCGGTCTGCACACTTATACCCACCAGATCCCAGTGTTCCGCTTCCGGAAAATCCTCGAAGCGCATATCGCACAGTCGCTGTTCGACTCCCGGAACCCCGATCGAGCTGAGAATCATGAGCGAGAGCGGCGGAATGGCGAACTGGCTTCGCTTGATGAGTTTTCTCACCGAGTTGTTGAACCAGTACAGAAGCGGGCTTTTTTCCGGTTCGGCGTAGAGCGAGCGGGCGCCGTCGACACCACTTTCGGAGGGGATAAAGACCAGCAGGACTTTTTTCGGAGCGTTCATGGGGGCTATTTACCAGTCCTTGAGGTTTTTGCCGGAAGCGCTTTCCCCTGCGCGGTTCTGCGGAATCCGGCGCATCAGGCTGTTTTCCTGAATCCGGGCGTTTTCAAGAACCCGCTCAGCCGTATTCATGAGACCGCTCGTGGCAGGATCGCTCTTTTCGCTGCGGTTTTCCGGCTGTCGTGAAGAGGGGGATTCCGGCTTTTCGAGCATGCGGAACACTATTTCGTAATTGATCCGCGCATCGATGTCGGCCGGATCGGAACGCAGTACGGCAGTGTAGCGGAGAAGGGCCTGCCGGAGCAGCGTTTTTTTGTGCGCCGCCTCTACGGCGGCGATGCCTTCAAGGGCAAGGGAGGTGCCTTCGTTGTAGAGTGAGGGGTTGCGGAGCCCTTTTTCCCCGGGGTCCAGTGCGATGCTTCGGTAGATCCGGCGGGCCTGGGTGTGCTTGCCCTGGCGGGCAAGGGCGCCGGCAAGGTTGAAGCGGGCCGCCGCCGATCCCTTTGTTCCACGGGCAATATCCGGCAGGGTGCGGTAGAGCTGTTCCGCCCTGAAATATTCTTCGCGCATATAGAGCGCGTTGGCTTTCTGCGCCGTGCGGTACTCCCGGAACTCCCCCGAAAGGGAAAACGTCGCGGCAAGCAGGAGAAAAAGGGCGTGCAGGGTGATCATCGTCAGGATCTCTTTTCTGGAAGATAGAGCGGGGAGAGCAAAGTCGGAAGAAGAAAGCGGCTTTCGGGGCGCTCGTGCGGCCGAAACGAAAAAGCCGCCCGGCTCGAAAGGGGCGGCTTTTTCCTGCGTATTCCTTAGGGAGTGTGCCCTCAGTTGCCGAGGAAGGCTTTCTGAACCGCGCTGACTCCCGCTCCGATTTCAAATTTGAAATTGATCTCTTTCAGGGCGCGCTCCAGGCCGCCGATAACGGTCAGCATGTCGAGCTCATCGTAAAAGCCGAGGTGAGAGACGCGGAAAATCTTGCCTTTGAACTCGTCCTGACCTGCGGCGACGGTGATGCCGTTCTTGTTTTTCAATGCCTTGTTGAACGCCGACCAGTCCACTCCTTCGGGGAGCCAGACCGGGGTGACGGCAAAAGAGGGGGAGTTGCTGAAGAGCTTCATGCCGAGCGCGCTGCACCCCTGCCGGCAGGCCGATGCGAGGCTTTCATGGCGTTTCCAGATGTTCTCGATGCCTTCTGCACGGATCATCTGCAGGGCCTCGTCCAGTCCGATAACCAGGGATACCGCCGGAGTGAACGGGGTGTCTTCGGCGCTGTGCGCTTTCAGGGCTTTTTTCAGGCTCAGATAGAACTGCTGGGTGTGGGTATGCGCGTTGATGATATCCTGGGCCCTTTCCGAAATCGCCACCAGGGCGAGTCCGGGAGGCATCATGAGTCCCTTCTGCGAACCGGTGATGCAGATGTCGGCACCCCAGTCGTCGAAATGGAACTCATGGGCGCCGATAGCGGTAATGCCGTCAACGAGGATGAGCGCATCCGACTTTTCCCGAATAACCGAGCAGAGCGCCCGGATGTCGGCGGCCGTGCCGGTCGAGGTTTCCGAATGGGTAAGGCATACCCCTTTTGCATCGGGATGCTCCCTGAGCAGTTCGGCCATGCGCTCCGGCTGGATGGCGCTGCCCCACTCGACTTTTTCCTCGATGCAGTTGCCGGTAAAAACCCGTACCAGCTGGCCCCAGCGTTCGCCGAATTTTCCGGCGTTGACGGTAATGACCTTCTCCCCGGTTTTGAAGAGGCTCGAAACGGCGGCTTCCATGCCCCCGGTGCCCGAACAGCTGAGCACCACGACCGGCTGGGTCGTTCTGAAGAGATACTTGAGGTCCTCGTGTACCCTGGTAAGGATCTCCATGAACTCGGGGTTCCTGTGATGGATAATCGGGGCAGCCATGCGAAGCATGACGTTCTCGGGCACAGGGGTGGGTCCCGGGGTGAATAGTCTTTTTTTCATCTCTTCAGAAAAAGGTTTGTGTGGTTAAAGAGATTGCCTTCGTTCAGTTTTTAGCCCTGTCCATCATATCGGTGAACTGGTCGAACAGGTAGTGGGAATCGTGCGGTCCCGGCGCGGCTTCGGGATGGTACTGTACCGAGAAGCAGGGCAGCGAACGGTGCCTGACCCCTTCCACCGTCTGGTCGTACAGATTCAGATGGGTCATTTCGAGGTCTTCGGGCAGCGAATCCATCCTGACGGCGAAACCGTGGTTCTGCGAGGTTATCTCGATTTTGCTGTTCCCGAGGTTCTTGACCGGATGGTTGCTGCCGTGATGGCCGAACTTCAGTTTGTAGGTTTCCGCCCCCAGAGCCAGCGAAAGCAGCTGGTGGCCGAGGCAGATGCCGAATACCGGCAGCGGCCTGGTCGTCCGGTTGTATTCGGCAATCGCCCGGATGGTCTCGATGGCGTACCCCACGGCTGCAGGATCGCCGGGACCGTTGGAGAGAAAGACCCCGTCGGGTTTGAGTCTGATGACCTCCTCGAACGGCGTCGCCGCGTTCAGTACGGTCACCCTGCAGCCGCAGTTCTGCAGGATGCGCAGAATGTTGGTTTTGATGCCGTAGTCGAACGCCGCCACATGGTAGCGGGCATCCGGTTTGTCGAGCACGTAGCTTTCACTTGCCGTCACGGTTTTAACCAGATCCTGTCCGGTCATCTCCTCGATGGCAAGCGCCTTCTTCTTCAGGCTTTCCTCATTGCGGTCCACGGCGGAGATCACGCCCCGCATGGCCCCTTTTTCACGGATCTCACGGACAAGCTTGCGGGTATCGATACCGGCAAGTCCCATCACCCCGGCCTGCCGGAGGTAGTTGTCGAGGCTGTCCGAGGCTTCGAAATTGCTGTAGGTATGCGATACTTCACGCACGATGAAGGCCGAAGCCCATACTTTCGACGACTCGTTGTCGTTCGGGGTGACGCCGTAATTGCCGATCAGCGGATAGGTCATCACCACCATCTGGCCCGCATAGGAGGGGTCGGTAAGAATTTCCTGATAGCCGGTATGCGAGGTGTTGAAGACCACCTCGCCGGCCGCCTCCCCGATATGGCCGAAAGCCGTCCCCCGGTAGACGGACCCGTTTTCTAAAACCAATAGCGCTGGTGTCTCTTGCATTATCGTTCGTTATTCCTTCGTAGTGGTAAGTTTGTCTCCCGATTCCTGTTTCTCGACGTTGGCGATGGCCGTGCGGTCGAACTTGATTTTCAGGTTGTCGCCGACCTGCAGCAGAACGGTTTTCTTTTCCGTATCGATGCCGGCAACCGTACCGTGAATGCCTCCGATGGTAACCGCCCTGTCGCCTCTCTTCAGACTGTCGAGCACCTTTTCCCGGTCCTTCTGTTTTTTCTGCTGGGGACGGATCATGAAGAAATAGAAGACAACGAAAATCAGCACCAGAGGGACAAGCTGAATGAACGGATTCGGGTTCTGGCCTCCGGCGGGAGGAGCGAAAAGCAGCAGTGATAAAATGAAGTCGTGCATGATGAACAGGTAGAGTATGTGAAAAATGGCCGTACGAATTCTAATGTACGGTATTATGCTGACTATGTCAATGACGCCTTGCGGGTACGGCCGCCAAAGCTCGAAAACGGGGCCGCGTCGTAGCGGTTTTTCGCGACGAGGCCTTTTTCGTGCATGAGCCCGGCCAGCGAAGCGATCATGGCGGCATTGTCGGTCGAGTAGACCGTTCCCGGCAGATAGAGCCGGATGCCGTGGCGCATGCATGCCTCCTGCATGGCGTTTCTCAGGGCAGAGTTGGCACTCACTCCACCGGCTACGGAAACGGCGCCGACCCGGTAGTGCAGGGCCGCGGCCAGGGTTTTTTCCACAAGAACGCTGACGATGGCGTGCTGAACCGATGCGGCGATATCCTGCATGCGGCTTTGGATGTACTCTTCCGGATGTTTCTGCAGCCAGGTGAGCACCGAGGTTTTCAGACCCGAAAAACTGAAATCGAAGTTTCCCCGATAGTTTCTGCTTGTCTGCGAGCTCGATGTCAGAGCTCTGGGGAATTCGTGAAAATGCGGGTCTCCGCCGGCCGCAAGCCGGTCGATGACCGGCCCCGCGGGATAGGCGAGGCCCAGCATCTTGCCGGTTTTGTCGAAGGCCTCTCCTGCCGCATCGTCGAGCGTTCTGCCGATCACCTCGTAGGAGAGATCCTCCTGCACGACCGAGAGGAGCGTATGGCCTCCGGAGACGGTCAGAGAGATGAACGCCCCTTCAGGTGCGCGGTGTCCGGGAGATTCGGGAATGAAGGCCGAAAACATGTGAGCTTCGATATGGTTCACCGGGATGAAGGGTATTCCGAGGGCGAAGGCCATCCCCTCGGCGAAACAGAGCCCTACCATGACGGCGCCGATAAGGCCGGGGCCGGCGGTAGCGGCTATGCAATCGAGCTCATTTTTCGTTATATTGGCTTCAGTTACTGCACTGTCGACTATGGAAACAATCATCCGTTCGTGTTCTCTCGAAGCGAGTTCCGGGACAACCCCTCCGAAACCGCTGTGGCAGCGCTGTGAACTGACGACGTTCGACGCAACCCTTCTGCCGAGCAGGACGGCCGCGGAGGTTTCGTCGCAGCTGGTTTCTATTCCTAAAATATTCATGCTTAATTTTCTCTGGACGTATGGCAAAAGCTAACAAACCGGTAAACAATAGCAAACCGAGGCTCAAGGTGAGCTTTCTCGGCGTGCTCATGATCCTTCTCGGGGCCGATCTCGTTCTGCTTCTGGCTCCCGAGGTCGGCATCCTGAACAGCGGCTTCTATATTCCCGACATCTACACCTGGCCGGCCCTGATAGCCGGAGTCGCCCTGCTTGTTACCGGTTTCAGGCATCTCTACAAAAAACCGTGATCGAAAAAGGCGGCAGGGATCGTGCTGCCGGTTTTACAGCAACTTCTTAACGGGCGGAAGATATGCAGCATGCAGCAGGGCTCGAGGAACTGGGCCGCGATATCAGGGAGGCGTCGAGGTTCCTGGATCGCGCCGAGGAGCAGATTTCATCCCGGATCATCGGTCAGAAAGAGATTGTCCACCGGGTGTTCATTGCGCTGCTCGCCGGAGGCCACATCCTGCTCGAAGGGGTGCCGGGGCTGGCCAAAACCCTTATCGTCCGCACTTTCGCCGCCGCCATGAACCTGCAGTTCCAGCGTATCCAGTTCACCCCCGACATGCTCCCTGCGGATCTTGTGGGCACCATGGTCTACAACCCGAAAGACATGGAGTTCCACCCCCGTCAGGGCCCGCTGTTCGCCAACGTCATTCTTGCCGACGAAATCAACCGCTCGCCGGCCAAGGTGCAGTCCGCCCTGCTGGAAGCCATGCAGGAGAAGCAGGTCACCATCGGCAGCAGCACCTTTCCGCTTCCCGAGCCCTTCATGGTGCTGGCTACGCAGAACCCTATCGAGCACGAAGGCACCTATCTTCTGCCCGAAGCCCAGATCGACCGGTTCATGATGAAGGTTATCGTCGGTTATCCCTCTTACGACGAAGAGCTCGAAATCATGCAGCTTGCGGCGACCTCGGGAACCATGCCGGAGGTACGCCCGGTTGTCGACGCGGGCGATATCGCCGCCGCGCGCCGGCTGGTCGACCGCATCTATGTCGATCCGCGGGTACAGCGCTATATTGTGGACCTCGTGGTCGCAACCCGCAACCCTGCGGCCCACGGGCTTGCGTCGCTTGCTTCCATGATCGAATACGGCGCATCTCCGAGAGCCTCGATTTTTCTTCTGCTGGCCGCCAAGGCGCACGCGTTTCTGCAGCACCGGGCCTATATCACGCCGGAGGATGTCAAGGCCATCGCCTACGAAACGCTGCGCCACCGGATCATTCCCGGCTACGAGGCCGAAGCCGACAACATAAGGACGGACGATTTCATTCGCGAAATTCTTCAGCACATACAGGTGCCGTGAGTGTTGCCCCGTCAGGCGCCCCTGGAAAGCAAAGCCCGGAAACCGATACATGAAGCACAGCGAGGAACAGAGCCCCAAGGCGTTCACGGACACAATCCGGCGGATTGAAATCCGTTCGCGGCGTCTTGCCGCCGAACTGTTCAGCGGCGAATACCACTCATCGTTCAAGGGGCGGGGCATCGAGTTCCAGAGCGTTCGGGAGTACCAGTACGGCGACGACGTACGGACCATCGACTGGAACACCTCCGCCCGCAAGCACGAACTCTATATCAAGATATTCACCGAGGAACGGGAACGGACCATGCTGCTGCTTGTCGACGGTTCGGCCTCCATGCTTGTCGGCAGCCGGGAGCGCAGCAAGCGGGATCTTGCCGCGGAGGTCAGCGCCGTGCTTGCCTTCAGCGCCATCCAGAACAACGACAAGGTCGGGCTGGTCATTTTTACCGACAGGGTCGAAACCTTCATTCCGCCGAGGAAAGGGCGGCAGCAGGTGCTGGTGATTCTCGAGGAGCTTTTCAGGATGAAACCCGCAAGCCGGAAAACCGATTTCGACGCGGTGCTCTCGTTCGTCGGCCATATGCGCAAACGCCAGGCCATCGTTTTTCTCCTGACCGATCTGCTCGGCAGCAATTACGAGCGGGGCATGAAGCTTCTGAACGCACGTCACGACTTCGTGCTCATGCACATCAGCGATCCGCTCGATTTCGGGCTTCCCGAAACCGGCCTGCTCGATCTTGAAGACCCCGAAACCGGAGAGCGCATACGTGTCGATGCCGGAAGCAGCAAGGCGCTCGACCGTTACCGCCAGGGGCAGCAGCGTCAGGCCGAAGCCCTCCGCGAAAAGCTCCTGCGCATGAAAACCGATACCGTCCGGCTCGATACCGGTCGCTCGTTCATCGGGGAACTGAACACATTTTTCCGCTACCGTGAAAGAAGGTACTGATCATTCCGGGCTTCCGGTCCCTGCCGCCGCACTGCTGCTCGCACTGCTGCTTGCGGCGGCGGCCTTTCCGCTCCGTGCGGAACCGGCCGGGACCTCATCGAAGGTTTCGGAGATTCTGAGAGTTTCGGGAGTGTCGGTCGAACCCGACACTCTCTATGCCGGCGAACGGGTCATTGTAGCCGTAAGGGTCCTTCATCCCGAAGGCACGCTTGTCTCTCTTGAGCTGCCGGACTCCACGGCGCTCGAACCGTTTTATCCTGTCGGGCAGAAGCGTTCGTCGTCGAGGCTCGCCGCCGGTCTTGCCGAAGAGCGCTTCGAACTGGAGCTGGCCGCTTTCGGCTCCGGCCGTCAGCTCCTGCCGCACTTCGTCCTCGTGTTGCGCGATACGGAAGGCCGCTCTCTCGAGAGGCTGCGGCACCGCCCCGGCGCATCGGTTTTCGTCAGAACGCTCACCCCTCCCGGCATGCTCGAACTCAGGCCGCTCAAGCCGCCGGTGGATCCCGATTTTCCTCTTCCGCTTCTGACCGCGCTGCTCCTTGCCGTGTTCGGCATGGCCGGAGCCGTGCTGCTTGTCCTGTTTCTCATCAAGCGGAAGTTCCGGCTTTTTGCCGAAACCGTCGATCCGGCAGAGGATGCCCGACGCAAGCTCGGCAAGCTCCGGAGCCGCCTCTCCTCCGGTCTGCCTCCAGCGGAGTGCTACGCCGAGCTGAGCGCCGTCATGCGGGAGTTTCTTGAACGGCACTACCATATCCGGGCGCTCGAAGCCGTCACGCAGGAGATCGAACGCGACCTGCGCAAGCTCGGGGTCTCGTCGTTCGACGCAATCATGAACCTCCTGCGTCAGGCCGATCTCGTGAAGTTCGCCGACAGCCGTCCCACCGCCGAAGAGGCCCGAAGTTCCACCCGGCAGGCCGAGGAGATCGTGAGTTCCGGACGGCATGGCGAGGGATGAATGTTTCGAAAAAAAGGTGTTAACGCACTAACGAGTTGTCTATGCAGGATTGGCTGACGCATATTCCCCGTATAGGGCTCGAGGAGCCGCTGTGGCTGCTGCTGCTCCCGGTGCTTGCCTTTGCGGCGTGGTGGACCGGCCGGCAGGAGAAACAAGGCCGCACGGCAGCGGTGATGTTTCCCGAAGTCGACCGCCTGCGCAAGGAGGGGCTCGAGGCGCCGCGGCTTCTGAGGCGGCTGCCCGGGTGGCTGCGCTGGACGGCTCTGGTGCTCTCTGTGGTGGCCATGACGCGTCCCCAGCTTGTGGTGGAGGGGACGATCGCCGAAACGAAGGGCATCGACGTGGTGCTGGTGCTTGATATTTCCGGTTCTATGGAGCAGCAGGACGCCGGAGGACGGAGCCGTCTGGACGTGCTCCGGGAGGTCGCCCGCGAGTTCATCGACCGGCATCCGGACGACCGTATCGGGGTGGTGGTCTTCAAGGGCGACGCCTTCACCCTCTGTCCGCTCACGCTCGACCACCGGGTGACCGGCATGCTGCTCGACGGCGTTTCGCCCGATGTCGTCCGCAATGACGGTACGGCAATCGGAACGGCCGTGCTCGTTGCCGTAAACCGGCTCAGGGTTTCGCAATCCGCACAGAAAGTCATGATACTCTTCAGCGACGGATCTTCGAATGCCGGCCAGATCGATCCGCTGACGGCGGCCTCCTTCGCGGCCGTTCACGGCATCCGGATCTATACGGTAGGTGCGGGTTCGGGCGGTTCGGCGGCCTCCGCTCTCGACGAGGATGAGCTCCGGCGCGTCGCCCGTACGGGTGGCGGCCGTTACTTTCGGGCGGGAAGCAGGGCTTCGCTTGCCGAGACCTTCGAGTCCATCGACCGTCTCGAAAAAAGCCCGCTTTCCAGCCCGATTGCCAGAACCCGCTCAGGGCTTTTCGTGCCGCTTCTTGTCGCGGCGCTCGTGCTGCTTCTTCTTGAAACAGTTTTATCGAATACCCGGCTGCTGAGGATTCCCTGATTCCGGCGCGGCTATCCGGTTTCGTAACGAATAACAGTTGTATCCATGTGTTTCGCCTGGCCTGAAAATTCCGGTTACCTGCTGCTGCTGATTCCGCTGGCCGTGCTGTTCGGTTACGGCTTCATGCGGCAGATCCAGGCCCGGGAGCGGTTTGCCGGTCGGGGCATGATACGTGCTCCGGGGCGTCGTCGCCTTCTTTTAGGCCGGGTGCTGCACTTTTCGGCCATCGCCCTTCTGCTTTTCGCCCTTGCCGGTCCGCAGCTCTGCCGCGGGCAGCGGGCGCTCTTCCGCAAGGGCGCCGACGTGGTCTTCATGCTCGATGTATCAAGCAGCATGCTTGCCGCGGACGTTCCTCCCGACCGTCTTGAACGGGCAAGGGACGCCGCGCTCCGCATCAGCAGCCAGGTACCGGCCGGCCGGCGCGCCCTGCTGCTTTTTGCCGCAGCCCCTCTGGTGCAGTGCCCGCTCACGCACGATCGCGATGCGTTCGAAGCGCTTATCGGCATGGCCTCTCCGGTTCTGGTAGAGGAGCAGGGCACCTCGTTCGCTCCGGCTTTCGAGCAGGCCCTCGAGCTTTTTGCCGTGCCCACTTCGAACGGAGGCGACGGACGGTTTCGTGCGGAGCGGATCGTCGTGCTGCTCAGTGACGGCGAAGACCACACAGAGGGAGCCGTCGCGGCGGCCGGAAAGCTCGGGAGGGCTGGCGTCACGCTTTTTGTGCTCGGCACGGGAGGCCGGGGTGAGGCGCTCATTGCGGATCCCCTGCATCCGGGCGAGGTGAAGCGCGACCGGGAGGGCAACGCGGTGAAAACCCGTTTCAATCCCCTCGCATTGCGACAGGTTGCCCGGGCATCGGGAGGCCTCTACTTCGATACGGCGGGAGGGGACGGCGTATACGACGACGTCGCCGGGCGCATCAGGCGTATCGTCGCCGGTTCACGGCTGGTTTCGGTGCCGGCCGACGGATACCCGCTCTACCACTATGTGCTCGGTGTCGGAGTGCTGCTCCTGCTCATCGAAAGGGTTCTTGCCGCATGGAGAAGCACCCTGAGGCCCTGAGCCCTTTTTTACTCACTGCGGTTGCGTTTCGGCCTCCGGTGCGGGCTGGTTTCTTGACGAAAGATTATTTACATTGTCAGGGTTACACGACACTATTCAGGTACGTTAATACTTATTTTCAATTGCCATGGAGCAGCAGAATACCGGTCAGAAAATTCTTGATCCGATCGAACGGGCCAAACTCGGAGTCAAGGTGTTCAATATGCCGTTTGCCGACGCCGAAAAAGTAATCGACGACTATGTGGGCGGCAAGAATTACGACAGCGCAAGCGTCGCGTATTTCAAGGACCAGGTGGCTACCCAGCGCCATATCCAGGAAAAAAGCGCCGAACTGCTCGCAACCGGCGGAGAGATCATGCGGCTTGTGACCAATGCCTTCATGAAGAACCTTCCGAAACCGCCTGCCGGCGGCGGCCCGGTGTCCTGATCCCTGTTTTTTCTTCGGGATGCACCTGCAGAGTGCACTGAAGCCGCGGCAGTTCGAACTTCCGCGGCTTTTTTATTTGCCCCGAAAATGCTTCGGAGGTTAACTTTTTTCTCTTTCAGATGGTTATGGTAGAAAGCGTTACGATACCCGATCGTGACTGGAATTTCCGGAGTCCGAAAAAAAACAGAACGAACGATGCAATTCGATCCAAACAAATTCACCGTCAAAGCCCAGGAGGCCCTGCAGGCCTCTGCCACGCTTGCCGGAAGTCGGCAGCATCAGCAGATCGAACCCGAGCACCTGCTCTATACCATGCTCGAAGACAGAGCGAGCATCGCCGCGCAGATCGCCCGGAAGCTCGAAGCGCCTGTCGATAACCTGCTGGCCGCAGTGGAGCGTGAAATCGAGCGTCTGCCGAAAGTGACCGGCGCTTCGGCGTCGGGCCAGTATGTCTCGCAGAATCTCGGCAAGGTGTTCGATGTGGCCCTCAAGGAGGCCGAAAGCCTCAAGGACGACTATATCAGTTCCGAGCATCTTTTCATCGCCATGAGTGAAGCCGGGGTGAAGGTGTCGCGCATGCTGCAGGACGCCGGCATCAGCCGCAATCCCATCCTCCAGGTGCTGGCGACCATCAGGGGCTCACAGCGGGTGACCAGCCAGACGGCAGAGGAGACCTACAACTCCCTGAAAAAGTATTCGCGCAA
>Ga0105105_10000102_pt1 | contig 38756 bp, 45 predicted proteins | sample PPLLaktember2015_4_FD_79108 | JGI IMG/M metagenome (GOLD analysis project Ga0105105, IMG submission 79108) | Freshwater sediment microbial communities from Prairie Pothole Lake near Jamestown, North Dakota, USA - PPLs Lake P8 Core (1) Depth... | ecosystem: Environmental > Aquatic > Freshwater >...
CAAACGCTACATGGTGGGACAAACTGATGAAGCCATTCAAACCATCTGCCGTCGCCGGTTCATCCCTCTCGTCGCTGAGACGGATTGGGTCATCGGAAGTCTGCGGGCTTATCGTTATGGGCTGAAAGGGAGGGCTTTTGAGAATGCAGGTCAACTTGCGGAAGCGCAGGCAAGTTACGCTACAGCCATTGGATTCCTCAACGAAGAAGCGAAGGCTTCGCGTGGAGGTGCTCGTCCACTTCTTAACATCGTCACAGAACTGTCCACAGGAGTTCAACTCGGAGCCTGATATGCCAAGACCCCAGACACAATCTTTCGAGGAAATGTTCGGCGTCGGCTCGGTGCCGATTGCGAGCTATTTCGGACTTCCACAAGGAGCCTCCGCCGACACACGCTTCTCACCACAAGCTCGGGGGATGCTTGCGCAGGGAGAAGAGTATGCCCGCGAACAGGCAGCGATGGACGCAGAACGCGCTGCGGAGGAACTGCTTGGCGGATCCGCTGATATGACCGACGAGCAGATCGACCAACAACTGCTTCGCAATCCAAGGCTGTTTGGCACTCAGGCTATTAAGCCTTTGGATGGGTTCGTGCAGTACCGGCAGAGCACCACACCCCAGTCGGATGTTGAGCTTGGGGCTTACATGGAGAAGAAGATAGAAGACCCATTTCACCTTGAGAATTTCCGTAAACGGATGCTCGTCGATAGGCTGTCAGCCAATGATGCTTGGGAATCTTACCGCACCGACGAGTACAACATGAAGTTCGAGACGGCGCTCGCCGAAGCAGGAGTGCCTGAGACGGAGTATGCGAAGCTGAAGACGCCTTCGGGGAAGTTCATTCCTTCTGCGGTGGCTCGGGCGCAAGCTGCGTCGAAGGCGGCTGCAAAGCTGACAGGCACGGGGAAGAAGGTCGAGCCACTTGATGAAGAAGTGGAGTTTCTCAAAGACGCCATCGAACAGCGGAAGAAGATTTTCGAGGCTACTGGACGCGCTGATAAACTGGCGGTAGATCCGTTGATGCTCGACTACATCAGCCGTTACGAGAAGGCGGCGAATGAGAAGCTGACGGCTTTGCGCCCACCCCCACAGATCAAAGTATCCGAGTTGCCTGTAACACAAGCCGTTGCAGAAGTAGCGCCAGCACAGGCGTTCAGGACTCCAGAAGAACGTCAAAAAGCTGTACAGGAAGCTGAAGCCGCCGCACCAATCAAGCAGGCGATTGATTCTGCCTGGACCCAACAGAAAGCAAAACTGGCGGAGCAGATCCGTAAAGTCTATGGAGACAACCCAGAAGACATCGTTCTTGCTGCGAGAGCCGTTTTGAGTGGGGAAGCTGATCCTGAAGACACCAGCGTAGGTGATGAGCAACTCGCCGGAGCGCCGAAATCCTCTTACCTTCAATACTTGCTCAAAAAAGTCGGACGGAAGCCAGAGGAAGTAGTTTTTGAGGAACCAGGGGACGCTCGAAAGACTTTCGGTGTAGGTTCTCAGAAAGTGAAGAACGACGAGTTGCTGAATGCGTGGGCTGAAGACGTTTTATCTCTGGCGGCTCAACTACAACAGACGGCACCTCAAAAACCCGCTGGTAATATCAAAGGCTTGCAGCAAATTGAGTGATGCCAGCATACCTTGTAGAGCTTGATGACGGACGGAAGTTTCGTGTAGAAGCTGATGCACCTCCGACTTCGGAGGAGATACTGTCCTATCTACAAGCCCCTGCTCAACCAGAGCCCGACCAACCCGGTCGCCTTGGCAGCTTCGCCTCCAGTGTTGGCCGTGGTGCGCTCTCCGTCGTTCCTGGCACGATTGGCGGCGTCGGCTACCTGACAGGCTCAGACACGCTCACCGAGGCGGCAGACACTATTGAGGGCGGCATCAATCGGATGCTGCCGGTCAATCCTGAATATCAGGACGAGTTCTTGATGAAGGCAGGCGGCGCTCTCGGGCGGGCAGGTGGTATGCTGCTCACTGGCGGCGCTACTGGTGCGGCAGGGAAAGCTCTCGCACTCTCTCGCGGACTTGAAGCTGCGCAGGCAGCCGCCAAAGGCACTAGCTTGGCCCGCAATGTGCTGACCGGCACCGGAGTTCTCCAAGGCACGCGGGGAGGGGGCCAAGCCGCCGAGCAATACGGTATGCAGGGCGGCACGGCCTATGCCCGAGCACTCCTTGGAGGCGCAATCGAAGGTCTTTCTGAACGTGCTCTGTTCGGCATGGGCACGGAGCTTGCACCGGTGAAGAAGTTTCTCGGTGACACAGCCGAGAAAGGCGTCGGCAGTATCATCAAAGCCGCAGGAACGGAAGCTGGTGAAGAAGCCGCTGCTCAGATTGGTGGGAATGTCGCTACCTCGGTTCTGGCACCTTACGGCGTTGAGACTCCAGGTGTTCTGGCAGGAGCCGGAGAAGCCGCGCTCCTTGGAGGCATCGCAGGGGGAGCACTTGGCGGAGTGAATGCACTCATGCAGCCTTCCCCCACCATTGAAGGCGAGGCGATGATCCCTGCGGAAACACCACCCGAACAACCAGAAACCGACGAACTCGGTGTCGAGGCGTTCAGGCAAGAGATGGTCGAGATCGCTCAGAACCCCGATCCGATTGAGCCGCTGAAAGAGATCACGACGAAAGCTGCGGAGGTGTCTGTAGCGCAGAACGCAGAACTGTTGCCTGCGACATCGGCGGTGATCGCTGCGGGCGGACTGAAGCCCGCACCAGCACCAGCACCAGCACCAAGGGCTATCGGCCAAGTATTTCATTCGCCAATGTGGGGGGATAAAATAAAAGGTCTCGGTACTGGAAGTGAATTAATGTTGATCGACGGGTCGGTAGCTGAGGGCACTGTCGTTGTCGATCAGAATGGGGAGTATGATATGTCAGATGGCGGAAGAGTAAATTCCGCTTACGTTAAGGCTTTTAAGCCGAAAGGAGCCGCCTCGTTTACCCCAGTGGTGCCAAAAGCTCCAGTCTCCCCAGATTTAGTGGAAGTCGAAGTGTCTAACCGTGGGGGCTCTTGGTATGTTCCAAGAAAACAATGGGAGTCTGGTGGCTCTTTGCTGGATCAAGTTGACCCAGAGAAACCAACGGTAAGTAAATCTAGGGTCAAACGCAGTGATCTGAAGGAAATACGCCAGTCGGCTCCTGGTGGGTTGAAGCCTGCACCCATACAAGAAGAAACCCCCGTTGGTGCGCCGGTTGTCGGACAGCCAGCGTCGGGGGTGTTGTTGCCCGAAACTACACCTGTCGAAGTTCCTGTCGAGCCTGTTGTCGAAGTTCCTGAGACACTCGACCAACTGAGAGAACGGATGCGCGCCGCCATCGCAGCCCAACCCATCGAACAAGAACCTGAACTTGAACAACCCGAAGCCGAGCCACCAGTCGTCGAGGAAACCGCCGCGCCCGTCGAGCCAATACCAGCAGTCGAAGAGGCTCCTGCGCCTACTCAACGTGCCATCGCTGAAGAAGACAAAGCTGAATTTGCAGAACTGCAAGATTTGATGAGACGCCGTGGACAGGCGCAGAACAAAGTCAAAGGCGTCAGTTTCTCCAAAAAAGACGAAGCACGGTTTCAGGAACTCGGGGCTAAGCTCCGTCGTTATTTGTTCGAGCCGGTTGACCCAGTCAACGACCCAGTTGTGGGGGAGGACATCAACGACCAGCCCATCCGCCAGTCTGCGCAAGGGACTTTCTACACGGTTGAAAACGGCAGAGTCCGCACAGGACCAGCATTCAAACTCGACCCGGAATACTCACGCCAACAGGATGAGCTTCTCCGTCAGAAAAAGGCGGCAAAAGAGTCGCCTGCGCCTCCACTCCCAGAAGAACAATTTCCGAAAGTCGAAAATGTAGTTGCGCCTGCGGGGGAGACTGAGGTAGGTTTGGAGATGGAAGAAACTCCGAAAACAGGTATGCAGCGTCGTCAGGAAGCTCTTGATGCGGGACTTGATCGCAGAACCGCCGATGCTGTTGGAGCATTCACGGACATCGCTGAGATGATGCGAGAAGCTAGGAACCGCACACCGGAGCAGGTCAAAAAAGACTGGATGGGTTATCTCGAAGCAGACTTGGAAAAGTTCAAAGGCAGCGCCCCGCGCACGGCTCCTGAAAGTTCTCTCTTCGCAGAAGGGCAGTATGTGCGTTACGAGAAGCAGAAAGACGGCGGATTCAATGTCGTCGCGGATGAGTCAACTTGGGTGCCTCAAGGTGAGAAAGCTAACCCGCAATTCAAAAAAGGAAAGGTGATCCGTAAGTTCCCAAGTGCAGAAGCCCTTTTTGAGTATGTGCGAAGCGAGTCAACAAAGCAGAACGCGCCTTCACAAACCCTCCCCCCAGTCGATCAAACACAGGGGGAGGTCGGCCTCAGCGAGTTGCAAACTCCGGCAGCCGTTACTGAGGAGAAGGAGACTTCGAAAACCGAAAAGTCAAGCGAAGCTGAGACGGCTCCGGCACAGGAAGCACCAAAGCCTGCGCCCGCCGCAGCAAGCGAGCTTGATGTCGTTGGAATTGCCAACGCCCGTGTCAAAGCTCAACGGGAGCGTTTGAGCCTCGAAGAGATCACAGGACTTGTCGGAGAAGCCTACTCCTTCCCTCAGATGTGGGCTGACTCAGAATCGGCTCTGAAAGCCAACTCGACACGCGGCGCAGCTCTGGTGACGGAGTTGAACGACAAACCGCGCAATATCAGTGCTCTGGAAGTAGCTATCCTTCTTCGTGAAGAGGTGGCTCGCACCAATGCTCTGAATCTGGCGATGGAGGAGTTCAACGCTGCACCAAAGGGGAACAACGAAGCAGAACGTAAACGCATGGATGATGCGGTGGTGGCGCTGACTGAACTCGACAACGCTGCGAATGTCGCAGGAACCGAGCAGGGACGCTCCCTGAATGCGCGCAAACTGCTGTCGAAGCTGGACTACACGCTACCCAAGATGCTCACCACCTTGAGCGCCGCCAATGACGGGGGTCTAAAAGACGGCGACTTGGAGATGGTTACGCGCCTCCAGAAACGTCTGAAGGATGTCCAAGATAAACTCGCCGAAGTTGAATCAGGCCAAGCAGCTCGCCTCGCTGAAGCTGAGAAAGTAGCCTTTGAAGCAGGTCGTCAGGAAGTGCTGAAAGACATCGAAGAGCGAGCCAAAGCAGACGCGGCAAAGATCGCGGAGATGCAGAAACGCCGAGACGAGTATCAGAAAGCCAAGAAAGAGGCTGCGACGAAGCCGAACAAATGGGCCGAGATTCGTGAAGCTGCCCGAGCCAGAAACGCCGAACTCCGCAGCAACCTCTACAGCGATGTGGTTCTTGTCAAAGCCGCTTCGATGGCTGTCAACGATGTCATCATCGGGGCTACCTACATCGCTGAAGGAGTCACCAAGCTTGCGGACTGGGTCACGTCGATGCGTGCAGAAGGCTACAACCTTCCCGACGCGGAGATGGAGCAACTCTTCAACGAGTCCAAGGCATTCGATGCCGGGGAAGCGTTGCCCGTTGCGGAAGCCCCTCTCAAGACGAAGAAAGCCAAAGCTCCAGTCATCGACCGAGTCAAAGCTATTGCTGCGGACGAAGAGCAACTCGACTCCCGCACGGTTTACAACTTTGTGGTCGAGAAGATGAAGGCGTGGGCTGAAGCGAGCCAGGGAGCCAAGCTTCCTGAAATGAGCGAAGCGGACCTGACCAGCGTCATCCGTGAAGTCACCGCCGACATTAAGCAGTATTTCCCAGACATCACCGAGCGTGAAATCCGTGATTTGTTCTCAGGCTACGGGAAGATTCTGATGCCCTCGCAGGATGAGCTGTCCAAGCAGGTTCGGCAACTTAGCGCCCTCGGCAAGCTGGCTTCTGCTATTGAGGACGCTATGGCGCAGCGGGCTCCTTTGAAGTCTGGTCCTCAACGTGACCGCGCCACTCAAGCGATCCGTCTTCAGCAGAAGAAGCTGGCGCGGGAGCTTCGCATGATGGGCCGGGAGTATGAAGCTGGTGAGGAGCAACTTCGTTCCCCCCTAGACGCTATCAAGGCGCGCCTCAACAACGAGATCAACGACATCGACTTTGAGATTCGCAAAGGCAAAACCCCCCGCCGTCCAACCCCTGATTATGACCCTGAAGCCAAAGCCCTTGTCGAACTTCGTGACGAGCTGAAGCGAATCTCTGATGTCGTCAACGCTCCTGCGGGTCCGACTCTCGAAGAGACGGTTGCCGAAGAGATGAAGAAGCTCGACAAGCGCATCGAGGAACTTCAGAAGCTGATTGCCGAAGGGAAGTTCAAGCCCAAAGAGGACACGCTTCTCCACACGGCTGAACTCGATCAGAAGCGTGAAACTCGCGACACTCTGAACAAGACTTTGCAGAAGATGCGCAAAGAGGCTGCGGACAAACTGCGCACTCAGGAGGACATCGACGAGGAGGCTATCAAGTCTCTCGAAGAGTCCATCAAAGAGCTAAACAGCAAGATCGAAAAGGCTGACTACGCACTCCCGCAACGCCGCACGCCGACCCAGACCGCTGCCTACAAGGCTCTGGTCAAAGAGAAGGAAGCCCTGCAAAAGAAGGTCCGTGAAGAACGCGAGAAGCTGTTCGGACGCAAAGGCATGTCAGATGAGCAGCGCATCAAACTGGCGACGGCAGCTATCGACAAGTCGATGGCTCGTATCCAAGGAATGCTGACCTCCGGCAACTACGAAGTGCCGAAGCGCGTGTCGAAGACTCCAGAGACGCCTGAACTGAAAGCGAAGCGTGACGCCCGTGACGCTCTGCGCAAGCAACTTATCCAGCTCCGCAAGCTGAAGCGTGACGCAGCCATCGACCCGATTGCGAAGCAGATCGCCACGGACAAGAAGCGCATCCAGACTCGGATGAAGAAACTCAAGAAGCGCATGGATGACGGCGACTTCAGCAAGCCCGTCAAAAAGCAGCGGGCGACTGATGACGCCCTCCTGAAACTCCAGATTGAGGAAGAAGACCTTAAAGAGCAGTGGGCCAAGATCGTGTTCGAGCGTCAGTTGGCGAGCCGTGGTCCAGGCAAGAAGCTCCTCGACGCCACGCAGCAGACCCTGAATACCTCCCGCGCCATCCTCACCAGCGTGGACGTGAGTGCTGTACTCCGGCAAGGCGGCTTCATCGTGCTGGGGAATCCGCTGCGTGGTTTCCGCAACCTCGGACCTATGTTCAAAGCCTTCGCCGACGCTGAGTTCGCCAAAGGTGAGAAGTTCCGTATGGAGCGACGGGAGAACTACAAAAACGGACTCTACCAGCAGTCGAAGCTGTTCCTCTCAGACACCAGCAAGGTGAACCAGATGAACAAGCAGGAGGAAGCGTTTATGACCCGTTGGATCGAGAAGATCCCAAAAAGCTACAAAGCTTTGTGGGTTGGTAGCGTGCTCCGTGGCTCTCAGCGAGCCTACACTGTGTTCTTGAACCGCCTTCGCATGGACACCTTCGACGCAATGGTGGGCAACCTCAAGAAGGGAGACGTTCCGACTCCACAGGAAACGGCTACGGCTGCGGGTTTCATCAACACAGCCACGGGGCGCGGAGACCTCGGTAAATTCAATCAGTCGGGAACGCTGCTAAACACGGTGTTCTTCGCTCCACGGCTTGTGTGGAGCCGTTTCTTGATTCTGTCAGGACAGCCCTACTTCGCGGCTTCAGGTCGCACGAAGGCTCTCGTTCTGCGTGAGTACGCCAAGTTCCTCACTGGAGCGTCCGTGGTCTATGCTCTCGGGATGCTAGCCCAAGACGAGGATGACGAACCACTCGAAACAGACCCACGCTCCAGCGACTTCCTCAAAATTCGCTTCGGGGACACCCGAGTTGATCCGCTCAGTGGTTTGATCCAAGCCACGGTATTCGTGTCGCGTTTAGTAGCTGGGGAGAAGAAAACAGCGAAGGGCAAGATCGTCCCGCTTCGTCCAGAATATCGTCTTATGAATCTGTTCCGGGAAACCCCAAGAACAGACGAGGTGAAGTACGGCGGAGACGTTGCCACTGACGTGATGAAAAACTTCCTTCGCTCTAAACTGAGCCCGATTGTAGGTTCTGCCGTCAACCTGCTTGATATGAAGAACGTCGTTGGTGAAGACTCTGATCCAACTACCGAAGCGGAGCGCATGGTCATCCCAATGTCGTTCATGGAAATGAAGGAGACACTTGAAGCCCAAGGTGTCCCTGAAGCGACTGCCTTGATTATGCTCCAGTTGTTCGGTATGGGCGTTCAGACTTACACTCCCGGAAAGAAATGAAGCACCTCCTCGACACCTCGCGCCCAGTAGCAGGCATGTGGACCTACACACAGCCGGAGACCGGCGTCACGATCAAGGACATCCACTGGGGCGGCTTCATCAAGCGTATCCGTGCTCACAGGCTGGCGAATGATCTCGACCTTCACGGAGGCTGGGTGGACGAGCTACAGGACACGCTCTGCCGTGAGAATCCGCACCTGCCGTGCGAAGAGATCGGGCATGTGGCACGCTACTACACGCAGGACGACATCCAGCGGTTCGTCGCCACGATGCTCGAACTCAACGCCTCGAAGGAACTGGTGAGCGAGGAAGAGCAGAAACGCCGGATCGACATCTGCGCTGTCTGCCCCAAGAACACCTCAATCGGTGGCTGCAAGTTCTGCACATGGCTGGCAGAAAAGACCACCTCTCTGCTCGCAGGTCGTAAAATTCACCGAGTCTCTGAAGTCCACAAACGCTCATGCGCAGCTTGTGGCTGCGATATTACCTCCAAAACTGCCGTGCCAATGACAGTTTTGAAGGCAGTCGATGAGAAGCTTGGAACTACGCCGGACTATGCTCCGGGGTGCTGGATGTTGGAAGGAACGTAACCGGCTAGCAGCTTTTTGATTACATCTTCAGCTTTAAAACTGTCCAACGCGAAGAACTCAACTCCAAAAATATGGGCTCTTACGTAGCGACTTTCTGAGTAAGGCTCTTTTGAAAAAAGAGGAGTTAGCTTTGGTACGATCAAAGTGTTTAGCTCTTCAGGGACTTCTTTGCTTTCCCCGTCAGCTACTCCTCCGACGAATAAGTATTTCATAGCGTGATAATACGTTTCTCCAGAACGGCGTGAACTTGGTAGCCTTTAGCATCGACGTTCACTTTGAAGCGCAGTTTCCCAGGCACGCCGGGAATGTCTTCAAGGCTGTTGAGCGCGGCCTGGATGCCAGCAGCGGTCTTCTGCTCCAACTCCATCTCCGCAGCCTTGCGAGCCAGCAGTTTCTGGTGTGGAGCCTTGATCTCGTCGAGGAAAGGGTGAGCCGACGCAGCAGCGTGGACGGAGGTATTGGTGGTGTGGGTGTCAGACATAGAAGTTTATAGCGTAGGCTCCCAGCCAAAGTGGTGAGCGGTGTTAATCCAAACTAGAAGAGCTTTGGCAAGAAAGGGATTTGAATTGGTATCCCGTCGCCAAGCAGCAGGACAGTGTTCGGCCACTAAACCAAATGGAAGAAGAGTTAGACTGTAATCACGGATAGATGGAAAGTTAGTGCCCCACACTTGATGCTTTAGCTCAAGGAGTCTTTTCTGCGTAAACAATCGGGTTTTTCCAAAAGTAGCGTCAAGGGTTTGAAGTAGATGCATAAATTCAAGGTTATTTCGTTGGTAGCTTCCTGATCCAGCCCGCAGCGATGATCTCGTAGCCGAGCGTCGGAAGGATCTTTTTGATGGTGTCTTTGGCCACTTTGCTCATGTCCGCGACAGCGCCGAGACGTGGCTGATCCATCTTGTTGAGGGCTTCGAGGACACGTTGTTCTTTGGTACTGGGTTTGAGTTTAGCAGCCACTTCTTTGAAAGCTGGATCGTCGTACATCGCCTCCAAGTTTTCATTGAAGACAGCTTTAACAGACTCTGGTGTCACTATCTCCACGTCGGGGACTCCAATCACCAGTCGATGCAGCGATCCGTCTTTGCATCCGTGAATGAGCACGGCTTCGTCGGGGATGGCTCCGCCCACGGCTCCACGTTCACCGGCAACGGGTTCGCATAGTATTTCGTCGAACTCACCTCGGGTGTAGTTGCACGTTCTCCAGCGGTCGTAGATGAGCGTAGTGGAGTGGACGCCTCTGCGGAACTGGTGCCAGCGGAGGTATATGTCCCATGGAGAAGCAGGGTGCGAAGGACGCGGAAGACTGAGATCATTGAGCAGGGGAAGAAGCTCCTTGTCCTTGTGCATGTCGGGTGGGTAGATGCCGACGCCAAGCATCATGTTGTCACCCTCAACGGGGGTGGGGTTCCCGTCAGCATCGCGCCATGCGGTAGGGCGGGTAAATCCGAAGTAGGGCTTCTTGGCGTCAGCATAGGCATTTCTCAACTCCATGTCCCACCCTCCCTTGACAGGGCAGGCATCTGGTTCGAGCCACAGCCAAGGCTGCTCGTTCTCGATCTCCGCCAGATGGCGGATGGTCCAGATGAACATGCGATCTGGTCCGACAGGCCAGCCGTTCGCAAACTCGTCGGGGGTGATGGCGACCGTAGCGCCGAGGGTAGCCGCAGCTTCCTCCGCCTCGGCTTGCAGCGAAGGCACGGAGACGATGAGAACCGGATTCTCTACGACTCCCAGGCGGGTAATCGCCTGAGTCAGGAGACGAAGGTTGGAGGCGTCGGATGGGCCGACAGGGATGACTATCAACATAGGATTTCAATATATCGAAATTGCCTCGTCTGTCAACCAGCGTTTTGTTTCGCGATCTTGAATCTTGTCAGATGGTAGTCCTCGGCAGCGAAGAAGTCCGGCAGACGGGCGCACTGGAACTCATAGACCATCTGTTGCGCCTGCTCCCGCGAGACGCCGTCACGTCGGGCTATCGTCGAGGCGAGACTGCTGAAGGCGTTGCTCGGGCGTTCTCCTGGATATTGCCAGCGTCCAGGAGGCACTCTGGAGGTGTCCATCGCGCGGTAGATGGGCTCTGCGGAGGTCAAGGTGATGGTTGGGCGAGTGCCGATGGCTGGGAGACGGACGTAGCCAGAAGCGACATATTGAGCCTCCTCAGAAGCAGGAAACACACAGTCCGGCATCTCCAAGGATGTCTCCTGGATGCGTGGATGTTTCAGCCCTTCAGCGATGGCGTACGCGCAGCTTTGGTTGCCGATGAACAGAGACGACTCAGCAATCAACTCGGCAACTTGAAGCAGGCTCTCCGTCTCTTGGTAAGCCACTGCGCCGAAAGACTGCTCGAAGGCTTGATGCTCTTCAGGCGATCCGACAAACAGCAACAGGTCTGCGTAGTGCTCGACGATGGCTCTCCACGGGAAATGCTCGTTGTGGTAGCGAGCCGTGCGGTTGATAACCACGCTGTCTTTCTTCACCTTCCCGCCCCCTGAGAGCCAAGAGGCTTTGTGATCGACTTTCACCGGAGTTAGATGCGTCTGCCCCAGGTAGTGATCGTGGTGGGCCGACACCAAGTTGTAGGTGCGTTTGTAATACCCACGGAAGTCGGAGGCGTTCCAGTCGATAGCCTCTCCTGAGTAGGGAAGGACTTCGACGATGTTCGGCTGTGACAACAGGAACGGCTTGATCGCCTGCATTCTGCGAATGAGAGGCTTCGTGATGGGGCGATCTACAAGATACAGAGTGATCTGTCTGCCCGTGGCTTTCAGCACAGCCAAACAGAAGACTAGGTCTCCGAAGTCCCCCGAGTGAAGGACTCGCAGCGGAGCAGTTTGTGGAGACTCTTGGGCATTCAGGGTGATCAGAGGCTCCGCTTCTTTGGTCACGCGGGCGAGGTAGTTCGAGGTAAAGTGCCCTCGCTCAGACAACCACTTCTGGACCGGGTCAGGGATGTAGCCAGAGAAGGGCGCTAGAAGGTCTGCAAACGCGCACTCAGTCTCCCACACAGGCTTGTTGCCCTTTTCTCCTTCTTCAAGCCGTGGATCGAAGCGGTTGAACCACCCCTCTAGCACGACACGCGCTTTCCGGTAGAAGGCTTTCTTCTCACGCAGGAAACCCATGTGGAAGATTTGCACCCGAGGCTCTTTGACTGCTCGGTCCACGATCTCTCGCTCTCCAGCATGACGAGGCTCGTCACTGACGCAGGTGTATTCCGTGCGACCGAAGCGGGTACACCACTTGCCGCAGCAGTGTCCGTCTGGGATGAGGTGCTGCGGGTCTTTCCAGAAGTTCAGCCGGTCAACGGTAAGGCACTTGTCCTGCTCCATCGCCTCGCGAATTGCTGCGTGACAATCGGTAGTGTCTGACAGCACTTCGTCGGCGTCGAGGTAGATGCAGTAGTCGCTCTTGAGTTGCTGACGGGCGAAGTTGATCCAGTCGATGAACCAGTGGTGACTCTGCCCTTTCGGCGAAGGCCAAGGCCAATTCACGACACGGATGCGAGAATCCTTGTCAGCCATCCTCTGCATTGCTTGAGTCGTTCCGTCTGTGCTGTCTGAGTCACATAGCACCAGTTCGTCCACGACCTTGAGCAGGGACTCTGCGGCAAGCTCCCAGCAGTAATCAAGCTCGAAGCCATTGCGGACGCAGACAAAGCCGCCGAGGGTCTTTTTCATCGGTTGTAGGCGGCCCAGATCGAGCAGGTTGGATTGAAGACTTCAGTGAATCGTTCACGCACAGCCCGCGTCACGCCGTCGTCAGGGAGGTTGACCCGGAAGTCGTGCCCGCAGACAAGAACGTCTTTCTTGACGAGAGGTAGCCCGAGCCGCAGGTCAGACTCGACGTGCTGGTATAAGTGCCCCGCGTCCACCAGAAGACCGTCAAAACCACCATTCAGATCGGTCAATCCTGCGACGGTGTCGGCGTGGTCATAAGTGACAAGTCCGGCTTTGATGTCGTCGGCGAGAGCACCTTTGAAGGTATCGAGCGTCCCTGCGTCTTCCCACAGGTCGATGACATGGATCTTCAAATCTGGGTTCGCCAGTCGCATCGCTTTGGTCGAAGCTCCATTGTAAGCGCCGAGTTCCAAGAGATTCGTGCATCGGGGGGCGTATTCACACCACCATGCGATTTCTTTTTCATCATCCCATTTATTTAGTGGGCGAACTTGTCGGAGCACGTCAGCCCATTTGGCTCTCAGGTCGATCTGCGGGTGGAGTAGGTTTATCATAGGTTTTCCCATTTTGGATGGAGGTTCTTTTTCACTTCGATAGCTGCGAAGGGTTTGCAGATTTGTGGTCCTCGTTTCTTGGCCCATTCAGCCATGCTTTCAAGACCAATAGAGAGCGGGACAGGTTTGAACAGATGTGGGAACCAGTCTTTCGTCTTCTGGTTGTCACTCCAAGCCATTGCCACTTCCTGCCGAGGCGGGAGATGGATTCGGTGAAAAGGCACGCCAACTGAGAAGCACACCTCTTCGGCGAGGTGGTTGATCGAGTAGTTGAGGCTTCCTCCGACGTTGAAGATTTGACCCCACACGTCGTTCCTGTCCACGATGGCTGCAATCACTGGAGCCACTTCGCTGATGTGGCTGAAGGCTCTGCGCTGCTCGCCGTCGCCAAAAATGGTCAACTGCTTGCCTGCGAGCGCCTGATTCATAAAGATGGCAACCACATTGCGGTAGGCGTCGGCCATGTTCTGCCTCTCACCATAGACGGAGTAGGGGCGGACGATGCACCACTTGAGTCCGTGGAACTCTCCTGCGATCTTCAAGTCCTGCTCGACCGCCTGCTTGGCGACGGCGTATGGGTCCACGGGTTTGTAACCCATGTCTTCGTTGAACGGGGGCTTCTGGTCGCCGTAGATCGACATGGAGGAGGTGAAGACAAATCCCTCGACGCCGTGGTTGATCGAAGCATTGATGAGGTTGACGCTGGCGATCAGGTTGTTGTGGTAGTTGAATCGGCGAATGTGAAAGCTCAGTCCCTCCGTGGCATACGCCGCCATGTGGATCACAATATGGGGCGAGTGATGGGTAAAGATCGAATCCACCATTTCGTGATTGAGCAGAGAGCCTTTGTAGAAGCAGACTCCGTCCGGGATGTTCTCTGTAAAGCCCCCTGAAAGGTCGTCGATACCAATGACTTCGTGCCCTTCATCGACGAGTAGTTGGGCGACGTGGGAGCCGATGAATCCGGCAACTCCTGTGACTAGAATGGTCTTTTTCATAAGGTGATCTTGCGCACAGCGTCGAGGACATCCGTGACGGTTATCTGTTCCATGCACTCAGCGCCAAAATCAAGGCTTGTCTTGCCTGTGACGCGGTGACGGGCTCCTGCGTTGGGTAGGTCTTGGGGGCACTCGGCAGCGACGAACCTGCTCCCCTGTGTGGCGATGAACCGAGCGGAGGTGACTCCGAATAGTCCGATAGTCGGACAGCCTACCGCTTGAGCGATGTGGAGCGTGGAGGTGTCCGGGGTGATCGTCAGCGCGGCTCTTTGGCACAGTGCGGCTAGCTGCATGAGGGAAGTCTGCCCTACAAGGTTCAGTGCCCCTAAAAAGGTCCGTTGCTCTTTTGAGCCCACCTGAATGATGGCGAAACCTTGCTGTAGCAGGCTTCTAGCTAAGTCGGAGAAGTTGTCAAAAGCCCATGTTTTTCCGGGCCAAGTAGTCGGGTCGGCATTGATCAAACATACTTTCATTTTCCCCACTATTGAGTTTGCCCACTTCGCTGACGCCTCGTCTATGCAGATGGAGGTAGTCCATTTGTGGAGTAGCAGCCCGAGGATAACGCTGGAGGCCGTGCGGTGGTAGGCATCGACAATGTGCTCCATCGTCGTCGATTCATAAGACCCGTTCAGGTCAACCGTGAGGTGTGGCTCGTTGAGAGCGATAGCTTTGGCTGCGTGATGCACCTGCCGGTTGCCGTCGAAAAGCTCTGGGTAATCTGTCTCAACGTAGATCGGAGACAGAGGACGGGACCGAGCGATAGCGTCGATGATCGGAGTGGTCAGAAGCACATCCCCAATCGCATATTTTCTCTTCACGACGATAGATAGATCAAAGCGGCGATGTTGCAGGTAGTAGGCCCATCTCTTCTGATTGAACTGGTGATTGTGCTCCTGTGCCTCTTGGCAGAACTTCTTCACTTCTGGGTCAGCGTTGACCGTGCTGCTCCTGACATGCGGACAGTCGAGGTGGACTTTGGCAATCTTGTATCCGTTCTCACGAACGAACAGACTGAGAGAACTGTCCTCCCCGTAGATGTCGCGCAGTCCAGGGCACCATAGGTTGTCGCGAAGCTCCTGGATCGTTTTCACGCGGATCAACATCAAGCTGCCTTCGCAGTAGTCAGGCTGGCGTCCGTTGGAAGGCTCACCGTGGAAAGCGTGGTTGAGCGACTCGCAGCCGCCGTGTGGTCCCGTGATGGCAACAGAAGCGTCGTTCATCGGAGCCGCAAGTATCTCCAAGAAGCGTTCACGCACTAGGAGGTCGTCGTTGAGGCACAGGAAAAACTCCGCTCCCATCTTCGCAGCTTCTCGGAACGCGGCTGCATGAGGCCGCTGAAATCCTTCGTTCCTCTCGTTATGCACAACCGTCATGTTCGGGTGCTTGGCAGCCATCTCGTCGAGCATGACTCCAGTTCCATCTTTCGAGCCATTGTTGGTGGCGATGACATGGAAATCCTTGCCGTAGGCGAACACTCGCTCAAGACACTCTTTGGTGCCTTGGCAGCGGTTCAGGCCGATGGTGGAGATTAGGAAACGGGGCATGGGCTTTTCAGTAGCTCCTGTTCGTGGTTGAACACCCACTTATATACAACTTCGGGTCGCGTAAAAAGACCGAAGAAATAGGTCTTTGTTTTTCCTGTCGGTATAGCTTGCCACCTAGCTGCGCCAGCTTCTACAACTTTGCCCCCGCACCAGTGACACGGATTAACGGTGTGACAGTCTCGATAGGCTCCGATGATCTTGCAGCTTTTGCATTGATTAACCGTTTTGAAACCTGTGTTCGACTCAAATACGTCGTGAGACGGGCGGCAGCAATAGCGTTTAAGTATGTCGTTTATGTCAGGCATCGGTTTAGGTGGTGCGAAATGGTATCCCGCTTTTGCGTGCAAAAGAAGGGTCTAAAGTGGTGAATCCTATGCGATACCCAGCTCTTTCTTTCTCAAGCCACCAAGGCTCTAATTCGGGGATAGAGACTGCGTTGCTTTTGAACAGGGTTTTTTGAAACAGGACACGTATAGCGCCAAGCGCAGTTTCGTGGTTGCTGCCCTCCTCTACTTCACCCTTCGGTGTTAAGATAAAATGAATCATCATGTCTTTTCAGGTGGGGGAAGAGGTACTCCGCAACGCGGACAAAAATTGAAATATTCCCGGACCATGTTGTCCGGGTAATGCCCACTACCGGAGAAAGTTCCGCCTTCATCAACGCCTTCCCACTCTCCTAAAAGATGGTCGCAGGGTTTAGTGGTCAGTTCGTCGTCAGGCATGTGTTTTTCAGGTTATCGAATCTTACCCTCTTCGTCAATCTCAATCTCCCCAAGCCTTTCCTTTTCCGTCTCCTGCCCATCCGGCGTCGGCGAGCAGTCCATCTCGGAACGTGGGCTTGGGCGGGGGTGGCGGCTCCCACCAGGGCAGTTGTGGACCGACAGGTTTCACCTGCTGCGCGGCTCGGGCGGCGGCGACGAAACGATGACGGCGGCGGCAAATCTCGATCAGCCCTACCCAGGAGTCGGCACGGTCGGGGCTGTGTCCACCCGTGCGCTTCTTCATGTCCTCCTTCGGTTCGACACAGACCTTGCTGCCGCGCTCTGTGTAGGTGCGCTCGCACATCTCGACCATCGTGGCTGCGTCCAAGCCTCGGATTTGCCCGCTGGCGACGAACTCCTTGCCGACATACCACAACTCAGAAACCCGGTTCGTGAATCGGTCTTTCCCTTTCCGTTTGTCGGTGGCGCTGACAATCATGTCGCTGGCGGCTCCTGAGAAGCTCACAAGCTGGAAGCCGTGGCCCATCTTCATTGCCATAATGGTCGAGAACGGATCACCACCACCAGTTGCATCGACTCCTCGATCCTGGACAGCGACGTTGCGTTTCTCGCACTCAGCGATGAAGAGTTCTGCTAGCTGCTCGTTGCGGTCCTTGGTTCTGTGTCGAGCGTCCACCTGTTTCATCAGGTCGAGGGTGTCGGTCTTCAGGAGAATCTGACGGTTCGACCCGTTGATCTGAGCGAGGCCGAACAGACCGAAGCTGGCTGCGGCAGCGTCCCCACCTTTGGAGAATGACGGGTCGAGGAAAGCGACCGGCGTCGGACGAACGAGCCACTGATTGACTCCTTGAGCGCAGAGGTTCTTGGTCAGTTCCGGCTCTGAGTAGATGGTGTCCGTCGCACCTGTCGGACAGGGGAAGCTTTTCACCATTCGGTAGTAGCCGGGGGACTTTGGTCCGAAGCGAGCTTTGATCTCGTCGAGCCCTTCCTGGGTCAACAGACCTGGGTAAACGGTTCTGCCTGCTCGGACGTTCGGCGATAGCTCCCCATCGAAGCGGATGCAGAAGCCATTGACCTTGGTCCGCCACTCGAAGGTATTCTCGTCCACGCTGTTCCACCCCTCCTCTGGCTCGCAGAAGAGCCCCATAGGGTCGAACTGAGAACTGAAGTTGCCAGAAGCCAGCATCTTGAACCCGTCATTCGCCATCAAGTTCGAGGTGGCGTCGTAGAGGTTGTGGGTGAGCAGGGGAAGCTCGTCCGCCAGCAACAGGAGGTTCCTGGCTTTGAAACCGATCAGGCTGCTGACATCGTCGTTCCCTTTCCCACCGGCTACCAACGCGATGCCGACGAGGTCATTGGCTTTTCCTTCAGGTGTGAGTCCTGTGATCTTCCCTGCGGATGAGACCAGCTTCCCCGGCATAGACGGTGGCAGCTTCAGGTAGGTGTAGAGAGAGCCAAAGTAACGAGTCGCCTCGTTCCACATTCGCTCCACTTCACCCCAGACTCGGTTTCGAGAATCCTTTAGGGAGGTAGAGGTAATCAAGACCTTCGTGTTCTCGGGGAACAAGATGAACATGCAGACAGCATACATGGACAGGAAGGCCGACTTGCCGGAGCTGGCATGGCCGGAGATAGCCATCAACTTTTCAGTCCTGATATTGCGAAGGATAGTGTCGGAGTAGGGGTTCCAATGCCACTTGAAAGGCCAATCTTGTCGTCCGAGAACGTGGTTCACAAAGAGCTTAAAATGCTCCTCCCACGGCATCAACTCGTTTCCCGGTTCCCGCAGCAGGCGGTCGTATTCCCGTAGAATCTCCATCTCGATCCTAACGTCCGGTTTTTGAGCTAGAAGTCGTCCTGTAGCTGCGTCACAGATAGGAAGCCATTTTATCCCATACTTCAACCGTTTTGCGGCTTCAGGGATGGTCGGACGTTTTGGCGGAGGTTTGATCATTGGTTCCAAGTAAAGGCCTCTGCATAAGGAGCCATTTCATACCCCGGATCGTCTGGAAATACCTCTTCAAATACATATTTTTCCCGCGTCCAGCCGCGTCCTTGAAACAGTCCGACAATCGACTGCCAGAGAGTAAGCGATACCACTTTGCCTGTGTATCTCCGTTCGTATCTTTGTGAAAGAGGCATAGTTTGGTTTTTAGTTGAGTGTTTGGGCATAGCGGCTCAGTAGGCCCACTTAGCATCTCCCAGTATCTCGTCTGAATCAAGCCACCACTCATCCCACTGGTTGTTACTGGCGGCGTCCCAGCTCGGGATGTTAGAAGCAGCGTCTTTCTTCGTCAAGGACACCGGCAGCCATTTGATGCGGTTGTTCGGGTAGATAGCAATCTGCCCGTTCTCCAGTTTCAAAACGTTCGCTTCTTTGTGCTCCTCCAGCAGTTCTGAGTCACCGATGTCCATGAGCCCGGAGGCTTGTCCTTCCGGCAGGTAGTCGATGGTGAACCAGTAGTGTCCTCGGATAGGCGGGCAGCCTTTACCCAGATTCACTAGCACAGGAACATCGGAGAGTTGGTCCTTGCGCCAGACTTCAATGGAGCCCGACAGACACTCCCACATCTGGACTTTGTGAAGAGGGAGATCGGTTGTGCTGTCTTCTGGCTCCGACCAGAACAAGCAGTGAGGGGGCACCTTGTCGTAGCAGGCGGCGAACCGATCCACCCACACCTGAAAGCAGAGTGGCCGGTTGCGCATAGCTCGAACAGAGACCAGCCACGCAGGCTCAAACTCCTTGTCCGAGCCTCCGAAGGCGTCACACCGGACGAAGACGCGGGCTTTTGGGCAGTTCACGTTTCTCATGCTTCACCTCCTTCCAGCTCCGATCCTAACGCCGCATAGCCAATGATGTCGAGCCAGTTGTCGCGTTTTGCGCTCGTCACTCCCCTCGACACTTTCAGGAGGATCATCATGGAGGCGACATCTCTCGCGGTGATCTCGACGCCTTTGTAGGTGGTCCAGAGAGCCGCGATGCGCTCGAAGCTAGCCTTCGCATCTCCGTAGCTGGAGGCGCGGTCTCCTCGGATCAGGTCACGGGCTTCTTCGAGGATGTCAGGCTCGCAGACTGGGTTCGGAGTATAGTTCTCAGGCAGCGACACGTTGAGCGGGATGGCGTAGTGGTGATCTCCAGGAATAGCCGCAAGAGCTTCGTTGTCCCAGCCTTTAGCGGAGGACCAGAACAACGACCCGTCTGGCAGCTTCTGCCACCTTTTCGGTCCTGTGTATGGGATGTGAGTCGAAGGCGGTGTAGGAGCATCTCCACTCTCCCATAAATCGAAGATGGGGTTCTTCTCAAGCGCGGGCACTTCTTCAAATCGAGTCACGTTGTCCCGCTGAAAGCGAGACGTGTCGTAACATTCTTCAGATGGTGAAGGAGTCGTGGAAAAGGCGGGCGCGGAGCCAAGCGGAACAGCGTAGAGATACTCAGGACGCGCTATTAGTGGTTTGTGAGCACCTAGCCACGTTTGTTTCTCTGCCGACCAAATTAGTGATCCGTTGGGTAAGTGCTGGCAAGTGCAGGGACCGGCGTATAGGGTGTGAGTTTCCGGCGTTTTTATTTCTTCCCATCCTTTGGATGTGTGGACTGTGTCGGGCATAGTAGTTAAAACGGTTCGTTATCTTCTTTTTCCTGCTGACGTTTAAAGTCAGCAACAGTTTTCTTTTTGTGGCATTTGTGACGGCAGAGCAACTGGAGGTTCCCCTCCTTGTGCTGGCGTCGGTAGAAGCTGACTCGGTGGCTAGTGTCCATGTCTCGGTGGTGGGCTGGTCCTTGAGGAATGATACAGTCGAAATCAAGGTGCTTGTCTGTCCCACACTCGAAGCAGGCTCCGCCGAGCTTGAACATCAGTTCAAACCGAGCTTTCCTTGCCCACTCTTTCTGACGTTTAGCCATGGATTACTTCTGGAAGTGGTATGAGAATTTCTGTGCTAAAAGGTAACTCTCCGCCCATGGAGATATGTGCTCCGAACGTCTGCATAAGTTCCCACATCTGCCATTGCGACCATCCTTCCGCATCATTTGGCTCTTTATATTCCCAACGCGCAGGTCCAGGTAGCCGACGCATAAGTTCATCGTGCTCGGCTCGATGTATAGCTAAACCCTTTTTGGTCAGCTTAACTCGGACGTTGTGGTTGATGTTAAAATGTAGATTGCTCATCTGTAGATTATTCTTTGTGGTAACGTGCGAGAGCTTGGACTCGGTGTTTCTTGGCGCAGACAGAGCACATGGCTTTGCCTGGACGAGCCTTGGACTCGGCACATTGAGTGCATATTCCCCCAGCTCGAAGTGCTCGGTAGCGGTCGTTCTGGTAAGCCTTCACGTCTCGGACCTTGTACTCAACTTTGTAGGGTCCGCGAGGCTTGCCAAGGGTCGCTCTGATAGCCGACACCTTTTTGTTTGAAGAGAGCGACTCGTCTTCAATGATTTCTCGGATTCGTTTCAGGTAGTTCATTTTGATTCAGGCCAAGCGAAGGCTGCGGTTGTGGGGTGTAGAGCTTTCATAATAATGCGGTAGCCATCAGGCTTGATTGCGCCCTCTGTAAGTTTTGCAAATGCTTGCCATTTCAGATCCATCTCTCTGAGCACGGATAAAAAGGCTTGATCTGTTTTTACCTTGCGATTTTTCACAAGCTCTGAGGTCTCTTTGTCGAAGTCAATGCCGATACGGCTAAGGGTTTCAGGAGACGGGCTTTGATTAAATAAGTGTGCGTAGTCTTTTGCTTTCATCAGCAAAAATCCTCTTCGTGTTTGATGGTTAGTTTCTTCCTTGGCACCGCGCCTTCGCGGTAAGATTCTAGTAGCTGGAGCGCAGTTAAGAGTCGGTCCTCTGTTACCTTTTTCTCCTCGATCACCGTAGCTACGGCGTAGTCCACTGTGTCTGGCACCATGAGCCGGTAAACGGTCACGACACTCCCCTGCCCTCGTCGGTCGAGACGGGCGATCATCTGCTCGTAATCCTCTCGACTGTAGGTTAATGTCAGCCAGACGAGCGTATTGCCTCCGTGTTGGAGGTTGAGCCCGTGTCCGACGCTTTTCGGGTGAGCGACCAAGATGGGGATCTTCTTGTTGTTCCAATCCTCCAAAAGCTGTTTCTGTGGGGTTTGATTTTTGGCGTCCGCAAAGAATTTAGCCTTGGGAAAGTATTTTCGCAGCCTCTCCTGTTCATGCCGGAAAGCACATGCCACCAGCACCGGACCTTCCGTTTGCTTGATGATCTTCTCCAGGGCTTTGATCTTCAGGTCGTGGATGTCGTGCCACTTGCTGTCGGCGTCGTAGATGCTGCCGGAGGTGAACTGAAGTAGCTTCGCTACCAGTGCTGCGGCGTTCGGTGCTGTGATCTCGGCTGACTTCAACTGGAGCACCAGTTCCTTCTCGAACTCCTTGTAGTCGTGGATCAGGTTCTTCGGCAGATGCACTTCCACGTCCTCGACCACTGTCTCCGGCAGGTTGAGCCAATCCTTCGAGCGGAGCGTGAGAGTGATGTCCGCCAGTCGGTTCTCAATGGCTTCGTTGGAGCCGTGGAGTTCTTTCCACTTATATCCTCCGTAGCCGGTCTGTTTGAAATACGTTTGCTTGAAATGCTCGAAGGCTCGTCCGAGACGCTTGCCATTATCGGTGAACCTAGCTTGAGCGAAGAGATCAAGGAGGGAGTTAGGCGCAGGGGTGCCTGTAAGCGCCCAGATACGTTTGTGTTGGTCATGGGGTATTTCTCTTCTGTAAAGATTGGCACGTTTGGAAGTGGGGTTTTTGAGCTTGGTGCAATTATGCACAAGGCAGCCATTTACGCTGTACGATGGATGCCCAGAGACGCTAAGGTCGTAGAAACGTATGACTCCGTCTCTGGACCTAAAGCGGCGAAGTCGAATATCTGTTGATTCGTAAATCTCAACACTCTCCACCCTTTTTGAGCCAAAACTTCGGTCTTCTTTTGGTCCTTCACTTTGACCTTCCGAGACTTGTGAGTGAATCCGTCCACTTCGATAGACAGCTTCCGGCTCTCGCAGCCAATATCCAGCTTGTAGTGGTGGGGTATCCGATCCTTGTGGAAGAGACCTTTCGTCTTGAATATGTACTCCATCTTCCACAACCCCGGTTCTATCGAGTTCAAAAGTTGGAACAGAAAATTTTGCGGGTCTGAAGCGGGGCGACCGTTCCCACCTTGCACTAGCGGTCTGTGCTTGATCCTCTTCAGTGTAGCACTCAGGCGATCCCGGGACACGTCGTTCAGCATAGGCTTTAAGTTTGCTATGCGGTCTAGCTGTTTCAACGAACTCTCTGACCCTGAAGCGTAAAACTTTTTCATCCCGCTCGACAACTTCCCGCGAAGTTCGGCAGTCCACACAGGTTTGTGGCTCGACTGCATTCTCCATTTCGCTGAGCAGGATGTCCCGCAGAAGCGTTTCTTGCTTTTGTGCGGGATAAAAGGTGTCTTGCACCATTCGCAAGGAATTGTCGATTTTGGTGGACGGGCCGCCCACTGCTCTTTCAGTTTCACTCCTGTGCTCAAGGTGGAACATTGCTTGCTGCAAAAACGAGTCTTCATGCCATTGCTGTGGTCCTTCGGCATGTAAGCCGTTTTGCACCATTCGCACACTCTCGGATGTCGAGGCAACGCAGGTCTCCCCCCTTTGGAGGTCTTTGGCTTGGACCCATCCGTCTGAGGTGAAGAACAGATGGGTGTCGCTGCACCAGATGTCTTGTCCGTCGATGCGGACTTTGGCAATACGTTTTGGCTGATTGATGTGGACATGAGTAACAAACCCTACCCCTTGCGCATTAAATACGCAATCACCTTTTTTCACTTTCTCGATGGGTTTTTTACCAGCAGGCGTGTCAACCAGTGTCCCAGACGCAAAGCACTCATCTACGATCAGCGTATCGTAAGGGAGTCCGAGCCCCAGGCTTCTCCGAGTCTTCACCAACTCTACAAGCTTGGGGATGGACTCGTAGTTGCAGACGTAGATGTGAGCCTTTCCTTGCAGGAACGCACGCTTGCCCGCAGGTGAGCGCAGGTTCGCCACCTTCATCCATTTGAAGTCGTCCCACCGCTCGACCTCCAGAGGCCAAGTCAGGTTCGCCACACGCATTGGAGCGAGGACGAGGGTGCCTACGGTCTGCTTGCGTTGGAACAGCTTGTTCACAGCACTCAACGAAGCCGCCGTCTTCCCGATGCCAACGCCGACGAAGCCGAGAGCGTGCAGGTGGTCGAGCAGGTGCTGGGTCAGCAGATCCTGGGGTTCTGAGGAAGGGAATTTCATGGTTGATCTCGCTTCCAGATTATTCGGTAGCCCTTCTCTAGAACTCGGTCGGTGTAGGGAAGCACCAACAGCTCTTCAAACGCTGCGTCTGGGTAGCCGGGACCAAAAGGCACTTCAACGTAGTTTCCGTTCTCGTAGTTATACCGGCGCATGAATATATCTGAAAAGACTCGGATTCCTGGCGGCTTATCTTCTATGAGACGACAACCTTCAGAAGAAGTAAAAACCACGCAGGACGTAGACTCGTCCGTGAGCCTTTTGATGGTGCTTTGCAAACCTTCAGTTGCTAGCGGGGTTGAGTCTGTGAGGGGTAAGGTCATCAACAAAATTCTCGATCTGTTTTCAATAGTTTCCGAATGAACTCGCAGCCGTCCTCGACGTTGTCGCACCAAGTAGCGAGGCAGTTCTGTTTCGTGAGTTTAATGATCTCGCCCAGCTGGAGAGGCGTGGGCTTCTTGCCTTTGGCCTTCACTTCAAGGAACCCGATCACTCCTTGCGGAGTGATGATCATCCGGTCGGGGACGGCTCGGCGGGCGGGGCTGGTGAACTTGTAGAATAGGCAGTTGTGCTTCTTGGCGAACTCGCCGATTTTCTTCTCGATGTCTTTTTCGAGCTGGGGGCCGATGGGTTTCATGGTTTTGTCTGTTGGTTGAGGACCCACCAAACGATAGCTTCCAGTTCTTCGATAGCAAATCCGTCGTCCAAAGTGATTTCACCGGAACCTTTGTCCCAGTTCAAGTAGTGCCCGAGGTCATACAAACTCCCATCTGGCTGAATGGCTTTTGCCAGAATCTCACGGGCGCGTTCTTCGTTCATATCAGAATCCCACCTCCAGTTTGAGTTGCTGTTCTGCGTCCATCTCTGCCTGTTTCTCCGCCTTGCACAGCTCCTGGAAGCACGGTAGCAGGATCAGGTGGTTCACCTGCGAGATGGCGTCGTCGAGTGCGTTGTGGTGCGTGCCCGCGCGAGCAGGCATCTTGATGTGGAGGTACATCGCCTTGAGTGTTCGGTAGCAGCGGTCGTTCCAGAATATCCAGGGAGCCTCCATGCCGAGCTTGTCGTAAGCCGCTTTCAGAAGAGCGTTGTCGAAGTTGGCACCGTTGCCCCAGAGTTCGATGTTCGCACAGTTGCAGTTGTCCCGCGCCTTGGCGTCTTCATTGTCACACCACATGCTAAAATTAGCGAGGGCGTAGTTGAGTTCGACAGACTCCTTCTGGAACTCAGCGCGAGCCTCGTCCGACTGCTTCATCCACCACTTGACGGTGTCCACGTCAATGAGGAGTCCGGCATCGACGCAGCTTTGCATGTCGATACGCATGTAGAATGGCTCACCGTACGGTCCATTCTCGTCGAACTTGGTGGCTCCGATGGAGGTGATGATGGAGCCAGGGCGGGTGCCCATCGTTTCGAGGTCAACGCAGATGCGCGTGGGTTTGATTTTTGGTTGCATAGAGAAGTAAAGCTATTTCAGTTTGTCGAAATTGTCCAATTATTTTTGATAAAACTCTACAACCCCGCCTTCCGCGGCGAGGGGCATACCTTCGGCCCAAGCTGGAAGCTTGGTGAGGCACTGGACGAAGTGGTCGGCTGACTGTCCTGCAATAGGGTCGTATTCGGAGAGGGCTTCGTCATGGATCAGAGCCACGATCTTGTATCCTGCTTGGGAGGCGTTAATAGCCCCGTGAGCCATGAAGTCCGCAGCAATCGCTTGGGTCGCATTCTCGACAAGGCTTCCCCCATATGTGGCGACTCGCCCCCACATCGCCTTCATCGGTATCTGTCCAAAAAAAGTGATGGCTTCAGACATCCGCGCTTTCGGATGCTTCTGTTTGACCTTGGCTATTTGCTCCGGCGTCGGATTGAACAGCTTCTTCTGCTCGGAGCTGATGACCTTGCGTATCTGGATTGGTTGTCCTTCCTCGTCAGTTCCATCCACCAGTTCGACCTTCTCCTCTTTCCACACGATCTGCGGAGTTAGTTGAGGTTGTGGATATGCGAGCTTCCTGCCGCTAGGCAGACGCATGAACAAGTAGTCCATGCCTGCTGTCTTGGTGCGGAAGAACCCGCAGTTCACCCCAAACGGGTAAACCTTTCCGGGATTTCTGATGGCGTTCTTGGCGGCGTCCTCGGTCGTTCGCCAGTGGGCGACGATAGCAGGGCTAGCTTCACGCCAGTACTTGATGATGTCCGGGAGTTCTTCTTTGGTGAGGCCACTCTTCAAAGCACCCATACGTTCGAGGGCACCTACACCGCCTCCGAAGCCACATCCGAGTTCGGCCTGTTTACCTTTATGGCGCAAAGGATGCTTCTCCCCGCGAGCTTCATAAGCCTCGAACTCGGAGAACGGAACCTTGAACATCATCGAAGCAGACGCCTCGTAAATCTTACCGTGCGTCTTGAACACGTCGAGACGCCATTTCTCCTGCGCTTGCCACGCAATAATGCGTGCTTCGATAGCTGCGTAGTCGGCATCCAGCATCGGTCCCTTGTCTTGAACGAAATGGCGCATACATGAAGACATAACTTCGAGTGGGGGGCCGTACGCCAGATTCAGCCATGCATTGTTGCACCCTGCAATGACGTCGTAGTAGGCTTTGCCAGTCAGCTTCTTGAGATACTCAGCAGGACGTTTGAAATTCTGCGGCTGGACAAGCGAGGCACTCCATCGCCCCGTGCCTGCGCCATGATACACCAGTGTGCCCCTGACACGGTTGTCCTGTGGACCGGCACAACCGAGCATTGCCGGGATCTTCTTGAGCGAAGCGTAGCTCACCCGTTTCTTCAGTGTCAGAGCACGTCCAAGAGGTGTCGAATCGTCAAACTCCTCGTCCTCGAAGATTTCCTCCAAAGTGTCGGCGCGGAGATTGTCATGCTTGAAACCATTCTGCTGTAGCCACTCGACCACGCGGTCGCGCTGGGTGTGCTCGAAGCCGGTGAGTTTTCTGAACTCTTCAGCGAGAGCTTCCGTCTCCTCGTTCACCAGTTTCTCCGCTTTGCGGAGCGCGTCGAGGTTCACAGGGAACCCACGGCAGTTGATCTCGATGTCCAGGAGGAACGTCTGGAGCGGGAAGCCGGTAAGCTCGAAGTCCTTCAGCAGAGTTTTGGCTTCTCTTTCCGTTCTAGAATCCTGCAAACAGTACCGGCAGAACTCTCTGAAGGCTTCTGGATCATCGGTCGGCTCGATGAACTTGCCTTTCAATTTACCAACTGTCTGCGGAATGGAAAACTTACGAATCAAACCCTTCCCTTTACTATCTTTCAAGTTGGTGAGTTTTAATGTTTCAGCCACTTTTTCCAAACTGGCTGGCAACGCAGCTCGACGGGCCATCGCGGCCACGCATCTCCACTGTTTATGTGGAATAGCTGGGTATCCCGTAGTGCTCTCGAACAAAGAATCTGTGATTGCAATTTCAAACCCTGCGTTGAATGCAGAGACGACCGCATCCGGCTTGCTCAGATCGGCTAGTTCATGGTCTGGGACCAGCAGCATGTGATCTTCAACAAGATGCCTCCACTTCTTCGGCACCCAGATTCTAGGCTCTCCGTTTTCCTTTAACAAACTGAAGCAGAGAATCTCTGTGCTTGAGTCGTAGGCATACCGAAACGCTCCGACTTTGCGAAGGTCAGCGCGTGACCGCGTTTCATAGTCAAGACTGTACTCGGGCATAAGCTACAGCTTTTCTTTTTCGATCAATTCCCCGAGATATTTGTGAAGCGACTTTATCTCGTCTTCTCCAAGACGAAATTCATCGTAGTCATCCGCGTCATACAATTTGACGCTGTGAATGCCTCCAGAAACTTCGTGGGTAACTCGAAGATCGTTGGCTAGCACTGTTTCAGTTTCCACGTAAGTTATCATTGTTCAAAAAGTAAAGTTGTACCCCGAGACGCACAGGGCTCGAAACCTGCTCCCCCCACATCACGGGCGTTGTCGTGAGCTATGTGTCCTTCCACATCGGCGTCTCGGGGTATGATTGGTCTGTTGGAAAACAGAGTTCAGCGGGTAGGGCTCGAAACCTACTGCCAATGCTGCTCAGGGACTTTCGGAGGAGCTTCGCACTGATACCACCCTATCTCGGTGCGTGTCCTTCCACGCCGCCGCTGAACTCTGTTTTCAAAAAGTGAGCAGCCACATTTGTCAGCAGGTTGCTCAGTCTCTCATCCGGCTACTTTATATCGCGGAGCCTAGGACATGGATTGCCGCGTTTCTTTCCCGTCCGCCGCTCCTTTCGGTTTACAAGCCGATTTAGATCGCTGACGCGGTGTTGAGCCGTTGAAGGCTACGGGAGGAAATTAGTGAAGCCGTGCATTACGCCCCGACGCCCGCAGTGTGGGCGAAGATAATAAATGGAACGCTTATGCGCGGCTTCAAAGTGGTTTACGCTGCGTCTTCCTCTCCGGCGTCGTCGGACTCGTCGGAGAACACGTCCTCGGCGCGGACGCGGCTTCCGCCTCCACTGAGAGGCTCGCCGTCCTTGAGGAACTGGATCGCCTCAAAGCCCGCGAACAGGCCGCGACCGCCGTTCTCCGTGCCGTAGAAGCGCACGACGACTTTGGCGTAGCAGCCGCTGTAAGGCTTGTTGTCCTCGGCGGCGAGTGGTGTGCGACCATCAGTATCGACGATGACGGGACGGTTCTTGTTGCTGGCGGAGACGACCTTCATGCCTTTGTAGGCGTCCTTGATCTCGTCGTCCTTGTCGGTGTGGGTGTTGCCGTCCGACACGCAGAAACGTTTCGGGTCTTTCCAGACGAGCGGGTGTTTCTTCCACTTGTCGAGGGAGACGTGCTTCACGGCTGCGTCGATTGCCTTGATAGCGTCCTTACCTTCTTTGGAGGCAGGGTCGATGATGCAGGTGACTTTGAACTTGGGGGTCCCCTGGTTGAGTTGTCCTTCAAAGGGTTTGAAGCAGTGGAGGTAATCGACGCGACATTTGATGATCGCTGTTGCTGGGTCTAGTGCCATGGTAGTATTGTAGTTTGGATTGAGTGTATAAGAGGCGAGTTGTTTCGCTTTAACGGAGTAACTATATTTCGAGATACTGAAACTGTCAAGAGCCTATTTTAACAGAAATCGTCCGCGCCCGTTTCATCCGAAAACACGTCCGCAAGATTCTCGGATCCATAGACAGGTCGTGGATCGTCAATCGAAACGAGCGTCGGCCCGCCTTCCGGCTTGACGATGAGTTTCTGGATGACACCCCACTCGTCCTTCTCGAAGTCGTGCTCGAACTCGGAGACCTGTGTCGGAGTTATCAGATCCTCGGTGATGATGTCTTCGCGCTTCAGCTTCTCCAACAACTTCTCTTTGGCGAGGTCGGGGTTGCCCCACTTGCGGTGTCCACCTTTGCCCTTCACCAGCTTCAAGCCGGGAAGTGGCTTACCGCTCATCGCCAGCGCCAATCCATATTTCTCGACGGAGCCGAGCCATTTCTTGATGTCATCTGCTTGGAGGATGAGTTTGGTCAGCGTGCTATCAAGCAGCGATTTCGGTGTGACTAGTACCGGTTCGTGACCTTCCAACACTGGGGATAGCGGTGTGTCATCCAGAAGCCATTGAGCCCGCATCTTTCCTGTATGGGGGAAGTTTGGCGGGGGCAGATCAGGAGTTCCACACACTGCCTCAAGTGGACAGAATTGACACGTTTTCTTTCCGGGCCGAAATGCTAAAGTGAGTGCTTTCGCCTGGATGTCCTCGGCAGGTCCGAGCACGCGGTCATCGGTGAACTGAACGAGTTCCTTGTAGTCGAGTGTCCACGTTGACTGCTTGTCTCCCTGCCTGACTCGCGGCTGGTAGATGTGCATGTGGACCGTCTGAGTCTTGAGCTTTAGCTGCTCAATCATCGACCGTGCGTAGATCGCCATCTGGAGGTTCTCAAACGCGGAGACTGCAACGCCTTGACCATACTTGTAGTCGGCGATGTGGACTCCGTCGTCAGCGATGCAGCAGAAATCAACCTTTCCGTTTCGAGACGGCATGTAGAAAAGACTCACAGTCAATTCACTCCACCATCTGTGTCCCATGCCTGTTCTCTTCAGGTGCTCAGTCTGTCCGGGAGCCTTCTTGTCGAGGCAGAAATCGACGAACTCCTGTCCATATTTCTTCATGTCCGGCGTAGCCTTGGCGGACAGTTTGGTCCTATTGAAAAGGTCTTCTACGGCAGAGTGGGCAAGCGTCCCTTCGACCGAGAACTCCGTGTCTTGTGGCGGGATGCGAGAGGCGTTCTGAACGACGTAGTGGGGTTGGGCCGTACAGGCAGTCCAGCAACTGGCCGATGAGGCTTTCAGGTTTAACTTTAAGTATCGGGATGTGCTCACTTCCAGAGGAGTGCGTTGTGGAGGTTTTTGAGAAGCTGCATTTCTGTCAGGTGATCGTTCACCCAAGCGTAACGCAAAAGAGCTACGGTGATGTAGCTTGTTAGGAGCAGTGTAACAAACTGCATGGCGTCGATCTGTTTTTCATTCATAGGCTTGTACTGCCAAAGGGCGCGGCTCCGAAGAACCGCGCCCGATTGTGGCGAGGGTTTAGGCTGCGTCCTTCTGGTCCTCTTCGTTGGCGGCGAGGAACTCACGAATCTTGGCCTCCATCTGGCGGAGCATGGCGGGGTCCGTCATCTCACGGGTCATCTTGGGGAAACCGAGAGTGTTGTTGCGGAACTCAACAAGTTTGTCGGAGTAAACAGTCTTCATCAGCGGTCGCATAAGAGCGACCAGTTCAGGGCCGGTCAGATACAGCTCCTCTTCCTGGACCACTTCAGGCTCGACGACTGGCGTCGGTTCTGGAGCAGGTTCCGCAGCTTTCGCCTTGGGTCCGCGCTTCTTGGGTTCAGCAGGTTTGTCCTCCTCTTCCTTCACGGAAGGCGGTGGAACGCCGTCGAGGTTGCTGGAGCAGGTCGAAGGAGCGCTGCCGAGCTTGGCAGTGTTGCGGTCGATGGCGTCAACGATGGGTTTGACGAGGGTTTCGTAGATGTCTTTGAGCAGGGTGTTCATTGTAGTGTTTGGTTTTGTGTCTTGGGTTTCTGTCGCCTCTTGGGAGGCTACTGGAAAGGGTTTATCAGGCCACATCTTGTCGCAGATGTCTGATACGAATTGTTTTCTGAGAATGTCAATTTCGTTCGGCTCACCGCAAAGATGAGCCAAGGAGGGCGGGCAGCGTTGGTGGTAAGCTTCAATGAACTCACCTCCGCGTTCGTTGGCTACTTTGATGAGTAGAGACACACTCTCGATGTCTCGCTCGTCGCTGCTGTTCCATCTTGCTTGGGACAGGCACTTGCGGTAAAATTCAATGGTGAAGTCGGCGGGGCTCATATCAGCAAAATTCCTCCTCATTATTTGTTTCTTTCCCTTCTGCTCTATCGCGAGCGACCTGGAAAACTTCTGCGGGCATCTTTCCGTCGAACTTGCCCTGCTTGATCCAAAGGTATCCTCTCATGCCGTCGATCATCGGGTAGCCAGGTACTTTTACAAAGTGCTCTTCCCTCAGCAGCTTGCCGACTCGTTGCGAGCTTTCGTTGATCCCTTCCATACTTAGTGCTCCCGCGAGACTTGGCTGCCAGACCATGTCTTCGGAGAGCAGTGGTGACTCAGAGTCGCGGAGCGTGCGGCGGATGGCCGATGTGACTTCATCTGCTGAGTCCTCGATCATCTCTTCGAGGTACTTGGTCTTCGGGGCGCGACCGTTGGGGTTGAAGCTTGGACTGATCTCCCAAGTCTCAAAGAAGCTGCGGAGCCCGCCCGCGAGGTTCTCGATCATGTCGAACATGCGGTCGAAATACCCTGGACCCAAGGCTGCCACCTGCTCCTCGGTCTGGAGCTTGGACTTGATGACGAAGTAGCGTCGGCTCCCAGCCATCACCGCCAGAGCGTCGTGGTGGTTCGTGAACATGATATAGTTGGTGATGTTCTTGTGCTTCCGAGTGTCTGCGTGCTTCTTGTTCACCGAGACGAAGTCATCTGTGACCAGCTCCTTGAGCTTATTCATAATGTCGTGACGGTTGTGACCGGCGACACGCACTTCTCCGATGACGATGAGTTGTGCTCCGACTGCCCATTCGTTCCAGTTTCCCCGGATGGCTTCGTTGTTCACATACATCACGTTCTCTTCTCCAAGGATCTTCCCCAGCAGGATCGCCCACAACGTCTTGCCGATGCCTTCTCCACCCTGCATCAGCGGAGCCCACCGGCACTTCTTCCCTGGGTTCTGAACGTGGAAAGCGATGTAGTCCAGAATCACTCGTTGATACTCTGTCTCGGCGATCAGGTTGCGCAGATGCTCCTGGAGGACGCTCCCGGCCTTCTCGGCATCGGTAGGCTTGGCTTTCGGGTAGCAGGCTCGATAGGTGTTCACAAGTTTGAGTCCATTCTCATCTTCGCTGTAAATCTCTTTCGGGGAGGTGGGGTCATAGGTCGTGTCATCGACGACGGGGCATTCGATCTTGTTGAGGAGGTAATTGTGGGGGAGAATCGGCGGGACATAGAGAGCACTGTCAGTGAGGTCTTTGCCTTGGGCTTCGAGTTGCTCGGGATCGGTGAGGAGGAACCGGGAATACTCAGCGTTGAAGGCTTCTTTGGAGCGCCACTGGTGGGTGGAAGGACGGAAGAACTTTTCGTAACAGGCGACGTAGAACCACCCTTTCGTCCAGGCTGGGTCTTTCTTGACTGCCTCTTCAGGTGCTTTGGACTTGCGTAGCTGGTCCTTCTTCAGTTTCTCCAGATCCTTCTTCAGATCGCCTAGGCGACCCTTTTCCCCGAGCTTGGTGAGGGCTCGCAAGATGGAGTTGAGCAAAGTTCCCTCCTCGACATGCGTCAGGATGGGGAGCTGTGCGATTCTTTCCAAGGCGATGTGGGTCATCTCATGGAGAGTTTTCGCGTCGTCGTTGATCCAATCATTGACGACTTTGAAACAGTCCTCTTTGACCTTCCCTGCGTTCCAGCCTGCGTCAGCGGCGCGTTTGATGAGTGTTCGGATCGTCACCGGCACTCTGCCCCGTGGCGTGGTGTAAACCGCGTCCCACTTGGCGCGAGCGCCGTCTGGACCTGGGTAGGTGTCCCCGTGGGAGGACCACTCATCGAAGAGACTGAAGGCTTCTTCCTCCTGTTCTGTATCGGAGAACTGGTGACGGAGTGCGCAGCAGACTTCAAACCATTCCTGATAGCCGCAGTTCGGTGACAACGTCTCAAGGGCCGAGGCGATGTCTTTGAACTCTACTCCCATCAGAGGAGCGCGGAGGTACTCCAATCCGTCGTCCTCTGCGTAGCTGCGTTTTGCCTTCTCGGGGTTGATGCTGGTGTCCTGAACGTCGGAGAGGGTGAAGGCATCTCCTTTGAGGAAGGACACCACCATCGGATGTTCACTGTCGGGGTCTTGGTCGGCGAACAGACTCGGACAGATCATCGGCTGATTCGGCGTCAGCGACTCTTTCGTGATGTTCCCCAGACCAATCCGCTCGGCGATGGTCTTCACCGCTGCGGGGTAGGCGTCGAGCGTGATGTTGTCCGCGTCCACCACGATACGCATCCGGGGCTTCTCTGGCGTGGAGGATGCTGTGAGGTACGCGGCGAAGTTGAAGGGGCGCAGAGCCTTCAGCAGGATGTCGGGATTCTCGATGTAGGGGGCCGCTGGGGAGCGACCGTCCTTCTCAGTGTCCAGGTCGAGGAACAGAAGGTTACAGACGTTCGTCTTCTCGGCGAACTTGCGCTCGCGGCTCGTCTCCTCATCATCGAAGACGCAGGCTACAAGGTAGGTCGTGTCCTTGGCATTCAGTCTCTCCGCCTTCCCTTCCGAGGTGTCGGAGGGAATGGCGTTGTATTCCTTGCGTGTGAGGCGAAGCGGGACCGCAGCGTCGAGATGCTTTTTGACAAGCTCTCCGAACGATCTGGCAGCAGATGCGCGCACACGGTTGGATTTTACTGATCCACCGTAAAAGTATTTGGCCATGAGGGATTATGCTCCCGTGAGTGTCTTGAGCGAAACTCCGAGTGCTCTTGCGAGCTTCAGGAGCGTGGTAGTGTTTGGCTGTCTAATACCAGACTCGACGTCTGAAATCGTTCCGATTCCCACTTCTGCCTTGTTGTGCAGTTCCATGAGGGTCATGTTTCGCCACTGGCGAATACTTCGGAGTCGAGTGCCGAGGGGGGTAGAAGAGTCGAAAACTGGTTTAGCCATAGGTTCGATTTACCGAAACCCAGAATGAGAAGAAGGTCAAGGCAATTCTGTCTTGCCCAAAAAGACCTCGATCTCTTCCGCCATAAGGACAGGCTCGGCTCCGTCCGAGATGCGGGTGAGGAGGGCGCGGGCTTCGTTGAGTTGGAGTTCGAGAGTGCGGGCGAATTGATAATCGACGGTGCCTCCGAGATACCGGTCTGCCCGCCCTTCGTGAGCTGCCTCGGTTCGAGGTGTATCAGTCATACGGTTTACTGAAGTTGAGCTTTCAGTTCTGAGGCGAGCAGGTCGCGGGCTTCGACGCTCTCACAGTCGAGCACCACAGAGTTTCCGTGATCCCCGACGACAAAGTCCACGATTACACGCGGCTTCAGTTCGGATCGGTACGAGACCTCATTTAATTGTTGTGGGTCGCCGAGACGGATTGCTCGAATGGATTCTGAGTGAAGGGAGTCTCCGTTCGGGAGGTCGATGAATTTGGGTTTTTGGTTCATAAGGTGTAGTAACTCTCTTTCGGTTTGTCGAAATGTTCAAGCAAAATCGCCTTCGATTTCAATTTTCTTCGTTGCGGGGATTTTAGCGATAAGGATCGTCTTCCATCCGCCGTGTTGTCCGAGGGACACACGGTCGAGGAGGGCGACACTGAGGCCTTGAGCGGTCCTTTCGGCGATGTGTTTATTCACCCCCTCCAGAGGTATTGTCAGGGCTTCGTTGACGTTTCGGTAGGCCGTATATCCGCAAGATTCAGGGAACAGCCAAACGTCGCAGTCTGGGGCGGCTCGTCGCATCTCAGCGACTTTGTTTTTAAGGAATTGGTCGAGCTGGTTCATTTGAGGAAGGGTTGTAGCTTGCTGATCGAATTTTTGACTGCTTTGACGGTGTCCCAAGAGGAGACCCCGTCTCTGACCACTTTGATAAGTGCATCATACGCTTCTTGAATTAAGTCTCTGGCTGCACTCAATTCCACTGCCTGCTGCTGTATTGTCTGCACGTCTCTGGCGGAGGCGCGGAGGTGGGACTGCGTGCGCTCTTCGAGGCGTTCAAGAAGCTCGGCGTTGTCGGCTAGAGTCTTGTCCAATTCCGACTTGGGAACGAGGTCGATGAGTTCGCCGTTGAGTAGGTAGGGGATGGTGCTCATTTCGTTTCCTTCTTCGTGGCTGGAGTGAGGCAGGCGACTTGGAAATGACCTGCGTCGTATTCCTCGGCTGAGTTAAACCACTCGCACAACACGCCATCAACGCCATCGGATGGGCGAACAACAGTCATCACCGGCCCGCCCGACTTGAGCCGGACGAGTTCGCCCACGGCTGGCTGCCAAGCTGGCTTGATCGCTTTGATTCCGTCAGGTGTAATGTGGCATTCGAGCCCACTGTAAACGTCGATCAACGGAAGCGTGGCAGGCGTTGGCTCGTCGGCGTAGCGCCAGCCGATGATTTCGTCCCATGTTAGGTCTTTTGCATCCAAGATCATTCCAATGCCATTGAACTCGTATGACTCGTCGGTTCGATAAATGACGCAGATTTTAGCCTCTCCATCACACGGCATCGGATCGCCCGGCGTGTGGCGAGTCCACGTCTTGCCGTGGGCGGTGAAGGTGGCGGGCTCGGGTTTGGCCTTCCCGCGGAGGACGCGGTAGGCGATGATGTCGCCATCTTCTCTAGTGTGCTTCCATCTGTATTCAGACGGTGGGGCTGTTCGCGCGCCCATCTCTCTACCACCAATGCGAGCTTTCCACTCCCACTCATCCACCTCATCATCCCTCAGCGGACAAGGTCCGCCGTGCCACTCGGTCCACGGAATCTCCGCCTCGGCGATGGGGCGGAGTTGGGGGAGTGACGGGCGCTCAAGTTCTTCGATTCGTGAGTCGTAGATGTGGCGAACACGGGCAAGCTCGGCCTCGGCCTTCTCGGCTCTGGCCTTGAGACCTGCCATCTGATCAAGCACGGCTTTGGCGTCATACTGATGGACAATACGACGTGAGTTCGGAAGGCTGTCTGCTGTCTCTTGGATCGAGCACTCGTAAAGACCTTCTTCCGCCTCACGCAGGCGCTTTTCAGCCGCCTCATACTTCGCCTTCCAGTCCACGGCCTCGCCTTGGCCGTCTCTGGCGGCGGCGATGAGGCGGGCGCGTACTCGGTCAAAAACGGTGCCCGGTCCGCTGAAATACAACTCTCGCAATTCTTCGTCCGGCACCGCCTCCATCCTAGAAATGGCTGCCTCCATCCCTCCCTGCCCAAACGCGGCGAGGACGGCGGAGGCTGTCTTCTCCCAAGCTGCTCTAGTTTGAGGAGACGATTGAAGCCATGTGAAGACTTCGTAAAAAGACTCGAAAGCCACCTGCCCCGGCGTCTTGCCGTCCGCCGAGACTGGCGGCGTGGGCTCTGGCAGGCGGGCGAGCAGGCCTCGGGCCAGGGCTAGGCGGGCAGGGGCTTCGTTATTCCACGCGATTGCAAGGCGCGCATTGTCTATCGCCAAAGCCTCGCCTGAAGGTCTGTGCATCTTGTTTACTTCCAAGCAAGCCGCGTCAATGACGGACTGAATTTGTTCGTCGGTGTGATGTGTTTTCATAGTTTCGTTGTGTTTGTTGTTTACCAAAGATTGAGTGTTTTGCCGAAGGCGTCGAAACGCTGTGCGGCGGTGGCGTGAATCTTGGTCCATTCGTGATTGTTGCCTCCGTTTCGTCCAAGATTGAGATAGTAAGCGTAAGCGTACCACAGTCGTTGCTCGTCAATAACCTTCTCCGCCCCGTGCATCGCGTTGAGGTCGTTCTGGGGATCAAAATCTGAGTCACCCGGAACTTGGCGCTTTATCAGTTCGCAGCCGACGCCTTGCCGCTGATAGTTTGCACATTTCTGTGCGGTATATTCGGGAGAATTACCCCAGCTCTCCAGTCCATCTTTGTACCGGATTCCTAGCTCCTCTATGAGAGGGATACCACAAGCCTCCGCCACTTTGATTCGTTTTTCTTGGTCTGTCAGGTTCATGCGAAGTCCTCCTCTTTGGTTTTGTTTTTGTGAAGTTGGGCGATGTAGCTTGGCGTGCATCCTACTCGGCGTGCGTTCTCGGCGTAGCTGAGGCTCCAGTCGATCAGACTCAGGTCATAGCGAGGTGGGCGACCCGAGCCGGGGCTGCGCGGGCCTTTGGGCTTGCAGTGAGTGCGGCGGAAGTGATGGACGTTGGACAAGTTCGTTCCGGCGAGTCTGGCGATCTCAGCGGCGGTGAGCTTGCGCCACTGCGTGTCAGTGATGGCGTGGAGGGGGGAGATCATGGGTTTAGCCTGCATTGAAGGATGACACCACTACACCAACGGGAATCGAGTCGTCGGCTTCTCCGAGGTAGGTCACTTTGACTTGCTCAGGGCTTGAGCACCAGTCACTCCATCGTCTTTTCCAGCGTTCCTCCGTCATGGGTTTTCCGTCGCTTGGGTTCATGCGCTGTGCGATCTCAGCGGACTGGCAGCAAACGACGGCACTGTCGAAGGTGTCCCAGTTGCCGTTTTCGTCCTGTTCGATTTTGAATAGTTTCATAGGTGTCTCTTATTTTAGTCTTTCTGTTTCTCGAAATCAAGTTTCACGTTGTTTTTATTTTTCTTCAAGCATTTCCTCGAAGACTTTGATTGCGAAGGCGGCACGTTTGGTGGTGGGAAGCTTTTCCATTTGAATCAGTGTTGACTTAATGTAATACATAAAGTAGGTTTGATCAAGATTTATTGTATTACATTATGTCGAAATTAGGCCGCCCCAAAATCAAGGATGACATCCGAAAAGCTTCTGTTCTAACCCTGCGATTATCTCAGGATGAACGGGCCGCTATAGATCGGGCAGCCGACGGCAAACCCGCCTCAAAATGGGCGCGTCAGATTCTGCTTGAAGCCACTCGCAAAAAGATTTAATGTAATACTGAAATGGAGCTAGAGGGGATCGAACCCTCGGCGTCGTGAATGACAAGTCCCGTGCCGCTTCCAAGCTAGCCCCGTTTTGATACCTTCCCCGTGCAGCCTGCCCCTTCCAAAGTTAGGGCTGCACGGGGTTTTGTTTTCTTGGCGACGTATTGCGGTGTCATGCGCCCCCTTGTGCTATGCTCATGCAAAATCGTGGGGTAAGTCCCAAAGCCCATCAGGCGTCCTCACCAACCAACCCTTTTTTGCGCCTCGATTGAGGACAACAGAAAGCTGGTTGGCATCGGGCGGCGCTTTGCCTTCCTCTTGAAGGCGGGCGAAAATTTGCAGGCGAGTTTGTGGCCCTGCCGATTGCAGGAAGTTCGTGATGCACGTACGCTGCGTTTTGGTCGGCTCGCCATCTGGGGGTGCGATCTTCTGCACTGTCTGCGGCTTGGCGACCGTCAAGGGCGCAGGGCTTGCCACAAGTCGGCCCTGGCTGGTGGCAGTGCCCAAGGCGTTAGCCACCGCATCCGCGAGCTTATCAAGCTCGTCCGCCTGTTGGCGGAGAGTGGCTGCTTTATTTCTGAGGGCGTGAATATCGCTCATGCCGCCCATGCTAGGCTAGGCGGCTTGGCTTGCAAGCCCGAATTTAGGCTTTCTTTGGATCAGCCTTGCCTAGCACCTTGGCAAACACGCTTTGGGTTCGTTTGCGGGACTCCATTGTTGCGAACAGACGGTCGAGTTTGAGTTGCAGAATGTCGGGAGGCGTGGTCATGGCAGAGTGAGGAGTTCGAGGGGCCAAGCGGCGAGGAGGTGAGGTACAAGAGATCCCCCTATCGTTTCTAAAGTTTCTGTGACCAAGCCTCCTTTAATGTTACGCTTTTCAGCGTGGTCTATAGCCCCTTGCATAATCACGATGGCTGCAATCGCAGCCTTGGTGGTCCGCCAGCCAGCCTCGGCCCGGCCTGCGCAGGCGGCTATGAAGGCGGCGTTTTGAGGATCTTGGTCCATGCTGGTTTTGGGACCGTCGCAAGTTGCCATGTAGTAACCCTCTGTCGCATCGGCAAAGACTACGTTGTCGGAGGCTTCCCATCTGCCCGGCGTTCGCTTGGCAGCTAGGGCTAGCAGGGCGTCGAGGTGCG
>Ga0105105_10000106_pt1 | contig 37650 bp, 31 predicted proteins | sample PPLLaktember2015_4_FD_79108 | JGI IMG/M metagenome (GOLD analysis project Ga0105105, IMG submission 79108) | Freshwater sediment microbial communities from Prairie Pothole Lake near Jamestown, North Dakota, USA - PPLs Lake P8 Core (1) Depth... | ecosystem: Environmental > Aquatic > Freshwater >...
GACCCCGGAGCTTCGCGTCGACGGCGGTCCGGACCGTCTTCACCTCGACCCGACTGGCCCGCAGCAGGTCGTTCGCGGTGTCCAGGAAGCCCCAGACCTCGACCACGCTGCCGACGGTCAGCGCCGCGGATTCTTCGTCGGTGCCCCAGACGGTGGCGTCGCAGTAGCTGACCGCGACCGACAGCACGCTGAATCGCATCGCCGCGGCGTCGATCGCGTCGACCCGGCCCATCGCCTTGCTGACGATGCGGATCGAATGCGCCGTGCCCATGCCGGCGGCCTCGTCGATCGTGCCGACGATCTCGACGAACATGCCGAGGCCGAGTTCGGCCAGCTCGCGGGCCTTGCCGAGGTCGTCGGCGACGCGCGCGTGGGAGTCGTCGAACTTGATCCCGTTGACGATCACCGAGCCGAAGCCGGAGATCGGGCCGCTGGAGAAGGCGATCTGTCCGGTACCGCCCGTTCCGACGCCGGCGATCTCGGTGTCGCTGCCGCAGCCGGATGCCAGCGTGCCGAGCATGCCACCGGCGGCGAGCAGCAGCCTGCGTCGACCCGGGGACGGCTGCGGATCGCGGCGCGGCGCGGGCGCCACGCCGGGGGCGCGAGTGGTTCGGATCCGGGTCACTTCGCGGCGTCCTCGTCGGGCGACGACGGCGCCGGCGCGGGCGCGACCGGTTCGGCATAGCAGTACAGGCCGATCCGGACCCGGTGGTCGCCCGCACGGCCGGCGGCACGGTCCGCATCCTCCAGGCGCTGCAGCTCGGGTGCGATGGACTTCAGCACACGCGTCCACAGGGCGCGCGCACGGTCGCCCGCGATCGCGGCCGATTCCGCGGACAGCTCGTCGGCGAACACCGACTGCTCGACGAACGGAGGTTTCGCACCCGTCTCGCCCGCGGCGATGCGGTGGCCCGCGACCAGATTGTCCCGGACGGCCGACAGGTGATCGCCCACGCTGGCACCGGCGAAGGCCAGCAGCGACTCGATCCGGCCCACGGGCACCAGCGAGTCGCCGCGCAACCGGACCTGGTCGGTGCCGGCGTCGATCTCGGCGAGCCCGAGCCGCAGCAGCTCGTCGAGCAGGGTCCGCGGATGCACGTCGGTGGTCACGGAGCGGGCCAGGGCCTCGAAGCTCGGCGCGCCGCCCTCGATCTGGCGTCGCGGCAGCGCCCGGGGCCGGCCGTCGTCGTCGAGCCACTCCTGGACCGTCGCCCAGGTCGCGAACACCTCGGTGGCCGGCGTCTGCTCCGACCGGACCGCCGAGAGATCCGGCGTCTCGACCAGTCGCTTGACCTCCTTGCGGTGGATGCCGGAGATCACGCTCAGACGGCTGATCGGCGCCGAGCCGGCCCCGACCTCTTCCCGGACCGCCTGCATGGCGGCCTCCACCATCGCGCGCTTGGTCAGTTCCTCGAGCTGGTTGAACTGGACGCCGTGGTCGATCGCCATCCGCGCGAGCGGCCGCAACACCGCGAGCAGCGCGTCGATCGCTGCTGAAGCGGCGCCACCGGCGGCGACCGGTACGGGCGGGGAGGGCGAATCCATGTCCGCATCATGTTAACGATCGGAGACATAAAGGGAGGAACGATTTCCGGTTTTTTTCAAGAACCGGTCTTCCGGCGACACATGCCTTCCATCCGAAATTCCCGATACCCCCCGCCGGCCCCCGAATCGAGACTCAGTCGCTCCTAAGCGGTCGGCATCAGGTAATTCAAGGCCAGTCGTCCGCCGTCGGGGTAGACCGTCTGCCCGGTCAGGTAGGACGCGTCGTCGCTGGCGAGGAACAGGGCGACCTTCGCGACCTCCTCCGGCTCCCCCAGGCGTCCGAGCGGCGTGCGCGACAGCAGCGTGCGTTCGGCGCCCGGCGAGCTGAGCACCGCGGCCCGTGCGAGCTCGGTCGCGATGGTGCCCGGGCCGATCGCGTTGACCCGGATGCCCCGCGGCGCGAGCGAGATCGCCATCACCCGGGTGAGCTGGGCGACTCCGCCCTTGGACACGCAGTAGGGCACCTGGTTGGGGATCGCCAGGATGGCGTTGACGCTCGACATGTTGACGATCGCGCCGGGGCGGCCGGCCTGGACCATCCATCGGGCGACGGCCTGGCCGAACAGGAAGTAGGACTTCAGGTTGATGCCGAGCACGCGGTCGAAGTCGGCCTCGGCCAGGTCCAAGAAGTCCGAGCCGTGGGTGATGCCGGCATTGTTCAGGAGGACGTCGACCGCACCGAAGCGTTCCAGGGTCGCGGCCAGCGCGGCGGCGGCCGTCCCCGAGGCGGCGACGTCGCCGGCCACGAACAGGGCGCGCTCGGCACCGATCGCCTCGACCGCCCGGGCGCCCCCCGCGGCATCGACATCGACGATCACCACCTTGGCGCCTTCGTCGGCGAATCGCGTCGCGCACGCCAGGCCGATGCCCTGCGCCCCTCCCGTCACCATCGCCACCTTGCCCTGCAGCTTCATCGTCATCCTCCCGGGTCGTTTCGTCGGTCCGTCCGGCGGAGGCCGGTCGGCGTGAGATCATCGGATTATGGAGCCTCGCCACCGACGACCCGCCCCGCGCCGAGGGCGCGTGAGGGCTTGGATCGCGGCCGCCGTGTGGTGCGTCGCGCTGCCGGTGGCCGCGCAGCCGCTGCCCGGGCCGGTGGCGGACGCGGTCCGCGCCGCGGCGATCGGACCGGGGGAGCTCGGCATCGCGGTGGTGCCGCTCGACGGGCAGCCGCCGATGCTCCTGCACAACGCCGGCCAGCCGTTCAACCCGGCCTCGACGATGAAGCTGGTCACCACCTATGCGGCGCTGTCGCTGCTGGGGCCCGACTACCGCTGGACCACGGCGCTCGCGATGCGCGGCCGGATCGACGGCGACACGCTGCACGGCGATCTGGTGCTGCGCGGCGGCGGCGACCCGAAGCTGGTCATCGAGGACATGACCGAGCTCGTCGGGCGGCTGCGCGCCACCGGCCTGCGGGAACTCCGCGGCAACCTGGTCATCGACGACTCGCTCTACGAGGTCGGCGAGGCCTCGTACGAGAAGTTCGACGGCGACCCGGCGCAGCCCTACAACGTGCGTCCCTACGCCGCGCTGATGAACTTCAAGGCGACCCGGGTGGTGGTGCGGCCGGACGGTGCCGGGGTCTCGGTCACGCTCGATCCGCCGCTGGCCGGCGTGCCCCTGGTGAACGAGGTCAAGCTGGTGCGGGGCACCTGCCGCTTCGGCGCCCCCGGTCTCGCGATCCGCGACGCCGGCCCCGAGGACCGGCCGTCCATCAAGGTCGGCGGCGCCTATTCGGCCGGCTGCGGGGAGCAGTCCACCATGGCGGCCGTGCTGAACCACCGCCAGTTCATCCAGGGCTTCTTCCTCGGCGCCTGGCAGGCTGCCGGCGGGACGTGGACCGGCCGCGCCACGCTGGAGCGGCGGACCGACCCCGATCTGCCGGTGCTGGCGCAGTGGATCTCGCCGCGCACGCTCGCCGACGTGGTGGGCGACATCAACAAGTTCAGCAACAACGTGATGGCTCGGCAGGTGATGCTCCAGACGTCCTCGGAACTCGCTCCCCGCCAGCCCGCCACGCTGGAACGCGCGCGCCGTGCCGTCACCGGCTGGCTGGAGCGCCGCGGACTGCGTTCCCCGGAGCTGGTGATCGACAACGGCTCGGGCCTGTCCCGCCAGGAACGCATCTCCCCGGCGTCGATGGCCCGGCTGCTCGCCGACGCCGCCCGCAGCGACCAGGCGGACGTGTTCCGCGCGTCGCTGCCAGTGGTCGGCGTCGACGGCACGATGAAGACGCGCCTGCGCGGCGAACCGATCGCGGGCCGGGCCTGGATCAAGACGGGCAGCCTCAACGACGTCCGCAGCATCGCGGGCTATGTCGATGCGGCCTCCGGCCGGCGCTACGCGGTCGTGATGCTCGTCAACGGCCCGCGGGCCGCTGGAAGTGCGGCTGCGCAGGATGCGCTGCTGCGCTGGGTGCACGCGGGCGGCTGATCACAGACCGAGCTCGCCCCACATCGCATCCACGCGCTGCTTGACCTGCGGCGACATGGCGATCGTCCGGCCCCATTCGCGGTCGGTCTCGCCCGGCCACTTGTTGGTGGCGTCGATGCCCATCTTCGAGCCGAGCCCCGACACCGGCGAGGCGAAGTCGAGGTAGTCGATCGGGGTGCGGTCGACCAGCGTCGTGTCGCGGATCGGGTCCACCCGCGTGGTGATCGCCCAGATCACGTCCTTCCAGTCGCGTGGGTTCACGTCGTCGTCGACCACGACGATGAACTTCGTGTACATGAACTGTCGCAGGAAGCTCCAGATCCCGAACATCACGCGCTTGGCGTGGCCGGGGTACTGCTTCTTCATCGACACCACCGCCATCCGGTACGAGCAGCCCTCCGGCGGCAGGTAGAAGTCGACGATCTCCGGGAACTGCTTGCGCAGGATCGGCACGAACACCTCGTTGAGCGCGACCCCCAGGATCGCCGGCTCGTCGGGTGGCTTGCCGGTGTAGGTGGAGTGGTAGATCGCGTTCGGGCGCAGCGTGATCCGGTCGATCGCGAAGACCGGGAACCAGTCCTGCTCGTTGTAGTAGCCGGTGTGGTCCCCGTACGGCCCCTCGAGCGCCATCTCCCAGCCGTTGAGGGCGGCGGCCGGCGGCTCGCCCGTCCAGCCGAGGCGTCGGCCGTGCTCGCGCGTCGCGCGCCCGTCCGGATCGGGGCGGATCGACCCCTCCAGCACGATCTCCGCGGTCGCGGGTACGCGCAGCTCGCTGCCGAGGCACTTCACCAGCTCGGTCTTCGCTCCCCGCAGCAGCCCGGCGAACTGGTACTCGGACAGCGTGTCGGGCACCGGCGTGACGGCGCCCAGGATGGTCGCCGGGTCGCAGCCCAGCACGACCGCGATGGGGAACGGCACGCCCGGGTTCGCCGCCGCGTGCTCGCGGAAGTCGAGCGCGCCGCCCCGGTGCGCGAGCCAGCGCATGATCGTCCGGTCGCGGCCGATCACCTGCTGGCGGTAGATGCCGAGGTTCTGCCGGGTCTTGGCGGGCCCGCGGGTGACCACGAGCCCCCAGGTGATCAGCGGCGCGACGTCGCCCGGCCAGCAGGTCTGCACCGGCAGCCGGCCGAGGTCGAGGTCCGAACCCTCCCAGACCTGCTGCTGGCACGGGGCGCGCGACACCTCGCGAGGGGCCATGTTCAGCACCTGCCGCAGCACCGGCAGCTTGTCCCACGCGTCCTTCAGGCCCTTCGGCGGCTCGGGCTCCTTCAGGTAGGCGAGCAGGTGGCCGATCTCGCGGAGCGCCTCGACCGAGTCCTCGCCCATGCCGAACGCGACCCGTTCCGGGGTGCCGAAGAGGTTGGCCAGCACCGGATGCGCCGACGCACGACCGTCCTCGACGGGGCGCTCGAACAGCAGCGCGGGGCCCTGGGCCCGGAGCACCCGGTCGGCGATCTCGGTCATCTCGAACCGGGGCGACACAGGGGTCGCGATCCGGCGCAACTCGCCTCGCGACTCGAGCTGGGAGACGAAGTCGCGCAGGTCTGCGTAACGCATGGGCACTGAACAGGCCGTCCATCGATGGGATAAGCGGGGGATCTTCGCACAGCCCTTCGGTTGACCCGGCTCGCTCGGCTGATACAATCCGGCCATCTCACCGGCCCTTGGACTCATGGGCCACCCGGGCGGACAGGATCCGCCTAGTGTCAACGGATCGCTCCTCCAGAGGGCGACCACCCGCGCAGTGAAAGGACTGTGCATCGGCGCACAACGCGCCACGCCGAGCGTCAGGCCCACGGGGCACGCTCGAAAAAAGACGGCCGCAGGCCGTCGCGGGACCAGGCAGCGGAATGCTGCCGATGTGATCGATCCAACCTGCCGGGTTCGGCGGGTCATGCAGCGCCATGCTGCCGGGAGTACTGATGTCGGAACAACGCAGGATCGACCTGCTGTTCGCCGCGACGGTCAGGGTGCTCGCGTTCGTGCGTATCGCGCGACGCTCCGCCCCCGCCCTCGCGATGGGTCTTGTCGTCGTCGTCGCGGTGCACGGAACGCTGGGCGGGATCGACGTCTCGTCGGTGCCGCGGCTCGCGATGGACGTGCCCGAAGGCTACCTGTCGGCGGCGCAGCGCACCGCCGCCGCGGCACCGCCGCCGCCGGCGACGGCCCGCTCGGCCGAGACCACGGCGGACGAGCCGGTGCGTGCCGCGCCGCCGCTCGACCGCGAGCAGCAGAACATCGCTCGGTTCATCGCGACGCGGTACCGCGTCGGCGTCGACGCGACCAGCGAGTTCGTCTATCACGCCTATCGTGCCGCCCGGGACATCAAGGTCGACCCGATGCTCGTGCTCGCGATCATGTCGGTCGAGTCGAGCTTCAACCCCAAGGCGCAGAGCCACGCCGGTGCCCAGGGCCTGATGCAGGTGCTGACCCGCGTGCACGCCGAGAAGTTCATGCCCTTCGGCGGCATTCCGGCGGCGTTCGACCCGGTGGCGAACATCCGGGTCGGCAGCGCGATCCTCAAGGAATACATCAATCGCGAAGGCACGGTCGAAGGGGCGCTGAAGTCGTACGTGGGCGCCGCGCTCGCCGAGCACGACGGCGGCTACGGCGCGAAGGTACTGAATGCCCGCGAGCGGATCGCAGCCGCAGCCGCCGGCCGCCCGATCCCGTCCGAAGTCGTCGCCGCGCCGGTGCGCGCCGAGCCCGCGCCCGTGATGCAGCCGGTCTCGGTCATCGTCGAGACGCGCACGCCGATTCCGCCGGACGAGTTCAAGCCCGCCGCGACCGAGCCGACGCCCGTCGTGCCCGACCATCATGTCCGCAACGGCCTGACGCCCCCGTCGGGCAGTCCGGCCGGCGAGATCTGAGCCCGCGACCGCGGGTGACGCACGGACACGAGGCCGCCTCCGGGCGGCCTCGTCGCATCCGGGGCGGTCAGACCGCCAGGCAGCGTCCGATCCGCCGGACCGCCTCCTCGAGCTTCGCCCGCTCGGTCGCGTACGACAGGCGTATCCAGCGGCCGGGGTCGTTGGCACCGAAGTCGTGCCCGGGGACCAGCGACACCGAGGCCTCTTCCAGCAGCCGCGAGGCGAGCGCGCCGCTGTCGCCGAAGCGCGAGCAGTCGAGCCACGCGTAGAACGCGCCGTCGGGCATCACCGGCACCCCGAAGCCGAGCGCGCGCATCGCCGGCACGATGTAGTCGCGGCGCTCGCGGAACGCCTCGCGCCGCCGCTCGAACTCGGCGAGCGCATCGGGCTCGAAGCAGCCGAGCGCGGCGTGCTGGGCGAGCGTCGACGCGCAGATGTACAGGTTCTGGGACAGCTTCTCGAAGGTCGCCGCCGTGGACGGCGGGACCACCAGCCAGCCCAGGCGCCAGCCCGTCATGTGGAAGTACTTCGAGAAGCTGTTGACCACCACCACGTCGTCGCCGAGCTCGAGCGCGGTGCGCGCCCGTCCCTCGTAGGACAGCCCGAGGTAGATCTCGTCGACGATGGTGAAGCCGCCGCGGGCGCGCGCGGCGGCGACGATGCGCCCGAGCTCGTCGAACGGGATCGAGGTGCCGGTCGGGTTGGCGGGCGAGGCGAGCAGCGCGCCGCGCACCTTCGGCCCCCAGTGGGCGGCGAGCAGCGCCTCGGTCATCTGGAAGCGGGTGTCGGCACCGACCGGCACCGTGCGCGCGACGCCATCGAACGCGGCCACGAAGTGGCGGTTGCACGGATAGCTCGGATCGGTGACCAGCACCTCGTCGCCGACGTCCACCAGCGCGCAGCAGGCGAGCGACAGTGCGGCCGAGGCGCCGGCCGTCACGACGATGCGTGCCGGGTCGACATCGACGCCGTACCGCTCCCGGTAGTCGCGCGAGATGGCCTCGCGCAGCGCGGGCAGGCCGGTCGCCGAGGTGTACTGCGTGCGGCCTGCGCGCGCGGCCCGCTCGAGCGCCGCGACCACCGGCTCGGGCGCGGTGAAGTCGGGCTCGCCGATCGACAGGTGGATCACCGGGCGACCCTGCTGCTCGAGCAGCACGGCGCGCTTGACCAGCTCCATGACCTGGAACGGAGCGATCCTCTCGGTGCGGGCCGCGAGACGGAGGTCGGACATGACGTGGGCCCGCGCCGGGGGCGGGCGGGCAGGGCGGTGGTCGGGCCGCGATTCTAGCGCCCGGGGCGCCGCGCCCTCGGGATCAGGACTGGACCCAGGGCAGGCCGGCCTTGCGCCAGCCGCCGCGCGAGCCGCGCTGTCCGGCCTCGTCCAGATCGCCCTCGAAGCCTTCGAGCACGTTCATCGCGACGGTCCAGCCGGAGCGGGTGGCCAGCTCGGCCGCGGCATGCGACCGGACCCCGCTGCGGCACAGCATCATCACCGGCACGTCGCGCGGCACCCGTTCGCCGAGCGTCTCGATGAAGCGGGGATTCGGCTGCTGCTCGCCGTGGGCCCGCCATTCGACCCGCAGCGAACCCTCGACGCGACCGACGTAGGTCCACTCGGGCTCGGTGCGCACGTCGACCAGCCGCGCGGCGCCTGTCGCATGCAGGGCCCAGGCCTCGGCGGGGGTCAGCGCGCCGTGGTAGGGCAGGTTCTTTGCGCGGCCGCGCTCGGCGGCGAGCGCGAGCAGCGCATCCGTCGGGGCGGCGGCGTCGGCCTCCCGCGAGGAGGCCTGCGGCGCGGACGACGGTGCGTGCTGCGGTGAGGTCTGGGACATCGCGAGGGGACGGCGGCCGTGTCGGGTGCCGCAGTGTGCACGATCCGCTCCGCAGCGGCCATCACGGCGGTCGGCGTCCGCAGGCCGCACGGTCGGGTGTCCGGTCGCGCCCGGCTGGTGCGTGTCGCCCCGCCACGAAGCGTCCACCCCGCGCCGGCCTCGCACGGCCGGTATCCGCCGGTTCGGCGGGCCGCTGCCCCGCACCGCCGCGGCGCACGGCAGCGCTGGCACGCTCGTTGCATCGTCTTGCACGCTTACTTGTATACATGATGGCGTCCAAGACGATCCCTGCCTCCGGCGACTCCCCCGTCGATGCCCCGTCCGCGGCCCTGGGCCCGCACGACCGCATCGGTGCCTGGCTCGATGCCGCCCGTGCCGCCGCCGATCCGCTGGCGCACGTCGCGGCGCTGCTGCGCGCCGAGGTCCGCGCCGACCGAGGTCCGAACCCGGTCTGGATAGCGAAGGCCGACGAGGCGGCGCTCGACGCGCAGCTCGACCACCTGCGTCGACGGCTCGCCGAAGTGGGCGGCGACGCCGCGGCGCTGCCGCTCTTCGGCGTGCCGTTCGCGGTCAAGGACAACATCGACGTCGCGGGCTTCGACACCACCGCGGGATGCCCCGCGTTCGCCTATCGGCCGTCCGTGGACGCGGGCGCCGTCGAGCGCCTGCGCGACGCCGGCGCCATCGTCCTCGGCAAGACGAATCTCGATCAGTTCGCCACCGGCCTGAACGGCACCCGCTCGCCGTACGGCGCGGTGGCCAACGCGCTGGATGCGCGCTACGTGTCCGGCGGCTCGAGCAGCGGCTCGGCGGTCGCGGTCGCGCGCGGCGACGTGCTGTTCTCGCTCGGCACCGACACGGCCGGGTCGGGCCGCGTGCCGGCGACACTCAATGCGCTCGTCGGCGTCAAGCCGACCCGCGGCCTGCTGTCCACGCGCGGCGTGGTGCCCGCCTGCCGCTCCCTCGACTGCGTGTCGGTCTTCGCGCACGACCTGGTGGGCGCCCGGCGCGTGCTGGAGGCGGCGCGCGGCTTCGACGCTGCCGATCCGTACTCGCGCGACGCCGCGCGCGAGGCGCTCGGCGACGCGGGCTGGCGTGCGCCGCAGGGCCGGCTCTCCGTGCCCGCGCGCCCCGAGTTCTTCGGCGACGAGGTCCAGCGCGCCGCCTGGGAGGCGGCGCTCGCGCGGCTGCGCGCGGCCGGGGTCGAGCTGGTCGAGGTCGACATCGCGCCGCTCGGCGAGATCGCCGCGATGCTCTACGGCGGCCCCTGGGTGGCGGAGCGCGACGCGGCCGTCGGCGACTTCGCGCGCGCCCACCCCGAGGCGGTCCATCCGGTGGTGCGGGCGATCGTCACCGGCCGCTCGGGCTCCGCCCGCGATGCATTCGAGTCGGTCTACCGGATGGCGACGCTGCGGCGCGAGGTCGAGTCGTATTGGCGCGAGCACGCGGCGCTGCTGCTGCCCGGCGTGCCGACGCTCTACACGATCGAGCAGATGCTGGCCGATCCGGTCGAGCTCAACAGCCGCCTCGGCATCTACACCAACTTCGCCAACCTGCTCGATCTGGCGGCGCTGAACGTGCCGGCCGGCCGGCGCGCCGACGGGCTGCCGTTCGGCGTGTCGCTGATCGGTGCCGGCTTCTCCGACGATCGCCTGCTCGGCCTGGCCGCCCGGCTCGCGGCGGCGCTCGAGCCCGGCGCGCCCGCCGGCCCGGATCCGAAGCCGCTCGCCGACGCGCACAGCGTGCCGATCGCCGTGGTCGGCGCGCACCTGTCGGGGCTGCCCCTCAACGGTCAGCTCACCTCGCGCGGCGCGCGGCTCGTGTCGCGCACGCGAACCGCCGCCACCTACCGTCTCTACGCGCTGCCCGGTACCACGCCCGCGCGGCCCGGCATGGTCCGCGACCCGCAGGGCACGGCACTGGAGATCGAGGTCTGGGCGCTGCCGCGTGCGGGCTGGGCCTCGTTCATGGAAGGCATTCCCGCACCGCTGGCGATCGGCTCGATCGAGACCGAGGCCGGTGACTGGGTCAAGGGGTTCGTCTGCGAGCCGCACGCGCTCGCGGGAGCCCGGGAGGTCACCGAGTTCGGTGGCTGGCGCGCCTACATCGCCTCGTTGGCACCACACTGAAGGAGTCCCGCCGTGGATCGTCGTCGTTTCGTCAAGGGTTCGGCCGCACTGGCCGGTCTGTCCGCGTCCGTCCCGAACGCGATCGCGCAGACCGATCGCCGCAAGGAGCTGCTGGTCGTCGCCAACGAGTTCGGGCCGAACTCGCTCGACGTGCACACCGTGGGCGCCAACCGGCCGAGCTACGGCGTGTCCTGGATCTGCTACGACCGGCTGATGACCTTCGGCAGGAAGACGCTGCCCAACGGACAGGTCACCTACGACTACGCGAAGCTCGAACCCGAGCTGGCCGAGTCGTGGACGATCGCGCCCGACAATTCGCATGTCACCTTCAGGCTCAGGAAGAACGCCAAGTTCCACGACGGCACGCCGGTGACGGCGAAGGACGTGAAGTGGTCGTTCGACCGGGCGGTGTCGGTCGGCGGCTTCCCGACGTTCCAGATGGCGGCCGGCTCGCTCGAGAAGCCCGAGCAGTTCGTGGTCGTCGACGACCACACCTTCCGCGTGAACTTCCTGCGGCCGGACAAGATGACGATGATGGACATGGCGGTGCCCGTGCCCAGCATCTTCAACGCCGAGCTGGTGAAGAAGAACGCGACGAAGGAGGACCCCTGGGGCCTGCAGTACACGAAGAACAACGTGGCGGGCGGCGGTGCGTACAAGCTCGAGTCCTGGCGACCCGGCCAGGAGATCGTCTTCGTGCGCAACGACGACTGGAAGAGCGGCCCGATGCCGAAGATCCGCCGCGTGATCCAGCGCGACGTGCCGAACGCCGGCACGCGGCGTGCGCTGCTGGTCAAGGGCGACATCGACATGACCTACGAGATGCCGCCCAAGGACTTCGCCGAGATGGCGAAGGAGCCGACGCTCAAGGTCGTCTCGACGCCGATCGAGAACGCGATCTGGTACATCGGCATGAACGTCAAGAACAAGCCGTTCTCGGACGTTCGGGTGCGTCAGGCGATCGCGCTCGCGGTGCCCTACGACAAGATGAACGAGGTCGCCGTCTACGGCCGCGCGATCAAGATGTACGGCGGCTCGAACGACCCGAAGACCACGGCCTGGCCCCAGCCGCACGGCTGGAACACCGACCTCGCGAAGGCCAAGGCCCTGCTCAAGGACGCCGGCTATCCGGACGGCTTCGAGACCACGCTGTCGTTCGACCTCGGCTCGGCCACCACCAACGAGCCGATGGCGGTGCTGCTGCAGGAGTCGCTCGCGCAGCTCGGCATCAAGGCGCAGATCGCCAAGGTGCCGGGCGCCAACTGGCGGGCCGCGCTGCTCAAGAAGGACATGCCGATCATCATCAACCGCTTCGGCGGCTGGCTGAACTACCCCGAGTACTTCTTCTTCTGGTGCTACCACGGTCAGAACGCGGTGTTCAACACCATGTCCTACCAGAACCCGAAGCTCGACAAGATGGTCGAGAACGCGCGCTTCCCGGAGAACAAGTTCGTCTACGACTCCGAGGTGCGCGCGATGATCAGGCTCGTCAACGAGGAGGTGCCGCGGGTGCCGCTGTTCCAGCCGCTGATGGACGTGGCGATGCGCAAGGACATCAACGGCTACATGTACTGGTTCCACCTGCAGCCGGACTACCGGAACCTCTCGAAGGCCTGACGGGGAGGGCGCGACCATGGAACGCGAAGCGATCGTGGCCTGGGTACGGGCCGGAGCGGCGGTGCTCGGGCTGCCGGCGGCGACGGCGACGGCCCACGAGGCCGAGGTGGTCGCGAACCTCGAGCGGCTCGCCGCCATCGCCGAGACGCTCGAGGCGGTGGAGGTCGATCCGTCGGTCGAGCCGCTGACGGTGTTCGTGCGATGAGCCCCTCGTCCGACGCGGCCCCGAGCGCGGTCGAGTCGATCCGTGCCTGCCTCGAGCGGATCGGGCGTCTCGATCCGCAGGTCAACGCGTTCACCGCGGTGCTGGCCGAGCGGGCGCTGAACCGGGCCGCGGCGGTCGACGCGGCACGCGCCGCGGGCGAGGCGAGCGTCGGCCCGCTGGCCGGCGTGCCGTTCGCGGTGAAGAACCTGTTCGACGTCGCGGGCCTGGTGACGCTGGCCGGCTCGCGCGTCGAGCGCGAGCGGCCCGGCGCCGCGCCGGCCGCCGTCGACGCGACCGCCATCACGCGGCTCGAGGCGGCCGGTGCGATCCTGGTCGGCGCGCTGAACATGGACGAGTACGCCTACGGCTTCACGACCGAGAACACGCACTACGGCCCGACCCGCAACCCGCACGACCTGACGCGCATCGCCGGCGGCTCGTCGGGCGGCTCGGGCGCGGCGGTCGCGGCCGGCTTCGTGCCGATCACCCTCGGCACCGACACCAACGGCTCCATCCGCGTGCCGTCGTCGCTGTGCGGCGTGTTCGGGCTGCGGCCCACCTTCGGACGGCTGTCGCGCGGCGGCAGCTTCCCGTTCGTCTCGTCGCTGGACACCATCGGTCCGTTCGCGCGCAGCGTGCGCGACCTGGTCCTCGCCTACGACGCGATGCAGGGCGCGGATGCCCGCGACCCGGGCTGCGCGCAGCGTCCGCGCGAGCCGGTCGCGGCGGCGCTGGGCCATGATCCGGTGTCCAACCTGGACGGTCTCCGGATCGGGCGGCTGGGCGGCTGGTTCGAGGACATGGCCACGCCCGAGGCGGTCGCCGTGGTGGACACGGCGGTGGCCGCGCTGATGCAGGCCGTCGCGGTCGATCGCGTCGAGTGGCCGGATGCCGAGATCGGTCGCTGTGCGGCGTTCATCGTCAGCGCGATCGAGGGCGGCGCGCTGCATCTCGACGACCTGCGCCACCGCTACGATGCGATGGAGCCGCATTCGCGCGCCCGCTTCATGGCCGGGGCGCTGGCGCCGGCGGCCTGGGTGCACCGCGCGCAGCGCGTGCGTCGGCTGTACGTCGAGCGGGTCGACGCGCTGTTCGCCGACCATGACGTGCTGCTGGCGCCCGCGGTGCCGGTGGTGGCGCCGACGGTGGGCGACGACTGGATCGAGATCCGGGGCCGGCGGTATCCGTCGCGCCCCAGCATGGGCCTGCTCACGCAGCCGGTATCCTGCGCCGGGCTGCCGGTGGTCGCCGCGCCGATCGTGCGCGCCGGCCTGCCGATCGCCCTCCAGGTGATCGCCGCGCCCTGGCGCGAGGACCACGCGCTGCGCGTGGCCGCCGCGCTGGAGCAGATGGGCGTCGCCGCGGCGCCCGTCGCCGCGGCCTTCGCCTGAGCGCCCAACCTTCTCCAGGACCCCGCCCATGATCGACGACACCCAGCTCAACCTCCCCGAAGTCCTCGCCGAAGTCGAGGCCGCCTACGAGCGCTACGAACGGGCCCTCGTCGGCAACGACGTCGCGGTGCTCGACGAGCTGTTCTGGAACCATCCGATGACGCTGCGCTTCGGGGCCACCGAGAACCTGTGGAGCTACGGCGAGATCGCCGAGTTCCGGGCATCGCGCCCGTCGCAGGGGCTGCAGCGACGCATCCTGAAGCAGGTGACCCAGACCTTCGGGCGCGACTTCGCGACCGTGAGCGTGCAGTTCGAGCGCGAGGGGCGCCCGGGCTGGGTGGGTCGCCAGCAGCAGACCTGGGTGCGCACCGCGGCCGGCTGGCGCGTCGTCGCCGCGCACGTGAGCTTCATGGGGCTGCCCGCGTCATGATGCGACTCGCGCTGTTCCGCATCGCCGGCGCCGTGCCCAACCTGCTCGGGGTGATCGTCATCACCTTCCTGCTGACGCGCGCGCTGCCGGGCGACCCCGCCGCCTATTTCGCCGGGCTGGCCGCCACGCCCGAGGCGATCGAGCAGATCCGCGCCCAGCTCGGCCTCGATCGCTCGCTGCCGGTGCAGTTCGTCGCCTACCTGCGCGACCTGCTGCGCGGCGACCTCGGCCAGTCGCTCTCCACCGGCCAGTCGGTCGCCGCCGAGATCGCCGCGCGCCTGCCGGCCTCGATCGAGCTCACGCTGGTGGCGCTGGCGCTGGCCGTCGTGATCGCGCTGCCGCTGGGTGTCGCGGCGGCCGTGCGCCAGGGCTCGTGGATCGACCAGCTCGCGCGGATCGTCACCACCGCCGGCGTGTCGCTGCCCGTCTTCTTCACCGGTCTGCTGCTGACCTGGCTGTTCTACTTCATCCTCGGCTGGGCGCCGTCGCCGATCGGGCGTCTCGATCCTTCGTTCTCGCCGCCGACCGCGTACACCGGCTTCTACCTGGTCGACGCGCTGCTCGACCGCGATCTCGAGCTCTGGTGGGCCTGCGCCCGACAGCTGATCATGCCGGCGATCACGATGGCCCTGTTCGTGCTCGCGCCGATCACGCGGATGACGCGCGCCTCGATGCTGAGCGTGCTCACCTCGGACTTCGTGCGGACCGCGCGCGCGCTCGGGCTGCGCTCGCCGACGGTGCTGGTGCGCTACGCGCTGCGCAACGCGCTGCTGCCGGTGGTCACCACCCTCGGCATGGTGTTCTCGTTCCTGCTCGGCTCGAACGTGCTGGTCGAGAAGGTCTTCGCCTGGCCGGGCATCGGCTCGTTCGCGATCGAGTCGCTGACCGCCTCCGACTACGCGCCGGTGCAGGGCTTCGTGCTCACCATGGGCGTGCTGTACGTGCTCCTCAACCTGCTGATCGACCTGGCCTACCTGCTGATCGACCCGCGGGTCGCCATGCAGGCCTGAGACCGCCCCGGCCCATGAGCGCACTGCCCACCCCGGCGCCCGCCGCCCGACCCGCCGTGCCGCGCGGCGGCCACCTGCGTCACGTGCTGACCGAGAACCCGGTCACGCTGGTCGCCGCCGCCCTGTTCGCCGCGCTCGTGCTGATCGCGCTGTTCGGACCCTGGATCGCGCCGTACGACCCGCTCGCGACCGCGCCCTCGATCGCCCTGCAGCCGCCGTCGGCCGCGCACTGGTTCGGCACCGACGCGCTCGGCCGCGACATCCTGTCGCGCTGCATCGTCGCGGCCCGTCTGGACCTGGGCCTGGCGGTGGCCGCCGTGGCGCTGTCGTTCGTGATCGGCGCGACGCTCGGCGCGGCCGCCGGCTTCTTCGGCGGCTGGCTCGACCGGATCGTCTCCCGGGCGGCCGACACCATCATGGCGTTCCCGCTCTTCGTGCTGGCGATGGGCATCGTCGCCGCCCTCGGGAACACGCTGGCCAACATCGTGATCGCCACCGCGATCATCAACCTGCCGTTCTACATCCGCGTCGCGCGCGCCGAGGCCAACGTGCGGCGCAGCGCCGGTTTCGTCGAATCGGCGCGGCTCGCGGGCAATTCGGAGTGGGGCGTGCTGATGCGCCACGTGTTCCCGAACCTGCTGCCGCCGATCGCGGTGCAGGTCTCGCTCAACATGGGCTGGGCCATCCTCAACGCGGCCGGCCTGTCGTTCATCGGGCTTGGGGTGCGGCCGCCCACGCCCGAGTGGGGGATCATGGTCGCCGAGGGGGCGCAGTTCATCGTCTCGGGCGAGTGGTGGGTCGCGCTGTTCCCGGGCGCGGTGCTGATGCTGGCGGTGTTCTCGTTCAACCTGCTGGGCGACGCGCTGCGCGACCTGCTCGACCCGAGGCGTCGCACATGAGCGACACCGCCCCGCCGCTGCTCGCCATCGACGACATGTCGCTGGAGTTCCGCACGCGCTCGGGCACGGTGCGGGCGCTCGAGCACGTGAGCCTGTCGATCGGGCGCGGCGAGATCGTCGGGCTGGTGGGCGAATCGGGGTCGGGCAAGTCGGTGCTGTGCCATGCGCTGCTCGGACTGTCCGACCGCGCGGCGCGCATCACCTCGGGCCGCATCCGCTTCGACGGCATCGACCTGCGGGCGGCCACCGAGCGCGAGCTCCAGGACCTGCGGGGGCGCGAGATCGGCATGGTGTTCCAGAACCCGAGGGCCGCGCTCAACCCCATCCGCAAGATCGGCGAGCAGCTCGAGGACGTGCTGGGCCGACACCATGCGATCCGTTCGGTCGACCTGCGGGCCCGCGCGATCGCCTGCCTGCGCGAGGTCGCGATCGCCGACCCGGAGCGTCGTTTCCATGCCTATCCGTTCGAGCTGTCGGGCGGGATGTGCCAGCGGGTGATGATCGCGCTGGCGATGTCGAGCCGGCCGCGTCTGCTGATCGCCGACGAGCCGACCACCGGTCTGGACGTGACCACGCAGGCGGCGGTGCTCGAGCTCATCCGCGAGCGGGCCCGCGCCGACCGGGTGGCGACGCTGCTGATCACCCACGACCTCGCGCTGGCGGCCGACTTCTGCGACCGCATCGTCGTGATGCATGCCGGCCACGTCGTCGAGGCCGGCACGACCGCGCGCCTGTTCTCCGCGCCGCGCCATCCGTACACCCGGGCGCTCATCGGCTCCACGCCGGCCGGACGCGCCTCGCTCGACGAGCTGCAGCCGATCGCCGGCGGCCTGCCGGACCTGCGTCGCACCGACCTGCCGCCGTGCCGCTACATCGAACGCTGCCCGCAGGCGATCGAGGCCTGCGGCGCGCCGATCCGGCACGTGCGTGTCGACGCCACCGAGGACTTCGCATGCGCGAACCCGCTGCCCCCGAGCTGAGTCCGCCCTCGGGCGGCGTCGCGGCCGCCTCCGTCGATGCGCCGCTGGTGGCCGCCATCGGACTGTCGAAGCGTTTCCCGCTCGGCAGCGGCCGGCGCGCGCCGGTGCTGCACGCGGTCGACGCGGTCGACCTGGCGCTGCGCCGCGGCGAATCCGTCGGTCTGGTCGGCGAGTCGGGCTGCGGCAAGTCGACGCTGTCGCGCCTGCTCGCGCGGCTGCTCGATCCGAGCGACGGGACGATCACCTTCGAGGGTCGCGACATCGGCACGATCCCGGCCCGGGCGTTCGCCACCTCGGGCACGCGCGGCAAGATCCAGCTCGTCTTCCAGGACGCGACCGACAGCCTGGATCCGCGCCAGACCGCGCGCCAGGCGATCGCCGAGCCGCTGCTGCGGCTGGGCATCGCCGGCGACGTCGACGAGCGCGTGCGCCGGGTCGCCGACGAGGTCGGTCTGCCGCCCGAGCTGCTCGGACGCTGGCCGCACCAGCTCTCGGGCGGGCAGCGGGCGCGGGTCGGCATCGCGCGGGCCCTCGCCCCCGAGCCGTCGCTGCTGATCCTCGACGAGCCGACCGCCGCGCTCGACGTGTCGGTGCAGGCCGTGGTGCTGCAGCTGCTCGCACGACTGCGGCGCGAGCGCGGCCTGACCTATCTGTTCGTCTCCCACGACCTCAACGTCGTGCGGCTGCTGTGCGACCGCGTGGTCGTCATGTACCTCGGACGCGTGGTCGAGGAGGGGCCGGCCGCACAGGTGTTCGATGCGCCCGGGCATCCCTACACGCGGGCGCTGGTGTCGGCGATCCCCGGCAGCGGCCGCGCGCCGGTGCCGCTCCCCGGCGAGGTCCGCAGTCCGATCGACCCCGACCCCGCCGCCTGCCGCTTCCACGGCCGCTGCCCTGATGGCGACGCCGCGTGCGCCAAGGCGATGCCCCGTCTGCGGCCGGTACCGGGCTCGGTACCGCTCCATCGCGTCGCCTGCCTGAAGATGCCCGGCTGAACGCATGGCATCATCGCCGCCGAAGAGGAGCGAGCGTCCGATGGCCGTGAATCTGGCGACCCTGGTGTACGAGCGGGTCAAGCAGGACATCTTCGATTTCCGGCTGCTGCCGGGCGATCGGTTCACCGAGACCGAGATCTCCGAGCGCACGCAGGCGTCCCGCACGCCCGTGCGCGAGGCGCTCTACCGGCTCGAGCACGAGGGCTACCTCGAGGTGATGTTCCGCGCCGGCTGGCGCGTCAGGCCGTTCGACTTCCTGCAGTTCGAGGAGCTCTACGACCTGCGCATCGTGCTCGAGAGCACCGCGGTGCGCCGGCTCTGCGAGGCGGACGCGCGGCCGGAGCTCGAGCCCCTGCGCCGGACCTGGACCGGCCCCGCCGACGAGCGCGAGACCGAGATGCGCGTGGTGGCGCAGCTCGACGAGATGTTCCACGCGACGCTGGTGCAGAGCGCGGGCAACCGCGAGATGTCGCGGGTGCACGCCGAGGTGACCGAGCGCATCCGCATCATCCGCCGCCTCGACTTCACCAAGGCGCCGCGCGTCGACGCGACCTACCAGGAGCACGCGAAGATCCTGCGGGCGATCGTCCAGCGCCGCGCCGATCAGGCGGTGATGCTGCTGCGCACGCACATCGAGGCCAGCAAGGCCGAGGTCCGCAAGATCACGCTGCACATGCTGCACGAGGCGCGCGAGCACGCGGGCGGGTAGGTCGCCCGCAAACGGTGCGATGCGCGGCGCGGCCCGCGCGCGGTGCTCGACGGCCCGCACCGCCTTGGCGCTCCATGCGCCCGCCGGCCGTGCGAAGCCGCCCTCCGAGGGCCGGCACGCATCTTGCGATGTTTCACCGGCAATCTTGTATTCATGTTGGTGTACCCAGCCGCTTCGCCGGCGGGTGCGCCGACCCCGGACCCGAACCCCGCCCCGCCGTCTCTCGTGCCTGAGTCCCCGGGCGCCCCCGCCTCCAAGGAGTCCCCATGATCACTTCGCGTCGCACCCTGCTCCAAGCCGCCGGCGCCGCCGGCCTGGTGTCCGCCGCCGGCCTGCCGCTGCGCGCCTCCGCCCAGACGCCGATCACCGTCGGCGTCATCTACGTCGGGCCGCGCGACGACTTCGGCTACAACCAGGCGCAGGCTCAGGCCGCCGCCGCGCTCAAGAAGCTGCCGGGCGTGAAGGTGGTCGAGGAGGAGAAGGTGCCCGAGACCATCGCCGTGCAGAAGACGATGGAAGCGATGATCACGCAGGACAAGGCGTCGCTGATCTTCGCCACCTCGTTCGGCTACTTCGACCCGCACATGCTGCGCATGGCCGAGAAGTACCCGAAGGTCCGCTTCGCCCACGGCGGCGGCATGTGGACCGAAGGCAAGCATCCGAAGAACGCCGGGTCGTACTTCGGCTACATCGATGGCGCGCAGTACGTGGCGGGTGTCGTCGCCGGACACATGAGCAAGTCGAAGAAGCTGGGCTTCGTCGCCGCCAAGCCGATTCCGCAGGTCCTGCGCAACATCAACGCGTTCACGATGGGCGCCCGTTCGGTCGACCCGTCGATCACGACCCGCGTGATCTTCACCGGCGACTGGTCGATGGCGGTCAAGGAAGCCGAGGCGACCAACAGCCTCGTGGACCAGGGCGTGGACGTGGTCACCTGCCACGTCGACGGTCCGAAGGTCATGATCGAGACCGCCGAGAAGCGCGGCATCATGACCTGCGGCTATCACGCCAGCCAGGCGGCGCTCGCGCCCAAGGGCTACCTGACCGGTGCCGAGTGGGACTGGTCGACGCCGTACGGGATGCTCGTGGACGCCGCCCGCACCGGCAAGCCGCACCTGAACTTCCTGCGCGGCGGACTCAAGGAAGGCTTCGTGAAGATGTCGGCCTACGGCCCGTCGGTGACGCCCGCGGCGAAGGCCGCCGGCGATGCCGCGCGCACCGCCCTCACCACCGGCAACTTCGCGATCTTCAAGGGCCCGCTCAAGGACAACAAGGGCGGCACGGTGGTTCCCGCGGGCACGTCGCTCGAGATGACCAACCTCGAGCTCGAGAAGATGAACTACCTGGTCGAGGGCGTGCTCGGCTCGATCCCGGCCTGACCGGCCGGAACCGCCCGACGCGCCCGTCCGCTCCGCCCCCACGCCGATGGCCTCCGTCCAGTCGGTCCTCGCCGCCGCGCTGCGGCCGGTGAACGCCCCGCCGGCGGTGCTGGCGTGGCTGGTGCCGATCGCGTCGATCGTCGTGGGCCTGCTGGCCTTCGGCGTGTTCGTGGCGCTCCTCGGGCGCAATCCGCTCGAGGTCTACGCCACCATCTTCGAGGGCGGCTTCGCCAGCGCCTTCTCGTGGAACAACACGCTGCTGCGGGCCGCGCCGCTGATCCTCACCGGGCTCGCGGTCGCGATCCCGGCGCAGGCCGGACTGGTGGTGATCGGCGGGGAGGGCGCGCTCGCCCTCGGCGCGCTGGCCGCGGCGGCGGTGGCCGTGCCGCTGGCGCCCTCGCTCGGGGCCGGCGCGCTGGTGGCGGGCGCGGTGGCCGGCGCCGCGGCCGGCGGGCTGTGGTTCGCGCTGACCGGCTACTTCCGTGCCTACCGCGGGCTCAACGAGACCATCAGCAGCCTCCTGCTGTCCTACATCGCGATCGCGGTGTTCAACCACCTCGTCGAAGGGCCGCTGCGCGACCCGGCCAGCCTGAACAAGCCGTCGACCCTGCCGCTTCCCGATGCCGCGATGATCGGCCAGATCCCGTGGCTGGACGTGCACTGGGGACTGGCGATCGGCCTGGTCGCCTGCCTGATCGCGCAGCTCGCGCTGTCGCGCAGCACGCAGGGCTTCGCGCTGCGGGTGGCGGGCGGCAATCCGCGCGCCGCGATGCTGGTCGGCCTGCCCGTGGGGGCGCTGATCGTCGCGGCCTGCGCGCTCGGCGGCGCAGCGGCGGGCCTGGCCGGCGCGATCGAGGTGATGGCGGTGCACAGCGCCGCCAGCGCGTCGGTGCTCGCCGGCTACGGCACCACCGGCATCCTGGTGGCCTTCATGGCCCGTCAGCAGCCGCTGGCGATCGTGCCGGTGGCGATCCTGATGGGCGGCATCGCCGCGGCCGGCAGCCTGCTGCAGCGCCGCCTGGACCTGCCCGACGCCACCACGCTGGTGCTCCAGGGACTGCTGTTCGTCTCGATCCTCGCGGGCGAGGCGTTCATGCCCAAGGAGCGGCGATGACCTTCGACGCGGTGCTCACCGTGCTGATCGCCGTCATGGGCGGTGCGATCCGCGTCTCCACGCCGTTCCTGTTCGTCTCGCTCGGCGAGTGCATCACCGAGAAGTCCGGCCGGATCAACCTCGGGCTCGAGGGCACGATGGTGTTCGGTGCGATGTTCGGCTACGCGGTCTCGTACCACACCGGCTCGCCGTGGCTCGGCGTGCTCGCGGCGGGCTGCTCGGGCGTGGTGTTCGGCGCGGTCCACGGGCTGCTCTGCAGCCTGCCGCGGGTGAACGACACGGCGATCGGCATCTCGCTGATCGTGCTGGGGCTGGGGCTGGCCTACTTCTTCGGGAAGGCCTACATCCAGCCGACCGCGCCGCGCCTGCCGTCGCTCGACCTCGGAGCGTGGAGCGACCGCCCGGCGCTGCGCGCGGCGCTGCAGGTCAACGTCCTGTTCATCGTCGGCGCGGTGCTCGCCTTCGTGCTGCACTGGGCCTTCGCCAACACCCGCTGGGGACTGCAGCTGCGGACCGTCGGCGATTCGGCGGACGCCGCACGTGCCCTCGGCCTGTCGGTCGGGCGCACCCGCGTGATGGCCACCGCCCTGGGCGGCTTCTTCGGCGGCGTGGCGGGCGCCTACCTGTCGCTCTACTACCCGGGCAGCTGGAACGAGGCGCTGTCGAGCGGGCAGGGCGTGATGGCGGTCGCGCTGGTGATCTTCGCGCGCTGGCGGCCGCTCGGCTGCTTCCGCGCGGCCCTGATCTTCGGCGGAGCGGGTTCGATCGGACCGGCGCTCCAGGCGGTCGGCATCCAGGCGGGCTACCACCTCTGGAACGCGGCACCGTACGTGCTGACGCTGGCGATCATGCTGGCCAGCACCTCCAAGGCCCGCGCGTCGATCGGCGCGCCGGGCGAACTCTCCATGACGCGCTGAACGCGCGTGCATCACACGAACGAGGCATCGCGATGAGCGGACTGGGCGGATTGAACAAGTCGCCGAACGGCGTGGTCGTCGGGCTGGTGCAGCTGCAGCTGCCGGTGGTCGAGACGCCGGCGCAGCTCGCCGCGCAGACCGCGCGCATCGTCTCGATGGTCGGCAAGGCACGGCGCAACAGCCCCGGCATGGACCTGGTGGTGTTCCCCGAGTACGCGCTGCACGGCCTGTCGATGAGCACTGCGCCCGAGCTGATGGTGTCGATGGACGGGCCGCAGGTGGCGGCCTTCCGACAGGCCTGCATCGAGCACCGGATCTGGGGCTGCTTCTCGATCATGGAGGCCAACCCCGGCGGCAATCCGTACAACACCGGGATCATCTTCGACGACACCGGGCGGCTCGCGCTCTACTACCGCAAGCTGCATCCGTGGGTGCCGGTCGAGGCCTGGGAGCCGGGCAACCTCGGCATTCCGGTCATCGACGGTCCGAAGGGCTGCCGTCTCGCGCTGATCATCTGCCACGACGGCATGTTCCCGGAGATGGCCCGCGAATGCGCCTACAAGGGCGCCGAGATCATGCTGCGCACCGCCGGCTACACCGCGCCGATCCGCCACGCCTGGAAGATCACCAACCAGGCGAACGCCTTCCAGAACCTCATGATCACCGCGAGCGTCTGCCTGTGCGGCAGCGACGGCACCTTCGACTCGATGGGCGAGGGCATGGTCTGCGACTTCGACGGCACCGTGCTGGTCGAAGGCGGCAACCGCCCCGACGAGATCGTCACCTGCGAGCTGCGGCCCGATCTCGTGCGCGAGGCCCGCCTCCACTGGGGCGTCGAGAACAACCCGTACCAGCTCTGGCACCGCGGCTACGTCGCGGTGAAGGGCGGTGCCCAGGATTGCCCGTACACCTTCATGCACGACATGGTCGGCGGCCGCTACCGGCTGCCCTGGGAGGCGGACGTCGTGCACGTCGACGGCACCTCCTGCGGCTTCGCCGCGCCGACCCGCGCCTACGCCGGGCCGCAGCCGGCCGGCCCCGACGGGGTGCCGCTGCCGGCGCCCGTCGCGCGCGCCGCCTGAATCCGCCACCCGACCGTGCCCGTCCCGGAGACCGCGATGATCGACTTCCCCCAGATCGCCGCCGACCCGTACCCCTGGCCGTACGACGGTCGCTGGCGCGCCGCCGAGACGGCCCTGGTGATCATCGACATGCAGACCGACTTCTGCGGCATCGGCGGCTACGTCGACCGCATGGGCTACGACCTGTCGATGACGCGGGCGCCGATCGGGCCGATCTCCGGGCTGCTCGCCGCGGCGCGCGCCCGCGGCCTCACGGTGATCCACACCCGCGAAGGGCACCGTCCCGATCTGTCCGACCTGCCCGCGAACAAGCGCTGGCGCTCGCGGCGCATCGGGGCCGGCATCGGCGATCCGGGGCCCTGCGGGCGCATCCTAGTGCGCGGCGAGCCCGGCTGGGAGATCATCCCGGAGCTGGCACCGATCGAGGGCGAGCCGATCGTCGACAAGCCCGGCAAGGGTTCGTTCTGCGCGACCGACCTCGAGCTGATGCTGCGCACCCGCGGCATCCGCAACCTGCTGCTGACCGGCATCACCACCGACGTGTGCGTGCACACGACGATGCGCGAGGCGAACGACCGCGGCTTCGAATGCCTGATCCTCGAGGACTGCTGCGGCGCGACCGACCTCGGCAACCACCAGGCCGCGATCAGGATGGTGACCATGCAGGGCGGCGTGTTCGGGGCGGTCGGGCGCTCGGAGCAGGTGCTCCACGCGCTGGCGGGCGGCGCCACGCCCGGGGGCGCCGCGTGAAGGCCCCGTCGCTCCAGACGATCGGGCTGACCAAGCGCTTCGGCGACTTCGTCGCGCTCGACTCGGTCGACCTCGACGTGCGGCCCGGCACGGTCCACGCGCTGCTCGGCGAGAACGGCGCAGGCAAGTCGACGCTGGTCAAGTGCCTCGTCGGCTTCCAGCGTGCCGATGCGGGCTCGGTGGTGCTCGACGGCCGCGAGCGCGACATCGCGTCACCGCAGGCCGCGCGCGCGCTCGGCGTCGGGATGGTCTACCAGCACTTCACGCTGGTGCCGTCGATGACGGTGGCGGAGAACTTCGCGCTCGCGCGCGGCGGCCTCGGCGCGATCGTCGACTGGCCGGCCAAGATCGCCGAGATGCGCGCCTTCATGGACGGCACGCCGTTCACGCTGCCGCTGGAGGTGCCGGTCTCGAACCTGGCCGCCGGCCAGAAGCAGAAGGCGGAGATCCTGAAGCAGCTCTACGCCGACAACCGGCTGCTCATCCTCGACGAGCCGACCTCGGTGCTGGCCCCCGACGAGGCCGACGAGGTGCTCGGTGCCATCCGGGGGCTGGCCCACTCGGGTCGGCTGACGGTCGTGATGATCACGCACAAGTTCCGCGAGGTCTCCGCCTTCGCCGACGACGTCACGGTGCTGCGGCGCGGTCGGCGCGTGGCGGGCGGTCCGGTCGCCGACTTCGACGCGGTTCGGCTGGCCGACGCGATGATCGGTGCGGCCCGGCGCCGCGAGCTGCCCGAGCGGGGCCCGGTCGCCCGTGACGCCGCGCCCGTGCTCGCGGTCGAGTCGATGACGGTGACCGACGACGCCGGACGACGCGTGGTGCGCGATGCGACGCTGGCGGTGCGGGCCGGCGAGATCCTCGGCATCGCGGGCGTGTCCGGCAACGGGCAGCGCGAGCTCGTAGAGACCCTGCTCGGGCAGCGCGAGCCCGCCTCGGGCACGATCCGGATCAGCGGCGAGCGCTATCGCGGCCGGCGCGGCGAGATCGCGCGTCACGGTGTCGGCAGCCTGCCCGAGGAGCCGTTGCGCAATGCCTGCGTGGCCGCGATGTCCGTCGCCGAGAACCTGGCGCTGCGCGAGTTCGACGTCGCGCCGCTGGCGCGCGCCGGCTGGCTGAGCCCGGCGCGTCTGGTGGCTGCGGCGCGGCCGCGCATCGAGGCCTTCGGCGTCAAGACCCGCGGCCCGCATTCGCCGATCGGCACGCTGTCGGGCGGCAACGTGCAGCGCGCCGTGCTGGCCCGCGAGCTGTCGCGCGGCTGCCGCGTGCTGGTGGTGATGAACCCGGTGTTCGGCCTCGACTTCGCCGCCGTCGACGAGATCCATCGCCGCCTGCTCGAGGCGCGCAACGGTGGCGCCGCGGTGCTGCTGGTGAGCGAGGACCTCGACGAGCTGATCGAGCTGTCCGACCGCGTCGCGGTCATGTCCGAAGGAGCCCTCGTGTACGAGACTTCGAACGCCGCCGCCGACCGTGCGGAGATCGGCCGTCGGATGGGCGGTGCCCACGACGCGCACGAGGCGCAGGATCCGCAGCGCACGACCGCAGGCGGTCTCGAGCCGGTCCTCGACGGGGAGGCCGCATGAGCCCGCGGATGCCGGCGGCCGGCGTCCCGCGCACCGTGAAGGCACGGCCCTTCGACTTCGCCTTCGATCCGAACGCCACCGCTCTGGTGATGATCGACATGCAGCGCGACTTCATCGAACCGGGCGGATTCGGCGAATCCCTGGGCAACGACGTCGGCCACCTCGCGAAGGTCGTCGGGCCGGCCATGGACCTGCTCGCCTGGGCCCGGATGCGCGGGCTGCTGGTGGTGCACACCCGCGAATGCCACCGGCCCGACCTGTCCGACTGCCCGCCGGCCAAGCGGCTGCGCGGCGCGCCCTCGACGCGGATCGGCGACCCGGGGCCGATGGGACGGATCCTGATCGACGGCGAGCCGGGGGCCGACTTCGTGCCCGGACTGGCACCGCTGCCGGGAGAGGTCGAGATCGTCAAGCCGGGCAAGGGCGCGTTCTACAACACGACGCTCACGCACGTGCTGACCTCGCGCCGGATCACCCACCTCGTCTTCGGCGGAGTGACCACCGAGGTCTGCGTCCAGACGACGATGCGCGAGGCGAACGACCGGGGCTACGACTGTCTGCTGGTGGAGGAGGCCACCGGCAGCTACTTCCCCGAGTTCCGTGACGCGACCCTGGCGATGATCCGGGCGCAGGGCGGCATCGTCGGCTGGACGGCGGCGCTCGCCGACGTCGTCCGCGCCTAGTCAGGCGGGCTCGGTCAGCCGGCTGCGGCGGGCCGCGGCGGCCGAAGCCGAGGCGGCGGCCCCCTGCCGGATCATCGCCACCGTGGCGACCAGGCGCACGATCCGCCGCGCATTCGGTCCGGACGACCGCCACACCAACGGCTCGCCGAGCACCTGGCGGCCTGCCGGCCCGAGCATCGCGCCCAGCAGCGACGAGGCGAGCGTGTAGCCGCCCATCCCGGGCATCGTGGGCGCCACGATCCCGAGCGCGGTCGACAGCGCGGTGTAGGTCGCGAATCCGCCGAGGTGCACCACGACCAGCAGGCCGCCGGGCGTGACCGAGTCCGACAGGTCCACGCCGTGGCGACGCGCGCGCAGCAGCACGTCGTGCGCGAACCGCGCCCGTTCGGGCGCGTCCAGGCCGCGCTGCAGCGCCGAGAGCACCGACTTGAGCACCTCGATCTCGAGCTCGTCGACCCAGGCGTAGAGCGCCGCCACCGCGTCCCGATCGGGCGAGTGCGTCGGGTCCATGCCGCGGGCGGTGTCGATCGAAGCCAGGTCCGCGCCGGCCGGACCGTTGCGGGAGGACCACCAGACGCTGTCCACGCCGAGCGCCTCGGCGGCATCGCGCAGCATCTCGAGATACGCCGCGCCGCCCAGACTCACGGCCGTCGTGAGTCCGCTGCGTCCGGCCAGGGCGATCTGAGCCGCCAGCAGGGGGGGCGGGAGCGGCGTCGAGGCGCTGTCCTGGCCGTCGAGCGCCCGCGTCAGTTCGAGCAGCTCCTCGGTGGTAGCGCGCTCCAGGGTCGCGAGCAGCATGCGGCTCGACGGACCCGTCCACGCGGATCGCTCCGCGACGGGCTCGAGCCTCGGCGGGGGCATCGGGATCGTCGGCGGACCGTCGATGCTGTCGGTGGCGATGTCGTCGTCGTGTCGCCGGTCAGGGTCGGCCGACGGTGCGATCAGGGGCGCCGCGATCGGCGCGGCGGACACCGACGGCACGCCCGCCGCAGCCGACCCGACCGGAGCGACCAGAGCGGCCGGAGCGACCGGAGCGACCGGAGCGACCGGAGCGACCGGAGCGACCGGAGCCGCTGCAGCGGCCGTCGCCTGCCCGGCGGGTCCGGATGCGCCCTCGACGCCGGCCGGCGAGGCGCCCTGTGCTTGCTTCGCGAGGACCGCCAGCCGTCGCACCGCCACCCGGTAGCGCCGCCACAGTCGCTCGTGCTCGCTTTCCGGCTCGGCGCGCCCCTTGGCGACCAGCACGAATCGCCGTTGCGCGTCGCTGCCCGGCATCAGCCGGCCGTCGGCGAGCCGCTCGTACCAGTTGCCGAGCCGGGCGAGGCGCTCGACCTCGGCCGCATCGAGGCCGGCCTGCGACGCAGCGGTGAGGTCGACATGGAATCGGGTCGACAGGGCCTCGCGGTGCGCATCGTGGAGCGCGTCGGCCGGATCGCCGGACGCGGAGGGCCCGACGTCATCGGTCCCGGGGCCGGCCTGCCCCGGCGGCGCGACGCCGACCAGCCCGGCGGGCAGCGCCAGCCGGGCGTCGGCGGTCGCGTCGGCTTCGGTGCGCAGCAGTCCGTGTCGCTCGCGCTCGAGCAGGGCTTCGGCCTCGGCCGACCCGGCGGCCGGGTGGGCGGGGCACGGCGTCTCGAGCAGGTCGTCGAGCAGATGCCGGCACCAGGACACGAATGCGCCGTCGCATCCGGCGCTCGTGCTGACCCGTCGGATCCGATCGAAGTCGGCCCACGGCAGTCCGGCGTCGGCGGGCAGGTGGGGACGGGCGAGTGCACCGAGCATGCAGACCGCACTCAGCGCCTCGTGCAACGCTTCGCCCCGCAGCACCGCGCCCGTGAACGGCGTGCGGTGGGCCCGAGGGCCGAGCAGCACGAGCTCCACCGCGCGGCCGGCGTCGTCGGGCGCGTCGACGCGCAACGAGGCGAGCACCAGTGCGGCGAGCCGGGGAGCGGCGCGGACCGGTTCATCGAGCAGCGCCCGATGCAGGCCGCGGCAGGCGGCCGCCGCGTCGGCGGCGACCGAAGGATCGGGCGCCGCACCGCGCGAGCCCGGCCGGGCGCGCAGCCACGCACGATGTGCGGGGGCGTCGCCGATCGCCGTCGCATCGACGAGGCCGTCGGCCGCGGCGCCGTCCAGCCTCAGGCTGCGCTCGATGCGCCGTGCCGACAGCGCGCCGAAGGTCGCCGCGGCGGTGCGTGCCCATGCGTGCAGCCGCCAGGCATCGATCGCCGGACAGGCCAGGTCCAGCGCGTCGCACCACCGTCCGATGCGTTCGGCATGCTCGGGAGCGATGGCGGGCTGCGTGCGGGCGGGGAACATGGGGCTGCGGTGCGGAGGCCGTCGAGGTCGTCGATCGGACCGATCCTAAGGGCCGTGCCGCACGGGTTCACGGGGTCCGGACCGGCGGTCGCGGCGTACCGCCCGGCGGCCTGAAGTTGCCCGGCATCCGGCCGACCCGTCATGAATTTCGGACTGGAATCCTTCGGGTTCCGGCGAGCCGAGCGCCGGAAAATACGGCAACCGTGAGCCTGTCCGGCGTGTCGGACGTGCCCGTTCACATAGGAACTTAGGGCCTGTCCGAGGCGTGCCTCAGATCCGAAAGGAAGAAAACGCCATCCGAGTCCGCGTCACGCCGGCGCCTGCAGTGCGGCCCCCGAGGCCAGGAGCGCGTCGATTTCCGCATCGGTCCAGCCGTGCTCGCGCAGCACCTCGCGCGTGTGCTCGCCGAGCGAGGGCGCATGGCGGTCGATGCGTGCCGGCGTCGCCGACAGCGTGATCGGCGTCCCGAGCGCGCGGGTGGTGCCGGCGACCGGGTGCTCGAGTTCGACGACCATCCCGCGGGCCAGGGTCTGCGGGTGCGACAGCGCGTCGCCGATCGAGTTCACCGGGCCTGCCGGCACGCCCGCCGCCTCGAAGGCGGCGAGCCAGTCGGCGGCGTCGCGCCCGCCCAGCACCGCCTCCATCGCGTCCACCAGCGCCGGCAGGTTCGCCATCCGCGCCGAGTTGTCGACGAAGCGGACGTCGCCTTTCCAGTCGGGGCGGCCGAGCACGTCGCAGATCCGTTCCCAGTTCGCCTGGTTGGCACCGCCGATCACGATCCAGCGGTCGCGGGTGCGAAAGGCCTGATACGGGGCCGCCAGCACGTGCCCGGAGCCGAGCGGGCCGGGCGATGCGCCGGTGGCGAACCACACCGACGCATGCCAGCCGGTCTGGTGCAGCGCCGCTTCCATCAGCGAGGTGTCGACGCGCTGGCCTTCGCCGGTCTTGAGGCGGTGGACGTACGCGGCGAGGATGCCGTTGGCCGCCAGCAGCCCCGCGTTCAGGTCGGCGACCGAACTGCCGACCTTCGCCGGCGGTCGGTCGGGTTCGCCGGTGATGCTCATCAGGCCGGCGAACGCCTGGGCGACGAGATCGAAGCCGCCCCCGCCGCCCAGCGGCCCGGTCAGCCCGTAGCCGCTGATCGAGCAGTAGATCAGCCCGGGGCGGCGCGCATGCAGCGCCTCCCAGCCCAGTCCGAGCTTGTCCATCGTGCCCGGTCGGTAGTTCTCGACGAGGACGTCGGCCGAATCGACGAGGCGCAGCAGCGCGTCGCGGCCGGCCGGGTGCTTGAAGTCGAGCGCGATGCCCCGCTTGTTGCGGTTCATGACGAGGAAGGGCGCGGAGACGCCGCCCACGCGCGGCTCCCGGTAGGCGCGCGCATCGTCGCCGCCCGGGATCTTCTCGACCTTGATCACGTCCGCGCCGAGATCGGCCAGCAGCGCGCCGCAGGTCGGTCCGGCCATGATCTGCGCGCACTCGAGGACGCGCATGCCGGCGAGCGGCCCGGCCATCTCAGCGCCCCTCGAAGCGCGGTGCGCGCTTGGCGAGGAAGGCCGCGTAGCCGATCCGGAAGTCCTCGGTGTCGAAGCAGTCGAAGCACTCGTCGAGCTCGGCGTCCGACAGCGGTCGAGGGTCCCCCAGCCGGCGGGCGAACTTCTTGTGCCAGCGTGCGACGAGCGGGGCGCCGTCGGCGATCCGGCGGGCCGTCTCGTCGACCTCGGCGCCGACCCGCTCGTCCGGCACCACGCGGGTCACCAGGCCCTTGTCCTTCGCTTCGGCGGCATCGAAGATCCGCCCCTCGAGCAGGATCTCCAGCGCGGCCGACTCGCCGACCAGCTTCACCAGAGGCGCCATCTCGGCGTAGGCCATCACGAGGCCGAGGTTCTTGATCGGCGCCCCGAAGCGGCTCGAGGCGCCGCAGATCCGGAGGTCGGCGAGCGCCGCGATCTCCAGCCCGCCGCCGACGCAGATTCCGTGGATCCGCGCCACGACCGGGTGCCGGCAGGCGGCGATCGCGTGCGCGGTCCGGTGCATGTCACGGCCGTAGTCGATCGCCTGCGCCTTGTCGGAACGCTGGGTCTCGAACTCCGAGATGTCGTTGCCCGGCGAGAACGCCCGCTCGCCGGCGCCGCGGACGACGACACATCGCACCGAGTCGTCGGCCGACAGCGACTCGAAGGCGTCGCCGAGCATCCGCCACATCGGCCGGGTCAGCGCATTGAGCTTCGCCGGCCGGTTGAGCACCACGGTGGCGATGTCGCCGTCCCGTTCGACGAGGACCTCGGACATCGGGGGCTCAGTCCGCCTTGACGTTGAGGTCCTTGACGAGCTTCGCGTACTTCGCGTTCTCGGCGCGGATGAACTCGGCGAAGGCCGCGGGCGTCTGCGGCCCGCCGAACTGCAGGCCCTGCGGGTCGAGCTTGGCGCGGATCTCGGGGTCGGCCATCGCCTTCCTCACCGCGTCGTCGATCTTCGCGGTGATGTCCGCCGGCAGACCCTTCGGTCCCATGACCGAGTACCAGTTGGTGACGTCGAAGCCCTTGATGCCCTTCTCGTCGAAGGTCGGCACGTCGGCCAGCTGGGGCAGGCGCTTCGGGGTCGAGATCGCGAGCGCGCGCAGCTTGCCGTCCTTGATGTGCGGCAGCACCGGCGGCATGGTGTCGAAGTTCGTGTTGACCTGGCCTGCGAGCAGGTCGACGATCGCCGCGCCGCTGCCCTTGTAGGGCACGTGGTTCATCGTCGTGCCGCTGATCTGGTTGAACAGCGCGCCGGCGAGGTGCTGCGTGCTGCCGACGCCCGACGATGCGTAGGTCATCGTACCGGGCTTCGCTTTCGCGAGCGCCACGAGCTCCTCGACGCTCTTCGCGGGCACCGACGGATGCACGACGAGGATGTTCGGCACGTAGCCGATGTAGGTGATCGGCGTGAAGTCGGCGATCGGGTCGAACGGCGTCTTGGCGAACACGTGCGGCGCGATCGCGTTGCTGTTCGCATGGCCGGCGAGCAGGGTGTAGCCGTCGGCGGGCGCCTTCGCCACCAGGTCCGCCGCGATCGTGCCGGCGGCGCCGGCGCGGTTCTCGACGATGATCTGCTGGCCGAGGATCTCGGACATCTTCGGGCCCAGCGCGCGGGCGACGATGTCGGTGCCGCCGCCGGGCGCGAAGCCGACCAGCAGGCGGATCGGCTTGCTCGGCCATGCCTGCGCGGACGCGACGGCGGGAACGGCGAGGGTGGCCGCGGCGAGCGCGGCGGCGAGCAGGGTGCGGCGATGCGTCGTCATCGATGTCGTCTCCAGGGTGCGGCGACGGCTCTTGGGCCGCGCCGGTTGTCGCACGGGATCCCGCGCCGGGCGATGCCCGGCGACGGGCGTCAGGCCGCCTTGAGCGCGGCCCGCGGAGCGGCTGCCTCGGCCAGGCAGTCGATCGCCGCCTGCACGCCGCCCTTGCGGTGCGGCACGCCGGCGGCCTGCAGCCCCATCTCGACGCCGCCGAGCGTGCCGAGCAGGGTCAGGTCGTTGAAGTCGCCGAGGTGTCCGATGCGGAACACCCGGCCGGCCAGCTTCGACAGGCCGGTGCCCAGCGACATGTTGAAGCGCTCGAGCACGATGCGCCGGAAGGCGTCGGCGTCATGGGTGGCGCCGCTGGCGTCGACCGGCATCATCACCGCGGTCAGCGCCGGGCTGTACTCGGCCGGATTCCGGCACAGGATCTCGAGGCCCCAGCCGCGCACCGCACGACGGGTCGCCTCGGCATGGCGCAGGTGGCGCGCGAAGACGTTCGGCAGGCCCTCGGCGTGCAGGCGGTCGAGGGCGACCGCGAGGCCGTAGAGCAGGTTGGTCGACGGCGTGGTCGGCCAGAAGCCCTTCTCGTTGGCGGCGACGATCTCGTCCCACGCCCAGTACGCGCGGGGCAGCTTCGCCCGCTCGGAGGCGGCCATCGCCTTGGGCGAGACCGCGTTGAAGGACAGCCCGGGCGGCAGCATCAGGCCCTTCTGCGAGCCCGCGACGGTCACGTCGACGCCCCACTCGTCATGGCGGTAGTCCACCGAGCCGAGCGACGAGATCGTGTCGACCATCAGCAGGGCGGGGTGCTTCGCCGCGTCGATCGCCCGGCGCACCGCCGGGATGTCGGAGGTGACGCCGGTGGAGGTCTCGTTGTGCACCACGCAGACCGCCTTGATGCGGTGATGCGGATCGGCCGCCAGCCGCTCGTGGACGCGAGCCGCGTCCACGCCGCTGCGCCAGTCGCCGGGGATGAACTCGGGCACCAGCCCGAGCCGCTCGGCGAGCCGCTTCCACAGCGTCGCGAAGTGGCCGGTCTCGGCCATCAGCACGGTGTCGCCGGCCGACAGCGTGTTGACGAGGGCCGCCTCCCAGGCGCCCGTGCCGGAGGCCGGATAGATGATGACCGGCTGCGAGGTCTGGAACACCGGACGGATGTCGGCCAGCACCTTCAGGCCGAGCTTCTGGAACTCCGGGCCGCGGTGATCGATCGTCGGATGGTCGATGGCCCGCAGCACGTCGTCGGGCACGTTGGTGGGGCCGGGAATCTGCAGGAAGTGCCGCCCCGCAGGGTGCGAGTTCAGGTCGAGCATGTCGCCTCCGTTTTGCATACAATATGCGAATCCGAAGGGGCGTGCAATCTCGAGCCCTCGCGTTTCGGCCGTCAGACGGCATCGCCAAGCTTCGTGCCTCGTCGCTCACACCCGGTTTTCGCATGCAACTCGACTCTCTTCGCCTCGACGACCGGACGGCCGAGCCGTCCGTGCCGGTCTTGCACGAGCACCGCGTGCTGCACGAGGCGGTCGCCGAGCGGCTGCGCGAGCTGATCGTCGAGGGCGGGCTCGCCCCCGGCGCCCACCTGAACGAGCGCGTGCTGTGCGAGCGTCTCGGCGTCTCGCGCACGCCGCTGCGCGAGGCGTTCCGCACGCTCGCGGGCGAGGGCATCGTCGAGCTGCAGCCGAACCGCGGCGCGGTGGTGGCGACGCTGTCGCGCGCCGACGTCGAGCATGCGTTCGAGCTCATGGCGGCCCTCGAGGCCCTCGCCGGCGGGCTGGCGGCCGCCCGCGCCAGCGTCGCCGAGCGCGACGAGCTGCGAGCGCTCCACTTCGAGATGCTCGCCGCGCACGCCCGTCGCGACCTGCCGACCTACTACCGCCTCAACAGCAGCATCCATCGCAGGCTGGTCGCCTGCGCCCGCAACCCCGTGCTCGCCGAGACCTACGCCCGGCTCAATGCCCGGCTCCAGTCGCTGCGTTTCCGCTCGAACCTGAATCGCGACAAGTGGGACGCGGCGGTGGCCGAGCATGCGGCGATGATCGAGGCCCTCGACGCGGGCGACGGCGAGCGCCTCGCCGCGGTGCTCCGCGCGCACCTCGACCACAAGCGCGCGACGGTGCTCGCGCAGCTCGACGCCGGGGCGCTCGCGCTGCCGGCCGTTCGCGACGCCGACGGCGCTCGCGCGGAGGATTCCCGATGAACGCCCCCGAACGACTCGACGGCTCGCGCCGCGTGTTCCTGTCGCCGCGCCTGGCGCGAAGCGACCTCGCCACCCGGCTGCGCCGCGAGATGCAGGGCGACGTCCTGTTCGACGCCGGCTCGCGCGGCCGCTATTCGACCGATGCCTCGGTCTATCAGGTCGAGCCGATCGGCGTCGCGGTGCCGCGCACCGAGGCCGACCTCGCGATCGCACTCGACGTCGCGAGGGATCTCAAGGTGCCGGTGCTGCCACGGGGCGGCGGCACCTCGCAATGCGGCCAGACGATCGGCGCGGCCCTGGTGATCGATCATTCGAAGTGGCTCAACGAGGTGGTCGACTTCGACGAGCGGGCGGCGAAGGCGGATCCGTCGCGAGCGACGGTCACCGTCCAGCCTGGAATCGCCCTCGATGCGCTCAATGCGCGGCTCAAGCCCCACGGGCTCTGGTTCCCGGTCGACGTCTCGACCTCCGCGCAGGCCACGATCGGCGGCATGGCCGGCAATAATTCCTGCGGCTCGCGCTCGATCGCCTACGGCAACATGGTCCACAACGTGGCCGGCATCGACGCCATCCTCGCCGACGGCACCCAGGGCTACTGGGGCACCTTCACCCGCGGCGACGGGTCGGCGGGCGACATGAGCCTGTCGAACCAGCGCATCCGCGAGATCGTCAGCGGCCTGCACGCGATCGCCGACCGCGAGCGCGACGAGATCCGCCGGGTCTGGCCGACCGTGATGCGCCGGGTGGGCGGCTACAACCTCGACGTCTTCGAGCCGCGCTCGGAGCGCCCCTACACCGACGACGGATCGCTGAACCTCGCGCAGCTCCTGGTCGGCTCCGAGGGCACGCTCGCCTGGACGCGACGCATCACGCTCAGGCTCTCGCCGTTGCCCGGCGCGAAGGTGCTCGGCGTGGTGTCGTTCCCGAGCTTCCAGCAGTCGATGGAGTCGGCCCAGCACATCGTCAGGCTCGGGCCGGTCGCCGTCGAGCTGGTCGACCGGACGATGATCGAGCTGTCGCGGGCGAACCCCTCGTTCCGGCCGACGATCGACTCCGCGCTGGTCGGCGAGCCCCAGGCCGTGCTGCTGGTCGAGTTCGCCGGCGAGACGCGCGACGCCCAGCTGGCGAAGCTCGCGCGCCTGCACGAGCTGATGGCCGACCTCGGACTGCCGGGCAGCGTGGTCGACCTGGTCGACGAGCCGCGGCAGAAGGCGCTGTGGGAGGTCCGCAAGGCGGGCCTGAACATCATGATGTCCATGAAGGGCGACGGCAAGCCGGTGTCCTTCATCGAGGACTGCGCGGTGCCGCTCGAGCACCTCGCCGACTACACCGCGCGGCTCACCGAGGTGTTCCGGCGCCACGGCACGCAGGGCACCTGGTATGCCCACGCGTCGGTCGGCACCCTGCACGTGCGTCCGATCCTCGACCTGCGCGAGCACGGCGGCGGCGCCGCGAAGATGAGGGCGATCGCCGAGGAGGCCGCGGCGATGGTCCGCGAGTACAAGGGCGCCTTCTCCGGTGAGCACGGCGACGGCCTGGTCCGCAGCGAGTGGGTCGCCTGGCAGTTCGGGCCCCGCCTGGTGCGGGCGTTCGAAGAGATCAAGGGACTGTTCGATCCGGAGAACCGGATGAACCCGGGCAAGATCGTGCGACCCACGCGGATGGACGACGCGAGCCTGTTCCGTTTCGCGCCGGGCTATGCGATCCGGCCGCTGGCGACCGCCCTCGACTGGTCGGACTGGAACCGGGCCAACGACCCGTCCGATGCCGATGCGACCCGCGAGGGCTGGGTCCGCGAGGGCAACGGCGTCGCGGTCTCGCCCGCCGGCTCCGGCGGCGATCCGGCGGGGGGCTTCGGCAAGGCCGTCGAGATGTGCAACAACAACGGCCATTGCCGCAAGTTCGACGCCGGCACCATGTGCCCGTCGTACCGCGCCACGCGCGACGAGGTCCACGTCACCCGCGGCCGCGCGAACACGCTGCGGCTCGCGGTGAGCGGCCAGCTCGGGCCGGACGGCCTGGCTGCGCCCGAGGTGCGCGACGCCATGGACCTGTGCGTCCAGTGCAAGGGCTGCCGGCGCGAGTGCCCGACCGGCGTCGACATGGCGCGCATGAAGACCGAGTTCCTGCATCACTGGCAGGCGAAGCACGGGCTGTCGGCGCGCGCCCGGCTGATCGCGTTCCTGCCGCGCTGGGCCTCCACGGCCGCGCGGCTGGCGCCGCTGTCCAACCTGCGCGATGCGCTGCCCGGCCTGGCCGCGCTGTCCGAGCGCTGGTTCGGACTGAGCGCCAAGCGCAGCCTGCCGAAGTTCCGCCGGGACGGCTTCCTGCGGACGCTGTCGGCCCGTGGCGCGCAGGCCGCGCCGGTCGCCGATGCCGCGGCCCGCGAGGTGGTGCTGTGGGTCGACACCTTCGACGACCACTTCGAACCCGAGAACGCGCACGCCGCGCTGCGGGTGCTGCGGGCCGCCGGGTTCCGCGTGCACGTGGCCGGCGCACCCGGCTCGGGCATCGCGGAGGGCGAGCGGCCGCTGTGCTGCGGGCGCACGTTCCTGTCGGCCGGCCTGGTCGACGAGGCACGGGTCGAGGCCGCGCGCACGCTGGCGGCGCTGCTGCCCTTCGCCGAGCGCGGTGTCGCGATCGTCGGTCTCGAGCCCTCGTGCCTGCTGACGCTGCGCGACGAGTTCCTCGCGCTTCGCCTCGACGAGACGCTGGGGCGGCCGGGCGCCGCGCGCCTGCTCGCCTCCAGGGCGATGCTCTTCGAGGAGTTCCTCGCCGCAGAGCATGCGGCGGGTCGGCTCGAGCTCGCGCTGAAGGCGCTGCCGCAGGCGCGCGCGAAGGTGCACGGACACTGCCACCAGAAGGCGTTCGACGCCTTCACGCCCACACTCGCCGTCCTCAGGCTGATCCCGGGCCTCGCCGTCGAGCCGATCGAGTCGAGCTGCTGCGGCATGGCGGGCAGCTTCGGCTACGAGGCCGCGCACCACGAGGTCTCGATGCGGATGGCCGAGGCGTCGCTGCTGCCGGCGGTCCGGGCCGCGGGCGAAGACACGCTGATCGTCGCCGACGGCACGAGCTGTCGGCATCAGATCGCCGACGGCGCGGCGCGCGAGGCGCTGCACGTCGCGCGGGTCCTGGAGCGCGCGCTTCCCTGAGCGTCGGCCGCGCGCAGGAGGTCCCGGGCGGCGGACGTCGGGCGGCGACCTTCAGCGGGCGGACTTCAGGGAGCGGACTTCAGGGAGCGGGCTTCAGGGAGCGGGCTTCAGCCGCTCGAGCACGCGCTGCAGCGTCTCCCTCA
>Ga0105105_10000109_pt1 | contig 37339 bp, 48 predicted proteins | sample PPLLaktember2015_4_FD_79108 | JGI IMG/M metagenome (GOLD analysis project Ga0105105, IMG submission 79108) | Freshwater sediment microbial communities from Prairie Pothole Lake near Jamestown, North Dakota, USA - PPLs Lake P8 Core (1) Depth... | ecosystem: Environmental > Aquatic > Freshwater >...
TCTTGATATAGGTCAAAGACACGTTGAGATGGGCTGCGATAGAATCGGCGTCAATGAGTTCAATCTTTCTCAAGGAGATGCAACCATGCGATGCCCTGGCCAAGACATGCAATACTGGAAACCGGGCGCCATCTTCGAGTCCAATTGCCCGCAATGCGGACACGCCGTGGAGTTTTTTAAAGACGACACGGCGCGCAAATGCGTCCGGTGCGGCCACCGTTTCGTCAACCCGCAGATGGACTTCGGCTGCGCGGCCTATTGCCCCTACGCCGAGCAGTGCCTCGGCACCCTGCCGGAAGGGCTCGCGGCCCAGAAGGAAAATTTGCTGAAGGACCGCGTCGCCGTCGAGATGAAGCGCACCTTCCGGAACGACTTCAAGCGCATCGGCCGCGCCGGCCGGGTGGCCCGCTACGCGGAGCGCATCGGCAAGGCCGAGAGGGGCAACTTGGCGGTGATTCTTTCGGCTGCCTACCTGCTGGACATCGACGGCCCTCCTGCCGAGGGCGCACCGGACGCCGGCGCGGCGGGGCATTCGATTGGAGCCGTGCCGACGGCAGCGCACGAAATCCTTACCCGTCTCGGCGCCCGCGAGGATCTGATCGCGGAAGTCTGTGACATCATCACCCAGCACCGCTCCGGGCGGACCGGTGACCCCGTCAATTTTCAAACCGTGCATGACGCCGATGCGCTGGAAACCCTGGAATCGGAGCACAAACAACGCCCCTTCGATGCCGGCGAACTGGCCGCACGCATCGAACGCTCCTTTTTGACCGCGTCCGGCCGCCTGGCGGCGCGGGAGACTCTCATCGCTTCGAGGTGATTCCATGAAAGTCATTCGCAAAATCATTAAAATCGACGAAGATCTTTGCAACGGATGCGGCAACTGTGTGCCGGCCTGCGCCGAAGGGGCGCTGGAGATCATCGACGGCAAGGCGCGCGTGATCGCCGACATTTACTGCGACGGTCTGGGGGCCTGCCTGGGAGAATGCCCGACCGGCGCCCTAAAGATTGAGGAACGTCCAGCGGACGAATTTGACGAACACGCCGTGGAGCAGATGCTGACCGAAAAACAGGCCTCGCCGGAGGCAAGCCGGGTACTGCCCATGGCGGCCGGCGGCTGCCCGTCGACCCGCATGGTACAAAGCTTTGGATCCGGTTCCGCAACCGCCCCGGTTGCAGGCGAACCCGTAGAATCGGCACTCAGCCATTGGCCCGTCCAGATCATGCTCGTGCCGCCGACGGCGCCGTTCTTGAAAGGAGCGGACCTCTTGGTGCTAGCCGACTGTGTCCCCGTTGCCTTTCCCACTCTTCACCGCGATTTTCTGCAGGGCAAACGCGTGATGCTCGGCTGCCCCAAGTTCGACAATGCGGAAGCGTATATCGACAAGTTCGAACAAATCTGTCGACAGTCCGGCATCCGCAGCATTACATCGGTGGTCATGGAGGTGCCCTGCTGCGCGGCCCTGCCGGTGATCGTCCAAAAAGGCATTCAGCGTTCCGGGGTCAAGATCCCGCTGGAGGAAGTGGTCATCAGCGTACGCGGTAAAATTCTGCAGCGCCGCCCCATAGCGGCCTGATCCTGTCTTGTGAGACACGCCTGTTTCACAAACGAATCCGAGACGAGGTTGCAATGTTTTTTTTGGTGTGATATTCAGGCATTGTTCAAAATTTCACATGGTCACCGCCGGCATGGATCGATGCGGTTATGTATCGGGTTCGCGGGGCGGGAACGCATCACGGTCCAGCCGCCCGGCCACGGCCGTGAGACTAATACTTATAAATCAAGCGCTTACTGGCGCCCGCCGCTTTTATTCTCTTCTGGCACGAAATTTGATTAAGTCCGCGTGGCTGAAATCACTTCGCTTGCCGGAAGGAAATGCCGTGAGACCCTGCAATCTTCACATCGTCAAGACGTTGAAGTTGACGGAAGAAATGATTCATTTGGCGGACCGCGGCGAGGCGGACCGCGAAGACAACGGCTGCGGGATTCTCTACGGAGTCTTGCGGGATTCGGCCTACAAGCTCAAAAAGTTGGCCGAAACGGAAAAACGCAATCACGTCCGCAAGGGCTGGTGGAGTCGGGAAGACGATGAAACGGATCCGTTATGACAACCGTCCATAGTTAAAACTAAGGAGGACTGCAATTGATGCCGAAGCTCCAAGGCACACGCACCGAGAAAAACCTGTTGACGGCTTTCGCCGGAGAATCTCAGGCGCGCAACCGGTACACATACTTTGCCGGCCAGGCTCGGAAAGACGGCCTGGTCCAGATCGCCGACATTTTCGCTGAAACTGCCGATCAGGAAAAAGAGCACGCCAAACGGTTTTTTAAATTCCTGGAAGGCGGCGAGCTCGAAATCGCCTGCGCCTTCCCGGCCGGCGTCATCGGAACGACCCTGGACAATCTGAGGGCGGCGGCAGCGGGCGAACGCCACGAACACATCAGCATGTATCCGGGGTATGCCCAGATCGCCGACGAGGAAGGCTTGACGGACGTGGCCACGGCCTTTCGCGCCATTTCAGTGGCCGAGAAGCAGCACGAGAAGCGCTATCTCGATCTGGCGGCCAACATCGAAGCCGGGCGCGTGTTCAAGCGCGACGCGCAAGTGACCTGGCGCTGCCGCAACTGCGGTTATCTGCACGTGGGCGCGAGCGCGCCGGAGCTTTGCCCGGCCTGTGTGCATCCCCAGGCCCATTTTGAACTGCTGGGCGAAAACTGGTAACCATCCCCTCAACCGTTTAGCACGGAAAGGAGACGTATCATGGCCGAACAGCTTCAAGTCTACAAATGCGATGTTTGCGGAAACATTGTCGAAGTCCTTCACGGCGGGGAGGGCGAGCTGGTATGCTGCGGCCAGCCCATGAAACTCTTCAAAGAGAACACCGTGGATGCCGCCAAGGAAAAACACGTGCCGGTCGTTGAAAAAACCGCCGACGGGTTCAAGGTCAAAGTCGGCAGCGTCGCCCACCCCATGGAGGAGAAACACTGGATCGAGTGGGTCGAGCTGGTCGCCGACGGCAAGGTCTACCGCCAGTTCCTGAAACCCGGCCAGGCGCCGGAGGCGACGTTCTGCATCAAGGCCGATCAGGTGGCCGCACGCGAGTACTGCAACCTTCACGGGTTGTGGAAAGCCTAGGAGGAAATATCATGCCAAGCTGGAAATGTTCTAAATGCGGCTACACCTTCGAGGCGGATGCGTATCCCAACCAGTGCCCGTCCTGTAAGGAGAAATGCGAATTCCTGGACAACACCTGCTACACCCCGGATTGCACCGCCACGGGGATAGACCCGCGCATCGCGAAACCCAAGTCCTGACCGGCAGCCAGGCTGTCGAGCAACTGTCTGGAAGCTGTCCGCATGACCATGCACCGCAAGGGAGTATCATCGTTATGGGAAAAGTCCTGATCGTCTTTGCCAGCCGGACCGGTGAGACCCAAACTATTGCCGACCTGATCGCCGAGGGCATCCGCATAGCCGGCCATCAGGCCGATGTGGTCAATGTAAAAAACGTCAAGAGCGAGGCTGATCTGGCTGCTTATGACGGCTATGTGTTCGGATCCGCCACCTATCACGGCGACATGCTCCAGGCGATGAAGACCCTTTTATTCATCGCCGAAAAGGCCCCGTTGGAGGGCAAAATCGGAGGGGCCTTTGGCTCCTTCGGTTGGAGTGGAGAAGCCAACGACCGCATTTACCAAACCATGAAGAACATCTTCAAGATGAACATGGTGGCCGACTGCCTGCGGCTGAAGGCCAGCAACCTGGGAGGCGGTGTTCAGATGGCCCAAGATTACGGCCGCCAATTGGCTCAAAAGTTAAACGCCTAGAAATCTCACACCAGAAAGAGAGGACGTCATGGCCCCTAATGAAACCACACCCCAGCATTGCCCCGGCTACGCCAATTTCAAGACGCTGAAATCCTTCACCTGCAACTGCCCGAAGTGCGGCACCGAAAGGGAAATTTTTTCCGACGAATTCGATCGACCCCACAAATGTGGCAAATGCGGAGAAATGATCGATTTCACTCAGTGCCAACTGGCGGGCGAGGGCAAGAGCCTGTCGCCCCGTTGAGCCCCGGCGAAATCGCTACCCTCGATCACCGGGAACGCCCTGGGGGGTTCCTGCCGGTTTAGGCCTTTCGCCGAACGGCTCCGGAGGCATATGACCACTCGAATCACCACCCGAAGAATGCTGACGGCGCTGGTTCTCGTCACGCTTACGGCCGGAGGCTGGGTCTGGGCCGCCGGAAGCCCTTCCAACGCGGGCGCGGCCGAGATCATCCTGGCAGGCGGCACGAGCGGCCAAGTCGTTTTCCCCCATCAGCGGCACCAGGAGAAGCTGCCGGACTGCAACATCTGTCATGCCGCATTTCCCCAGAAAACCGGCGCCATCGAGGACCTCAAGTCCCAGGGCAAACTGGCCAAGAAGCAGATCATGAACGAACAGTGCACCCGGTGCCACAAGGAAAAAAAGCAGGCCGGCGAGAAGGCCGGCCCCACGACCTGTACGACCTGCCACGCCAAACCATGATCGGATCCGGGCCATGCTGATCCTCGGGTTACAAGGAAGTCCGCGCAAAAAGGGCAACACGAATTTTCTCCTTTCCACGTTCCTGCAGGCGGCGGAGCAACGCGGAGCGGTGACCCGGTCCGTCCACGTGGCGGAACGCAACATCCTGCCTTGCAAGGAATACGTGGTCTGCGAGAAAAAGGGATACTGTCCCATCGACGACGATATGGCGAGTGAGATCTACGGGCTACTGCGGCAGGCGGAGGTCGTCATGCTGGCCTCGCCCATTTTTTTCTACAACATGACCTCCCAACTCAAGGCACTGGTGGACCGTTGCCAGACGTTTTGGGCGCGCAAGTACCGGCTCAAGCTCAGCGACCCCCTCAAGCCGACGCGCCGGGGGGTTCTGCTCGGCGTCGGAGCCACCCAGGGCAAGAACCTCTTTGAAGGGATGCAGCTGACCGCCAAGTATTTTTTCGATGCTATCGATGCCCGTTATGCAAGCAGCCTGCTCTACCGGGGGATCGAGGGCGCGAAGGATCTGGCGAACCATCCAACGGTGCGGCAGGACGTGGAGCAGGCCGTGGAAGAACTCCTGGCGCCGTTTGCCGCAAGGAAGAAGGTGCTGTTCCTTTGTCGCCAGAATGCCGGCCGCAGCCAGATGGCGGGCGCCTTTGCCCAGCACCTCGCCGGTGAAAAACTGGATGTGGCCACCGGCGGCAGCCGGCCGGCGGACAAACTGAACCCCGATATGGTGTCCGCCATGGCCGAGAGAAAAATCGATCTGGCTTTTCGAACCCCTCAAGGGGTCGAGGCGGCGCTGGCCAACGGTCGACCCGATGTAATCGTGACCATGGGCTGCAGCGAAGAATGCCCGGCTGTTCCCGGCGCGCTGCACCAGGAATGGGACGTGCCGGATCCCTCCGGCCAGCCGATCGAGACCATGCGCCGGGCCCGGGATGAAATCGAATCCCGCGTAAAAAAGTTGATCACGACGCTGGGCGGATGATATGAACCATTAGCTCAAGGGGTGCCTCAATGTCCAAACCCGAAGACATCCATCAATGCCAAACCGTTAACTGCGGCTGCCTCTACGACCCCGACCGCGGGGATCGCCGGGGCAAGATACCCAAGGGAATTCCGTTTACGGATCTTCCCGACCAGTGGGCCTGCCCGGTGTGCGGGGCCAGCAAGAAAATGTTCAGGCCGCTGGCCGGGCCGGGGTCGGTCAAAGACGAGCCAGCGTAGAATCTCGGTGATGAGATCGAGCCGCCGCTGAACGCTGCGGTTCCTAAGTGCTGTAATTCCACCCACCAGAAGGAGGAGATGAACCATGGAGAGATATGTTTGTCAGGTGTGCGGTTACGTTTATGACCCGGCGCAGGGGGACCCCGATAACGGCGTTGCACCCGGAACGCCCTTCGAAAAGCTCCCGGATAGATGGGAATGCCCGGTGTGCGGCGCCGGCAAGGCCGATTTTACCAAAGAAGCCTGAAGCCGCTATTGGATTCCGGTTGATGCCCTTTGCTTTCAGCCACAGAGCTGAAAAAAAAGGGCATCACCTTTTGGCTTTTTAGGCATTACGGCTGACAGGTAAAAATCGAGTGACCGGTTCCTTGCGACCGGGGGTATATAGGGGAAGTAACAACCCCTTTTACGGCTTTGTTGCCGTTGCCGTCCCCTCCAGGGTGATTAACTTCGATCGGTATGAATAAATAACTACATGCAATGAGGTAAAAATGGACCCTGTTCAAATTGCTCCGGGAGTCTACAACGTTGGTGTCAGAGACTGGAACATCCGGGACTTTCACGGCTATTCCACCGATCTCGGAACCACTTACAACGCGTTTCTGGTAATGGATGAAAAAATCGCGCTGATCGACTCGGTCAAAAGGGAATTCGCCGACCAGCTGATCGACCAAATCGGCCGCATCGTCGACCCGCGCAAAATCGACGTGGTGATCAGCAATCACACCGAGCTCGACCACTCCGGAAGCCTCGCCCGCATCATGCACCGGGTCGGCGAAGACAAGCCTCTGTATTGCTCGAAGATGGGAGCCAAAAACCTGGCGCAGCATTTTCCGCAAAAGTGGAACTACCGGGCCGTCGGCTCGGGTGACGAGCTGAAGCTCGGCAAACGCACTCTGGCCTTTCTGGAAACCCGCATGATCCATTGGCCGGACAGCATGTTCTCCTATCTCAAGGAGGACGGCATTCTTTTCTCAAGCGACGGCTTCGGCCAGCACTACGCCGGACCGGAGACCTTCGACGATGAGATCGGGGACCGGATCATGGTCCATGCCAAGAAATACTTCGCCAACATCCTGCTGCTCTATGCGGCCCATATCGAAAAATTGATCCGGCAGGTGGCCGAGATGAAACTGGACCTGCGCATGATCTGCCCGGACCACGGCGTGATCTGGCGCCAGGCGCCCGCCAAGATCGTCCAGGCCTATCTCGGCTGGTGCCGCCAGGAGCCGGAGAAGAAGGCGGCCGTGATCTACGACACCATGTGGCACAGCACCGAGAAGATGGCTGAAGCCATCAACGACGGAATCATGGCGGCGGGCGTGCCGTCCACACCGATGAATCTGAGGTCCTGGCATCGCAGCGAGGTGATGACCGAGGTGTTCGATGCCCGTGCCGTGGTCGTCGGCTCTCCCACCCTGAACAACGGGCTGTTCCCCACGGTCGCGGATTTTCTCTGCTACATGAAGGGGCTCAAACCGAAAAACAAGATCGGCGCGGCATTCGGCTCTTACGGATGGAGCGGAGAAGCCGTGAAGTTGATCGAAGACGAGCTAAAAGCAATGAAAATCGACCTCTTCCAGCCGGGCCTGAAGGTGCAGTTCGTTCCGGCGAAATCCGTCCTGGACGCGTGCCATGCGTTCGGCCGCGCCATCGGCCGGGCCGTCTCCGGCGCGGATTCTCAGACCGCCTGAGATCGCAGGAGAACCCATGAAACGACCCGTTGTCGAGCTGGGCGATTGCACCCTCTGCGAGGGCTGCGTGGCGGTTTGTCCGGCGGTGTTCCGGGTGAACGATGCCGGCTTCATCGAAGTGGCCGATCTCGGCTCCTATCCGATCGATGACGTCAACGAAGCCATCAAGAACTGCCCCACCGACTGCATCCGCTGGGAAGAAGACTGACGTTCGGGAGACCGGTGACATGAAGAAAACCGCACTCTTTGTTTTTAACGGCGATCCCATGTGTTTTATCCATGTGCTGCTGAATGCGCTCGATATGCATGCCAGGGGGGAGGAGGCCCGCATCGTCGTCGAAGGCGCCGCCACCCGGCTGTTGCCCGACCTCGATCAGGGAGGCCACCCCCTGCATCCGCTCTGGGATAAGGCCAAATCGGCCGGGCTGGTGGCCGGGGCCTGCCGGGCCTGCTGCACGAAAATGAAGACCTTAGAATCCGCCCGGGCGCAACACCTGGCTCTCCTGGAAGACATGTCCGGCCATCCCGGCATGGCCGACTATCGCGACCGGGGTTTTGAAATCATCACCTTTTAGAGGCGCAACGGCGATCGGTCGGATGAAACTGCATCGCCCCGTCAGCGGGCGCGAACTCAAAAAGATTCTAGCGGCCCTTCTGGTGGACGACGGCTTCCCGGCATCCTTGGACCTCGTGCGCCACGTGCGGGGCCGGCAGGTCGTAAACCCTCTGTTTGCGTTTTTCTGCGACGCGGATACGTTACGTCGCTGGCGGGCCGTGTCCGTGATGGGTCGGGTGGTGTCGCGCTTGGCTGATGAAAATTTGGAATCCGCGCGGGTGGTCATGCGGCGGTTCATGTGGAACCTGAACGAGGAATCGGGCGGGATCGGCTGGGGTTGCCCGGAGGCCATGGGGGAGTGCATGGCTCGCAGCGACCGGCTGGCTGATGAATACGGCTGCATCTTGTGGTCTTATCTGCACCCGGAGCGCAATTTCATCGAGCACCCGGCTCTTCAGGAAGGCGTGTTGTGGGGGGTCGCGCGTCTGACCCATGCACGGCCCGCGCAGATGACCGAGTGCGCTGAGCTCCTCAAACCCTTTCTGCAATCCCCCGAAGCGGCCCTGCGAGGGCTGGCCGCCTGGGCGGGCGGGCCCTTGGCGGATGCACGCCTGACACCATTGCTGCAAGAAATGCAAGCCGACCGCGCATCCTTGCAACTCTACCGCCGAGAGCGTCTGGCGGCATGTTCGGTGGGCGAGTTGGCCGTGCAGGCCCTACGCTGGACCCCGGCGGGTTCTATGGAAAAGGATCCTTTGCATGGAATGGAGTCCTGAAGCCGAAGCCGCTCTGAAACTGGTCCCTTTTTTCGTTCGCAAGCGGGTGCGCGCGCGTGTGGAGAGCGAGGCGCACAATGCCGGCAGGAACCGCATCACTCTGGCCGATGTCAAGGCCACGCAAGCCCGCTATCTGTCCGGCATGCACTCCGAGATCAAGGGCTACCAACTCGACACCTGCTTCGGCCCCAGCGGCTGCCCGAACCGGGCGGTGGTCAGTGATGGGCTGCTTGCCCGCCTTGAAACGGTGATCAAGCGGGCCGATCTTTTAGATTTTCTCAAGTCCCGGGTCCGGGGGGAGCTTAAGTTCCATCACGAATTCCGGACCACGCTGGCCGACTGCCCGAACGCCTGTTCGCAGCCCCAGATCAAAGATGTCGGCATCATCGGCGCCGCGGTTCCGGAAACCACGAACGAAGCCTGCTCCCAATGCGGGGCCTGCACCGACGCCTGCACCGAGCAGGCGGTCGCGGCCAATGCCAGCGACCCGCCCCCCATCGACCCAGAGCGCTGTCTGAATTGCGGCCAGTGCATCCGGGCCTGCCCTACCGGAACCATCGCCGAAGCCTGGCGGGGGTTTCGGGTTCAGATCGGCGGGCGGCTCGGTCGCCATCCGCGCCTGGCCCGCGAGCTGCCGGGTATCTTCAACGAAGACCAGGTGATCGAGATCGTGCAGGCCTGCCTGGATCTCTATAAGGCCCGCAGCCGGCACGGCGAGCGTTTCGCCCATCTCTTCCAGGACAGCGACTTCGAGAATTTTTCGCGCCGCTTCTGCGGTCCCGTTATTTGACACGCCGCTATTCGGCGTTAGCATTCAATCATCCCCCCAGGAATAAAAGGAGCCTTTGACTATGGAGCGCAAGACTTTTTCAATTCCCAAGATCTCCTGCGGCCACTGCGTGATGACCATCACCAAGGAATTGAAAGAACTGGAGGGCATCCAAAAGGTAGAGGGCAACCCGCAGTTCAAGACCGTGGAGGTCGAGTGGGATCCGCCTGCAACCGAGGCCCAGATCCGCGCCACCCTGAACGACATCAATTTCCCGGCGGCCTGACGATGGAGCGCGACGCTCTGCTCGTGACGGCTGCCCGTGCGTCGGTTGTGGCGGGGTTGGCCACGCTCGATGTCTACCGCTCCGAAATCGAGGTGGAATATAAAGCGGACCGCTCGCCCCTCACCCTGGCGGACCGGCGATCCCACGAGATCATCGTCGGCCGTTTGAACGCAACGGGAATCCCGATCTTGAGCGAAGAAGGCCGGGACATCCCCCATGCGCAGCGCAGCCGCTGGCACCGGTTGTGGATCGTCGACCCCCTGGACGGAACCAAGGAGTTCGTCAAGCGTCTGGGCGAGTTCACCATCAACATCGCCCTGGTCGAAGACCGCCGGCCCACCCTGGGCGCCATATTCGTACCGGTGAAAAACGTGCTCTATTTCGGCCGGGTCGAAGACGGGTCCTTTCGCCTGGAGAACCCCGACGTCATCGCCGCTTTGGCATCGAGCACCGAGGGCGCAGACGCGCGGGCGCTCCTGGAGCGTCTGCGTGCGCACTCTAGCAAACTGCCCGTCGACCTGGAAGCGCATGTGCCTTTCGTCATCGTCGGCAGCCGCTCGCATGCGACCCCCGAACTGCATGCGTATGTCGACCGAAAGCGCCGCGAACTGGGCGACGTATCCTTCGTTTCCGCCGGCAGTTCGCTCAAGTACTGCCTGGTGGCCGAGGGCCAAGCCGACGTGTACCCGCGCCTAGGACCGACCATGGAATGGGATACGGCCGCCGGCCAGGTAATCGCCGAGGCCGCCGGAGCCCGCGTCGCGCGTCACGACACGGGGCAGCCGCTGCTCTACAACAAGGAGGACTTGCTGAATCCCTGGCATGTCGTAACCCGAAAACCCGCATAGGGCAGAGAGCCACTTTCTTCTACCCGATGCCTTCTGCCCCATGCGTCATTCCATAGCTTATTTGAAACAGATATGTCCGACCAGACCATCACCTTGCCCATCACCGGCATGACCTGCGCCAACTGCGCGGCCACTGTCGAACGGGTCTTGAGAAAGCTCGCCGGAGTCTCTGCGGCCAATGTCAATTTTGCAAGCGAAAAGGCGGCGGTCACCTACGACCCTGCGGAGACGCGCCTCACGCAGATCGTCGAGCAGGTCCATGGCGCCGGCTTCGGCGTGCCGACCGCCCGGGTCGACCTGGGGCTCACGGGCATGAGCTGCGCCAACTGCGCCGCCACCATCGAACGCACGCTCAAGCGCAAGATTCCGGGCGTGCTGAACGCGGCCGTGAACTTCGCCACCGAGCGGGCGGCGGTCGAATATCTGCCCGGCATGGTCGCGGTGGACGACCTGATCGCCGCCGTGGCCGGCGCCGGCTTCGGCGCGCTGGCGCCGAGCGAATCTCCGGAAGCCGAGGATACCGAGGCGGCTGCCCGGCGGCGCGACATCGCCGCGCAGACCCGCAAGTTCATCGTCGGCCTGCTGTGCGCGCTACCGCTTTTCGGGTTGAGCATGGGGCGCGATTTCGGCCTGACCGGGGGCTGGAGTCATGCACCGTGGGTGAACTGGCTGTTCTGGGCCTTGGCGACCCCGGTTCAGTTCTACACCGGCTGGGACTACTATACCGGCGGGTTCAAGAGCCTGCGCAACCGCAGCGCCAACATGGACGTCCTGGTGGCGATGGGCTCTTCGGTGGCCTACCTCTATTCATGCGCGGTCCTCCTCGGCCCGAACCTGGGCCACCACGTCTACTTCGAGACTTCGGCCGTCATCATCACCCTCATCAAGCTGGGCAAGATGCTGGAGTCGCGCAGCAAAGGCCGCACGGGCGGCGCTATCCGCAAGCTGATCGGGCTGCGGCCCAAGACGGCCTGCGTGCTCAGAAACGGCGTTGAGGCCGAAATTCCTCTCTCGCGGGTCAGTGTCGGCGATGTGGTTCTCGTCCGGCCGGGCGAACGCATCCCGGTGGATGGAATCGTTCGGCAAGGCGAATCCGCCGTGGACGAATCCATGTTGAGCGGTGAACCCCTGCCCGTGGACAAACGGCCGGGGGATTCCGTGGTCGGAGGCAGCATCAACGGCGAAGGGCTGCTCACCTTCGAAGCCCGAGCGGTCGGCCGGGATACGGTCCTGGCTCAAATCATCCGCCTGGTCCAGGAGGCGCAAGGAAGCAAGGCGCCGATCCAGGCATTGGCCGATCGCGTGGCGGCGGTGTTCGTGCCCGCCATTATCGCACTGGCGCTCGGCGTTTTCATCCTGTGGTGGGCGCTGAGCGGCGACTGGGTCGCCGCGATGATCCGGCTGGTGGCGGTTTTGGTCATCGCCTGCCCCTGCGCGCTGGGGCTTGCCACTCCCACGGCCATCATGGCCGGCACCGGCAAGGGTGCCGAACGCGGAATCCTCTTCAAGACCAGTGAGGCGCTGGAATTGGCGAGCAAGCTGACCACCATCGTGCTCGACAAGACCGGAACCATCACCAGTGGAAAGCCGACGGTCACGGACCTGGTCGCGAGCGCTTCCGGCGGCCTCCCGGAGAGCGAGCTGCTGCGGCTGGCAGCCTCCGTCGAAAAGGGATCGGAGCACCCGCTGGGCCAAGCCGTCGTCAAGGCGGCGCAAAACCGGGGCCTGACGCTTCAGATGCCTTCCGAGTTTCAATCCGCCGGCGGCCGCGGGGTGCAGGGCCGGGTGGGGAACTCCCTCGTGGCCGTCGGCAAGACCGCGTGGATCGAAAGCGGACTCGGGATCTCCCTGGCGGAGCTGCGCGAGCGCGTCCATGCCCTTCAATCGGAAGGCAAAACGGTGATGGCGGTCGCCCGCGACCGGACTCCGGCGGGTCTGATCGCCGTCTCCGACTCTCTCAAGCCCGATTCCGCCGAGGCGATCGGCCAGCTTCACCAGCTCGGCCTGAAGGTCGTCATGCTGACTGGCGACAACCTCGAAACGGCCCGCACCATCGCTGCGCGGGTGGCGATCGACCGCATCTTCGCCGAGGTACGGCCGGATGAAAAAGCCGCCAAAGTCAAAGAGCTTCAAGCGATCGGGGAAAAAGTCGGAATGGTGGGCGACGGCATCAACGACGCCCCGGCCTTGGCACAGGCCGATGTCGGTCTGGCCATCGGCACGGGCACCGATGTGGCCATCGAGAGCGCCGGCGTCATTCTTTCGAGCGGCAGCTTGAATGGAATCCCGCGCGCCATCCGGCTCAGCCGTGCGACCCTGCGCACCATCGCTCAGAATCTATTCTGGGCCTTCGGCTACAATCTGGTCTTGGTGCCGATCGCAGCCGGGGCGTTGTACCCCTTCGAGTCCCTGCCGGGCATGCTGCGCCAGCTCCATCCGATCCTGGCCGCCTTGGCCATGGCCTTCAGCAGCGTCTCGGTCGTCACCAACAGCCTGCGCCTCTATCGGACGCCTCTGCCTTGAACAACCTTAGCCTGTAACCGAACCCCGCCTAACGGGTCTCTACGCGTGTCGCGGCGGGCAAGATCAAAACGATGTAAGCGCCTCGCGCGCGAGGCGCTTACACTCCGGCCGATAACCAGAAAAAAGTGGACAACCTCGCTTGACTTCATTATAACCTGCATGGGAGATTGAAATGGAAGAGCTTCTCATCCTCCTCGGCGCAGTGGCCGTATGGGTGTTTCTTCAGGCCTACCTGCTGCCGAAACTGGGGGTCAGCACCTGAATGCGCGGCGCTTGTCAGGTGACAAGAAAACATGACAGCGGAATCGGACCCGAATCGCAAGACCGTTCTTGATGACGACACCGAACTGGTCCAGGCGATTAACGCCGGGGACACGCAACGATTCCAGGAGTTGGTCCAGCGTTACGAGCAGAAGCTCTACACCTTCGGCCGGCGCATGTGCCGGAACGAGTCCGATGCGGAGGATCTGGTCCAGGACACCTTCCTGAACGTCTATCGCTATCTCAAGGATTTCCGCTACGAAACCAGGTTTAAAAACTGGCTCTACCGGGTGGCGGCCAACACCGCCCTCAAGAAACGCAGGCGCTCCAAGTTTGCGCCCGAACCGGAGCTCCCGCTGGAGGAATTGGTCGAGCGTGAGGATCTCGCCGCCCCCGGTGAGGTCCCGGAATGGGCGCGGATGCCCCTGGAGCAGCTGCTCAACGAGGAGCTGCTGGGAATTCTGCACCAGGCCATCTGGTCGCTTCCGGAAAAATACCGGATCGTGGTGATCCTGCGCGACATCGAAGAGTTCAGCACCGAGGACACCGCTCAGATCCTGAATCTATCACCTGCCAACGTCAAGGTGCGCCTGCATCGGGCGCGGCTGTTCCTGAGGGACAAGCTGAAAGGATACTTTGGCCATGATGTGTGACCCCCACGACCCCTCGCATTGCCTGCAACTTTTCGACAAGCTATCGGAGTACATCGACGGGGAGATGGACGAGGCCGAGCGCCGGGCAATCGAGGCCCATATCGCCCAGTGCGTCGCCTGCTCCGGGTGCCTGCAATCCCTCAAACGAACCATCGCCCTGTGCAAACGGGCCGGCCGCCAGGCGGTGCCGGCGGTATTCTCCGAAAAACTGCAAACCATGATCCAGCATATCCAGAGCGCCCACTGACCCCGAAACGAATTGATTCATCGACACGATTTTGGAATGAAACCCCATGCGGCTCAGTGATCTCAAGCAAGGCCAAAAGGCCACGATTGCGCGCGTCGGCGGATCCGGCCTGCTGCGTCGGCGGATACTGGAAATGGGAATCATCAAGGGGGCCGAGATCTATGTCGAAAAGTACGCCCCGTTGAAGGACCCCATGGAGTTGATCGTCAAGGGCTATCACATCTCCCTGCGCGTGGAAGAGGCCTCCCAGATCGATGTGGAGAATATACCCTGACTGCCGATGGAGCGCTGCCTGCCATGCCGGAAATCAACGTGACGCCAAAGCACCTCACCATAGCCCTGGCCGGCAACCCCAACTCGGGCAAGACCACCATTTTCAACAACCTGACCGGTACGCGTCAAAAGGTCGGCAACTGGCCGGGGGTCACCGTCGAAAAAAAGGAGGGCCGCATCAACCGCTTCGGCTACGACCTTACGGTGGTGGACCTGCCGGGCACCTACAGCCTGACGCCCTTTTCCATCGAAGAGGTGATCGCCCGCAACTTTCTTCTGGACGAAACCCCCGATGTGGTCATCGATATTATCGACGCCTCGAACCTGGAACGCAGCCTCTACCTGGCCACTCAGGTCCGGGAGCTGGACTGCAAGGTTCTCTTCGCCCTCAACATGGCGGACCTGGCTCAGGCGCGCGGCTTGAAAATCGACGCCTGCAAGATGTCCGAACTGCTGGATGTGCCGGTGTTGTTCACCGTCGGCAACCGCAACGAAGGCATGGATGATTTGTTGAGAGCGGCGATCGACCTGGCGGAGTCCACAGCCCCGCTGCCGCGCAGCCGCCGGGTGAAGTACACCCATGACATCGAGGAGGCCGTCGGACGCCTGCGTGATTTCATGCTGAACCAAACCGACGGGGTCCTGCCCTATGCGCCGCGCTGGACGGCCATCAAGCTGATCGAAGACGACAAGATCGTCAAAGAGCGCCTGATCGCAGCGGTCCCCGACGCCGGCAGCGCGATCCTGGAGGCCAGCCGGGATCTGCGCCAGCACCTCGCCGCGCGCTACGACGAGGACCCGCAGATCGTCATGACCGACGAGCGCTACGGTTTCATCGCCGGCATCGTGCGCGAGGTGCAAACCTCCGGCACCCGCCAGCGCGTGGACCTCTCCCGCTCGATCGACTTGGTGCTCACCCACCGCTTTTTCGGTTTCCCGATTTTCGTTTTTTTCATCTGGGCCATGTTTCAGCTGACCTTCACGCTGGGCGAGTATCCCGTGCAGGGAATCGAGGCCGGCGTGCAGTTGATCTCGGAGGCAATCGGAGGCCTTCTGCCGCCGGGAGCGCTGCGCGGCCTGGTCCTGGACGGGATCGTCGGAGGGGTCGGCAGCGTGATCGTCTTCCTGCCCAACATTCTGATCCTTTTCCTGTGCATCGCCGTCTTCGAAGACACCGGCTATATGGCGCGCTCGGCTTTCCTGATGGACCGGATCATGCATTTGATCGGGCTGCACGGCAAGTCTTTCATCCCCATGCTCATGGGGTTCGGCTGCAATGTGCCGGCCATTATGGCCGCACGCACCCTGGAAAGCGAAAAGGACCGCATTCTCACCATTCTGATCACCCCGTTCATGTCCTGTTCGGCCAAGCTGCCCGTCTATGTCGTGCTGGCCGGAGCCTTCTTCGGCGCACGCGCCGGAACGGTGATCTTCGGTCTCTACCTGTTCGGGATCGTGCTGTCCATCCTCACCGGACGCCTTTTCCGCTCCACCCTGCTAAAGGGCGCGGACGCCCCCTTCGTCATGGAACTGCCCCCCTATCGCATGCCCATGGCCAAGAGCCTGTTGATCCACATGTGGGACCGCAGCAAAATCTTTTTGCGCAAGATGGGCAAGGTCATTCTGCTCGGATCGGTGATCATCTGGGCATTGTCATCATTCCCGCGCGACGGTTCCCTCAGTCGAGACTACGCAGCCGAGATCCAACAGGCGACGGCGGTCGCGGAAGCCCGCAAGGCAGCGGCCGGCGACGCCGCGAGCCGCGAAATCGAAGAAACCTATTCGGAAACCGTGACCGCGCTCCGTCGCCTGGAAAAAGCCGAACAGACCGAGAATTCCCTGATCGGCCGCCTCGGCCGCTTCGTCGAGCCGGTATTCGCTCCGCTCGGGATCGACTGGCGCGGCGGAGTGGCCCTGCTCTGCGGCTTCGTGGCCAAGGAAATCGTGGTCAGCACCCTGGGGGTGCTGCATGCGGTAGGCGACAGCGAGGCCAAGGGCGCGCTCGAAAAGGCCCTGGTGGAAGCCGGCCTGACGCCGCTCTCGGCCCTGTCCATGATGGTCTTCGTCCTGCTCTACTTGCCCTGTCTTGCCACCACGGCCGCCATCCGCCGGGAGACCGGATCCTACCGTTGGATGTTCTTCAGCGTCGGTTACAGCACCTCGGTGGCCTGGGTGGCGGCGTTCCTGGTCTATCAGGGAGGCCGGTTGTTCGGTCTCGGTTGAAGCCTCCTTTAAGTTCAAGGACGGATCTGATCGTCATTCGGTTTTGGATTCAGGCTGTGTGGCCAATGCAAAATACATGATTGCCTGTATAGGCGGATTGACTTGCCCTGCTTATCTTCAGGCTCCGCATGCCGAGCATGCCTTCATCCACGCCACCCCGAAAGGAAACGACTAATGGGACAAACAGCAAAAAAATCGGAAAAGCCCAATGCGGTCAACGGTGTCAACGTCGATGAGCTGTTCAGGACCATCGAGGCCGTCAAAAAGGCGCCGGTCATTGCCCAGTTTAAATTTCGCGCCCGCAACGAATGGCTCGACGGCGGACACAACCGTACCACGATTCGAAACTTCTACGGAACCCAGCAGGAACACGCACGCAACCAGGCCTTTGTTATGGATGCGGATGAGCCGCCTATTCTTTTGGGGGAAGATCGCGCCCCCAATCCGGTGGAGTACGCCCTGACCGCATTGGCCGCCTGCGTAACCACTTCCATTGTGTACCACGCGGCCGCCAAGGGAGTTAAGATCCATTCGATGGAATCACGGCTGGAAGGCGACATCGATCTTCAGGGGTTCCTGGGCATCCGGGATGACGTCCCGAGAGGCTACAAGGAAATTCGGATGTACGTCAAAATCGAAGCGGATGCCCCTCCTGAGAAACTGGAGGATATCGTGCGGCTTGGCCCGACGTATTCACCGGTTTTCGACACCATCACGCGGGCCGTACCCGTCAAGATACAGCTCGAAAAGTGACACCTGCTGATTCGAACGCGAGGGACAAAGGGAAAAAAGCGAAGCGACTGGGGCGCCTTCTCGAGAAAGGTTAGAGGAGGCAGGCGGCTCGGCCCCAGTTCAATCGCCTCCCACCTGGCTTAAGCCGCCCTTGTGCAACGCTCTTGAGACGCCCGCCGCCCGGCTGGAAAATCGGTTCTTGACCTCCACTTAGAGCAACGATACGATGGTCACGACAAGCGCGCAAGCATAGAACCTAACAAGCGAGGCGGCTATAAGATTAGGAGGCAACACCCCATATCTCCATCCGGGATATGGGGTTTTTAGCTTCGATGCGGCGTTTGGATGAACAGGGGCTCATATTCGAAAGGAGGTCGTTATGGCGGTGAAAATTTTGATCAAACGGAAGTTGCCTATGGACAAAGCTCAGGCCATGATCGAGCTGTCGCGTCAACTGCGGATCCTCGCCACGCAGCAGGAAGGCTATATTTCAGGCGAAACCCTGCGGAGAATAGATAATCCCGAGGAGTTTTTGGTCATCAGCAGTTGGCAGTCTTTCGAGGCTTGGCAGAAATGGTTGAACAGCAGTCAAAGAAAAGAGCTTCAATCCAAGATCGATATCCTATTGGGGCGTGAAACCACTTTCGAAGTCTACCAATACGGCCTTGGGGGGTCTTCCTGATATCGAAAATCAAAAGAAAGCGGATTCACAGGGAGGATATCCTCAGAGCGCTGTGCAAAACGCGCGCGGGTGAAAAAAAGAGGCTCGCTGCGCGAGGGCAGAGAGCCTCACAAGGGCGGCAGGCGGTTCAGTCGGCCGCCTGCCCGAAAAAATAGATGTTTCTCGCAATGCCGTTATTTTACCTGACCGCCAACCCCGACTGGGGCAAACGGAGGAAAAGATGCACGCACATTCGAGAGACATCCTGCAAAGCCACCTCCAACCTTCCGCTTTTTAAGATAATCCGGGAACGGCGTCCGCCGCCCTGGATTCTGTTGTAGGTGTTGAAGCCGGGTGGCTCTTTGCATTCGCCGATAATCTAATTCCAAAGCTCCCAAAAGGCAAGCGCCGCACGAAATGGACCGAGCCCGGGAGATAATCTTCGAAATAGCGGTCTTCCACCGGAGCACCAAAGCCTGAATAATCCATAATGGTTCCTCAACGCCATCAAGGCATTTGAATTCGCCATGGCTTAACCCAGTTAGCGCTTGTTGCCTGCCGCCATCAGCCGCTCGCGTCATAGCATCGGGCCTCCGGCGACTACAACCCCTCTATCCCGGCAGCTTGCAAATTTGCCGAAGCCGCCGCCTGAAGGTGAAAAATTCGATTTGCTGCAGCAGGGCAGACCCGAGCCACCTGTTGACAATCATTAGTTTTTCAAGGATCATCCGGACATGCCGACTTCAAAAACCGATCTTGCGAGCCTGACCCTTTTGGGTGGCAAAGCGCAGCCCAGCAAGAAGTTGGAGGTTTTTCCCAACCACCATCCCGGGCGTCGCTATACCGTTGCCCTCAGCACCTCCGAATTCACCTGCCTGTGCCCGGCCACCGGACAGCCCGACGTTGCCTCGCTGACCATCAAATACATCCCCGACCGATACATCCTGGAGTCCAAGTCGCTCAAACTGTATTTATGGTCCTATCGCAACGAAGGGGTTTTTCATGAACATGTGATTAACACCATTTGCGACGACATTCTGAAGGTGCTGAACCCCCACTGGATCGAGGTCACCGGAACCTTCGGCGTTCGCGGTGGAATTGGGATCACGGTTGTAGCTTCACATAAGCGCAAACCCGGGCCAAGAGTCAAACGATAGACGGATAGGACCTCCCGTCCTGCCCTTCCTTTTCGTGAACGCCGGCGGCTGACCTCAACCTGCTATTTCCCTCGGGAGCCTTCTGGATGATGAAAGATCGCTTTCTGCCTCTGGTAACTGCAATTTTTGTCACCTGTTTGATCATCTCCAACATAATCGCCGTTAAACTCGCTGCTCTCGGAACCCTGCCGATGGTGGGGCTTCTGGTTCTGCCTGCCGCCGTAATCATCTTTGCCATCTCCTATATTTTCGGTGATGTCTTGACCGAGGTTTACGGCTATGCCCGGGCGCGGCAGGTCATTTGGATTGGGTTCGGCTGCAACTTGCTGGCTGTCTTGGCGATTTGGGTGGGCGGCCTCCTGCCTGCCGCACCGGTCTGGCATGTTGGCCGATACGACACCCCCGGCGCTGCCCAGCAAGCATATGAAGCCATCTTGGGGTTCACCCCGCGATTGCTGACAGCTTCCTTCATCGCTTACCTGTTTGGGGAGTTTTTGAATTCGTTCGTGCTGGCCAAGCTGAAAATCGCAACAGCGGGCAAATGGCTCTGGCTGCGCACGATTTCATCGACGGTGGTCGGCCAGCTGGCCGACTCCAGTCTTTTCATCACGATCGCTTTCGCGGGGGCCTTGCCGCTGTCATCCCTGGGCCAACTGATCGTGACGCAATGGCTCTTCAAATCGGCCTACGAAATTTTGGCCACCCCTTGCACCTATATCGTCGTCACCTTTCTTAAGCGGGCCGAAGAAAAAGACCCCTACGACCGGGAAACCAACTTCAACCCGCTAACGATGCGAAGCTAAAAAAGGGTTGCGCCCAGCCGAGATTCCAAATCCCTTGCACCCCCTTGGCCGAAGAGACGACGGAAACAATGACGACGGCCGATGGGGTCAGCGGTGCGGACGGCGCCGGGCGACAATGACCAGCTTCAGACGGTTACGCGGGGAGGCTTTTCGGCTTCGAATGCAGCCAGGGAGACAGGGTGGGGTGGAGACAGGGGGGAAGCCGCCGGTGCGGCTTCCCCCCTGTCTGGCATTCAGGCCGGGGTTTTGACGCGTGACTTGATTTCCCATTCCTCGACCGCCTCACGCTCCTCGACCTCCTCCCAGCCGCAGACCATGGCCCGGGTGTGGGCGCTCAGGCTGTGGCCGGTCGTGATCATGTAGATGTGCACGATGAGGAAGGAAAGAATGGCGAAGCCGCCGGCCAGGTGCACGGCCGCCACCACCTTGAGCGACATCCAGCCGAGCCCCCAAGCGCCCCAGGAATTGTAGCTCCAGTAGAGCAGCCCGCTCAGCATCTGCAGCGGCAGCAGGAACGCCGCCAGGCTCAGGTAGACCAAGCGCTGCAGGGGGTTGTGCTTGGCGTCCCTGCGCTTGGGCACCGGGTGCGGCTCGCCGCGGAAGATCCCGTACATGTAATAGCGGACCACCAGCAGCATCTTCTTGGTGGTCGGGATATACTGCCGCCACTCGCCGGTGGTGAAGACCCAGAACACGAAGAAGGCGAAGGCGATCAGCCAGGTGATGCCGACGAAGTTGTGCACGTCGAAGGCGTTCTTGAATCCGAGCAGGGTGTACACCCCGTTGGTCTCGAACCCGGTGGCGAGCAGGATCAGGATCATCGCGCTCTGCAGCCAGTGCCAGAACCGCTCGTAGCGGGTGTAAAGGTAGATATTCACCATTTTGCAGGTTTCATTTGCATTCATGGATCAGCCCTCCTTCCTGCGGCGGCTGACCGCACGGCCCAGCGCATGCAGCACAACGCCAGCGAACGAGCCCAGCACCGCCGCCCATCCCATAAACTCGATGATCCTGTTGCCGTCGCGGCCGGGCAGGTAAACGCCCTGGATCGCGGCCAGCCGTCCGTCTTCCTTGGTATGGCACTCGTTGCAGCTGACGGATTTCTCCTTCGGCGCGACCATATGGGTCGTGGGGAACACATAGCTCGTTTCGACGAAATCAAACTGTCCGCTGAAGGCTAGACCCGCCTTCTTCTGGCCGCTTTCGAGAGCCACCTTCCAGTCATACTTCGCCCAGTAGGCGTCGGAGCCGGGCGGCCCGAAAAGATGCGGAACGAGCATGGTCTTGTTGACCGTGTCGTAAGGCTGCTTGCCGGTGTGGACCTTAAACGGCGCAATCCGGGCGTTGGGATCGTCGGGCCTGCCGACCGGCCAGTTGAGGGCCACCGGCTGGGTCGGATCGATCGGATCCTTTAGAGAAACGGCGTCGATGCTCCCGTTGTACCAGTAGTATTGGGGCTTGACGTTCTTCTCCCAGACGAAATTGCCCTTCTGGGTGTCGTACACCGGCGTGCCCAACGGACCTTTTTCCTTGTAAGGCTTGCCGTCTTTCTTCTGGCCGGCCGTGGACCAGTCCCAGCGCATCTTGGTGGGCAGCGCGCGCGCGAATTCCGGGATGTGGCAAGTCTGGCAGGCGACCTTGTCGGTGTGGTCGTTGGCCTTCACCCCCGGCTTGTGCGGAGTGGCGGTGTGGCAGGACTCGCAGGTGATCCGGGGCGTCAGGTCGTCCTGAGCCAGGGTCTTGCGCTCGGTGGCAGCCGGGGTTGAGTAGATGCGGCCGGCGACCTGGTGGGCGGCCGTGGTATGGCAGCGCGTGCAGTCAAAATTCTTGCCGTCGATCCCCATGTGAACGTCCAGGGCTTTGTTCGGCTTGGTCATGGAGGAGTCCAGGTCGCCGTGCTTCACCATGTCGCCGCCGCCGCCGTAGAAATGGCAGACGCCGCAGTTCTCGCGGGTGGGCCGCCCCACGCTCTGGGCGACCTGGTTCCATTCGGGCGGCAGGTATTTCTGACCATCGCCGGGGAACACGACAGGCTCCTTGGCCGGGTTGCCCGCCCCGGCGGGGTGTTTTTTGTAGGTGCCCGTCTGCTCGTGGCAGACCAGACAGTCCACCTTACTCGCGTCAGTGAAATCAAAACTCTTGTCCTTCCAGCCGTAGCCGATGTGGCAGGAGGTGCAGCGCGGCTCATTCCCGTGGATGCTGACGCAATAGTTGTTGACCGTCAGCGCCCCCTTGCCCATGGGCTTGTCATTGGGCGAGGCGGAGTCGACCCAGGTCCAGTGGATGGTCTTGTGGATCTGGGCGGCGGCCTCCGAATGGCAGCTCAGGCAGGCCTTGGTCACCTCCGGCCCGGATGCAAACGGCTGTTTCAAGGCCTCGTGCTTGGAATGGTCGGCCGTGATCCACCGTTTGGCGCCCTTGGTTGCCTGCTGGGCCATTCCCCGCCCGGGAGCCTGCTCGCTCTCAGCCGCACCCGGCGTGGCGCCTGACGGAAGGACGCAAAACCCGAGCATCCACAGGGCCAGAAGAATGGAAACCGTGATTTTCACCCTCTTCATACTCCCCTCCCGATAGTAAATTTATATGGTCAACCGACATGCGATTGATGATTTGCTTGAAAAACTGTGGACAGCGAGGCCTCTTTCTGGAGCGTCTCCCTAAAAAGATAGAGATAGCAATGAGCATACCAGTCGTAAGCAGCCGATGAGAACTCCGGGAGCTCGATCCAGGTCAGTGCAGAAAGGCATTTAACTATTTGTTATAAATACTAAAAAAATGGATGTTACCGCGAGGCAAGCCTGATGGGATTCAATCAGGGATAACTTCTGCCTGAATTTGGGTGCAAATATATTAATTTGAATTAACGCATGTAAATTTACGGTTGCAGGCAGGCGAACAAGCCGGCAGCTCCTCTATTTGCCGAATTGCATGAACGGCGTGGCAGCCTGGCCGTCGACTCCCGGCCGGTTTCTCTGCCAATCAAGAATGCGGCACCCGTCACCATCGCCGGAGGGAGCCTGACAGCTGATAAACGGCATGACGGGATCACCCGCCACGGACTGAAAATTGAACAGCTTGGCCCGGTCCAAGGGCACTTCTTCCATCTCCAGCATGTGAATCAGGTATATCATCGACTCGCCCTCGAAGAACCCGGTCGAGGATCGGGCGTCGTCGATGCGCTTCTTGAAACTGGCACTAGCGGCGTTCTTGTCCGGTGCGGAAACGAGCAAATTGAATTCGCCGTGGCGCCGTTGGGTTTCATCTTTCGATTGCTGATTGGTGGTAAACAGAAACTTGCCGATGTAGATCATCTTGCTGCCTTTCTGGTTCGCGTGCAAGCCGTGATACAAGCCATCTTAGTCGGTTGGCCGCCGATTGTCCAGCCGCCTCGGAAAGGGCGGGTGGACGCGGCGCGCTGCGGCAGGCGCCTCTTCGGCTCTATGCTTAAAATCCGTCTTTCAGGATCTGGTTGACGAGCTTACCATCGGCGGTCTTTCCGAAGTGTTTCATAACGGCGCCCATCGCCTGCATCCTGTTTTTATACTGCCCGAGATCCAGATTGCCCTTGATCCAGGCGACGATCTCCTCCCGCGACACCTGCCGGGGCAGATAACTTTCGAGGATCCGCAGGTATTCGGAAGTGGCCTCCTTTTTGGCCTCCAGCACGATGCGCTCGGACTTGATCAACCCTTGGATGATGCCGAGAATGTCGTCGTTGGTGATCTCATCGGACTTCTTGGGCCGGGTGGATTTCTTGCCGCCCTCCAGTGTGACCGGCACCGTGAGCTTGAAAAACTCGGACATGACCTGCCGGATGGTGTTCTTCAGCGTATCGTTTTTGGCGCGCAGCGCCAGCTTCAAGTCCTCTTTGAGCTTGTCCTGCAGGGACAGCGCCAGGTCCGGATTCCAACCGGGAGCGGACAGGGCCTCGGTCATTGCACTCACCTCCTCTAATTCAAAAGAGAGCGTCAGCGGCGGACCCGCTCGTAGATATGTAAAACATATGGCGACGGGTCGGCCACGTGTTCGTTGGCAGCCATCGCGAAGGTCTCCGGTATCTCCGGAAAAAACGTATCGCCCGCCACCGTCACGGGAACCACCGTGAGATAAATGCGATCGGCCAGGTGGATGGATTCGCGGAAGAGCTCCCCGCCGCCGATGATGAATGCTTCGGTTTCCTCCGCCGGGCAAAGCGCGAGAGCGTTCTTCAGGCTGTCCGCCTTCAGGCACCCGGCCGGCTGATAATCCGGGCGGCGGCTGACGACGATATTGAGCCGCTCGGGCAGCGGCCGCCCGATGTCCTCGAAGGTCTTGCGTCCCATGATCAGGGTATGGCCCAGGGTGATGCGCCGGAACATCTTCTGCTCCCCGGGGATTTTCCAGGGGATCGACCCGTCCCGGCCGATGACCCGGTTTTCGGCCATGGCAACGATCAGAGAAATACGCATTCCGGACCGCTTCTCCATCTTGAGCCCATATTCAAATTCCCCCTCGCCCCCGTTTGGCAAAAGGAGGCAGGCGGGATTTGACCTGCTGCCGATGAACCCGCCGCCCGGCTTCGGTGCTACAATAGATGCCATGCGGTGTCAAGGCGCCCGGAGCCGCCTCGACCCGCAGAGCCGAAAAGCATTGAAGCCAAGCGGAACGTCGGTTATAGTAAACAAGGAAGGACGCCAGCGCACCCGAGAGGCCTGATGACGGACCGGCTGCTGATCAATGATGTCACATCGCCACCGACCCACCCTCTGCCGGGGCCGCTGATCCGCAAGGTCACCTGGATTGGAATCACGGTCAACGCCGTGCTGGCGGTTCTCAAGCTGGCAGCCGGCAGCTACGGCGACAGCCAGGCGGTCATGGCCGACGGCGTCGAGGCGCTGCTGGATGTCTTCACGGTCATCCTGGTCTACGCCGGATCGCGGTTCTGGACCCGCCCTCCGGATGAAACCCATCCGTTCGGGCATGGCCGCATGGAAACCCTCGTGGCGGTGGGCATCGGCGTCTCGCTCGTGGGGGCTGCGGTCGGGATCGGCTGGCAGTCGATTGCAACCCTGCATGAGCAGCACGCGACACCGCCCGGCTGGATCGCCGCCGCCGCGGCCATCGTCTCGATCATCGGCAAAGAGATCCTCTACCATTGGACGCTGGGGATCGGACGCCGGATCAAAAGCGTTGCGGTGATCGCCACCGCCTGGCATTACCGTTCGGACGCCTTCAGCTCCCTGCCGGTGGTGGCTGCGGTGACCGGAGCCATCTTGCTTCCATCTTGGACCTTTCTCGATCATCTGGGCGCCGTGGTGGTTTCGATGTTCATCCTGCACGCGGCCTTCAAGATCACTTGGCCGAGCCTCAAACAACTCATCGATGCGGGAGCGCCCGCCGAGGTTCGCCGACGGATACGGGACATTGTATGCGCCAACCGGGGCGTTCTCCAGGTCCACGACATCCGCACGCGTTACATCGGCACGAGCATTCAGACCGACTTGCACGTCATCGTCGACGGCGACCTCACCGTCCGCGAGGGCCACGAGATCGCCAGAGAGGTGGAGGCCCGGCTCATCCGGGAACTCGAGGATCTCGTCGATGTCGTGGTGCATGTGGAACCCCCCGAGGAAGCGCTCCCGGAGGAGTGCCTCCGGTAAGAATTCGGAGACGACAGCTGCTTAACAGAGGAGGTGGCCAATGAAAGCGGAACGCAATTACCAACCCATCATGGTGATTCTGGTTTTGATTGTCGTCGGCATTTTCCTCTGGATCCTGTTGAAGGATTGGTATGCCGCCCGCATCGAAACCGCGCGCCAACAGGAGAGCCAGCAGTGGCAGCAGCGCACCGAAGTTCTGACCCAGAAGCTCACGGATCTGGAACAGGAACTGCAGGCCGCGCGCGGCGAAGCGCCGCTGGGAGGAAAGATCGCGGAAGTCTTCGGACCTCCGGCCGCTGAACCTCCGGCACGCGAGAAGCTTCTGGCCGCCGATGAAATCGAGCGGCGTGTGAAAGCGTTTTTCGCTTACCTCGACAGCCGGGACTATGTGAAAGCCTATGATCTGCCCGGGGGAGTCTACGAAGAATACGTGCTGGCGGTGGACGCGCTGTCGGCCCACCCGCCGAAGGTGGCGGGCGAAACCGAATCCCTCTACGAAATGCTGAAAAACGTTTCTTATTTTTTCAGGGCCATGGGCCGCCAACGCGTCCAGCTGGCGGCGGATATTATCAAAAAAGAGCCGGAGGTGATGGAGTCCGCCATGCGGGTGTTCTTTCAGTGGTACATGGGACCTCTGGAGACGATGCGGGGCAAGCCCTCGCTGCAGACGATGTACGCCTGCGCCAGCTTTCTGGTGGACACGTTCGGAGGCCGAAGCTATCTTCTACGCCGCGACGCCAAGATCCGCCTGTTGTCCATCTACTACTGCATCCAGGTCCTGGACCGGGCCAACGACCAGAAGTTCAATCCGAACGGGATCGACATCCGACCGCTGATTGCAACCGCCGCCAGGGATATCCGCAGTCAGACGGGTCTGGCCTACCAGAAACAATATGGGGCGGAGCTGGAACGGCTGGCCCGCAAGTATCCCGGATAGAAAGCCCCCCACCGCCGAGAGGAAAGGCCATGTCGCTTAAGGAACATGAATACATTCGCCAGACGCTGGAGCGCTACACCAATTGCACCTTGGACGAATTCTGCGACCACATCCTCATCACTAATTTCAAACGCTACCTGGTGCGCTTCCAGGAAAAAACCAAAGGGAAGTATTGCGAGGGAAACTTCCGAATCATCAACGCCAAGGACATCAACTGCAGCATGATCGACTTCGGCATCGGCTCCCCCCAGGCGGCCCTGGTGATCAATTGCCTGGCCTATCTCGACAGCCTGAAATCGGTCATCATGCTGGGCATGTGCGGAGGTATCGACGATATCCTCAACACGGGTGATTTCCTCGTGCCGTCCGCCGCCATCCGCGGGGAGGGCAGCAGCCGCCACTACATGCCGCCGGAGTTTCCCGCCATCCCGGCTTCTTCCGTCAATTTGTACTGCATCGGCGCCGTGCGCAAGCTCGGTTTCACGCCGCATTGCGGCATCGTCTACACCACCGACCGCCGGTTGTGGGAATTCGATGAGGAGTTCGTCGATTATCTGCGCCGCCGCCGGATCCTCGCCATCGAAATGGAACTGGCGACGCTTTTCACCGTCGCCTACCGCTACGAGGTCCCGATCGGTTCCGTCATGCTGGTATCCGACATGCCGCTCAAACGCCGGGGGATCAAGGACAAGCGGCTGTCTGAAGAAATCTATTCCCGATTCATGGACACTCATCTGGACATCGGGATCGACGCCGTCGCGAAGCTGGGCGCCAACTGGAGCAAGGTTTCGCGCAAGCTGGCTTCCGAATGGTAGAAACGGCGTAGGACACCACCTTCAAACGATGACAACGGTGCCACCCGCCGTTTGTTACTCCTCAAAAGAGGATCGCCGCCAGTTGGCATCATCGCCCGAGATGATTATGGTTGAGCAGTAAGCGCCGCCTATTTCGGGTGGGAGCGGCTTTCCAGCCGCGATCGGCGGGGGCGAAAGCCTCTGCCCCACTTCATTCGGCGCGGCGCGCCATCATCTCTTCCCGACGAGGTGGCGACGATGAACCGGCGCCGGTTTATGGATACCTTCTTCACCCTTCTGAAAGCTTCGTTGCTGGCAAGCGCGCTGCCATCCTGGGCGAATGCCTCCGTGGCGGATATAAAAGAAGCCCCGCCGCTCCATTACAAACCTCTCAATGGACGGCGCCTGCGGGAGATCGCCCGCCGCAGGGAGCATCATGGCAAGGGCCGTTTCCTCAACCCGTTCGGATTCGATCGATCGGGGCGCCTGCTCAAGGTGCTGTCATGGAAGCTTTTTCACCGCAACCCATACGAGGACGAACTGGGCCGACAAAGGATTGCTCCCGTATCCGTCGACTGGGAGAGGCTGCGCCGGCCGGGGGAGTTGTCCATCACGTACCTCAAACATGCCAGCCTGATGATCCAGGACGCGGGCAGCCGGATCCTGGTGGACCCCGTTTTTTCCAGCCCGTTCTGGTTCATTCGAGACTACACGCCGTTCAACTTCGATCCGACTCAGATACCCGCTCCCGAGCTGGTGCTGCTCACCCACGGCCACTACGACCATCTCGACACGTTTTCACTGGCCCAGCTGCCGCCCGACACCCACGTGGTCTCACCGCCGGGATATGCCGAGCTTCTGGATGAGGTGGGGCTGCGCCGCCGGACCACCCTGGATTGGTACGAAAGCTTCCGAAGCGGGGACCGCGAGATCATTTTGCTGCCGTGCAACCACTGGAGCATACGCAACCCGGTGGCCGGGCCGAATCTGGGCCTATGGGGTTCCTATCTGGTCCGCACCGCCACCGGCCCTACGATCTATATTTCGGGCGACACGGGGTATTTCGACGGGTTCGACCAGATCGGAGAAGAGTTCGAGATCGACCTGGCGATATTCAACCTGGGGGCCTACGAGCCCCGCTGGTTCATGGCGCAAAGCCACATCGACCCCCGCGAGACCGTACAGGCCTTCCGGGAACTGAGGGCCCGGAAGCTGATGATCATGCACTGGGGGACGTTTCAACTCGGCGATGAGCCGGTGCACCTGCCGCCGGAACACCTGCGGAATGAAATGCAGATGGCCGGGCTGCTCGACCGCCTGGTGGACTGGAAGCATGGAGAGACCCGCGTCGTGTGATCCGATTCACGGCCACCCGATCGTGCTTTGCCCTCGCGCCTTTTCCGTGTTAATAATCTGGCAGCCGCCTGTCGATTTTATTTCTGGAGCAATAGCATGAGTCTGCTTTTCCTGGCACCGGAACTCAACGCGCGATCCTGGGTCAAACACCTGCGCCGCCAAGACCCCGATCTGGACCTGCGGATTTGGCCCGACGCGGGGCCGCCGGACGAAGTGCTGTTCGTGCTCAGTTGGAAACACCCGCTCGGGGTCATGAAACAATTTCCGCGGCTCAAATGCATCGCCTCGCTCGGATTCGGCGTCGACCACATCCTGCGGGATCCGGATTTGCCGACCGGCGTACCGGTCACCCGCATCGTCGATGCGGCGATGGTCGCGGCCATGAGTACGTATGTTCTCACGGCGGTGCTCACCCACACCCGCCAGTTCGACCATTACCGCCAGGACCAGACGCGCAAGACATGGAAGCCCCGCACTCCGAAGCAACCCTCGGACGTGCGGGTGGGCGTCATGGGTCTGGGACATCTGGGGTTGGATGCCGCTCGAATGCTGCGCGCGTTGGACTTTCAGGTTTTCGGCTGGAGCCGCACCGCAAAGTCGATCGAAGGCGTCACCAGCTTTTCGGGGGATGAGGGCCTGGCGGATTTTCTGTCCCGCTCGGACATATTGATCTGTCTGCTCCCGCTGACGCCCGCCACCCATGGCATATTAAACCGGCAGACGCTGTCCAAGCTGCCCGCCGGAGCCTATTTGATCAACGTGGCCCGCGGGGAGCACCTGGTCGAGGAAGACCTGCTCGCTGCCGTCGAGGGCGGCCGTCTGGCCGGGGCCTGCCTGGATGTGTTCCGCCAGGAGCCGCTGCCCGAATCGCATCCGTTCTGGTGCCACCCGCAGGTGACCGTGACCCCGCATGTCGCCAGTCTTACCTACCCCAAGGACGTCGCCCCCCAGATCATCGCGAACTACCACCGCGTGCGCGCCGGGCAGCCGCCGCAGCAAGTCGTCGATCTGAAGCGGGGCTATTGAAAAAGGAGGCGGTCCGATGAGAACTGGAGCCTATGTCCTGGTATTCCTGACATGGTCGGTTTGGAGCGTGGGTGCCCTGGACGCGGCTGATTTGGACAAGGAGTTCCTCAACAAGCCGTGGGGGGCGCCGCTTTCGGAATTCCCGGAGCATGTCAACGTGGGCGGCAGCGGCAAGATTACTTATTATGTGAACCCGAAACAGGCCTACACCCTTTTCGACATCCAGGTGGCCAACCTGGTCTACGGCTTCTACGACGAGAAGTTCTTCGCGGTGTACGCCGGCCTCGAGGCCATCGACACGTACAGCACCATCAAGCGCCGCATTCAGCAACGCTTCGGAATCCCCAAGATCAGCATGGAGTCCCGGGGCGCCCTGACCACCCATTCCTGGATGGCCGGCGACACCCGCATCAAGATGAAGTACTCCGAGGCCTCGGGCGCCATGAAGCTCTCCTTTTACTATATGCCTCTCGCCGGCCGGGCCAATGCCGAGATGCAGAAGGAGATGGACGATGAGCCGCCCGAGCCGCTTTTTCCTCTCAGCCAAATCCGCCAGAAGGAAGCGGTCGAGCTCTTGGAGCTGTTCAGCTATTAGCCACCCGGTGCGCAGTGGGCGGGCAGGCACAGGTTGCCGTCCGCATCAAAGCTCAGCGGCGCGGCGGCAACGATTTCGGCGGAGGCAATCCCGCCGACCTCCTCTTTCAAGGCCCGGCTGATCCAGAATTCGGACAGGTGCATGGTGTCGCGGATGACGACCGCCCGCACCTCGGCGGCCGGCATGGGGCCGATGGTGGCAAAGCAGGCTTGGATCGCTTTGCGGTCATTCGGCATCCGGATGGGGATGAACGCCTTGCGCAACGAAAGACTGGTGAGGGCATTCATGAGAGTGGCCTCATAATCCAGAGCCTGAAATACTTTTTCCGTGATGATATCGGCATTGCCCAGGCCGATGGCATTGCCGCCCGTTCGGGCGGACAGGTTCAGGACCGCCACGCGTTTGACCTTGAGAACTTCCGAGAAGTCGCTTTCCATCAGATCGAAGGCCCGGCCGGTAACGTTCGGGTCCATGCCGGCCCCGCTGATTTCTTTGCCGATTCGATCCACCACCAGGACATCCAGATCTCGGAACGGCAGCCGCGGGATGTGGGCTTTGGCCAGCGTGTTCAGGCGGGTTTCCTCCTCCAGGATATGCGCGGCCGGAACTCCGGCGACGGCCAGCGCACGGTCGAAGGCATTCTCCACGACCGCCAGCCCGAACCGAAAATTGGCGGCGGCAGCGATCGCCTGCCCCATCGCCTTGCACAACTCGAAAAAGCCGTGCTCCATGGCCCACGTGTGATAGGCAATGGCCCCGCGGTGCTTGCCCAGGCCGACGCACAACATCTTCAGAATCCCGCTCTCGGCCGGGCCGATGAACTTGGTATGAGGTTTGACGCGATTGATGGCGATGGAGTGCTCCATCGCCAGGGCGTCCCGGCTGAAATACACCGGCACCTCGCCAAACACGGTGCCGACCAGCTCGACCTCCATCGTGGAGAGCACCGGCGCGCCGCAGGACGCCTCGGTCACGTTGAGGCGCCGCAGGACGGCGGCCTGGCCCTCGGCCGTGGCCCCCCCATGGCTGCCCATGGCCGGGAGGATCACCGGTCGGGCGCCGGCCTGCCGCAGCCGCGCGCACACCGTGCGGACGATGATCTCCAGACGGTCGATCCCGCGGCTGCCCACCCCGACGGCCACCCGGTCGCCGGCGCGGATCCCGCTCTGCGGCAGCAGGCGGTCCAGTTCACGGTTGACCGCCGCTTCCACGTTGTCGATCGCCTGGCGGCTGAAATTCATGTGCACGAGGTGAAACTCCGGGAAATCGAAATCAGCTTCGATGAAGGCAGGATATCGCATGATCGTCATTCCGCGTCCTGGCGCCGGCCGTGACAAACCCGGCGGATTGAGTTAGGATGGGTTGCAGCCTGAGTGGTCCGAAGAATGAAACACAAGTCTGAAAAACCCACCATGGAGTTGTTCAAAGGGGTCCTGCTGGCTCACATGATCCTGGGCCTGCACGTCGCCCTCATCTGCCTGATCGGGCTCGTCGTGATCTTCTTCGGAGGCATCGCGCGGTACTGGGTCTGGATTTTCTTGGGCGGGCTCGGCCTGACGGCGGCCGCAGCCTTCCTCGTCTACCGCAAGCTGAAAGCCCAGGGCCGCAACCTGGTTCGCGACCTGCAGGGGGTGGCGGTGCCTTCGGGCAGCACGCTCGAAGTCCGTTTTCTGGGCGGACTGGCATCAGTCAAATTCGCCCGACCGGCGGCCTCATCGCACCCCGAAATCGCGGCGCCTTCCGCGCCGCCCTTGCTCGAGGATCCGGAAACCCAGCGGCTTCGCGAGCTGGCTGCCCTGGCCCAACTGTACGAGAAAAACCTCCTCACCCGCGAAGAGTTCGAGCGCGCCAAGGGGACCCTGCTCAGCTCCGTGCACCGGACAGGATTCGGACCCGGGACATTAAAGAATTGAAGTCGGCCTCCGCCACCGGCTCCCAAGGCGATCGCGGCACGAACTGCACGAAGGATTTGACGCCGGGCGCAAACACCTTGCCGCCATGAATAGCGGGCGCCCGCAGGCGAAACTTGAACTCTCCGCCCAGATCGAGCAGCAGATCCAGATCCTGGCCGTCTTCGAGGAGCTCCACCATGAGCGCATTCGGCGCGCGGCCGCGCCCGCTGAGCCGCCGCTTGCCGCCGGGTCCCTCGGAAACCTCGATGACGGCTTCCTCCAGCTCGACCGCCCGCTCGTCTGCAGACAACAGGAAACCCCGCTCGACCCGGTAGCGGCCCTCCCCGAACGGTATCCATTCTATCATCGTTTCCGCCTTCCTCCTCGCCCGAGAGGCCAGCGACGGCGGGACTGCCCGCACGAACTCATCCGACGGCGTTCGAGACGATGGGTCCTTACAATATCGCCGGGGCCGGTTCAAGGCCGTACTCTGCAAGCTCGATCAATAGCGCATCTTCTCGTCCATACCCATCAAGATAGCACATTAAAAAAAATCTGTAACCAGCCGTCCTCAGGACGCCCAGCACGCGGTCTCTTGAAAAACAATCTCGAGTCATGCATTCTTGCGGAAAATCAAAGCCGTGAAGAGAAAATGGACGGGGACGCGGAGTTGCAATGGGCTGGGCCCACGGACTGATTTCGATTGATTTTTGGCTTCGGCCTATGGTATTTTTTTATTAGATTAGGCATCCTTCCCTCTCCACCGGACCTGGCGCGGAATCTGGTTTCGTTAAGCGGTTCGGAACTCACTTTTCCGGCTCGTATTCTTGTTGATCGGTTATCCTTCTTTCTTGTTTTTAGAACACCACATCGTTAACACAGCTCAAGGTCCATTCCGTTCCTCTCCCTTCGAAAGAGGTGCTCCATGAAACCCGAGAGTGATCTGCTTGGAAAGAGGATGACCCATAAAAGGAGGCGACCTGCCGCGGTCATTCCCAAATTGACTGGCGGCATCGGGTCCTGGCTTGGTCCCTTCGCCGCGGCTGCTCTTCTTTTCCTGGCTGCGGCTCAACTGGCCCAGGGCCAGCCCAGCGCGCCCATCCTGCGGTTGGAAGTGGGCGCGCACAACGCGGGTATTTGGGGCATCGCCATCGACCCCTCCAACCGCACCCTCGTGACCGGCTCCGAGGACAAGACGGAAATATATAACGGCTATACAGCGGTGTGGAGGTGAGGGCACTGACGGATGCACAGGCCACCAAGGGGAACATCCTAGACGGCCTGGAGTGGCTTCAACGCCAGGTGACGGATAAGGACATCGCCGTGCTGTTCTTCGCCGGGCACGGGATCAACGACTCCACGGGCGTGTTCTACTTCCTGCCGGTTGACGCGGATATGGAGAAGCTCAAGCGGACAGCTATCTCCCAGTCCGACATCACCTCAACGGTAGCGGCCATCGCGGGCAAGGTACTTGTCTTCATGGATGCTTGCCACTCTGGGAACCTGATGGGCAAGTTGAAGCGTCGAGGCGTGGTGGTCGTCAACTCTGTGATCAACGAACTGGCTAGCGCGGAGAACGGCGCCGTGGTCTTCACCTCGGCCACGGGCAGGCAATACGCGCTCGAAAACACGGAGTGGGGCAACGGGGCTTTCACCAAGGGGGTGGTGGAAGGACTCCGCGGCAAGGCCGACTACACCGCCTCCGGACGCATCACGGTGAATATGCTCGATCTCTACGTGTCCGAGCGGGTCAAGGAGCTGACCAAAGGGCAGCAGACCCCGACCACAGTCAAGCCGCCCAACGTGCCCGACTTCCCCGTGGCTTTGCTGCGATGAGAGCTTCCGGACCTCAAGTATCTTGTTATGAAAGATGGAAGCTGCGAAAAATTGGCGCGTAAGAGCCTATTTTTCGGTGCTTAAAGGTAGGGTTTCGTGTGTGTTAATTTCTACCGCAAAGTGGAAATTAATTTTCTCAAAAAATAAAATTGAATTTCCCTCTTCCATGCCTCCCTGAAATGCCATTTTTCTAAGTGCCTGAAATAGTTAACTGAAAATGGCCTCAAAATTCGGTTCAGATTTCGCATACTGATTAAGCTCAGACAGGACAGTTTTCTCCTACCTTTAACCTCCTTTTAAATCCTTCAGCGCAAACTGCCCATATGTTAAAGACATAAACAACTAAGTGAGGCCGCATATGATTACTTACTCAACCATTGATGCTTCGCGCATATTGGGAATTGGAAAATCAAGAGCACGTGATTGGATAATTAAAGGTTTTATTATACCATCTTGGCATAAAGCGATGGCAAGAGGAGACAAAAATCTTCTAACTCATGACGATTTGTGTTATATATTTTTATTTCAACAACTTAGATCAAAAGGGCTTCATCGAACTCCTATTGCTTTTATTATTAGCGAAATTGCAAAAAGGGGTTTAACCAATAATTTGAAATCTGGTTTTAGGTATATGATTTGGAATACCAAATTCCCTAAGGAGGGAGGAAAAGTAGGGATTGTGACTAAAATTCCGAATTCAATGATAGACACGTCCTTTCAAATGTTGGTAGTTGACCTGTTAAAGGTTAAAAACGAAGTTGATCGTAAAACAGAGAAAAGGGGAGGCAAAAAGCTTCCATCCGCTTCGTTTTCATCAGCGATAAGAGCGGTTTCGTAATGTGCTTTGCTCCTTTTTTTTAGAAGCAACATGGTTCCTTGTGATATTGACTCCGCCCCGGGCCAATTTTATTTTATTTTTTTGGCTGGAAAGGGGTATGATCCAAGCAAATTCGTAGTGCCTTTCCCCTCTGTCCGGGCTTAAGGGCGCTGGTTTCCTAAACCGGTTCTGAATTCACTTCACCAGCCCAATTTCTTTTCTAATTTACCTCTCTCATTCTGTATCTTCCAAACCTTCTGCCGCCGGAGGTGGCTGATGGCACAGGACCAATTCAAGCGTAAGCTCACCACCATTTTCAGCGCCGATGTGGCCGGTTACAAAATTCAGGATTGCCTCCAGCAGCTCGGCCATCGTTACGCACCAACGTTTGGCAAGGCGGATCATCATGTGGAGCTGATCGTCTCACATGCGGCACGCTTCTCCCTTGAGACGATCGCAACATCTGGTGGCGGCGGTATCGGCAGAAACACCATAGGCGTGCCGCGTGCGCAGCAGTCGAACGAGTTGTGGCATCGCCCGAATTACGCCGAGCAAGGTGCTGATGATGCCGAAGAGTGTCATGCCATCCATGGTTGAACGCTCACTGTATGGTACTTGAGCACGCCGTTGAGTACAGCGCAGCGAAGTACAAATTGTTATCCCAACCTGCCCTTATCCGCAATAGCCAGGTGACTGTGATCGCTATGCATGATACTGAAAGTAGGCTTCTCACCATGGGAACCGGTTTAGGGCTTTCCATCGTTGGGGTAGCGCTGCCTCAGGTAATAGCAAAATACAGCCCTGACGGATGGCGGTACGCCTGGTTTCTCCTGGGGGGTCTCGTGTGCATTTTTTCTTTCGTCTGCTTTGCCTTGCTCAGGGATAATCCTGCGGATAAGGGAACAGCCATGTACGGGGGAGAAGAAAAACAGAGGAGCTACAAGCCCCTCACTTTCTTTTCCGCTTGGGGCGATGTGGTCAGAGATAGCGAGATATGGAAACTCGGCATCGTCTATTTCATGTTCGGGTTCTCCTATATCCTCTATATCATTATCGCCTGGTGGAAAAACACGACAGGGTTCTATGTTTCCTCCATCGTCTTCGGGCTGAGCCTGTCTTCCATACCGGCGATCATGGCGGCTGCAGTCGGGGACTCTGTAGGAGGGAGACTCGCTCCGGCTGCTCTCGGGTTCATCACCCTCATTTTTGGCATCGGCCAGTCTTTAGGCCCTGCCGTGGCCGGTTGGATCAAGGACTCAACAGGGAGCTTCGCATGGGCTTTTATCCTCTCTGCCGTAGTCTCGCTCATGGGTGCGGCAGGAGCCATGCTGCTGCGAAGGAAGGAAAAACCGTCAATAAGCGGGTAGGTGCCGTAAGTAAGCTTCCTTGAACGATAGCAAAAATTTCAAATCAGCCTCGAATTACATCAAGGAGACATTTATTATGCCCATGTTTGCCGATTCCTCACCACCGGGTGTCTGCATCTTTTGCCGCCTGATCGCCGGCAAGATTCCCACCGCCAAGGTTTATGAAAATGAGCTGACGTTGGCCTTCATGGACATGGGCCAGTTGAACCCTGGACACACGCTTGTTGCCATCAAGCGCCATGCGGCGACCTTGCTCGATCTGACACCCGACGAAGCTGCTGCGGCAATGCGCACAGCCCACCGCGTCGCGCATGCTGTGAAGGCAGCGTTCGATCCACCAGGCCTCACCCTCTTACAGGCGAATGGCAAGGAAGGCGATCAGACGGTGTTCCATTTCCACATGCATGTTGTGCCCCGGCACAGCAACGACGGCATTACGCTCTCCTGGCCGCGCAAGGACCCGCCGCGTGACCTGCTCGAAACCTACGCCGAACAATTGCGGCAGAAGCTGGGCTGACCGCTTCGGCTCTTTGAGGGACAGGGCATGAGAATATCCAGTGAACGTTGAAGATAACAATTTGGATACTTCGAGACTGCAAATGGCATGAGGCTGTTTTTGCGGAATGAAATATGTGATATGAAATTAAAACTTTGGATGTGCAACTTTTACAAGCTCCGTGGGAATCGAATGGTTTTCGGTTTGGCCGATATCGAAGGATACCAGTCTTACAAGGAGGGACACGCATGGCACCGCCGTCGACCGTGATAGGATGCCGACCATGAAAAAACCATCCGGCCCGAAGATGCGGAAGAAGGCAGCGGCGGCGCCCATGCCCCCGGGACCCCAGCTCCCGAGAGCA
>Ga0105105_10000110_pt1 | contig 37307 bp, 31 predicted proteins | sample PPLLaktember2015_4_FD_79108 | JGI IMG/M metagenome (GOLD analysis project Ga0105105, IMG submission 79108) | Freshwater sediment microbial communities from Prairie Pothole Lake near Jamestown, North Dakota, USA - PPLs Lake P8 Core (1) Depth... | ecosystem: Environmental > Aquatic > Freshwater >...
CTCTGCACGAACACGAAGGCGATCGTCGAGCCGAGCACCACTGCGGCGGCGAACGCGAGCAGGGTGATCTTGAGCGTGGTGCCCAGCGCACCCGCCAGCAGCGCCCAGTCGGCGACCAGCGTGCGGCCGACGGCCACCGGCGAGGGCACGAGGTAGACCGGCACCGAGAACGCGGTGACCGCGCCCTGCCAGCCGGCGAGCAGCAGCACCGCCACGAGCAGCGGATAGACGATGCGGCGCGGGTCGATGCGGGGGCGGGCGGTGGCGCTCATGCGAGCGCCGATTCCGGGTCGTCGGCGCTCGCGCGCAGCAGACTGTCCTGCAGGTGCCGTGCGTACTCGCCGAACCGGGCCGAGACCCGGAACGACGCGTCGCGGGGCTGCGGCTCGTCGATGTCGAAGGTCTCGACGATGCGCCCCGGCCGCGCCGCCATCACCACCACGCGGGTCGACAGGAACACCGCCTCGTGGATCGAGTGCGTGACGAACAGGCAGGTCAGCCGCTGCCGGTGCCACAGCGCGAGCAGGTCGGCGTCGAGCCGGTTGCGGGTGATCTCGTCGAGCGCGCCGAAGGGCTCGTCCATCAGCAGCAGCTGCGGATCGGTGACCAGCCCGCGGGCGATCGACACCCGCATCTGCATGCCGCCCGACAGCTCGCGCGGCCGGTGCGACGCGAAGCGCGACAGGCCGACCCGCTCGAGCGCCGCGGCCACGCGTGCATCGGCCTCCGCGCGCGGCACGCCGGCCAGGTCGAGCGGCAGGCGCACGTTGGCCTGCACGCGCGCCCACGGCATCAGCGTGGCCTCCTGGAACACGAAGGACAGGCGCCGAGCGGCGTCGAGGCTCGCCACGGGCTTGCGCCACAGCAGCACCCGGCCGTCGCTCGGCTCGAGCAGGCCGGCCACCATCCGCAGCAGCGTGCTCTTGCCGCAGCCCGAGGGGCCGAGCAGCGTGACGAACTCGCCGGCGCGCACGGTCAGCTCGACCGGGCGCAGCGCGACGGTGCCGTTGGGATAGGTCTTGTGCGCCGACAGCACCTCGACCGCGGGCGCATCGTCGGCGCCGGATCGGGCGACCTCGGGTCGGGCCGGCTCGGTCATCGCGCGCCGCTCAGGGCAGGATCTTCAGGTCGCGCACGAACTGGGTCGTGTAGGTCTTCGTCACGTCGACCTTCGAGGCGTCGAGCAGCTTCGACCCGACCAGCATGTCGTAGGTCTGCTTGAACCGCTCGGGCCTGATCGTGCCGATGCCGGCGGTCTTCGCGTCGCCGCCGTCGAGCACCTGCAGCGCCTTCATCCGCTGGATCGCGAAGGCGATCTGCTCGTCCTTCATGTTCGGATTGTCCTTCTTGATCAGCGCCACCGCGGCGGCGGGGTCGGCGAAGAACGCCTTCCAGCCCTCGAGCGAGGCCTGCACGAACTTCTGCATCACCGCCGGACGCTCCTTGATCTGCTTCTCGAGCGTGACCATCGTCGTGCCATAGGGCGGATAGCCGTCGTCGGCGAACAGGAAGAAGTTGACCTTCGCGCCCGCGCCGGCCGCGGCGAAGGGCTCGGACGACGGGTAGCCCTGCTGCGCGAGCTTGCGGTCGGCGAGGAAGGGCTGGATGTTGAAGGTGTACGGACGCGACTGCCCGTCGGTGTAGCCGTACTTGGCCTTGAGCCACGGCCACCAGCTGCTGTGGCCCGAGGTGGCGACGAGGATGGTGTGATCCTTCAGGCCCGCGAGCGACGTCACGTCGTCGTGGGTCATCATGCCCTGCAGGTCCTTCTGGAACGAGGTCGCGATGGTGACCGCCGGAATGCCCTGCTCCCAGGCCTTCATGGTCTGGATGTCGTAGCCCATGATCACGTCGGCCTGGCCGGCGGCCAGCAGCTGCATGCCGTTGACCTGCGGGCCGCCCATCCTGATCGTGACGTCGAGGCCCGCCTTCTTGTAGAGCCCCGAGGCCAGCGCCTGGTAGAAGCCGCCGTGCTCGGCCTGCGCGTACCAGCTGGTGAGGAAGACCAGCTTCTCCTGCGCGGCGGCGGCGGCCGGCGCGAGCGCGATCGCGGCGGCACCGGCGGCGAGGGCGAGGCGCGTGCGCAGGGCCCGCGAGGCGCCCCGGGGGGCGCGGTTCACGCGGGACAGGGCGTGAACGAGGAAACGGCTGTCGATCCGCATGCGAAGAGGCTCCAGACGGGGCGCAGGCGTGCGCCCTCCACGCTGCATCGCTTGCAACGGCCGTGCCACCCGCATGCGCCCCGCCTCGCGCGGCATGGCCGCGGGACGGGCACGCCCGCGGTGCGGCGAAGCCCGGTCCCGGCCCCGCGTCGGTGCGGGGCCGCGCCGGCCCGGCGCATCCCGGTGTCCGGCAGCCGGTCGAGGATCGCCTCGGCGCGGCGGACCGCGGACAGGCCGCGGTTCAGCCGCCGGCGCCGATCACGATTTCAGGAGCCTGCGGAGCACCTTCCCCGCGCCGGTGGCGGGCAGCGCATCGCGGAACTCGACGAAGCGGGGCACCTTGTAGGCGGACATGTTCTCCCGGCTCCAGTCGATGACCGCCTGCGCGGTCAGGTGGCCGCCCGCGTGCGGCTTCGGCACGATCACCGCCTTGACGACCTCGCCCTTGGTCGCGTCCGGCACGCCGATCACCGCGGCCGCGGCGATGTCGGGATGCAGGATCAGCAGACGCTCGACCTCCTCCGGGAAGACGCTGTAGCCGGAGACCTTGATCATCTCCTTGAACCGGCCCATGAAGGTCAGGTAGCCGTCGGCGTCGAGCCGGCCCATGTCGCCGGTGAACACCCAGCCGTCGCGCAGCGTGGCGGTGGTGGCCTCGGGCCGGTTCCAGTAGCCCCGGAAGTTCCCCGGGCTGCGCAGCGTGATCTCGCCCGACTCGCCGACCGGCAGCGCCCGCCCGGTGTCCGGGTCGACGATCCGGCACTGCACGCCGGGGGCGAGCCGGCCGTGGCAGCCCCAGCGCACCGCGTCGCTGGGCATGTACGTGTCGCAGGTGTGGGTCTCGGACAGTCCGTAGGCCAGCTCGTAGCACAGCGCGCCGCCGGTGAACGCGTGCCACTGCCGGGCGAGCGCCTCGGTCAGGACGATGCCGAAGCTGGTGGTGGGATTGAGCCGCAGCGAGCGCAGGTCGAAGCGCCCGGCGTCGGGGACCTGCATGACGGCCACGTTCATGGGCGCCATGCCGTACCACCAGGTGACCCGGTAGCGGTCGATCGCCTGCAGCACCGCGAGCGGGTCGAAGCGGTGCAGCAGCACAGTGGTGCAGCCCGCGTAGAGCGTCGCGTCGATGCCCATCAGCATGCCGGCGATGTGGTACACCGGCGCGATCGCGAGGGTCACGTCGTCGCCGCGGACATCGTTGCAGTCGGCGGTGACGCCGGTCTTGAAGAGCGCGTTGCGGTGACTCAGCATCGCCCCCTTGGGCAGGCCGGTGGTGCCCGAGGTGTAGGTCAGCAGCGCGATGTCGTCGATCGCGGGCGTGTGCGGCGGCAGCGCGGCGCCCGGCGGCACCGCCGCGATCGCCTCGAGCAGGTCCTCGGTGCCGGCGGGCCGGGTGCGGGGCGCGCGCAGTTCATCGGGCAGCGCGAGCGTGGGCTCGGGCGGCAGCAGGTCGCCGTAGTGGGTGCAGAAGACGTGCGTGACCGAGGTCTTCGCCTGGATGGACGCGAGCACCGGGAACAGGGCATCGGCCGCGATCACGACGCGCGCGCCCAGGTCGTTGAGCTGGTATTCGAGCTCGGCGGCCTTGAACAGCGGGCCGCAGGGTCCGACGATCGCGCCGAGCTTCTGGATCGCGACGTGGGCGACGACGTACTGCGGGCAGTTGTTCAGGAACAGGGCGACCCGATCGCCCGGTCCGACACCGATCTGCGCCAGCCGGACCGCGAGGGCATCGCTCCAGCGGTCGAGCTCGAGGTAGCCGATCTCGCGGCCGTACCAGATGATGGCCGGCTTGTGGGGCTGGGCCCGGGCATGCAGACGCAGGTAGTCGTGCAGGCAGCGCAGCCCGTGCCGATAGCGGCTGGGGTCGGGCGGGTCGGCGATGTCGGATCCGGCACCGGCCGGTCCGTCGACTCGGGGGTCGCTCGCAGGGGTCATCTCGAGTCTCCGCGTCAGGGTTCGATGGACAGCAGCAGCGGTTCGAAGCCCTCGAGCTCGAAGCGCCAGCGCTCGCCGGCCTTCGGGAACCGGGAGGTGACCAGGCTGCCGAGGATCGCGACATCGCCGCGACGCATCGTCATGCCACGGGACGCGGCGCTGGCGGCCAGCCAGGCGAGCGCGTCGAGCGGATGCCCCATCAGGTCGCCGCCCCGGCCGCCGCCGACCGGGACGTCGTCGCAGAACACCCGGCCGGCGATGGCCTCGAGGTCCAGGGCGGTCCAGTCCTCGCGACGCATGCCCAGCACCGCGCCCTCGTTCCAGGCATTGTCGGCCACCATCTGGAAGGCCTCGTCGCCGAGCCGCGCGTAGTCGGCGCTCCGGTCGTCGGCGAGCTCGAAGGCCGGGCGCACGGCCGCCACCGCGGCACCCGCCTGCTCGCGGCTGCACCGGCCGCCCGGTGCGGGCAGGTCCGAACCGAGCTCGACCGCGATCTCGAACTCGATCAGCAGGCGCCCGTAGGCGCCGACCCGCGTGCTCGCCGGCCCGGCCACCACCTGGCCGGACAGCAGCCGGCCCGCGACCGGTGCGTCCAGCCCGACCAGCCGCTGCATCGCGGGATTGGACAGCGCGATCTTCCAGCCGACCGGTTCGCCGCAGTCCCGAGCCTTGAGGTCGACGAAGCACGCCTGCGCGCGGTAGGCGTCGGCCAGGTTGGCGGGACGGATGCCCGGCGGGAACGACCGGAAGGTCCGTCGGTCACGATGCTGCTCGAGCAGCCATCGGGCTGTCCGGGTGGGGGATGCGGTCATGGCGGCTCCGGCCGGTACGGCGATCCGGCAAGCGTAACGCGACACGCGGCCGTCGGACGATGCACCGCGGCGCGCCGCCCGGCGCATTCCCCCGCCCGATCGGCGGGGCTGCATGCCCGCTCCATGCGTGGGCGGCGGTCCCGACCCTACACTGCGGCCGATGAACGCCGCCCCGCCCGGCCCCCCGCCCCCGCAGGCGCCGCCGCGCGGCCGGCCCTCGCTCGCGAGCGCGGTGCGCGCCGCGGTCGGCGAGCTGCGCGACCTGATGCGTGGCCACGGCCCGGTGTCCGCATCGCCCGGGCTCGCCTCGGGCGCGTTCTCGTTCTGGCTCGCGGTGCTCTGCCTTCTCGGCGTGCTGGCCTTCAGGTTCCCCGAGTACCTGACCACACCGATGCTGCGCGCGGCCTACGACGTCGAGCTGCTGCGCCAGCTCCTCCTGGCCTCGATGCTGGTCTCGGGCACGGTGGCGGCGATCGATCTCGTGGCCGGAAGACGGCGCCCGCTGGCGGCCGCCGCGCTCGCGACCGTGCTCGGCGCGGTGGCCCTGGGCGGCCACGGCGTGGAGGTCGGTGACTTCCGCGAGGGTACGCCCTACATCGGTCTCGACTGGTTCGTGCTCGACCTGCTGATGTCGGTCGCGCTCTTCGTGCTCCTGGAGCGGCTGCTCCCGATGCGGGCCGGACAGCCGATCTTCCGGGAGGACTGGCAGGTCGACCTCGCCTGGTTCGGGCTGAACCACGCGATCGTGGGGCTGGTGTTCCTGGTGGTGAACCGACTGGTGCACGCCGGCTTCGGCGCCTTCGTCGATCCGCGGCTGCACGACACGGTCGGCGCGCTGCCGTTTCCGGTGGCGCTGCTCGCCTGCCTGCTGGTGGCGGACCTGGCCCAGTACGGCATGCACCGGGCGATGCATGCGGTGCCCTGGCTGTGGCGCTTCCATGCCATCCACCACAGCGCGAAGCGGATGGACTGGCTCGCGGGCTCCCGCCTGCACCTGCTCGAGGTCGTGGCCACGCGAGTGGCCGTGCTCGGGCCGCTCTACGTGCTGGGCTTCTCGAAGGACGTGATGGACGCCTTCATCGTGGTGATCGGGCTGCAGGCGGTGATGATCCACTCGAACCTGAGACTGAGGCTCGGGCCGATCGAATGGCTGTGGGCGACCCCGAGCTGGCACCACTGGCACCATGCATCGGACGAAGTCGCGATCGACCGGAACTTCGCGGTGAACTTCCCGCTGATCGACGTGGTGTTCGGCACGGCCGCGAAGGTGCCTCGCGGCACGCTGCCGCAGGCCTACGGTCTGCGCGACGAGGCGGTCCCGGGGACCCTCGCGGGCCAGTTCGCCTGGCCGTTCTCGCGACCGGAACGCCCGCCGGGGTCGCGCTGAGCCGGTCCCGTGTCCGCCTCGCGCGCAGCGCTCCCCTCCGGACCGGTCAGCCGACCGCGACCGGCGCGTCCACGCCGAAGCGCTTCGCCCACGGCGCGAGCGCCGGCAGGATCGACGGATGCAGCGCGACGCCACGGGCGTTCTGCTCGCGCTTGCGGGCGAGCGCGCGCTCGCCCGGCAGGCGCACCGGGTTCGCCGGGTCGCGCGGCGCCGAGCCGTGGCAGGCCTGCGCGATCCAGTCGGTCTGCAGCGTGAACGCACCGAGCCCCGCGAAGGCCTCGGGATCGCTCACCCGCACGCAGACGGTCGCGCCCCAGCCTTCGGGCACGTCGGCGCGCCCGTAGCCGGCCAGCCCGCCGGTCATCGCCTCGATCGTCAGCGCCAGCCCGTAGCCCTTGTGGCCGGCATCGACCCCGCCGAGCGGCAGGATCGTGCCCGGGGGCTGCGTGAACAGCACCGCCGGGTCGTCGCTCGGCTGGCCGAGGGCATCGAGCCACCAGGCGTGCGCGCCGCGCCGGCCGGCGGCCTTGAGCCGGTTGCTCATGCCGTTGGTGGTGATGGACGCGGAGATGTCGATCAGGACCGGGTCGCCCGAGGTCGGAAAGCCCACCGCCATCGGGTTCGGCGTGAACACCGCCTGCGTGCCGCCGAAGGGCGCGACGCTGGCCACCGCCGGGTCCGAGCTGTAGATCTCGACCATCAGCCCGCTGCGTACCGTCGCCTCGAGGTAGGCGGCGAGGCAGGCGATGTGGTGGCTGCGGCGGATCGCGACCGTCGCGCTGCCGTGCTCGCGAGCACGCGGCGCGGCCCAGTCGATCGCGCGACGCACCAGCGCCGGGCCGGGCAGCCGGCGGCCGTCCCAGGTGGCGGCGACGGTGCGCTCGGCGATCACGTCGGGCGCGCCCGACTTCGCCATCGAGCCGCGCTCGAGCTCGCCGAGATAGCCGGCCAGCAGCGCCAGGCCGTGGGTGTCGTGGCCGAGCAGATCGCCCTCGACCAGCACCTCGGCGACGTCGGTGGCCAGCGCCTCGTCCAGACCGTTCGCGCGCAGCAGCCCGAGCGCGAACGCGACCAGCGCGTCGGCCTCGTAGCGGACCGGGGGCGCCCCGGACGCGTCGGCGGCGCCCATCAGTAGACCGCCCGGCCGCCGGACAGGTCGAACACCGCGCCGGTGGAGAACGAGCACTCCTCGCGCGCCAGCCACGTCACCATCGCCGCCATCTCGTCGACGCCGCCGAAGCGTGCCATCGGGATCTTCGACAGCATGAAGTCGATGTGCTGCTGGGTCATCTGGTCGAAGATGGCGGTCTTCACGGCCGCCGGCGTCACGCAGTTGACGCGGATGCCGGTCTTCGCCAGCTCCTTGCCGAGCGACTTCGTCAGGCCGATCACCGCCGCCTTGGACGCCGAGTAGGCCGAGGCGTTCGGATTGCCTTCCTTGCCGGCGATCGAGGCGATGTTGACGATGCGCCCGTAGTCGCGCTCGAGCATCTTGCGGACCACGGCGCGGTCGCACAGGAAGGTGCCGTGGACGTTCACGTCGAACACCTTGCGCCACGCGTCGGCGGGGTACTCGGCGACGGTGGTGTTCGGCCCGGTGATGCCGGCGCTGCAGACCAGCACGTCGAGCCGGCCGAACGCGGCCGAGGTGGCGTCGGTCGCGGCCTGCACGGAGGCTTCGTCGGCGACGTCGACGCCGAGGCCGAGGTGACCGGCACCGAGCGCGGCCGCAGCGGCCTTGGCCGCCGCCTCGTTGACGTCCCAGAGCGCGACGCGCGCGCCGCTCGCGGCGAAGCGCTGCGCCACGGCCAGGCCGATGCCGGCGGCGCCGCCGGTGACGACCGCGCAGCGGTCCTTCAGGTCGATGTGGTTCACGGGCTCTCCTGCCGAAGCGGTGTCTGGTGGGGGCGGACTGTAATCGATGCACCCCGGGCGATCAAAGCGGCGACTCGGCAGACGCGGCTCGACGCGCGCCGACCCGCGCCCCGATCGCTACTCGAGCAGCCGTGGCAGCCCGACGACGGGCTGCACGGTGCGCGCGGCGCCGGGAGCCGCCTCTATCGGGCGACTTCGAAGAACCGGGTGCCCATGTACTTCTGCGACTGGTAGAGCGAGGCCGCCTCGGGCGGCTTGGGGAACGGCATGCGCACCGGCACCGCGGTCATGCGCGGCTGCAGCGTCGGCTCGCCGCAGACCATCCGCGCGTCGAACTGCGCGAGGTCGCCCCAGTGCCCGCCGGCCAGCGGCCATGCGTCCGCGGCCATCGCCTCGTAGAGCAGGAAGTTGCGCGGACGGCCCGAGGTGTTGGTCGCCGAGCCGTGGATCAGCCGGGCGTGGTGGAGCGTGATCGATCCGGCGCGCGCCAGCAGCGGCACCGCGCGGCCGATCTCGGCAGCGATGCCCGACGGCTCGATCGCACCGACGAACACGCCGTCGTGGTGGTGGCTGTGGATCGCGCCGCGATGCGTACCCGGCACGACCATCATCGGACCGTTGTCGGGGACGAAGTCGTCGAGCAGCACGCCCACCGCGAGCACGTCGTCGTTGGTGTGCGGGTAGAAGGCCCAGTCCTGGTGCCACTCGACCGGCGCGCCGTACCCGGCCGACTTCAGGTTGAGCTTGGAGGTCTGCATCCGCACCGAGGGGCCGAGCAGGGGCGTCAGCAGCGCGAGCACCTTGGGGCTGCGGATCAGCGCGTCGAAGGCCGGATGGGCCTTGTGCGGCATCTTGAGCCGGCGCACGCGCGGTGCCTCGGGCGTGTGCGAGTCCTCGAGGTCGTAGAGCTCGGTGTGCGTGGCGAGGCCGCGCGCGCCGGCGAGCAGCGCGTCGACCGCGCCGCGCAGCACCGCGAGCTCGGCGGCGTCGAGGACGTCGTGGACGACGAGGTAGCCCTCGCCGCGATAGTGGTCGACCTGCTCGGGGGTCAGGCACGTCGTCGGATGCTGCATTCGGATCCCGGTGTTAGCGCTAACACGACATCGGGATTTGGCGGTAGTCTCCCGGCCATGTCAAGGCGCACCGCACAATCGGCGGCGGCCGGTGCCGCCCCACGCGGCGCCGGCGGCGAGGCGCCCGCTCGCCTGGTCGAGGTGGCGCGCGCCGCGGGCGTCTCGAGCATGACGGTGTCGCGGGCGCTGCGGGATCCGGAGCGGGTCGCTCCGGCGACGCTCGACGCGGTGCGCCGCGCGGTCGCGCGGCTCGGCTACCTGCCGAACGGCTCGGCCAGCGCGCTCGCCTCGAGCCGCAGCCGCGTGGTGGCGGCGATCGTGCCCACGCTGATGAACTCGGTCTACGCGAGCACGGTGCACGGGCTGTCGTCGGTGCTGCGGCCGGCCGGCTACGAGCTGATGCTGGGCGACAGCGGCTACGACCCGAGGGCCGAGGCCGCGCTGGTGCGCAGCTTCCTCGGCCGGCGGGTCGACGCGCTGGTGCTGACCGGCGTCTCGCATGCCGACGAGACGCGCGAGCTGCTCACCCGCCACGCGCTGCCGGTCGTCGAGATCTGGGACCTGACCGCGCATCCGATCGACATGCTGGTCGGCTTCTCGAACGTGGCCGCCGGCCGCGAGGCCGGCCGCTTCCTCGCCGCACGGGGCCGGCGCCGCTGGGCCTTCGTGGGCAGCGCGCCCGCGCAGGAGGTGCGCTCGGGCAAGCGGCTGCGCGGCCTGCGCGAGGCCGCGCGGGAGGCCGGCGTGCAGCCGCCGCTGACGGCGTTCGTCGACGACGGCATGAGCGCCGCCGAGGGCCATGCGGCCGTCGGCGCACTGCTCGACGCGCATCCCTCGGTCGATGCGCTCTTCTGCGCGAACGACGCGCTCGCGACCGCTTCGCTGCGGGCCGCGGCCGACCGCGGCCTCGACGTGCCGGGCCGCCTCGCGGTGCTCGGCTTCGGCGACTTCGATGTGGCCGCGCACACGCGGCCCGCGCTCAGCACGGTACGCATCCCCGGTCACGACATCGGCACGCACGCGGCGACGGCGCTGCTCGCCCGGCTCGACGGCGGGCCGGCGCCCGGCACGCGCACCGACCTCGGATTCGACATCGTCCGGCGCGAATCCGCCTGAATCGAACCGGACCGCCGACATCCCGGCCAGACGCCGCCGGTATCATTCCCATCCTTCCCAGGAGCCCCGATGAAAGTCCTGTTCACCGACTACGACATGCTCGACGTCTCGCTCGAGCGCACCCTGTTCCGCGACGCCGGCATCCAGCTCATCGAGGCGCAGTGCAAGACCGAGGACGAGGTGATCGCCGCCTCCGAGGGCTGCTCCGCGCTGCTCGTGCAGTACGCGCCGGTCGGCGCGAAGGTGTTCGCAGCGCGCCCGGGCATCGGCCTGGCTTCGCGGATCGGTGCAGGCTACGACACGATCGATGCGAAAGCCGCGCAGGCCGCCGGCGTGTGGGTCGCCAACAGCCCCGACTACGGCGTCGGCGAGGTCTCGAGCCACGCGTTCGCGATGATGCTCGCCTCGATCCGCAACATCGTGCGCTGGAACACCGACGTGAAGGCCGGCACCTGGCACTACACCAGCGCCGGCAAGGTGCCCCGCCTGACCGACATGACCGTCGGCGTGCTGGGCCTCGGCCGGATCGGCAAGCGCTTCGCGCACATCGCCCGGAACACCTTCAAGCGCGTGATCGCGCACGATCCGAACCTGATCGACGGCGACTTCCCGGCCTACGTCGAGCGCGTCTCGCTGCAGCAGCTCTTCGAGCAGGCCGATGCGATCTCGATCCACTGCCTGCTGAACGACGACACCCGCGGGCTGGTCGGCGCCGACCTGCTGCGCCGGATGAAGCCGGGCTCCTATCTGGTGAACACCGCGCGCGGCGGCGTGATCGATCTCGAGGGGCTCACCACGGTGGTCGGCGAAGGGCGCCTGGCCGGCGTCGGGCTCGACGTGCTGCCGACCGAGCCGGTGCCCGCCGGCCATCCGCTGCTGGCCGACCCGCGGGTGATCTTCTCGCCGCACTCGGCGTTCTACTCGGTCGCCTCCGAGGTCGAGCTGCGGACCAAGGCTGCGCGCAACATCGTCCAGTGGATGAAGACCGGGCGGCCGGAGTACCCGGTCACGCAGGGCACCCGCCCGCCGCCGAAGTGAGGCCGGCGTACCGGGGCGGCACGCTCAGTGCGTCGCCCCGGCGCCGCCGAACTCGAGCCTGAACCGGCTGCCGCCGCCGTCGCGCGGCAGGCAGACGGCGGCAGCACCGTGGCGCTGCGCGATCTGGCGCACCAGCGACAGCCCGAGGCCGACGCCACCGGCCGCCTCGCCGTGACCCGCGAGCCGGTGGAAGGGCTCGAAGATGCGCTCGCGTTCGGCCTCGGGCACGCCCGGCCCGCGGTCGAGCACCTCGACGACCGGGCCTCGCGCTCCCTCGGACAGCAGCACTTCGACCGGGGACCCGGCGCCGTGCCGACGGGCGTTCTCCAGCAGGTTGCGCGCCGCGCGGCGCAGCAGGCGCGGGTCGCCCTCGACGGTGAAGCGCGTGGCGGCCCGGTTGTCGGCCCGCTTCACGTCCGCGCCCCCCTCGCCCTCCACCGACAGCGTCGCCTGCGCCCGCGCCGCCTCCTCGGCGAGCAGAGCCAGCAGGTCGACCGGCTCGCGGGCGATGCCGGCGCCGGCGTCCAGGCGGCTCGCCAGCAGGATCTCCTCGATCAGCGCGTCGAGCTCGCCGACATTGCGCTCGACCTCGTCGCGCAGCGCCGCACGCTGCGCCGCAGAGGCCTCGGTCGCGGCGCCGCCCTCGCGACCCGAACCGTCCACCGACGGCTCGGTCAGCAGCGCCGTGGCCATCTTCAGCCGGGCGAGCGGCGAGCGCAGCTCGTGCGAGGCGTTCGCCAGCAGCGAGCGCTGCGCGCGCACCAGGGTCTCGATCCGCTCGGCCGAGCGGTTGAAGCTCGCCGCGAGCGCGGCGACCTCGTCGCGGCCCTGCACCGGCACGCGCGCCGACAGGTCGCCCGAGCCGAGCGCATCGACGCCCCGCTGCAGCCGCTCCAGTCGCCGGGTCAGGCGGCGCACCATCGGATAGGCGCCGATCGCGACGGCCAGCGTGAGCGCGAGCAGCAGGGCCCCCCACCCGAAGGGCGGCCCGCCCTTGAACCGCCAGATCCGTGCCACCGCCCAGCGGCCGTCCGGCAGGCGCACCGACCAGGCCGGCGGCCCGTGCTCGGCGGCGTCGCGCCATGCGCCCCAGCCCTCCTGTCCTTCGCGTCCGCCGTCGACGCGCATCGGTGCCGGCACCGGGCGGCCGGCCGCCGCGATCGGCGCGCGCCGGGCGTCGAACAGCGCGACGTCGACGCCGGTGCGCGCATGCCAGCGCTCGAGCACCGCGCGCTGCGCCTCGGGCGGCGCGTCGGCCGGCGGCAGCAGCGCGGCGACCACCTCCGCGACCAGCGCGCGCTCGTCGCGCGAGGCGTGCTCGCGGTCGAAGGCGAACTTCCAGCCCAGCGCGGCGATCAGCGCGAAGATCGCCAGGCTGGCGATCATCGACAGGTAGATCCGCAGGTAGAGGCGTTTCACCGGGGGCGCTTCACTGCGTGCACGTCACTCGCCGTCCTGCGACTTCGCGAACACATAGCCTGCGCCGCGCACGGTCACGATGCGGCGCGGATGGCGCGCGTCGTCCTCGATCGCCGCGCGGATCCGACCGACGTGCACGTCGATCGACCGATCGAAGGCATCCAGCGCCTCGCCGCGGACCCGCTCCATCAGCTGCTCGCGCGTCAGCACGCGCCCGGCCGACTCGGCGAGCGCCACCAGCAGCTCGAACTGGTGGCTGGTCAGCGGCCGCGACCGGCCGTCGAGCCGCACCTCGCGCGCGCCGCGGTCGATCTCCAGGCGGCCGAAGCGCAGCACGTCGGCGCCGCCCGCCGCGGGCCCGCCGCCCGCGCCGCGCCGGCGCAGCACCGCTCGGATGCGCGCGAGCAGCTCGCGCGGCTCGAAGGGCTTGGGCAGGTAGTCGTCGGCCCCCAGCTCCAGGCCGACGATGCGGTCGGCGGTGTCGCCGCGCGCGGTGACCATGACGATCGGCACGTCGGAACCGGCGCGGATGCGCCGGCACAGATCGAGGCCGTCGGCATCCGGCAGCATCAGGTCGAGCAGCACGAGGTCGACGCCCGGGCCGTCGCGCGCGGCGAGCGCCGCGAGCCCGGTCGTGCCGTCGGGCGCCTGCTCGACCGCGAAGCCGGCACCCCGCAGGTAGGTGGCAACCATCGCGGCCAGCCGCAGGTCATCCTCGATCATCAGCACGCGGACCATGGCGGGAGTGTGCAGGGCGACGGGCCGCGACGCCAGGGTCGCGGCCCGGGTGCTCACAGCCAACGCCGGGTGCGCGCCGCGTACGCGCGCCAGGCGGGCCCGAAGCGCGCGTGCAGCGCCGCGTCCTCGCGCCGCGCGTGGCGCAGGTCGATCCACGCCGCATAGCCGGCGGCGACCCCTGCCGCGACCGGCGCACCGAGCGCGGTCGCCGTGCCGGCCAGCACGGCGACGGCGCCGAGGTACATCGGATGCCGCCCGAGGCGGAACGGCCCGGTGACCACCAGTGCGCGCGCCGGCTCGTCGACGCACACCGGCGTCGCGTTCCAGTCGAGCTCGTGGGCGGCGGCCCGGATCAGCCCGCCGCCGCCGGCGATCAGCGCCAGCGCGGCGAGCCCCTGCACGAGCGACAGCTCGAACGCCGCCGGAAGCGGGCCCGACAGCGGGCTCGGCAGCGCGGCGAGCGTCGCCTGCAGCGCCATCGCCGGCAGCAGCCAGAGCAGCGGCGTCACGGACGGACGGGCCGCCGGCCGAGTGTCGTCGGCCACCGTGGCCCGGCCCTGCGACGCGCCGCCGGTCACGACCCGCGTCCCATCCGACGCTGCATCCGGTCGGCGAGCTTCACCCGCTGCTCCGGGGTCAGCACCTCGGCCGTGTCCGCCATCGCCTGCGCGAGACGCTTCGAGGCGCCGTCGGCCAGCGCGATCTGCTCGACGCGCAGGGTCTCGATCGCACCGCGGTCGATGGTCGGCGCGCGCAGCAGCTCCATCGAGCGGCGGCGCCCGTCGCGCAGCTTCTCGCGCATCGGCATCAGGTCGGTCGTCGCGGCCTGCGCGATCGTCGCGATCCGCTGCTTCTGCTCGGGCGTGCCGTCGACCGCCGACACGATGCGGTCGGCCATCTTCTCGGTGAATCGCGCTGCGCGCTCCGGATCCATCTGGCCGGACATCGCGCCGTCGCCCCAGCCGCGGTGCGGTCCGTGCGAGCACGCGCCGAGCGCGAGCGCGCCCGCGACAGCGGCGGCGAGACCGGCGACGCGCCAGCGGCGCGACAGGATGCGGCGAAATCCGCGGGGCGAGGGGGAGGCGGGTGTGTTCACGTGGGGCTCCATCGGTCCTGGGGACGGGACGGACCGGGCGGCCCGTCGATGGAGGCATCGTGCGCGCGCCCGGTCAAGGCGATGCGAGCGCGCGGTAAAGATGTGTGAAGCCGGAGGTGAAGCGGACGGGTGCGGCGATCCGGCGGCGGGCCGCGCCCGCCGCCGTCGAGGATCAGGCCGTGTACTTCACGACCTTCTGGTGCTGCTCGCCCAGGCCCTGGATGCCGAGCGTCATCGTGTCGCCGGCCTTCAGGTACACCGGCGCCGGCTTCATGCCCATCGCCACGCCCGGCGGGGTGCCGGTGGTGATGATGTCGCCCGGGTTCAGCGTGAACAGCGCGCTCACGTAGGCGACCAGGGTCGCGCAGTCGAAGATCATCGTCTTGGTGCTGCCGCGCTGGCGGGAGACGCCGTTGACGTCGAGCCACATGTCGAGCTTGCCGGGGTTGCCCACCTCGTCGGTGGTCACCAGCCACGGGCCGATCGGACCGAAGGTGTCGAAGCCCTTGCCCTTGTCCCAGGTCGGGCCGTGCTCGAGCTGCCACTCGCGCTCGGACACGTCGTTGACGACGCAGTAGCCGGCGACGTACGACAGCGCGTCCTTCTTCGACACGTTGCGCGCGGTGGTGCCGATCACGATGCCGAGCTCGACCTCCCAGTCGGTCTTCTTCGAGCCCTTGGGCAGCATCACGTCGTCGTCCGGGCCCGTCATGCTCGACAGGGTCTTGTGGAAGACGATCGGCTCCTTCGGGATCGGGTTGCCGGTCTCGGCGGCGTGGTCCGAGTAGTTCAGGCCGATCGCGACGAACTTGGTCGAGCCCGAGAACGGGATGCCCATGCGCGGCTTGCCGCGGACCAGCGGCAGGTTCGCGGTCTTGAGCTTGGCGAGCTTGGCGAGCGACTTCGGCGAGAGCTGGGCCGGGCCGATGTCGGGCACGACGCCCGACAGGTCGCGCAGCTTGCCCTCGGCGTCGATGAGGCCGGGCTTTTCCTTGCCGGGCTTGCCGTAGCGGACGAGTTTCATGAGTGGGTTCTCCTGGTGGGGTCGTGTTCGGTTCGGGGGGTCAGATCATCGTGCCGCCGTCCACGCAGAACGGCTGGCCGGTTGCGAAACGGGACTCGTCGCTCGCGAGGTAGACGGCGATCGGCGCGATCTCCTCGGCGGTCGCGAGCCGGCCCATGGGCTGGCGCGCGATGAACATCTTCCGCGCCTCGACCGGGTCGGCGAACGCGTTGATGCGATCGCCCAGACTCGGCGTGTCGACCGTGCCCGGGCAGATGCAGTTGCAGCGGATGCCGCGCGCGACGTAGTCGATCGCGACCGACTTGGTCAGGCCGATCACGGCAGCCTTGCTGGCGCCGTAGGCGAAGCGGTTGGCGAAGCCCTTCAGGCTCGAGCACATCGACGCCATGTTGATGATCGAGCCGCCGCCTCGCTCGAGCATGCCGGGCAGCGCCGCGGCGATGGTCTTCCACTGCGCGCGCACGTTGAGGTTGAAGCTCAGGTCCCAGTCGGCGTCGGAACACTGCTCGATGCCGCCCTGGTGCACCCAGCCGGCGCAATTGAACAGCACGTCGAGCGGCTGCGCGCCGACCACCGCGGCGACCTCGGCGTCGTTCAGCACGTCGAGCCGGCGGGTCTCGATGCCGGAGACGCCCTCGAGCGAGTCGAGCAGCTCGGCCTTCACGTCGGTGGCGATGACCTGCGCGCCCTCGGCGGCCATCATCAGCACGGTCGCCCGGCCGATGCCGGCACCGGCGGCGGTCACCAGGATGCGCTTGCCCGCGAGTCTTCCTGCCATCTGTGTCTCCTCTGCCTCAGTCGTTCGTGTCGGGTCGCCTGCGCGAAGCCGCCGATGATAGCGCGACGGGCGCGCCGTCCGGTCCGATCGCGGCGAGCGCGCCCGTCCGGCGCAGCCCGTCCAGCGCATCGGCGAGCGCCTGGGCGAGCGTCGCGTCGGCCGCCGCATCGCCGAACACCTCCTCGACCGCGAGCACTGCGCGGACCGTCTGCAGCGCGTCGCCCGGCGCCCGCGCGAGCGTGCGCAGCCGCGCGGCGAGCGGGTCGTCGAGGGGCAGCTCGCGGCCGGCGTCGTCGCGGCCCGCGCAGAACTGCATCCAGGCGGCGACCGCGAGCAGCGGGGCATCGTGAGGCTGCCCCGCGCGGCGCGCCTCGAGCAGCGTCGCGACCAGCCGCTGGGGCAGCTTGCGCGAGCCGTCCATCGCGATCTGCAGCAGCCGATGGCGCAAGGCCGGATTGGCGAAGCGCTCGAGCAGGCGCGCAGCGTAGCCCGGCGCCTGCGCGCGGACCGAGGCGGGCAGCGTCGCCGTGGCCTGTCGCCACAGGCGCTCGACGAAGGCACGCAGCCGGGGCTCGGCGATCGCCGCGTCGACGGTGGGCAGTCCGGCGAGCGCGCCCAGATAGGCGAGCGACGAATGCGCTGCGTTCAGCAGCCGCAGCTTCATCGCCTCCCAGGGCGCCACGTCGTCGACCAGCTCGACGCCCGCGGCCTCCAGCGGCGGCGCTTCACCGGCGAACCGCCGCTCGACGACCCACTGCGTGAACGGCTCGGCGGCGACCGGCCAGGCGTCGGCCACGCCCAGCCGGCGCGCGGCCTCCTCACGGTCCGTGTCGACCGTGGCCGGCACGATCCGATCGACCATGGTGTCCGGGCAGGCGACGGCGCGGTCGATCCAGTCGGCGAGCGCCGGGTCGATCGCCGCCGCCTCCGCGCGCAGCCTGGCCTGCAGGCGGGCGCCGTTGTGCGAGAGGTTGTCGCACGACAGCACCGAGAGCCCGCCGTGCCCGGCCGCACGCCGCGCCGCGAGCCCGGCCGCGAGCAGCCCCACCGCACTCGCCGGGCCGGTCTCGTCGTAGCCCTTCTCGGTGACGGTCAGCGTGACCAGCCGCGTGTCGGCGGCCGCGAGCCGGGCGATGACGGCGGACGGCGCCTCGGGGGCGACCAGCAGTTCGCGCAGCGCGCCGACCACGCGCACGCGCGTGCCGGCACCGTCGCGCGTCAGCACCGAATAGAGCCCGTCCTGCGGCGCGAGCGCGTCGCGCATCGCGGGCCGGCGCAGGCTCACGCCGCTCACCGCCCAGCGCGCATCGCCGGCGGCCAGCAGGTCGTCGAAGACCAGCGCCTGATGGGCGCGATGGAAGTTGCCCACGCCCAGGTGCACCACCCCCAGGCGGGTCGCCCGCCTCGCGTAGGCGGGCCGGGCGACGTCGGCGGGCAGCGCGGCGAGCGTGCGCTCTGACAGGCGGTCCGTCACGGGGCGGGGGCTCAGCGCAGTGCGGGCGTCATCGAGACGCCCGGATCCGCCCAGTCCGAGTTCGGCACCAGCGGATACCAGCCCGGCCGCCCCGGATCGCGGTCGTAGGCGTAGCTGCCCAGCTCCTTGTACAGCTCGTGGTACTGCGCGACCTTGTCGGCGTCGAGCGTGACCCCCAGCCCCGGCGCGGTCGGTACCGCGATGCGGCCGTCGACGTAGCGCATCTTGCCGCCGACGATCACGTCGTCCGTCAGATGGTGATAGTGGGCGTCGGCCGAGTAGCCGAGGTTCGGCACCACCGCGCCCATGTGCAGCATCGAGGCGAGCTGCACGCCGAGCTCGCCCGACGAATGCACCGCGACGCCGAGCCCGAAGGTCTCGCAGATGCCGGCGGCCTTGATGCAGGGCCGGATGCCGCCCCAGAACGTGGTGTCCAGCAGGATCACGTCGACCGCGCGCTGCGCGACGTTGGCGGCGAGCTGCTCGAAGTTGACGACGACCGTGTTGGTCGCGGTCGGCAGCCGCACCATCTCGCGCAGCCGGGCGAGCTGCGGCATCCCCCACACCGGGTCCTCGATGTAGTGGGTGTTCAGCCCCTCGATGCCTCGGCAGAACGCGATCGCGTCGGCGAGGGACCAGGCGCAGTTCGGGTCGTGGCGCAGCGGGTCGTCCGGCATCGCCTGCGCGAGCGCCCGGTAGCAGGCCAGCTCGTGGGCCGGCGGGAACACGCCGCCCTTGATCTTGTGCGACGTGAAGCCGTGCTCGGCCTTGAGCGCCCGCGCGTGCGCGACCAGCTGCTCGGGCGTGCGCACCTCGCCCTCGCCGGTACGCGGATCGGCGTAGCGGAAGAACAGGTACGAGGCGAACTCGACCGAGTCGCGCACGCGCCCGCCGAGCAGTTCGGCGACCGGCACGCCGAGCTTCCTGCCCATGATGTCCAGGCAGGCGAACTCGAGCGCCGCGTGCATCTGCGTGCGGTTGTTGTAGAGGCTCGCGGTCGGGTTGCAGACCGCGAAGCGCATCGCCTCGAGCCGGAACACGTCGTGGCCGCGCAGCAGGCCGATCAGCCCCTCCACCGCGGCGCTCGCGGTCTCGCCGCCGCCGCCGAACTCGCCGAGGCCGATGTAGCCGTCGTCGGTCTCGACCTCGACCAGGGTGCGCACGAAGCGGCCCCAGTGGGCGCCGTTGCTGTGCCGCAGCGGTGCCTCGAGCGGAACGGTCACGGGGGTCGCGCGGATGTGGGCGATGCGAGTCATGCTGAGGTCCTCGGAGGGCGGCGGCTCAGGCGCGACGCACGACCTGCGGTACGGGGTCGGGTGGCCGGGGGACATGCCGGCCGTCGCGGGGGTCGGCGACGGCGGCCGTGGCAACGGAGGCTGCGGGGGCGCCGGTGGCGGCGCCTGGAGCGACATCCGAGTCGGTGAAGTAGTGGGCGTTCTCGGCGGCGATGTTGGCGATCGCGTCGAAGATCGTCGCCAGGTGCGCGCGCATCGCCTCGGCGGCGCCCGGACCGTCGCCGGCGATGACCCGGTCGGTGATGGCGCGGTGCTCGGCCATCCGCAGCCGCGAGCGGCCGGCGCTCTGCAGCGACAGGTGGCGCACGCGGTCGAGCTGCGCCTTGGCCGAGTGGATCACCTGCCACGCGCTGCGGTGACCGGCGATCGCGGCGAGCAGCTCGTGCATCGCCTCGTCGATCGCGAAGAATCCCGCGGCGTCATGGGCGGCGAGCGCGCGGCGCTGGCGCGCGACGTTCTCGCGCAGCAGCGCGCGGTGGGCCTCGTCGATGCGGGCGGCCGCGAGCTCGACGATCCGGCATTCCAGTGTCTCGCGCACGAAGTGGCTGTCGCGGACGAGGCGCAGGTCGATGCGGGCGACGAAGCTGCCGACCTGCGGCACGACCTCGAGGAAGCCGTCCTCGGCGAGCCGCTTGAAGGCCTCCCGGACCGGCGTGCGCGAGACGCCGTAGCCCTCGGCGATGCGCGCCTCCGACACCGCCTCGCCGGGCGGCAGCGCGACCGACACGATGCGATCGCGCAGGTCGCGGTAGAGCGACGGGACCAGCGACGGCTCGCGGGTCGCGAAGCCGGGAACTCGCGGCGATCGGGACATGTATACTAGTGTACCGCGATGGCAGTCAGAGCGGCAGGCTGGGCGGAAATCGCCGGCTGCGGTACCTTCCGGTTTCGCGAAGGAGCGAGGAGACACGATGCTGGAATGCCAGGTACATGGCGCCGAGGACCTGCGGGTCGTCGACGTGCCGACCCCCCAGCCCGGACCGGGCGAAGTGCTGGTGCGCCTGGGCGCGGCCGGCATCTGCGGGTCGGACATGCACTACTACTTCCACGGCCGCAACGGCAGCTTCGTGATCCGGGAACCGCTGGTGCCCGGCCACGAGGCCTCGGGCGTGGTGGCCGGCGTCGGTGCCGGCGTCAAGCGCGTCAAGGCCGGCGACCGCATCGCGGTCAACCCCTCCAAGCCCTGCGGCCAGTGCGCGGGCTGCCGCGAAGGGCGCGAGAACCTGTGCTCGAACATGCGCTTCCTCGGCAGCGCGAGCGTGTTCCCGCACATGCACGGCACCTTCCGCGAATTCTTCCTGATGCCCGAGTCGCAGTGCGTGCCGGTCACGACCGGCGTCTCGCTCGCCGAGATCGCGATGTCGGAGCCGCTGTCGATCGCGCTGCATTCGGCGCACCGCGCGGGCAACCTGCTCGGCAAGCGCGTGCTGATCACCGGCTCGGGCACCATCGGCTGCATGATGACGCTCGCGGTCAGGCTCGCCGGTGCCGCGCACGTCGCGATCACCGACGTGGTCGACCATCCGCTCGACGTCGCCCGCCAGGTCGGCGCCGATGTCACCGTGCGCACCGACCAGCTCCCGAAGGACGGCCGCCTCTCCGACCTGATCGGCGAGCCCGACGTCGCCTTCGAGGTCTCGGGCGCGCCCTCGGCGCTCGCCGCCTGCATGGAGACCGTCCGCCGCGGCGGCATCATCGTCCAGGTCGGCACGCTGCCGCCGGACGGCATGCACCTGCTGGCCAACCAGATCATGGCGCGCGAGCTCGACCTGCGCGGCTCGTTCCGCTTCGGCAACGTGTTCGATCACGCGGTCCGCTCGATCGCCGAGCGCCGCGTCGACGTCCGCCCGGTCCTCTCGGGCGTGCATCCCCTGACCGACGCCGTGCGCGCGCTCACGCTCGCGCGCGACAAGACGGTCAGCATGAAAGTCCAGCTCGGCCCGACCGAGGCCTGAGCCCCCAAGCGTTTTTGCAGCACCCCCGAATCGAGGAGGAGACGACATGAAACTGTTCGCGACGATGTTGACCGCGGCCGCCGCGCTGGCGCTGCCCGCCCTGCCCGCCCTGGCCCAGACCAAGCTCAAGTGGGCCCACGTCTACGAGGTCTCCGAGCCGTACCACACCGAGTCGGTGTGGGCCGCCGAGGAGATCAAGAAGCGCACCAACGGCAAGTACGACATCCAGGTCTTCCCGGCGTCCTCGCTGGGCAAGGAGACCGACATCAACCAGGGCTTGACCCTGGGCACGGTCGACATGATCATCAGCGGCCCGTCGTTCGCGGCCCGCAGCTTCCCGCGCGTGGGCGTCGCCTACTACCCGTTCATCTTCCGCGATGCCGCCCACCAGGCCGCCTACGCCAAGAGCGACGTGTTCAAGGAGCTCGCCGAGGGCTACCGCCAGAAGACCGGCATCGTGATGACCGCGTACACCTACTACGGTGCCCGCCACACGACCTCGAACCGTGCGTTCAACGACTGCGCCGGCATGAAGGGCCTGAAGATCCGCGTGCCGGACGTGCCCGCCTACATGGCGACGCCGAAGTCCTGCGGCGCGAACCCGACCCCGATCGCCTTCGCCGAGGTCTACCTCGCGCTGCAGAACGGCACGGTCGAGGCGCAGGAGAACCCGCTGACCACGATCGAGGCCAAGAAGTTCTACGAGGTGCAGAAGCACATCATGCTGACCGGCCACATCGTCGATGGCCTGGTCACGCAGATCGCGCCGCACGTCTGGACGAAGCTGTCGGACGCCGAGAAGAAGATCTTCGTCGACGTCACGCAGGAAGCGGCGGCGCGCGCCACCGCGGCCATCGTCAAGCGCGAGAAGGAGCTGGTCGACGAGTTCAAGAAGAAGGGCCTGAACGTCGTCTCGGTCAACCGCCAGAGCTTCGTGGACGCGGTGCTGAAGAACTTCACGCCCGAGCAGCTCGGCTACGACCGCAAGGACTACGACCGGATCGTCGCGCTCAAGTGATGCACCGGGCTCGACCGTAGCAGCGAGAGAGCCGGCCCGAGCGCCGGCTCTTTCGTCTGCGATGGCACGGCCTCGCCAGACGCTCCTCCCCTCCGACACACACGACATGAACACCCCTGCCAAGCCCGCCCCGCCCGCCGACGACGATCCGTTGGGCGGCGAGGCCGTGCTCGACGAGTCCGGCCACTTCCACGCGACCGACGCGCCGATCGACCTGTCGGGCTACCGCTGGGAGGACTGGCTCACGCTCGGCTTCTTCTGGGCGCTGGCGCTGACGGTCTTCTATCAGTTCTTCACGCGCTACGTGCTCTCCGACTCGGCCGCATGGACCGAGGAGATCGCGCGGTACTTCCTGATCGTCGTGACCTTCCTCGGGGCGTCGATGGCGGTCCGGCGCAACAACCACATCCACGTCGAGTTCATCTACCGCTGGCTTCCGGCATCGGTCGGTCGAGCGATGTCGACCGGAGTCGACATCGTGCGCGTCGCGTTCCTGGCCTACGCCACCTGGCTGTCGATCGAGCTGATGCCGAAGATGGCCAACCTGAACATGACCGTCGTCGACCTGTCGATGAAGTGGATCTACGGCGCCGTCACGCTCGGCTTCGCGATGATGACCTTCCGCTCGGTGCAGGTCGCACTGCGCCACAGGCGACGCGGCTGGAGCCTGCTCGAGCGGCCGGGCGAGACCGAGGCCTGACGGGCGGACCCCACGATGAATACCCTGCTCTTCACCTCGTTCCTGGCGGCGCTGACCGCGGGCATCCCGATCGCGATGGCGATGTGCATCGGCTCGCTGGTGTACATCTGGCTGTCGGGCAACATTCCGCCGCTCACCGTCATCCACCGGATGGTCGGCGGCGTCGACTCGTTCCCCCTGCTAGCGGTACCGTTCTTCATCTACGCCGGCAACCTGATGAACTCGGCCGGCATCACCAACCGGATCTACAACTTCGCGCTCGCGCTGGTCGGCTGGCTCAAGGGCGGCCTGGGCCACGTGAACGTGGTCGGCTCGGTGGTGTTCTCGGGCATGTCGGGCACGGCGGTCGCCGATGCGGGCGGCCTCGGCACGATCGAGATCAAGGCGATGAAGGACCACGGGTATCCGACCGAGTTCGCCGTGGGCATCACCGCCGCGTCCGCGACGCTCGGCCCGATCATCCCGCCCTCGCTGCCGATGGTGATCTACGGCGTGCAGGCGAACACCTCGATCGGCAAGCTGTTCGCAGCCGGCTTCGTGCCGGGCGCGATCATGGCGCTCTTCATGATGGGGATGGTCGCCTACTACGCGCACGTGCGGAAGTACGGCGCCGACATCGCCTTCTCGTGGCCGCGCATGGGTCGCGCGTTCCTCGAGCTCGGCGCGATCGTGGTCACCGCAGGCGTGCTGTGGGTGCTCTGGAAGGACGAGGCGCTCGGCGGCCTCTACAAGTTCGGCCTGCCGCTCGCGGGCGTGCTGATCCTCGACCGGCTGATGAGGTTCGAGGCCTACATGGCGCTGCTCACGCCGGTGATCCTCATCGGCGGCATGTCCTCGGGACTCTTCACCCCGACCGAGGCCGCGGTCGCGGCGGTGGCCTGGGCACTGTTCCTCGGCTTCGTCTGGTATCGGACGCTGAACCTTCGGATGCTGGTGAAGATCAGCATGGAGACCATCGAGACGACCGCCTCGGTGCTGTTCATCGTCGCGGCCGCGTCCATCTTCGCGTGGGTGCTGACGACCACGCAGGTCACCGACGAGATCGCCCGCTGGGTCCTGTCGATCACCGACAACAAGTGGACCTTCCTGCTGCTGGCGAACGTCTTCCTGCTGTTCGTCGGCTGCTTCCTCGAGACGATCGCCGCGATCACCATCCTGGTGCCGGTGCTGCTGCCGATCGCCATGAAGCTCGGCATCGATCCCGTCCACTTCGGGGTCGTGATGGTGCTGAACCTGATGATCGGGCTGCTGACGCCGCCCGTGGGGATGGTGCTGTTCGTGCTCGCCAAGGTCTCCCGACTGGGCTTCGAGGAAACGGTGAAGGCGGTGCTGCCCTGGATGATCCCGCTGTTCGCGACGCTGATCATCATCACGTTCTTCCCGAGCGTGGTGCTCTGGCTGCCGAAGCTGCTGTACCCCTGATCGGCGCGGCGCGACCGGGCCGCGCGCCCGGTCGCCGCCGGCTCCACGGGCGATCGGCTACCATCCCCGCATGAAGATCGCCTCCGACCGGATCGAGCGTGTCGACACGCCGATCATCCCCACCATCGCGGGCCTCGTCCGCGCGAATCCCGGCACCATCTCGCTCGGCCAAGGGGTCGTCAGCTACGGCCCGCCGCCCGAGGCGGTGGCCGCGCTGCCGGCGCTGATGGCCGAGGCGGCGCTCAACAAGTACCAGGCGGTGACCGGCATCGCGCCGCTGGTCGACGCCATCGCCGACGCGCTGCGGACCGACTACGGCATCGAGATCGCCGGCCGCAGCGAGATCATGGTGACGGCCGGCAGCAACAGCGCGTTCCTCAACGCGGTGCTCGCGGTCGCCGATCCGGGCGACGAGTTCATCCTGCCGATGCCGTACTACTTCAACCAGGAGATGGCGGTCCGGATGTGCGGCTGCGTCCCGGTGCCGGTGCCGGTGCGCGAGGACTGGCAGCTCGACCTCGATGCGATCGAGCGCGCGATCGGGCCGCGCACCCGCGCGATCGTCACCGTCTCGCCGAACAACCCGACCGGCGCGGTCTATCCCGAGGCGGACCTGCGGCGGGTCAACGCGCTCGCCGCGGCGCGCGGGCTCTACCACTTCGCCGACGAGGCCTACGAGCCGTTCGTCTACGGCGCGGCGCGGCACTTCGCGCCGGCCTCGATCCCGGGCGCGCAGGCGCACACGCTGACCTTCCGCTCGTTCTCCAAGAGCCACGGCATGGCGAGCTGGCGGATCGGCTATGTCGTCTATCCGCTCGCGCTGTCGGACGCGATGAACAAGGTGCAGGACACGAACCTGATCTGCGCGCCGGTGGTCTCGCAGCTGCTCGCGGCCGAGGCGCTCCGGATGGGCCGCGGCATCGTCGCACCCCGCGTCGCCGAGCTCGCACGGGTGCGCGCGACGGTGCACGAGGCGCTCGGCGGGCTGGGCGACCTGGTGTCGTTCCCGCGGACCGAAGGCGCGTTCTACGTGCTGATGAAGCTGCCCGGCGTGAGCGATGCACTGGCCTTCAACCGCGCGATGGTCGAGCGCCACAAGGTCGCGACGGTGCCGGGCTTCGCGTTCGGCCTGACGGACACCGCGTCGGCGAACTACCAGCGGCTGTCGTACGGCGCGCTGGATGCGGCCACCGTGGCCGAGGGCGTGCAGCGCTTCGTGGCGGCCGTGCGGGACTGGTACCGGGCCTGAGCTCAGCCTCGGGACGAGGCCTCCAGCGAGACCAGCAGGTCGGCCACCTGACGCGCGTCGGGCAGGTCCACCGAGCGGAACACCAGGCGGGCACGCTCGTCGATCAGCAGCACCTGGGTGGCGTGGACATCGGCGCCGGAGCGCCCGCCGGCGGAGGCCCAGTCGAGCAGGCGGGTACCGTGCGCGGCGATCGGCACCGCGGCCCGCCAGCGCGGGCCGGCGGACAGCGCGGCACGCCAGCGCGCGAGCGAGGCCGGGTCGTCGCCGAGCGCGTCGACGCTCACCGACAGCAGCTGCAGGCGCTCGGCGCGCTGCGGCCCGAGCAGCGCCTGCACCCGCGCGAAGGTGGCGCCCTGGATCGGGCAGGTGCTGGTGCAGCCGGTGAACATGAAGTGCAGCGCTGTGATCCGCCCACGCAACTGCCGCTCGAGTGGCAGACGCGCGCCGTCGTCGCGCAGCACCGTCAGATCCGGCACCGGCTCGGCGGGCTCGATGCGTCCGTGCCGCGCGAACGCCTGCGGCTGTCGCGCGGGCCACGCCGCGACGGCCGCGGTCGCGGCGAACGCCTGCAGCAGTCGTCGTCGTGGTTCGGGCATGGCGGGCGGGTCGGTGCGCGGTTGAACGGCCGGGTCGGAGGACGGCGGGCCGCTCAGAGCGTGCGGCCCGTCAGGTGACGCCACAGCTGCCGGCAGGCGGCGTCGCTCAGTTCGTAGCGTGGCATCGACCGCGGCAGCAGCACGCCGGCCGGATCCTGCCCGGTGCGCAGCAGCCGACAGAAGGCCGCCTCGTCGTAGCGGCTCGGCGGGCCGCCGCGCCGCGCGGCGGGCTCGAGGAGCCCCGCGCGCGTGAGGCGCGGGCCGAGGCTGGCAAGGGCGGCCGGCGCTCCGTCACCGGCCGCGGGCGAGGCCGAGGGCCGGTGGCAGTTGGCGCAGGCGCTCGCCTGCGCCGGCAGCGGTGTCTCGTGGCCGTCGATGCGCGCGCTGAGCGGCGAACGCCCGTCGAACGCCCGCTCGCCCTCGGCATCGCCGCGCGTGGCGCCGAGCCAGGCGGCGACCGAGGCGAGCACGCCCACGGCCACCACCGCCCCGATCACTGCGCGCGCCAGACGCATGCCTTGACCGTTCCGTAGGCGGGATCGCCGAAGGTCCCGTTGTCGCAGGCGATCTGTCCGGCCACTCCGGTCTTCACCGCCCAGCGCGAATCGGCGCCATAGAAGACCGTCGCGGTGACGCCCGCCGGCAACTCGCAGCGCTGCCACTCCGCGGCGCAGCGCGCCTCGGTACCGTCGCGCACGCGCGGATCGCTCGCGGGCGACGCGCCGGTCCAGGCCGCGGCGGTGCCGCGCAGCGCCGAGAGCGGCACCGGCACCGCGGCCGCGGCACCCGGCGTGCGCCAGCGCAGGCGCATCGTCGCGCCGCCCCAGTTCTCGTAGTACTCCAGCCGGACCGTGTAGCGGCGACCGGCCTGGAAGGTCACCGGTGCCGCCACGTCGACCGTCTGCGGATGCACCGTCCAGTTGTCGATCACCAGACGACCGTCGATCCACAGGCGCACGCCGTCGTCCGACAGGGTCTCGAAGACGTGAGTGCCGGAGACGGCCGCAGTCACCGACCCCGTCCAGCGCACCGAGAACTGGTCGGCGCCCACGCCCGGCGGCGCGCCCGCCACCCAGTCGAAGTCGACCGCCTCGTTGCGCACCGCGACCGGTGCGCCCTGGCCGGGCACCAGGCCGGCGTAGTACTCGGCGCGCAGCCCGGCGACCTGCGGCGGCGGGCCGGCCGCGTCGCCGATCTCGGCGACGTAGCGGGCGAGCTGCGCGACCTCGGCATCCGTGGCCGAGAGCCCGCGGTGGGCGCGGATCGCTGCGGAGAGCGTGGCCGCGCGACCGTCGTGCAGGTAGGGCGCGGTGGCCCAGGCGTCGCGCAGCGTCGGCGGATCGATCCCGGCGAGCGGCCCGCCGAGGCGTCGGCCGCTGCCGGGCTGACGCACGGTGCCGACGTCGACCGGCCCGCGGGTCGCGCTGCTCGTGAAGCTGCGCCCGCCGTGGCAGTCGGCGCAGCCGAGCGAGGCGAACAGCGACTCGCCGGCCGCCGCGGCGGGCGTCAGCGCACCGTTGGCCGCGCGCAGCGGCGAGGGCGCGACCTGCGTCAGCGAGGACACGTAGGCCGCCAGCGCATCGAGGTCGGCGCTCACGCCGGCCTTGCGGTCACCCAACGGGAGCGCGCGGGTGCCGGTGTCGAACTGCGCCTGGCTCATCAGGCCCGTGCCGCCCGCGAAGGTGCGGATCTGCGCCTCGAAGTCCTGCACCTCGTCGAAGTTGCCGCTCCAGTGCAGCCGGCCCTGGGCCCCCGCGCGCCCGCGCAGCGAGATCGTGTTGCGCAGGCCCTCCCCGAAGCCGGTGAGGTCCCAGGTGCGGCCGTCCTGCCCGCCGTCGTTGTGGCAGCTCGCGCAGCTCATGTACGCGTCGCGCGCCAGCCGCGGATCGCGCGCATCGTAGAAGAGCTGCTTGCCCTTGAGCACGTTCGCCGCGAGCGGCTCGGTCGCCACGGTGCGGACCGCGCCGAGCAGCGTCACCCGCGTCGTGCCGGCGGTCACCAGCGCGGCCAGGTCGTAGACGCCGACGCTGCGCTCCATGACGTTGTGCACGTAGAGCTGCAGTCCGTCCGGCGACACCGCGACGCCCTGGGGCGCGAGACCGGCCTCGATGCGCATCAGCTCGCGCCGGGTCGCGACCTCGATCACCGCCACCTGGCGGCTGGTCTCCAGCGCGGCGAATACGTAGCGGCCGGTCGGATGGAAGACGGCCGCCGAGGTCACGCTCGAGTTGTCGTGGTCGATGCGGGCCGCGCCGACTTCGCGCATCGTCGTCAGGTCCACCAGCGAGCTGACCGCGCGCACGGTGTTCTGGAAGTCGAGGTTGCGGCCCCCGGTCGTCGCGCCCGGCGGCGCCTCGCGCAGCACGCCGCGCCTGACGTTGTCCTGCTTGGACGGGATCCACGCGCTGCGCCCGTCGGGGGCGATCGCCGGCGCGCCGAGGTAGTTCGGCACGCCGCGCCCGCCGATCGCGCTGTCGGGGACCTCGCTGTGCGCGAGCGTCACGGTGCGCTCGACGGCGCCGTTCGCGGTGGTCACCACCACGACCTCGCCGCCCACGGCGCCCGGCACGACGTCGCGCGTCGACTCGCCCGGCAGCGGGCGGGTCACGAACCGGCTCACCAGCACGCGCGCGCCGTCGGCGGTGACCGCCAGGTGACGCGGGTTCGGGCCGACGTCGATCGAGGCGCGGACCCCGCCGGCGGCGTCCACGCGCAGCAGCGCGCCGGTGGCCTCGAGCGCCACCCAGGCCGCCCCGGTCGGATCGAAGGCGATGCCGTACGGCTGCGAGGCGCGCGGCATCGGATGCGTGGCGACCACCCGGAGGCTCGAGGCGTCGATCACCGAGAGGCTCGCCGAATCACGGTTGGCGACCCACACGCGGCCATCGGGCGCGATCGCCACCGCGCGGGGTGCGGCACCCACCCGGATCTCGGCGACGCGCTGGCGCGTCGCCGCGTCGATCACCGCGACGGTGTCCGCATCCGGGTTCACCGCCCACAGCCGGGCACCCGCGGTGCGCCGCTCGACGGCCAGGTTGGACGAGGCGCGTGCCATCGCGGCCGCGGCGTCCACCTGCTGGCGGAAGGTCGTCACGCTGGTGCGGGCGCTCGAATCGCGCACCGTCAGCGTCACCGTGTACACGCCGGCCGCGGCGTAGGCGTGGCTCGTCGTCGGGGAGGCCAGGAACGCGGTCGGCGCGCTGCCGTCGCCGAAGTCCCAGCGGTAGGTCAGGCCCGTGCCGCTGGCGCGGGCCGTCCAGGTCGTGGCGGTGCCGGCGACCGTCGGCGCGGGCTGGATCGGCTCGATGACGATCGGCGGCTCGTCGACGTCGATCGCGAGGGGCGCGGACGTGCTCGCGCCGCGTGCGTCGGTGGCGATGACCGTGGCCCGGAAGTCGCCGGATGCAGCCGGCGCGCCTGAGACAGTGCCGGTCGCAGGATCGATCGACAGCCCCTGGGGCAGGCCGGTCGCGGTGAACGACAGCCGATCGCCGTCGGGATCGCTGGCCGGCAGCGCGAGGCTCGCGGCCACGCCGCGCACCAGCACCGGCCGCGGCAGCGTGCCCCAGACCGGCGGCCGGTTCGCGCCGGGCAGGCCGAACACCTCGACCTCGGCGAGACTGAGGTAGGTGGTCGTCGGCACGATCACGCGGACGTAGCGGCCGCGCGCCTGCGCCGTCACCGTCGCGAACCGGCCGATGGCGCCAGCCTGCTGCGAGCGCCAGACGGCGGGATCCGCGAGGAGCTGCTCGCGGCTGCGCCCGGTCATGTCGGTGTCGGAGACGAGCACCAGGGCATTCGCGAGCCGATCGGCGCAGCAGTCGCTGCGATTCCACAGGCGGATCGCCTGGATCGACTGCGACGCGCCGAGATCGACCTGCCACCACGGATCGGCCTGCAGCGCGGTATGGGTCACCGAGTTCGCGCCCCAGGCACCGTCGCGGTTGCCGTCGACCGCGCGTGCCGGATCGCCCTGCCAGTCGAGGCTCGACTGCGTCGCCGGGCGCCGCAGCGAGAGGTTCTGCAGGTAGACGGTCTTCTGGGCGTCCCACGGCCCGAGCTCGAGCAGGTTGCCCTCGGCGGCCGGTGTACCCCAGGTGCTGCCGTCTGCGCTCGTCCAGATGCGAAAGCGTGCCGGCGTGCCGTTGGCCACGCCGTCCTGGCGCGGCAGCAGGCGCGCGGCCGACACGACCTGCGGGGCGCCGAGATCGACCTGCAGCCAGTGCGGCGCGGGCGCGACGACCGGATCCCAGGTCGAATGCCACAGCGTCGCCGGATTGCCGTCGATCGCGAGCGCGGCGGTGCCGCTCCCCGGCTGCTCGCTGCTGGCGCGGGCGGTCCAGCCGCCGCGGGCGATCGCACGGCCCCCGGCATCGAGGAGCTCGAGCTCGGCGAGCGAGCCCCACGGGTTGCCGTTGACCTCGGACAGCGCCTCGAGCCGCAGGTAGCGCACGGCGCCGCTGGCGGCCACCTGCCAGACGAACCAGGTCGAGACCGTGCGCGCGCCGTTGGACGCAGAGACCGTCACCACGTGACGGCCGGAGCGCGCCGGCGTGCCCGCGATCGCGCCGGTGGCGGCATCGATCGCCGTGCCCTCGGGCAGGCCGCGGGCCGACCACGTCAGCGCCCGGCCGGCCGGGTCGACGCCGCGGACCGCGATCCGCGCGAACGCACCGACCGCACCGCCCTGGTCGGCGACCGGCGCGATCTTCGGCGTGCCGTCGAGCGTGACCCGCAGCGTGTGCGCGAGCGAGGGCGTGCCCTGCGCGTTCATCGCGAACAGCATCCAGTAGCCGGGCAGCAGCTCGCCGGGGTTCGACGGGATCTGCAGGTCGTAGGCGCCCGGGCTCGCCGTGGTGAACGCCACCGGCAGCCGGCGCTGGTCGTTGTTGACCGTGTGCGTGGTGGCCGACAGCCGCACCAGCGCGAAGGCGGTGACGCCCGCGTCCGCGCTCACGCGCACGCGGGTGCCGTGACCGACGGTCGTCGGGGCCGACGCGATCCGCGGGCGCGCCGCCGCGGCACCGTTCGCGTCGAACAGGTACGGCGGCGACAGGATCTCGTAGTTCGGCTGGTTGCCCGCGCAGCCCTCGCCGCACAGACCGCCGCCGGCCGACAGCACGCGACCGTCGGGCAGCAGCAGCGCGATGCTGTGGTAGTTGCGCGGCCGGGTCATCGCCGGCAGCACGGTGAAGGTCTCGGTGATGGGGTCGAAGAGTTCGGCCGGCAGCACCGCGAAGTCGTTGGAGAAGCCGACGCCGCGGGTCTGCCCGCCGACGATCACCACCTGCCCGTTGGGCAGCACGACGCTGTTGTGGAAGGTGCGCGCGTAGTGCATCGCACCGACCTTGCGGACCGCGGCGCCGCCGTCGGCGTCGATCACGTAGGCGGCGCGGCTCGCGGTGTTGTCGCCGCCGATGCCGGACATGCCGCCCGCCTTCAGGATGCGGCCGGCGTCGTACATCACCGTGATGCCGGTGACCGCGTCGGTGTCGTCGCCGCGCGGGCCGATCGGCACCACCGCACCGCTGCCCTGGGTGTCGATCCACGACATCGCCGCCTGCGGGCCGGCCTGCAGCACGCGACCGTTGCCCGTCGGGATCAGCCACATGTGCGAATCGGACCCCCACAGCGAGCCCGACTGCAGGAAGGGACCGACCGGCACGCCGGCGAGCCGGCGCCAGCCGTCGGCCTCGGTCCAGACCTCGCCGTGCTTGTTGCCGACGCCACCGCTCCACGAGCCGCCCAGCGTCAGCACCGAGCCGTCGGCCAGCGTCGCGCTCGCGTTGTAGCCGCGCGTGATGTTCATCGCCGCCCCCCTCGTCCACGTCCCGCCGACCGGGTCGTAGAGGCTGGTGCTGCCGGCGTCGATGCCGCCGTTGACCAGCAGGCGCCCGTCGGCGAGGTAGGCGGTGCCGGGGCAGAACATGTCGTGGCCGGTCTCGCTGACCAGCCGCTCGGTCGACCGCCCGGTGGCGGGGTCGAAGAACGCGGTGTAGGTGAGGCCGCGCGCCGTGCCGAAGGCGAAGCGGCTCTCGGCCGCCCACATCATCACCCGGCCGTCGGGGAGATTGGCCATCGACACCGGCACCAGGGGCAGCGTGCCCGGCGCGCTCCAGGTCGCCCGTGCGGCGCTCGCCGCGTCGACGGCCTTGCGGCGCGGCTGCCCGGCGTCCGCAGGGGCCAGGGCGGCGGTGCGCTCGGCGTCCTGGCGGGCCGTGACCTCGGGATCGGCGGCGTCGGAGCCGCCTTCCGAACCGCAGGCGGCGAGCAGCGCGAGCGGCAGCAGCGTGGCGGCCAGGGCGAGGCGTGCGGAAGCGGTCATGGGTGCGGGCATGGGCGGGCGTCGTGAGGCGTCGGTCGGCGATGCGGCGGGCGCGGCCGGTCGCGCGACGGGGCGGACCACGGGCCGGTCGCCGGCGCACGCCGGAGACGCGCCTCCGCGGTTCCGAGGCCATGCTAGGAAGCGACCGGCGCCCGGCGTGTGACGTCTGTCACGCGACGCCGCAGCCTCGTGCCGCGGCCGGCACGCGCGTGCCGCGGGCCGACCGCTTGCAGCGCCACCCCGTGTCCGAAGCGGTCGATCCGCCCGCCCGGCACCGACCGCAGGCGCACGGCAACGGACGGACGGTCGGTCGGCCCGACCGCGCTATCCTCGACGCATGCACGTCCGCCGCCTCGTTCCCGACGACGCCCCCGCCTACCGGGCGCTGATGCTCGACGCCTACCGCGACCATCCGGACGCGTTCACCTCGTCGGCCGAGGAACGCGCCGCGCAGCCGACCGACTGGTGGGCCTGGCGGCTCGCGCCGGGCGACACGGTCGCGCAGCGGGTGTTCGGCGCGTTCGACGGCGACCTGCTGCTCGGTGCGTCGGGCTGGTCGCGCGGCGATCGCGCGAAGGCCGCGCACCGTGCCGAACTGTTCGGCATGGCAGTCGTCGCCGCGGCACGCGGGCGCGGCGCGGGCCAGGCCCTGGTCGAGGCGGTGGTCGCCGACGCACGGGCCGCGGGCGCGCTCACGATGACGCTCACCGTCACCGACGGCAACGGCACTGCAGAGCGGCTGTACGCGCGCTGCGGGTTCGTGCGCATCGGGCTCGAGCCGATGGCGGTCAGGGTGGGCGACGCCTTCGTGGCGAAGGCGACGATGTGGCGGCGGCTCGTGGAGGACAGTCCGGATCCTGGTGCGGCGCGGGGCGGCACGGACGGCACCGGGCGCTAGACTCGCGGCCACCCCCATCGCCCCGGAGCCCCGCCATGCCCCGCATCGTCGACGTCGAGATCCTGCAGGTCGACCTGCCCCCGAAGGTGCCGCGCTCCGACGCGATCCAGTCCTTCGTCACGCAGGAGACGCCGATCGTGCGGCTCGTGACCGACGACGGCGCGCAAGGCATCGGCTACAGCTACACCATCGGCACCGGCGGCTCGTCGGTGGTCGCGCTGCTGGCCGACCACCTCGCGCCGCGGCTGATCGGCCGGGACGCCGACGACATCGAGGCGATCTGGAAGGACCTGTTCTTCCACACCCATGCGACCGCGGTCGGCGCGATCACCGCGCTCGCACTCGCCGCGATCGACACCGCGCGCTGGGACCTGCGCGGCCGGCGCCTCGGCCTGCCGCTGTGGAAGCTCGCCGGCGGCGCGCAGGCGCGCGTGCCGGTCTACAGCACCGAGGGCGGCTGGCTGCAGCTCGACACCGACACGCTGGTGCGCGAATCGGTGGCGGCGAAGGCCGCGGGGTTTCGCGGCGTGAAGATCAAGGTCGGCAAGCCGCACGTGTCCGAGGACGTGGCGCGGCTGCGCGCGGTGCGCGAGGCGGTCGGCGACGGCTTCGAGATCATGACCGACGCCAACCAGGGCTTCGACGTCGCCGAGGCGATCCGGCGCGCGCGCCATTTCGAGCCGCTCGACCTCGCCTGGTTCGAGGAGCCGCTGCCGGCCGAGGACCTCGGCGGCCATGTGCGGCTGGCCGCCTCGACCTCGATCCCGGTCGCGGTCGGCGAGTCGATGTATTCGCTGCAGCACTTCCGCGAGTACCTGCAGCGCGACGCCTGCTCGATCGTGCAGGTCGACGTCGCCCGCATCGGCGGCATCACGCCCTGGCTCAAGGTGGCGCACCTGGCCGAGAGCTTCAACGTGCCGGTGTGCCCGCACTTCCTGATGGAGCTGCACGTGTCGCTGACCGCGTCGGCGCCGGCGGCGAAGTGGGTCGAGTACATCCCGCAGCTCGACGACGTGACCACCTCGCGGATCCGCATCGAGGACGGGTATGCGCGGCCGCCGGACACGCCGGGCAACGGCATCGACTGGGACTGGTCGGTGATCGAGGCGCGGACGGTCGCGCGGCGGCGGGTGGCGGCGAAGGGCGCCTGACCGGACCGCCCCGGTCTCGGTGGCGCGGCCGTCGCCGGTGCCGCGGCGGGCGCCTTCAGTCCACCGGGCGGAGCCGTCGCTCGATCGACTCGAGCCCGTCGAACGCGATCAGTTCGACCGACTCGGCCTTCGCGCGATGTTCGCGGACCCGTGCGAACGGCAGGTAGAGCCCGAGGGTCGCCAGCGTCAGCAGCACGTTCATGGCGCGCAGCCGGGCATGGCGCAAAGGCTGCAGCGCGCACCGGCCGACGATCGCCGTGCCCAGGCGCAGGCCGTTCCAGGTCGCGGCGAACAGGGAGGCCTCGAACCACGCGAGCGCGAGCGCGACGACTCCCCCCCGAGCGACCTGCTGGCACAGCCAGCCCGCGTGGTGGGCGTCCGCCTGCGCACGCAGTGGCGCGATCGCCTCCGCGTGACGCTCGGGCGGCAGCGGGATCAGCTCGAGCACGTTCGGCTCGGGCGGGATCAGGACGCCGAGCCCCTGCACGACGGCGAGTCCGACGATCAGCACCCCGACGGCTCCGATGGTCGCGATCGGGTACGCGAGATCGGCCGGCACGAAGCGGATCGGCTCGCGTCCGAACACGATCCGCCCGAACGCGATCCGGTCCGCGCGGCTGCGTGACCACACCGCGAGCACGAGTCCGACGGGGACGCACAGGAGCGTCACGAAGAGCGCGGACGCGAAGCCGAGGCCCAGGGCCCGCACCTCGCTGTCGTGAGCCTCCGGGTCGATCGACGCGAGCTGCAGCATCAGCGCGAGGACCCAGCCTGCGAGCACGGTGCAGCCCGCGCCGAGCAGCGCCGCCGGCCAGGCACTGTTCTGCAGCTCCCGCCGGCGGCCGCGGAATACGGGGCTCAGTCCGCGCCAGCGCACGGACGCAAGTCGCGCGCGCACCTCGGCCATGTGGCACGCGGATGCCGCAGCACCGCCCGCGACCGCCAGGATCGCGAACGCCAGCGAGTCGCCGACCGCGACGAAGGACATCACGACCCACTCGACCAGCGGGCGATCCGACCACAGGCCCGCGGCGACGGTGATCGCCACGACCGGGCCGAGCGCGTCCCAGGGCCGCCATCGCGGCGGCCCGGTGTCCTCGAGCGGGCTGCCGGCGACGATCGTGTGCCGCAGGTGCCAGCGCAGCGATCGCCGCCGGGCCCACGGCGCGTACAGACCCAATGTGAGCAGCAGGAACGCCAGGTTGACCAGCCAGACCCGCAGCAGGCCGGCGCCCGTGCCGGTGAAGCGGACCGCATGGCGCGCCTGCGGCGACGGCGGGAGCGCGGCCGGTGCGCGATCGCGGGACGCGGGTGGTGGCGCATTCATCTCGGCGAGGGTCCGCTGGTCGGGCGGGCGCAGGTCGCGACGTCGCCGCGCCGCAGCCGCGCCGCGCGTTCCGGCGTCGACGGATGCGTCGACAGCCAGTCGCCGCCGTCCCGTTCGCCGCTGCGGCGGCCGAGTTCGAGCAGCAGGTCGGCCATCGGACCCGTCGGTCGGCCGGCGCGCGTCATCATCTCGATCGCGAAGCAGTCGGCCTGCGACTCGTGGCCGCGCCGGTAGGCGAGCCCCGCGACCGCGGACGCGGCCGTCGTGGTCAGCGTCGACAGGTCGCCGAGCGCGAGCGCCAGGCCGACGTTCATCACCGCCTGCTCGACCACCATCCGGGTGCCGTGCCGGTGCATCACATGGCCGATCTCGTGGGCGAGCACGCCGAGCAGCGCGTCGTCGGGCAGCCGCAGCCTGGCCGCGAGCTCGACCAGCTCGTCGGTGAGGACCACCGCGCCACCGGGCAGCGCGAACGCGTTCGGACCGACGCCACGCCGCAGGTGCAGCTCGAGTCGCGGCACGTAGCCGGCGTCGTGCCCCACCTCGGGCGGCATCGAGCCGCGCAGCGTGTCGAAGGCGGCGCGCAGCGCATCCTGGCGCTCGGCGGGCAGACGGCTCGGCGCCAGCCATGTGCCCTTCAGCACCTCTTCCGAGACCGCGAGCTCCCAGTCGAGCGGCACGTGCCGGGCGACCCGCTCGCCCACCCACGGCATGCCGAACCGGTGCAGCACGAGCACGAACGCGACGCACAGCGCGGCCACGCCGAGCAGCACCGACCAGCGGGTCTGCATCAGCGCGGCGAGCCCGGGCCGCAGGCCCGCGGCGTCGCAGGCCCGCTGCCAGGCGTCCGGCCGGTCGATCTGCAGGCTGCCGAGGCCACGCACGCCGACGGTCAGCCGGACCGGCCCGCCCCGGGCGCTCCAGCGGGACGGCCAGTCGACGTCGCGCCCGGGCACCGTCCGCGTCGGCTCGCCGGGCACGTCGACCCGCAGCTCGGGCCCGTCGGATGCGCGAGCGATGCGGACCGTCACCGGGCGCGGCCGGGTGCCGAGCCCGTCGAACCAGAGCGCGTCGATCGCATCGTCGTCCGGGCCGGCCATCGGGGTCAGCCGATCACGTCCAGGCCGGCCGCATCGGCGAGCATGTCCCCGACGCCGCCGGTCTGCGCCTGCAGCCGGCCGGTGACCGTGTCCAGCCCGCCGCGCACGTGCAGCCGGACCGACTCGACCTTCATCCGGTACTCGCGGACGCGTGCGAACGGCCGCCACAGGCCGAGCGTGATCAGCGTGAGGGCCACGTTCACGATGCGCAGCCACGTGAAGCGGGCCGCCGGCAGCGTGCACTGGGTGCGCACGATCCGGCCCAGCCCCGCGCCGTTCCAGACCAGCGCGAAGACACGCGCCTCGCGCCAGGCGATCGCGGGCACCGCGAAGAGGAAGAG